>Ga0302279_10002577_pt1 | contig 23710 bp, 28 predicted proteins | sample III_Bog_N3_3_FD_194541 | JGI IMG/M metagenome (GOLD analysis project Ga0302279, IMG submission 194541) | Peat permafrost microbial communities from Stordalen Mire near Abisko, Sweden - III_Bog_N3_3 | ecosystem: Environmental > Terrestrial > Soil > Wetlands > Peat | place: Sweden: Abisko... | reverse complement strand
GGGGGACGGCCACCGCGCCGCGGCCGGGAGCCGGCACACCGCACAGCGCTCCGCCTCGACGACCAGGTCCATCGTGGACGGGGCTCAGGGGACGGGCAGGTCCCACAGCGGGAACCAGCGGTCGAGGTCGGCCTCCACCGAGAGATCGTCAGCCACCAGGCTGCGGAGCTTCAGCTCCTCTTCGGTGGACCGCTGTTCGTGTCCGGTCGGCACGAACGGGTAGAAGGTGCCCCGCTTGAACAGGTAGACGAGGTACGCCGTCGACGGCACGACGGATCCGACCCCCACCGTGGCGCCCTCCCGGTCGGCGTCCTCGGGGGAGCCCGCGGGAAGGTGGGCCAGCCCGAAGACCGAGCACAGCAGCTGCGGACCCCATCCGGCATCGGACAGGGACGAGTTGACCAGGTGGATCTGGGTGACCAGGGCCTCGATGTCGGGATCCTCCATCACGAGCCAGTGGTACCCGAAGGAGTCCTCGGACGAGGTGACGCCGGACGTGGTGTCCATCTTGAGCAACGACAGGACCTCGGTCTGGTTGTCGGCGAATCCCTGGCCGGTCGGCGGCTTGTAGCAGACACCGGCGTGACCCGAACAGGCCATCGCCGCCGCGCTCTGCAGGGTGATCGAGGCCGACGGGAGGCCGAACAGGTTGTCGAGGTCGGCCTGCACCGGCTTGGTGCGCCCGAGGATCGAGTCGAAGAGGCCCATCAGGCGGCGGTGCCGTCCGGGCCCGGGAAGGTGGGAACGGTCACGACGGGCGGCCCATCTCGGCCTCCAGGGCGGCGAGCTGGGCCAGACGCTGGTCGAGCGAGGGGTGGGTCGAGAAGATGGTGGAGATGCTGACCCCGCTCTTGGCGATGGCCGGCGTGAAGTAGAAGGCGTTGAACGACTCCGTCGACCGCAGGTCGCGGGACGGGATCCGGGCGATGTCGCCGGTCACCTTGACCAGGGCCGATGCGAGCACCGAGGGCTGGCCGGTCAGCAGGGCCCCCGATCGGTCGGCGGCGAGCTCCCGGTAGCGGGACAGGGCCATCGTGAGCAGGAAGCTGATGGCGTAGACGACCACCGAGACGACCAGGACCGCCAGCTCCACCAGCGCGGCGTTGTCCCCACCCTGGTTGTTGTTGCCGTTGTTGTTGCCCCCGCCGAATCCGCCCATCATCCCGGTCCAGAGCATCATCCGGGTGACCATGCCGGCCACCATCCCGAGGAAGCTGGCGATCGTCATCACGGCCACGTCGCGGTGGGCCACGTGGGACAGCTCGTGGGCCAGGACCGCCTCGAGCTCGGGCTCGTCGAGTCGTCGGATGAGACCGGTGGTGGCGCACACCACGGCGTTGTTGGGGCTCCGGCCGGTGGCGAAGGCGTTCGGCACGTCGGTGTCGGCGATGGCCACCCGGGGCTTCTTCATGTCGGCCATGGCGCAGAGCCGGTCGATGGCCCCGTGCAGCTGGGGTGCCTGCTCGGGGGTGACCAGGCGCCCGCCCATGCCGTAGAGGGCGATCTTGTCCGAGAACCAGTACTGGACGAAGAGCAGGCCGGCGGCGAAGACCAGCACGATGGCGTAGGAGATCCCGACGGCGATCAGCAGGCCGATCACGGCGCCGTAGAGCAGCACCAGCATCAGGCCGGTGGTGAACATGCGCAGGCTGAGGCCCCGGTCGTTCGGAATGTTGCGGGCGGTACTCATGACACGTTCCTCGGGTGCGTACTGGTCAAGGTCAGGTGCGTTCCCCGCCCGGCTCCTCGAGCAGCGCCTGGGTCTCGGCGAGGGTGGCATCGGAGAAGGGGACGACGAGGTCCGAACTCGTGAACGAGTCGGGTGCCAGCTCGGTGCCGGTCCGCCGCACGGCGTCGATCAGGGCAGCCAGTGACGAGGTGAACGCCCCCTCGTCGTGGCCGTCCACCGCCGCGGTCAGGACGTCACCGAGCTCCTCGATGGTGGCCCGGTCGGCATCGGGCACGTCGAACTGCCCTTCGCCCAGGATGCGCACGATCATGCCGGCGCCTCACCGGAATCCGCAGGTGCCTCCGGCTCGGCCGGCCCGAGTTGGGCGGGTGTGCCCGCTCCGATCTCGGCCTTCAGCGCGGCGAGCTCGTTGTCGACGGTGCTGGTGGCGGACACCTTGTCGAGCTGGGCCTGGATGTCGTCCACCGGGTTGGCCAGGTCGGTGAGGGCCCCCGACGCGAGGAGTTCGTCCATCGCGCCGGCCCGGGCCTGCATCGAGTCGATCTTGTCCTGGGCCCGCTGGACGGACATGCCGGCGTCACCCATGGACTCCGAGATGCCCGACACGGCCTCGCCGATCTTGGTCTGGGCCTCGGCCGCCGTGTAGGTGGCCTTCATCGTCTCCTTCTTGGTGCGGAAGGCGTCGACCTGGCTCTGCAGGTTCTGGGCCGTGACGATGAGCTTCTGCTCCTGGTCCGCCACCTGCTGGTGCTGGGTCTGGAGGTCGGCCAGCTGGGGGGCCAGAGCGGCACGACGGGCGAGGGCCTCGCGGGCGAGATCCTCGCGGTTCTGGGACAGCGCGTCCTTGGCCTGCTGCTGGAGCTTGTCCGCCTGGGCCTGGAGCTGGGTGGCCTGCAGCTCGATACGCTTCTTCGCCGTGGTGACGTCGGCCACGCTCCGCCGCACCTTCTGGAGGTTCTCCAGGAGCTTCTGGTACGAGAGGTCGAGGGATTCCCGTGGATCCTCGGCCTTGTCCAGGAGTTTGTTGGTCTTTGCCTGGAGGATCCCAGACATCCGCTTCATGACACCCATTGGCGACGATCCTTCCTCACGCTCACTTGCAGTGTAGGCCCCGACATCCCGGTAGCGTGATCGGCGTGACCGAGGAGCGCTGCCTGTTGACCGTCCACGCCCACCCTGACGACGAGTCGTCGAAGGGAGCCGGAACCGTCGCCCGCTACCACGCCGAAGGCGTGCACACCGTCCTCGTCTGCTGCACCGACGGAGCGGAGGGGGAGGTGTTGAACCCGGCACTGGACACCCCCGAGGTGCACGCGGACCTGGCGGGCGTGCGGCGTTCCGAACTGGCCCGGGCCACGGAGATCATCGGGTACGACGAGGTGGTCATACTCGGCTACCGCGACTCGGGTATGGCGGGTTCGGAAGCCAACAGCCACCCGGACTGCTTCGCCGCGGCACCCCTGGACGAGGCCACCGGACGGCTGGTGACCGTCATCCGGCGCACCCGGCCCCAGGTCGTGGTCATCTACGGCGACGACCAGACGGCCTACCCGCACCCGGACCACCTGCGGGTGCACGAGGCCGGACTCGCGGCCTTCGGCGCGGCGGGCGACCCGGACCGGTATCCCGAGGCGGGGGAGCCCTACCAGCCGGCCAAGCTCTACTACACGATGTTTTCGCCGGCGCGGTTCCAGGAGATCCACGAGAAGTTCGAGGAACTGGGGCTCGAGTCGCCGTTCGACGAGCAGTGGCGCAGTCGGTGGGAGGGCCTGCCCGAGGAGGTGGCGACGACCGAGATCGACATCACGGGGTACACCGACGTGCGTCGCCTGGCCCTGTTGGCCCACGCGACCCAGGTCGACCCCGAGTCCAAGTTCTGGTTCGGGCTCCCACCCGAGGTGATGGCCACCATCCATCCCCATGACGACTACCGGCTGGCCCTCCTCGGCGCGTCCGACGGCACCCTGACCGACCCTGTACCGGACGGCTCCGTGGAGACGGACCTGTTCACCGGGGTCATGGTGGACGCCCGGTGACGGACCGCTGGCTGAGCGACGCCTGGGTGGCCACCGGCGCGGCCGAGGCGGCCGAACTCACCGGTCCGCCATCGCTCAGCGGTTCGGTCCTCGTGGAGGTGACCGACGGTCCCGACGGCGACGTCACCCTCCATGCGGACTTCGCCGAGGGTCGCCTCGTGGGGAGCGGTGCCGGTGCGCCTGCCTCGGCCGATCTGACGCTCACCCTGACCGATTCCGACGCGCGCGCCGTGCTGTCCGGTGCGCTCGACCCGTCGGTGGCGTTCATGCAGGGCCGGATGAAGGTGGCCGGGGCCATGGGCCCACTCCTCGACCTCCTGGCCCTGGCCGGGACCGATGCCGCCCGGGCATGGCGCGAGCGGCTCGCGCTGCACACCGACGCCTGACGCAGGTCCGCCGGGCCCTCGTCGCCGCTAGGTCGCGGCGGCCGCGGTCGTACGGGCGAGGCCGGACGAGGAGCCGCCGCCCAGGAACGGGAGATGGATGGTCCCGGCACTCTGCAACAGGACCAGCGTGACGGCGGCGACCACCAGCAGGACCACGAGGACGACCAGATAGGGACGGGCGCGGGCCCAGCCCGACCGCCCCCCGTAGCCGCGGCGCAGCTTCGCCGGGGCGACGGTCGTCACCGTGGAGAGCCCCGACGGACCCTGGCGGCGGACGGCGATGGCGCCGATGCGGGTGGCCAGCTCCACCGGATCGCCCCCGGCACGCAGGAACCGGTAGGTGCCGGTGCGCGTCTGGACGCTGATCAGGGCGCCGGCCTCTGCGTAGGGGCGGTGGCGATGGGCGGTCAGGATGTCCGTCGGTTCGACGGCGGCCACGTCGGGCACCGGGGCCGGCCCCGGAAGCGGGTGCTCCGTCGGGTCGACCCACCACTCGGGGATGATGCCGCCACCCCACGGCTCCACGGCATGGGCGACGACCGAGTCCCAGGGCAACACCCGGGGCGCCTCGCCGCGGCGCCGGATCACGGCGATACCGATGTCGTTCACGACGACGGAGTCCACGGTGGAGGGGTCGTAGCCGCGGGGGTCGAGGAGGAGCAGTCCGTGCAGCGTCACCGGCTTCGGCCCGGGACCGTCGACGGGGTCCACCGGTCGGCTCATGGGGTCGCGGGCACGGAGACCCGGAACCGGCGGACCCGGCTCACGCGAGCGACGGTCGGCGCATGGCGTCGCGCAGGTGCCGGTAGCCCATGGTGACGGCACCGGACTCGTCCACGGCGGTGGCCACCTCGGCATCGTCCACCAACAGGCGCAGATCGGCGACCCGCGCCTCCCAGTCGTCGGTCGCCGCCCGGAGCTCGTCGGTGTCGACCGCGGGGTGGAGCGTGATCTCGGTCACCCCGGGCTCGAGGGAGCGGAGGATCGCGAGGAGCACCTCGCGGCCGTCGAGGGCGGGGACGGTGACCGCCCGGTCGGCGAACAGCACACCCTCCTCCGCCGCGAGCTGACGGATGGGGAAGCCGACGGTGGGCTCGACCGCACCGTCCGGCAGGCGGAGGGGGAGTCCGAAGTCGACGGCCAGCTCCAGGTAGATGTCGAAGAACTCCGGTCGCAGGAGGAGGGCGTCCATGTAGGCGTCGAGATGGCTGATGTCGAAGCCCCACAGGACGGCCCGTTCCACCTGGGCCCGGCACTCCCGGCGGACCTCGTCCAGGTCGGCGTGGTCCCAGACGTCGGTGACGGTCCGGGGGAACCCGCCGTCGCCGTCGAGGAGGGACGGGGCCTGGGTGATCGGGCCCCAGCGGTACAGGTCGTGTTCGGCGTTGAGGGTCAGCCGCACTCCGACGTCGTCGCCCCGGAACCGCGATGCGGCCTCACGGGCCCAGGGGGCCGGCACCACCAACGAAGCCGATGTGGCCAGGCCCGCACGCAGGGCGGCGTAGACCCCGGTCGTGGCCGAATGGCAGAACCCGAGGTCGGCAGTGTTGATGATCAGGATGCGGGCATCGGGTGCCGCACCGAGCCGTTCGGCCAAGGTCGCCATGCTCCGACCGTAGTCGGCGGTCGGTCAGGCGGCGCGACCGGTCGCGTTGCGCAGGTGCGCCCGGGCGGCGGCAATGCCACGTCGGCCGATCTCGCGGGTGCGCTGATCGAGGTGCCAGTCGGGTTCCTCGTCCGGCACGGAGTGGTCGGTGCGGCCCGGGTAGCCCGTGCGACCCGCGTGGTCCGGGTCGGCTTCGACCAGGGGGAGCTGGGGCTGGAGCCCGACGAGGCGGGCCTCGAGGTTCTGACTCATGGGAGCAGTGTGCCCGAAGGGTGTAATACGGGGGCCATGACCGAGGCCGACACCCCTGCTGAGAAGACCGGAAGCGCCCGCCGCTACGGCATCACCATCCCCTTCGACGGGGTACCCCTCACCGAACACCGACGCTGGTACGACGACCTGCTGCGGCTCGGGTACACCGACGTGTGGTCGGCCGAGACGGACGGCCTCGACGGCTTCACCCCGCTGGCCCTCGCGGCGGCCTGGACACCGGCACTGCAACTGGGAGTGGCCATCATCCCCGCCTACACCCGGGGACCGGCGCTGTTGGCCCAGAGCGTGGCCGCCATGGCCGAGGCGGCGCCCGGCCATTTCACGTTCGGCCTCGGCACGTCCTCCGACGTGATCGTCTCGCGGTGGAACGGGGTGCCCTTCACCGAGCCCTACAAGCGGGTCCGCGACACGATCGCGTTCCTGCGGGACGCCCTGTCCGGTGAGAAGGTCGACACCGCCTACGACACGTTCGAGGTCAAGGGTTTCCGGCTGGCCCGTCCGGTGACCGATCCGCCACCCATCTTCCTGGCCGCACTCCGACCGGGCATGCTCCGGCTGGCCGGTCGGGCGGCCGACGGTGTGATCATCAACTGGCTGTCGGCGACCGACGTGGCCACCGTCACCCCCGAACTCGGGGCCGACATTCCGGTGGCCGCCCGGATCTTCGTGATCCCGAGCGAGGACGCCGACATGGCCCGCGCCGTAGGGCGACGGATGATCACCGCCTACCTCAACGTCGGCGTCTACGCCGAATTCCACCGCTGGCTCGGCCGGGGCGAGGCGCTCGCCCCGATGTGGAAGCTGTGGCAGGAGGGGGACAGGAAGGGCGCGTTGGCCGCCATCCCCGACGAGGTCGTCGACGATCTCGTGGTGCACGGCTCCTTCGCCGCCTGTCGCGACCAGATCGGACGCTATGTGGCCAACGGCGTGGACATCCCGGTGCTGGCCGTCCTGCCCTTCGGCGTCGATCTGGCCGACGCCGTCGAGGGGTTGGCTCCGCACTGAGGTCCCGCCGGGTCGCCGTGCGTCGCAGGCGCCCCGGTCAGGCGGCGCGGACCGGTAGGGAGCCCAGGCTGTCCAGGGTCCGGGCGCACGCCTGGGCGGCCTCGACGCCCTTGGACGCCAGATGGGCACCGAAGAAGGCGGCGTGCTCCGCGTGCTCGTGGAAGTGGTGCGGGGTCAGTACGGCGGACAGGACCGGGACCTCGGTGTCCAACTGCACCCGCATCAGCCCGTGGATGACGGCGTCCGCCACGAACTCGTGGCGGTAGATGCCTCCGTCGATGACCAGGGCGGCGCCGACGACGGCGGCGTAGCGACCGCTGGCGGCCAGGCGCTTGGCGTGCAGCGGGATCTCGAAGGCGCCCGGGACGCGGTAGAGGTCGACGTCGCCGGGGTCGACGCCCAGGCGGGCGATCTCGGTGAGGAACGAGTCGCGGCACCGGTCGACCAGATCGCCGTGCCACTCGGCCTGGATGAAGGCGATCCGGCGGGGAGCGCTGGACGACGACCCACCCGTGGGATTTCCGCTCTCGTGCATGGTGCCTCCTGAGACAGGTTACCGGTCGGTAGAACGCGTTCTAGTATAGGCCGCAGGGAGCCGCTGTCCAGGGTCGTGACCAGCGACGATCTGCGGCGATGCCGGCCCGCCCGCTCAGGGCGTGGGCCTCAGGTGTCGCGGTAGTGGGCGACGACCTCGGCGTCCATGTCCCGCACCTCGTCGGCCTGATCGGCGATGAAGCCGGCGAGTTCGGCCGACAACCGTTCGTCCGACAGGGCCAGGATCCGGATGGCCAGCAGTCCGGCATTGTGGGCGCCGTCGACGGCCACCGTGGCCACGGGGACCCCCTTCGGCATCTGGACCGTACTGAGCAGCGAGTCGAGGCCGTCGAGGTTGCCCAGTGCCACCGGGACGCCGATCACCGGCAACGGCGTGGCGGACGCGGCCAGGCCGGCCAGGTGGGCGGCGCCTCCGGCGGCGGCGATGATCACCTCGATGCCGCTCCCGGCTGCGCCACGGGCGAACGTGAGGACGTCGTCCGGTGTGCGGTGGGCGGAGAGCACCCGGATCTCGACGGGGACGTCGAACCGCCGCAGGATCTGGACGGCATCGTCCATGATCGGGGCGTCGGACGAGCTTCCCAGGAGGACGGCTACGGACATGCCTGCAGTCTGCCCGACGTCGGAGCGGCCCGCTCCGAGGGCACTCCTCGGACCCGCACCCATCCGACGGGGTGGCGCGGCGCCCGGTACGGTGGGCGCGACCTCGGCCGGACACGCTCTGCTGTCTCCAACGACCCGGCCCGGGGCACCGACCGCTACCGACGAGAAACGAGGAACCCATGCGCATCGGCGTGATGATCGACACCGAGAAGCCGATCGACGACGTGATCGGCCAGGTGGCCGGTCTGGCCGAGGCGGGCTTCGACGTGGCCTGGGCGTCCCAGATCTTCGCCCTCGATGCGCTGACCGCGATCGCCGCGGCCGCCCGGGAGGTGCCCTCCATCGGCTTCGGCACCGCCGTGGTTCCGACGTACCCGCGCCATCCCGTCATGCTCGGAGCCCAGGCACTGACCGTCCAGGAAGCGAGCGGCGGACGCCTCACCCTCGGGATCGGCCTCTCCCACCAGCTGGTGATCGAGAACGTCTTCGGCATGTCGTTCGAGAAGCCGGCCCGCCACATGCGCGAGTACCTGGAGATCCTGATGCCGGTGCTCGCCGGGGAACAGGTGACCTTCGCCGGTGAGACGTTGCGCGCCTCCACGTTCGGACCGCTCCAGATCGACGCCCCGGCACCGGACGTCCTGGTGGCCGCACTCGGGACCGTGATGCTCCACATCGCCGGGCAGCTCGCCCAGGGGACCATCACCTGGATGACCGGGCCCACCACCATCGAAGAGCACATCGTCCCGACCATCCGGACGGCGGCCGCCGACGCCGGCCGACCGGTTCCCCAGGTGGGCGTGGGTCTCCCCGTCTGTGTCACCGACGACGTGGCCGGAGCCCGGGCCCAGGCCGCGGAGACCTTCGCCGTCTACGGCCACCTCCCGTCCTACCGGGCCATGCTCGACCGTGAGGGGGCCGCGGGTCCGGCCGACGTCGCCATCGTGGGCTCGGCCGCCGAGGTCACGGCCCAGGTGCGGCGACTCGCCGACATCGGCGCCACCGACCTCTGCGCCGCACCGTTCGGATCGTCCGACGAGATCCGGGCGTCGGTGGACACCCTGGCGGAGCTGATCAGCAGCTAGGCGATCGTTCGTCGATCGGATCTGCGGCCCGGTGTCCCCAGGGCGAGCATCGCCACAATCAGGCGGACGGACTCAGCGGGACAGGCGGGTGTGCTTGAACTCGTTGAGTTCGGGATGGTCGACGATGAGTCCGAGGACCCGGTCGATCGTGTCCCGGGCCAACACGCCGTCGCCGCCGGGTCGGTTCATGAGCCGGGCGAACACGGCATCTCCGTCCACGATGAACGTGGGTACGCCGAACACGTCGAGCTCGTCGACGCAGCGTTCGTGCTCCTGGCGGATCACCTTGGCCGGCCATCCGGCGTCGACCTCGGCGAGCACGGCATCAGCATCGACCCCGGTGCGGGCCAGTGCGTCGCGCACCACCGACCGGTCACGCAGGTCGGCGGACTCGGCGTGGCGTGCCGTGAACAGTGACCGGTGAACGGCCAGGAAGTGCTCGGGAAAGCGGTCGCGGACGGCCACGCCGGCGGCCAGCGCCAGGAGGTCGGCCTGGTGGGCCGGGTCGTCCCAGGTGTCCTGCCCCTCGGTGCCCATGCCCTGGTTGAGGAAGTAGGGGACGAACGTCACGTCCCACTCGGCTCCCGCCTCCAGGCCGTCGAGGATGTGCTCGTGGCCATTGCGGGCGAACGGACAGCGGTAGTCCCAGGTCACCGCGAAGGTCTGAGGAGCGCTCATGCCGTCAAGAACCCCGGACCTGGGAGTTCCATTCCCCCGGTGACGGCACGGACGGGCCGGCCGGGGTCATCGCAAGCGGCGGACGACGAGTCCGAGGGCGGTGCCGATGACGATGCCGCCGGCCACGTCGGAGGCGTGGTGCGCCCGCAGATGGATGCGGCTCACCCCGATGAGGCCGGCCGCCGTGTAGAGCAGGGCGTTCCCCGTGCGATCGCCCGGTCGGCTCAGCACGGCGGCCGAACAGAACGCCGCCAGGGTGTGTCCACTCGGGAAGCTGCTCGTCTTCGGGGCGCGCACGGGCACGCCCGCGTTCGAGATCCGCAGATCGGAGGTGTCGGGACGCTGTCGCCCCACGACCTGTTTGATGCCGGCATTGACCAGGCTCGACGAGATGCCCGCCACCCCCAGGGCCCGTACGGCCTTACGCCGGGCGGGCCCGGAGCGACGTCCGCGCCAGGCGGCGACCCCGGTCCACAACCAGCCGTGGTCACCGACGGCGGTGATGGCCTTGGCGACGGCATCGACCTCGGCCCGACCCCGCAGCGGCTCGAAGAGGCGGTCCACCGCGGCATCGAACGACGCCACGGTGGCCAGGAACCCGGAATCCGGTGTCGGGTGGCCGTCCGGGTTCTCCACCGTGCTCATGCCGCACCCCTGCCACCGTCACGCAGGCCGCCGTCGCCGAGGGCGGCAGCCGCCAGCGACGGGTCGCCACCGTAGGCGGGGCAGAAGTCGCGGAACCGGCAGAAGCGGCACAGTGGACCGGTCTTCGGGCGGAAGTCCTCGTCCCGGCAGGCCCGCTCGATGGCGGTCCACACGGCCAGCGTCTTGGTGCGCGTCCCCCGCAGGCCCTGTTCCGAGGGTTCGGCGGTGATGACGGTCGGTTCCTTCAGGTGCAGGAGCTTGACCTGGACCGGACGACGTCCGAGGACCTCCTGGCAGAGCAGCGCGTAGGTCTGGACGCCGGTGAGCTTGCCCTGGACATAGGCCGGAGCGGGTGCCCGCCCGGTCTTGTAGTCGACCACGATCAGGTCCCCCCCCTCCGTGCGGTCGAGCCGGTCGAGGATGCCGCGCAGTCGGACGTCCCCGACCCGGGCGTCGAGGGTCAGCTCGATACCGACGGGGGTGATCTCGTCGGGATCCTCCAACAGGAAGTAGTTGTCCACGAGGTGCTCACCGTCGGCCAGGAACGCCTCAGCTTCGTCGTCCGACAGCCCGAGCGACAGGAAGTCGGGGTCGGCCTGGAGCGTGGCCCACGCGCTGTGCAGCTCAGACCGGGCGGCGGCCGGGGACCGCTCGCCCCGGGGGTGGTTCCAGAACAGTCCCTCGAGCGCGCTGTGCACGAGTGTCCCCTTCACGGTCCACACGGTGGCCGGGTCGGGTAGCCGCTCGATGGCGGTGAACCGGAACGCCAGGGCGCAGTCGCGGAACGAGGTCACCTTGGACGGCGACAGCGACCGGGGAGGATCGAAGGGCACGGGGAGAGATTAGGACGGGGTTGTGTCGTCAGGGGACCCGAGGGCACGCCGGACCCGTGCCGCCACGTCGGCGGGGTGCTCGAGCGGTCCGAAGTGGGAGAGCTCCGCGAAGGCCTCGACGCTGCCCCGGGTCACGCGTGACGCGTCGGCCTCCATGATGGCGGGCCCGAAGGCGTCGGTGCGCTCCCCGTAGGCGAAGACCGTCGGACAGTGGACCTCGCCGAGGTGGGTGAAGGCGCCACTGCCGAATCCGTGGACGTAGGTTTCGGCCTCGTCGTCCCGACGGCACCGGAGGCGGATCGTGCGACCGTCCCCACCGTCTCGGTCGGGGACGATCTCGAAGCCGTCCTCGACGTAGCGGCGGAGGACGTCCGGATCGAGGTCGCCGAAGGGTGGCTTCGACGAGAAGTTGAGGAAGGCGTCGTCGCTGGAGGGGAAGGTCTCCCGCCGCCGGCGGGCTCCGGCGGACAGAGGATTCTCCTCCAGGGCGAACGGGGTCGGACCGTCGGGGACGACGACCGGTTCGAAGAGGTAGAGCCCACGGAACGTCCCCGGTCGACGCTCCTCGGCCAGGAGAAGGGACGCACCGCCGCACGAGTGGCCGAATCCTGCCGGATCCTCCAGTCCGAGCCGGTCCACGACAGCCAGGACGTCGGTGGCGAAGCCGGACCAGGCGAAGTCTCCGTCGACCGGACGACCCGAGCGCCCGTGGCCCCGGAGGTCGAGGGCGTGGCAGCGGAAGCGGTCCGACAGGGCCCGGGCCAGCGGCAGCAGGACCCCGGCGCAGAAGCCGGTGGCGTGCACCAGCAGGAGGTCGTCACCCGTGCCACCGAAGTCGTAGACGGCCAGCTCGACGCCGTCGGGGGTGACGCAGGTGAGGGCGGGGGACGCGGCGGCGTCCGGTCCGGTGGGCACGCGACGACGGTAGTCGACCACCCGACCATGTCGGGCCCGGTGACCGACCCCGGAACGACCGGGAGAAGCACGGGGGCGCCGTGGGGACCGGCTAGACAGTAGGCACCATGACGTCCTCGTTGACCAACTTCCTCTTCCACTACAGCTACTTCGCCATCTTCGCCCTGAGTTTCATCTCCTCGATGGGCATCCCGGTCGGATCCGAGCTCGCCATCATCGGTGGTGGCGCCCTCGCCAGCGGCGACGTCCACAAACTGCTGAGCGACGGCCAGCAGAACCCCCACGAGTTCTTCCACCTGTCCCTGGTGGTGGTGATCCTGCTCGCCCTCCTCGGCGAGGTGCTCGGCTCCACGGTCGGCTACCTCATCGGAGCCAAGGGTGGCCGGTTGGCCGTCGACAAGTGGGGCAAGTACCTGCTGTTGACCCACAAGGACCTCGACCGGGCCGAGGCCTGGTTCGACCGTCACGGTGAACCGCTGGTGCTCTTCGGTCGGTTCATCCCGTTGCTGCGCTCCTTCGTCTCCTTCGCAGCCGGACTCGCCGAGATGGCCTTCGCCAAGTTCCTGATCTTCACCGTCATCGGGTGTGCGGTCTGGTGCACCGGCCTGTCGCTGCTCGGCTACTCACTGGGCAGCACCTACGACCACGTGCAGAAGTCCTTCAGCTACGCCACCTACGTGCTCCTGGTGCTGGCCGTGCTGGCCGTGGCCTTCCTGATCTGGCACCGGTTCCGCACCCTGCGTGAGGAGCGGGCCTGAGTCGGGCCGGCTCGGCGGGAGCCCGCAAGGCGGCGCTGGCCGCGTCGGAGCACCTCGAGCGCTCCGACACGTGGAACGGGTTGCGGGCGGGCGACCGCGTGGTGGTCAGCGGGCTGTCGATGCGGGGTGCGACGTGGGAGTTCCGTGCGTACGTTCGGAACGCCCACAACGGGACCGAGTCCGTCGAAGTGGTGGGGGGACGACCGGGGGACCGCACCATCCGGTCCTTCGGCCCCGAGCGCATCTTCGCCGCCAAGGGCCGCAAGCGGACCGCCACGACCACGGCGACGGCCGGGGAGCTCTCGCTCGCCGAGGCACCCCAGCTCCCGCTCGGCTGACAGGCCACCGGGAGGCGCGGTCCCGGTAGGGTGCGGGAATGGCCACCGTGATCTTCTTCCACGCCCATCCCGACGACGAGGCCATCGCCACCGGGGGGACGATGGTCTCCTTGGCCGAGCAGGGCCACCGGGTCGTCCTCGTGACCGCCACCGGGGGCGAGTTGGGCGAGGTCGACGACGGGTTCCTCGACCCGGGCGAGACCCTGGCCGAACGCCGGGCGGTGGAGCTCGCGGCAGCCGCCGAGGTGCTGGGTGTCGACCGGCAGCTGTTCCTCGGATACGAAGATTCCGGCATGGCGGGCGAGCCGAGTGCCGAGCGGGAGGGCTGCTTCGCCACCGTCGACGTGGACGAGGCCGCCGGCCGGTTGGCGTCGATCCTGGACGAGGAATCGGCCGACGTACTGGTCGTCTACGACGAGCGCGGGGGCTACGGCCACCCGGACCACATCCAGGTCCACACCGTGGGCATGGCGGCCGCCGATCGTGCCGAGACGCCGGTCGTCTACATGACCACCATGGATCGCGACTTCTTCCAGGACCTCCGCCGCAGCGCCGCGGCCGCCGGCGTCGGGCTCGACGACGACCTCGACGATGCCGACGACATGGGCGAGCCGGCGGAGCGGATCACCACGGAGGTGGACGTGTCGCCCTGGGTCGGCGCCAAGCGTGCGGCCATGCGGGCCCACGCCAGTCAGATCGCCGAGGACAGTTTCTTCCTGTCGATGCCGGATCCCATGTTCGCCGCGGCCTTCGGTCAGGAGTGGTTCATCCGGGTCCGACCCGAACCGGACGGTCTGGGCCACGGCATCCGCGAACGTCATCTGGTCCTGGACGGGGCGGGCCGGACGCTCGGTGGGGGAGCGGCACCCGGGAAGGCGGCCTCGTGACCACGCACAAGGTGCTGCGCGTCCACGGCGGTCGACTGGTGGTGGCCGAACGGCGGGTCGAACTCGAGTCCGAGCTGGACGCCCTGGCCGCCCAGGGCTGGCGGATCGTCAACTCGTTCGCCGTGGACGACAACGTCTACCTGGTGCTGGCCACGGACTGACCTGGTGGGGAGCGGGTGTGCCGGTGGCTGACCGGAGGGCCTAGTACTCCGTATAGGCGGCGATGGACACGACCCGGTCGCGGCCGGAGTTCTTGGCCTGGTAGAGCGCCCGATCGGCCCGTTCGATGAACGACAACGGATCCTCGATGCCGTCCCAGCTGGTGAGTCCGGCCGACAGGGTCACCCCGAGCTCGGTGGTGGCGTCGCGTCCACCGGCCCGCAGCTGGTCGAGGAGGTGGTGACCACCGATCAGGTCGGTGTCCGGCAGGACGAGACAGAACTCCTCGCCGCCGTAGCGGGTGACGAGGTCCTGGTCCCGGGTGTTCGACACCATCATGGCGGCCACCGAGCGCAGGACCGTGTCGCCGACCACGTGGCCGTAGCGGTCGTTGAAGTCCTTGAAGTGGTCGAGGTCGATCATGGCCAGTGTCAACGGGGTGTCGGAACGGAGGGCGTGAGCCATCTCCATCTCGATCCGTTCCATCAGGCTGCGACGGTTCGCCAGCCCGGTCAGCGGGTCGGTCCGGCTCTCGGTGTGGAGGCCGTTGACGAAGTTGGCCCGGCTGGTGACCCGGAGGAACGCGGCGGCCAGTTGGCTGGCTGCCTCGAGGGTGTGGGCGTCCGTGCGTCCGTCGGGTACGGCGCGTTCGATCACCATGACGAGCTCGCCGTCGGACGCATAGCCGACCGGCAGGACGCAGTAGCGCGGGTCGAGCCTGACGGTGTTGTGAGCCAGCGCCGTGGCCACCGCCGGGAGACGGGCGAGGTCGCTGCAGTCGATCTCGAGGTCGGGCCACGCAGCCATCAGGGCGAACCGCTCCACCGATCCGGTGCGGTGGAAGACGACCACCCGCTGGGCCGGGATGATGTACGCCACGTACGGGAGCCCGTGGGAGAAGATCTCGGCGAAGGTGTCCGTGGTCGGCCGGGCGGCGTCGAGCCCGACGGCGTCGAAGGTCTCGTTGAGCGAGTCGAGGGCCAGCGAGAAGTTGATCTGTTCGGTGAGAGAGCCGACGGTGCGGGCGCAGATGAAGTTGACCACGGCGATGGTCGACGCGTAGATGAACATCGACACGCCGAACTCGGCACCGCGCAGACCCTGGACCCACCCGATGACGGCGATGAGGGCGAGGGCGAAGACGTCGATGACCAGCTGCATCCGTCGGTCGCCGACGATGGCGACGAAGATGACGCCCACCAGCATGGCCGGGGTGTAGAGCGCAGCAGGTGTGGCCGTCGAGAGTTCGATGCAGGCGAGACCGGCCAGGGCGAGGCAGGCGATGATGAACCACGAGTTCGCCTGGGCCTCGACGCTCGCCGCCCCCCTGGTCACGGCGGCGTAGACGATCTGGAAACCGATGGAGGCGATGATGCAGGCCACCGCTCCGACGAGGTAGCCCCACCGGACCTGCTGGTGGTCGAGGAACGTGACCGTCAACAGGATGGGGATCATGATCGACTCCGCGATCAGTCCGCAGGTCACACCGTCGCGCAGTTGGCGGGGTGTGGGTTGTAGGAGATCGAATCTCACAGCTGGGGTATCGGCGATTCGGCCCCTCAGCTTGACCGTCGAGGGTGCCGTACCGGCGACTCCGGATCGCAATTGCGCGTCGTCCCAGCTCGCAGCCTATGTGTCGGCGGGAAGGGTGACCGTCAGGTCGCGGTCGGGGGCGAGGTCGCCCGCTCGGTCGGATCCGTGGTGTCCGGTTCTCCCGCGGTGATCGCCGTGTCGGGCAGCAGTCGGGCGAGGAACAGGGCCACGACGATGATGAGGGCCACGACCGACAGGGCGGTGCGGAGTCCGGCCAGCCGGGCGTTGGCGTTCTCCGTGACGATGGCGTCCCTGGCCGCGGCGTCGAGTGACGTGGTGGCCAGCCGCTGCTTCAGCTCCGCATCGGAGACGAACGGGATCCCGGACTCGAGGGTGACCGATGCCTCCGAGGAGACGGACGCCGGCACCGCCGGGTTGTGGGCCACCCCGGTCAGGAAGGTCGTGGTCAGGCTGCCGATGAGGACGGCCCCCACCAGCGCCGTCCCGAGCGACGCGCCGAAGTTGGTGAAGGTGTTCTGCAGACCGCCGATCTCGGCGCTCTTCGAGTCGGGGAAGGCCGACACCGTGACGGCGCCGAGCTGTGAGGCGAGTGCACCGATCCCGAGGCCGAGCAGTGCCATGGGGATCAGCACCACCTCGGCCCCCGCCCCCGGGTCGAGACCGGCCACGAGGACGAGCGTGCCGGCCAGCATGGAGCCGAGTCCGATGCGGACCACCCGCCGGGGTGAGGCCCGGGGGGCGAGTCGCGGGACGAGGAGGGCCGAGGCCAGCAGTGCGAGCGACAGGGGTAACAGGCGGATGCCGGTCTGGAGGGCGTTCAGACCCAGGACCACCGACAAGAAGAGCGGGATGGTGAAGAAGACGCCGGCCTGGATGAGGAACTGGAAGAAGAAGAGGACCAGGCCGCCGGTCATCTGCCGACTGGCGAAGAGTGAGGGTGGGAACAGCGGTTCCCGCCCGCGGCGCTCCCGGTACACCTCCCACTCCACCAACGCACCGAGGAGGAGCAGGCCGACCACGAGGAACCAGAACACCAGGGACACGCCGGCGACAGCCGGTGCGTCGGCGGTCGGGCGGACCCAGCCCCAGGTACCGGACCGCAGTACCGCGTAGACCGTCAGGCCGAGCCCGACCACCGAGAGGCCGGCGCCGATCCCGTCGAACGCGGCGCGCCGCTCCGGTGCGGCATCGTGGATGACCCGCACGAAGCACAGGATGACGCCGACGATGACCACCTCGCCGACGAAGACCCACCGCCAGGAGGCGAATGTGGTGACCGCACCGCCGATCAGTGGCCCGGCGGCGACGGCGATGGCGCCGGCCGCCGCGATCAGGCCGTAGGCGGCGGCCCGGCCCTCCTTCGCCACGTTGCCCGCGACGAGCGCCACGATGGCCGGCATGATGAGCGCCGCGCCGAGACCCTCGAGGACGGACCAGCCGACGATCAGGACGGTGAGATTGGGCGCTAAGGAGGTCACGAGGGAGCCACAGGCGTAGACGATCAGCCCGAGGGTGAAGGCCCGACGTCGCCCGAGCAGGGCGCCGATCTTGCCGCCGGTGATCATGAAGGCGGCCATGACCAGCGTGTAGAGGGTGATGGCGGTCTGGATGCCGGTCACGGTGGTACCCAGGTCGTTCGCCACCGACTGGATCGAGACGTTCATGACCGAGCTGTCGAGGGTCATGAGGAACTGACTGGCTGCGAGCAGCAGCAGCACGGGAGACCCAACGCGCCCGGTGGCCGGCACCGTCGTGCCGGCGTCGCCGGTGCCGGGGGAGGTCATCGGCGATGAACCTACTGCCGACGGTGCACGGCTCGGCGGACCGCCCCTCGCATCCGGCGGCACCGTCGGGATGGGAGCGGATGAGGGGAATCGAACCCCCGTCAGTAGATTGGAAATCTACGGCTCTACCATTGAGCTACATCCGCGTGATGCTGGTCGACGACTGTAGCAGCGGTGCGTTGACCAGCAGGTTTGCCGGTATTCCCCCAGGTGACCCCTCAGGGGGCGTCGGGTGACCACAGCGGTTCGTCCACCGTGAAACCGATGGGGCTGCCCCAGCGGTTGCGGAACGAGACGTCCTGGACCGGTTGGCGTACCGCCACGCCCCACCGGCCGGTCGGGTAGCCGAAGCTCACGCAGCAGGCCATGATCCACTGCTCGTCCGTGGGCACGCCGAGGATCTCGAACGTCTCGTCGGGATGCCAGAAGCCGAGCACGGCGGTGAGCGAACTCCCCACCCCCTGGGCACGGGCGGCGAGCTGGGCGCTCCAGACCGCCGGATAGATCGATCCACCCGTGGGATCCCCCTGGATGAAGGCGAAGAGGAACAGCGGTACCTCGGCGAAGTGGTCGGCCAGCCACTGGGCCGACGACTGGACCTTCAGCATCTGGACGCTCTCGGGTGCCTCGGGGTCGGCATGAGCCGCGGTCAACCGGTCGGCGTAGACGGTCTGCCAGAGCTCACCGATGGCGTGCTGGTAGAGCGGGGCGATGCGGCCGATCACGTCCTTGTCGTCGACCAGCAGGAACCGCCAGTTCTGCGTGTTGCCTCCCGACGGCGCCCGGATGGCCGCGTCGAGGATCTTCGCCTGCACGTCCATCGGGACCGGATCGGGCTTCACCCGACGCATGGCCCGAGTGGTGTAGAGCGCCTCGTCGATGTCCACGTGCTGCCTCCTGGTGCAACGGGCGTCGCCCGGTGGCGGCGCGGTCCGCGCCACCGTACCGCCCGCTACGCGTCGTCGCCGGTGACGGTGCCCGATCGTCCCGGGGTGCCGGTCCGGCGGCGTGCGGGTGCTAAGAACCGGGTCATGGCCACCGTCCCGTCCGTTCCCGGTGACGTCCTCGAACTCGAGGTCGGCGCCATCGCCGCCGGTGGAGGGTGTGTCGCCCGGGTGCCCGACGGCCGGGTCGTGTTCGTCCGCCACTGTCTGCCCGGCGAGCGGGTCGTGGCCCGCATCACCGCCGAGACGACCTCGTTCCTGCGGGCCGATGCCATCAGGGTCGTGGAGGCCTCGGGTGACCGGGTCGACCCGCGCTGTCCCCACGCCGGCCCGGGTCGGTGCGGTGGATGTGACTTCCAGCACGTGTCGCTGTCGGCCCAGCGTCGACTCAAAGAGGACCTGGTGGCCGAGCAGCTGGCCCGACTGGCCGGGCTCGATCTCCGGGTCGAGGTCGAAGCCGTGGACGGGGCACCCGACGGTCTTGGCTGGCGGACCCGGATGTCCTTCGCCGTCGACGCGGACGGCGGGATCGGCCTCCGTCGCCACCGCAGCCACGACATCGAGTACGTCGAGCGCTGCCCGATCGCCATCGACGCCATCAACGACGCGTCCGTCAGTTCCGTCTCGTGGCAGGGAGCCCGGCAGTTGGAGATCGTCGCCTCGCCGGACGGCGGCACACCGGTCGCCCGGGTGGAGACCGGCAGACAGCGGTTGACCGAGTTGCCCGACCTCGGGGTCGGCCTGGTCTGGAAGGGACGCACGCTGCGGGCCCCCGACCACGTGGAGTTCGACGTGGACGGGAATCGATTCGCCGTCCGACCGGGTGTGTTCTGGCAGGTCCACCCGTCGGCCGGGCCGGTCCTGACCCGGGTGGTACTCGACGGACTGGCGGCCCGGCCCGGCGAACGGGTGGCGGACCTGTACTCGGGTGCCGGACTCTTCACCGTGGCACTGGCCCGGGTCGTGGGGCACACGGGAGTGGTGGTGGCGGTCGAGCGCAGTGGCCCGGCGGTCGCCGACCTGCGACGCAACACCTCCGGCCTCGCCCAGGTCGAGATCGTCCGTTCGGACGTCAGTCCGGACCTCGTGTCCCGCCGGCTCGGTCGGCCCGACCTCGTCGTGCTCGATCCGGCCCGTCCGGGTGCGGGTCGCCCGGTGATGGAGGCGCTGACGGCGCTCGACCCGCCGCCGCGTCGGGTGGCCTACGTGTCGTGCGAACCGGCACCGTTCGCCCGTGACCTCGCCGTGGCCTTCGCCGCCGGATGGTCACTCCGGTCGTTGCGGGCCTTCGACCTGTTCCCCATGACCGAGCACGTCGAGCTCGTCGGGATCCTCGAACCACCGGCGGTCTGACCGTCCGCCCGGGACGGCCGTTCTCCACCGATCGGGGACGGCCCGGGGCGATGGGGTGACCCGGGTGGTCGCTGCTACCCTCGCCCTGTGCGTGTCAGACCGTTGGCCCTCGTCCTGGCGGCCGGCCTGATGGCCACCGCCTGTTCGGGTGGGGCATCGACGAGCGGTGCGACCACGACCGTCCCCAAGCCGGCCGGCCCGAAGCCTTCCCCCATCTCGGTCCAGGTCTGTTCGGACGAGGCCCAGGCCGACATGAACTCGGCGCTCGGCGAGACCGCGCAGGTCTCGCATCCGACGTGGTCGGCGGCGACCCACGTGTACGCCTGCACCTACGACTACCCGACGTCGACGCCGCACGGGTCGTTCGAACTGTCGGTCAAGGAACTGTCGAGCTGGCACGAGACCTACGCGTACTTCGACGCCCTGGCCGCCACACTGGGCAAGTCGCGTCCGCTCGCCTCGCTCGGCCAGGCGGCCTTCCAGACCCCGAACGGGTCGGTCGTCGTGCGCAAGGACTGGAAGGTCCTGGTGGTGGACAACTCCGGTCTGCCGGCCCAGTTCGGTGTCCCGCCGACGAGCTCGGGATCGGTGGCGGTCACCGTGGCCGACGTGATCCTGGGTTGCTGGGCCGGCGACTGACGCCGGACCGGGGTTGCAGGGCCGGCGACTGACGCCGCCCGGGACCCACGGACTCCGGGGAGTCCTCGTCCGGGGCCGCTAGGTTTGCCCCATGGCGACCATCGTGAACAGACAGGCAACCGTCGACCTCCTGCGCAACGAGTTCACGGTGTTGGGTGAGCTCGGGGCATCCCTCGACGAGGCCCAGTGGGACACGCCGACGTGCCTGCCGGGATGGACCGTCCGCGACGTCCTCAGTCATGTGACGGGCACCGAGGCGGGTCTGCTCGGCGAGCCGGTGCCCGAAGTCGACGTGTCGCACCTGGAGCACATGCGCAATCCGATCGCCGAGGCCAACGAACGCTGGGTCGAAGCCAACCGTGGCCTCACCGGGGGCGAGATGGTGGCGCGGTGGCTGGACGTCTCGGGCCGCAGGTTGGCGGTGCTCGACGCCATGGACCAGGCCGATTTCGACGCCCCGTCGTGGACGCCGGCGGGCAAGGACGAGACCTACGGGCGGTTCATGCGCATCCGGCACTTCGACTGCTACCTCCACGAACAGGACATCCGGCTCGCGCTCGGGATGCCCGCCCGGGAGACGGATGCCGACGTGGCGTCGTCGCTCGACGAGGTCGCCACCGGTCTCGGGTACATCGTGGGGCGCAAGGCGGCCCTGCCCGACGGGTCCCGGGTGCGCATCGACCTGGTCGGTCCTGCGGCCCGGACCTATCTCGTGCAGATCGACGGACGGGCCGCCGTGGTCGAGTCGCTCGACGGGCCCGTCACCGTGGGCGTCGAACTGCCGTCCATGCACTTCCTCCGGCTCACGGGGGGCCGACACGATGCCGGTGTCGAGCCTGCGGACGGTGTGCGCTTCACGGGTGACCCCGACCTCGGCGCCCAGCTGGTGAACAACCTGGCCTTCACCATCTGAGTCCACGGTCCCGGGGTGGGTCCGGGTCGTCAGTGCTGATCCGTGCCGAACGACTCCAGGGCCTCGCCGTCGAGTCGATAGCCGGTCCATCCGCTCATGGGCCGTGCCCCGATGGACCGGTAGAAGCCGATCGCCGACTCGTTCCAGTCGAGGACGGACCAGTCGACACGGGCAGCTGGTAAGTCGAACTTGTACCCGGCCTGGGGCCACAAGCCTTGACGCCCACGTCGGATATGACGTGCGCCCGACCAGGCATTTCCAGGTACCTGGGATGCCGTCGGCGGTCGGGCGTCCGAAGTGACCTGATTCCGAGCCGGTCACCCGGAAGTGTCGGCGTACACCGGCGGGCAATTGCGGTCGCCCCGTCGCGAAGAACGAGACCTCGCGGTGTGTGGCTCACACTTGGAGGAATTGCAGATATGGATCGGACGGTAGACCGAAGAATGCAGTGATCTGCTCCGAAGAGGCCTCAGCGGTTTCGTACGTCACCGATCCCGCTCTCCCGTAGAACAAGGCGTCGACGTACCTCTCAAGTTGGTCGAATGCGTCCAAGCATGTCGCCACCGCGCTTGGACTGGCACCGTCAGCTGTGCCGTCGAGAAGCAGATACTCCGACGCCTGGCCGAGGTCGACCTCGACCGCGTACGGCTCGCTCCTGGCCGGAGCGAGAGCGAATTCCAGCCGGGCCAGGTCGAAGCCACTATGGCCGCCAACTCCGGGCTCGATCGCCGGGAATGCCGCTGCCAACGAGTAACTCCCGACCGTAGGTCCAGGCAACAGGGCGATGACCGGATTCACCGGCGTGCCACCCACGGGTGTCCCGAAGATCGGACTGACCTGGGGATCGAACGGAGCAGTTCCGTAGGCGAAGACGCCGCCGTCTCGGGCGACGATCCAGTACCCGCGCCCATCCGGCGTGGCGGTGATTCCGGATGCCGGTGCCGACAGTCCGACCGATGCCGCACTGCCGTAGTAGGGCGCAGCCCCGAAGGCGAAGACGCCGCCGTCGGCGGCCACCAACCAGTAGCCCTGGGCGCCGGCAGAGGCGACTCCCACAATGGGCGCGTTGAGCCGATGGCCGCCCATCGACCCTTCGAACGCCGCTTGACCGTAGGCGAAGACGCCGCCGTCAGCGGCAACGAGCCAGTAGCCGTCGTCATCTCCGTCCGCCACCATGCCGACGATCGGCGAGTTGAGACGTTCGGAGTTGGCACCGCCGAGATAGCGGGCATCGCCGAAGGCGAAGACACCACCGTCCGAAGCGACGAGCCAGTAACCGCGATCATCCGGTGTGGGGGTCATCCCGACAATGGGTTGGGCGGGGTGGAGACCCAGGCCGGGCACCGAGCCGTAGTAGCCGGCGGCAGCACAGGCGAACACACTGCCGTCTGCCGACACTTCCCAGCCGCCCTCACCGTCCGCCAGACCGGAAACACCGACCACCGGCGAGTCGGCCAAGACGCCCGTGGTGAAGTCGCAAGGGACTTGAATTGCAGGTGCCGTGTCCAGAAGGTAGTAGCCAGCAGGTGGTGCCCCGGCCTGATCCCGGGGGCTCGTCGCCTGGGGAGTACCGGGCCCGGTTGCCGCACCGGCAGACCCACCGAGCGCCATTGACAGGGCCGCCAACGAGAGGCTGATGCATATCGGTACCACGCGGCCACTCCGACTCATCGCTGTCATGTCAACCCCCTCTGTCACTCGGCATATTGCGGCGATTCGACTCTAAGCCAGGGTGACCCAAACACCTAGTACGACTCCGAACACGAGCCACTTTCGGGAGGGCCCATCGACCAACGCGGCGATCGAGCTACCGACTTGTCGGTACGGCTCATTCTTCCCCATCGTTCAGAGCCCCCAGAATTTCCAGCGCCTCGCCGGACAGACGGTATCCCGTCCAACCTTCCATCGGCACCGCCCCGAGGGACTGAGAGAAGCGAATGGCGGACTGGTTCCAGTCGAGCACGGACCAGTCGATGCGGGCGTAGCCGTGCGCTCTGGCCTCGTCGACGAGCTGCGCCACGAGCGCCCGTCCCACCCCGCGGCCCCGGGCCTCCGGCCGCACGTAGAAGTC
>Ga0302279_10002575_pt1 | contig 23717 bp, 15 predicted proteins | sample III_Bog_N3_3_FD_194541 | JGI IMG/M metagenome (GOLD analysis project Ga0302279, IMG submission 194541) | Peat permafrost microbial communities from Stordalen Mire near Abisko, Sweden - III_Bog_N3_3 | ecosystem: Environmental > Terrestrial > Soil > Wetlands > Peat | place: Sweden: Abisko... | reverse complement strand
ACGCTCACCGCCGCCGTCGCGTACGGCTCGCTCACCGTCACGCCCTTCCGCGGCTTCCGCGACTTCGGCATCATCGGCGCGGTCGGGATGCTCCTCTGCTGGATCTCCGCGTTCACGGTGCTGCCGGCAGGCCTCGCGCTCCTCGGCCATCGCGTGAAGGGGGGCAACTCGGTGCGCTTCGGACGCATCCTCGATCGCATCATCCCCGCGCATCCACGCGTCGTCGCCGTCATCGGCATTTTTCTACTGCTCGCGACCGGAACCGCGACGGTCCGCTACCTCACGCACGACCCTCTCGAGGACGACCTTCGCAACCTCCGCTCGTACAACGCGGAGCTCGATGCCGAGGGGGCGTGGATGCACAAGTTCGACGTCGAGTTCGGCGGCGGCATCTCGGGGGGCTTCGTCATCGGCGTCGATCACGCGGACGAAGCGGCCAAGGTCGCGGCGACGCTCAAGGCGGTCGACGCCGGCAAAGAGCGCCACCAGCACATGTTCAGCCAGATCAGCACGCTGGACGACTTGCTCCCTTCGGATCAGCCGCAGAAGCTCGCGGTGCTCGGCGACATTCGACATCTCCTCGACAGCGGCCTCCTCAAGCACGCCTCGCCCGAGGAGCAGGCGAAGCTCGCCAAGCTCCGTCCGCCGGACGGGCTCAAGGCACTCGGCTACGACGACATCCCCGACACGATCGCGTGGCCGTACGTCGAGAAAGACGGCTCGCGCGGTCGCTTCGTGCTCGCCAACACGGGCTGGGGGGTCGACGGCTGGAAGGTCAGCGCGCTCAAACATTTCGCCGACGTCGTGCGCGGCTTGAAGCTCGGGCCGGACGTGATCATCGGCGGTTCGGCGTTCGTCTTCTCCGACATGCTCAAGGCGATGACGCAGGATGGCCCGAAGGCCGTGGCGACCGCGATGGTCGGCTCGATCGTGGTCGTGCTGCTCGTGCTTGGCGTCGGTCGCGATGCGCGCGTCACGCTCGCGTGCGCGGCGGTCGGCATCACGGGGATGCTGACGGCCGCGTGGGCGATGGGCATCAAGGTGAACTTCCTCGACTTCGTGGCGCTCCCCATCACGATCGGCATCGGGGTCGACTACGGCGTGAACATCGTGGCACGCGCGCGGCAGTCGGGCGGCGAGCACGCCGGGCGCAAAGCGCTGGTGTCGACCGGACCGGTGGTCGCGCTGTGCTCGTACACGACCATCGTCGGCTACGCGTCGCTGCTCTTCTCGCAGAACCGAGGGATTCACACGTTCGGGCTGTCGGCGATGATCGGCGAGCTGACGTGTCTGTCGGCCGCGATGCTGCTCGCACCTGCGTTGCTCGACTTCAAGAGCGCGAAGAAGGGGTAGGTCAGACCCGCGTGATAGCAGGTCAGACCTGCCACATGCCAGCTTTGACCTCCGTCATGCCAGCTCGGACCTACGACATCGCAGCTTGAACCTGCGTGATGGCAGCTTTGACCTGCGTGATGCCAGCTTTGACCTGGCCACTGCCAGCTTTGACCTGGCCACTGCCAGCTTTGACCTGACTGCTGCTGTCCCAACTTCGCCCGCGGGTTTGGATGAACAGGAGATCGGGAGACCGGGAGGGATTCCATTCAAAAACCTCTCGTCCTCCCAGTTCAAATCTCCGTGGCGTAGCGACAACTTAGGACGGTACCGTCAAGGGGAGCGCTTCGCGAGAAAGCGCAGGGCGACCGCGCGGACCTCGCCCGCGACGAACGATCCCACCATCGGCGTCGTGAGGACGCCCACGTCGAGCCGAGCCTCGGGCTCCATGAGCACGCGCTTCATCTCTCTGCGCGCGGAGCGAGACCCGGTGCGCAAAGTCGCTGCCCACGACTCGGCGGCTGCGAGCAGAGCGCCCGGATCCGTCCGCGTCACCTCGTCCACGAGGCCGAGGTCGTGCGCGCGTGAGGCGTCGACCGTCTCCCCCGTGAAGACGAGGCGGCGTGCGGTGCTCGCACCGACGAGGTCCTTCAGCCTCGCGAGGGTGAAGGCATCCGGAACGATCCCCAGGCGCGCGAACGGGAACGAGAACGAGGCCGTCGGCTCCGCGAGTCGCACGTCGCACGCGATGGCGAGCTCGGCGCCCCCGCCCGCCGCCACGCCTTGCACGAGGGCGACCGTCGGGAGCGGCACCGTCGCTATTGCGAGGAGAGCGCGGACCACATCCCCGCAGTAGTCGTCCGCGAGCGAACGAGATTCGCCCGCGCGCGCGACGTCTTCGAGGTCGGCCCCGGCGCCGAAGTTGCCGTCCGCCCCCTGGAGGAAGATCGCCACGAGATCCTCACGCTCCGAGAGCGATTGCATCGCGGCCGGGATGGCGGTCCACATCGCGACCGTCAGCGCGTTGCGCTTTTGCGGCCGCGCGATGGTCACCCAGCCCACGCCGTCGCGCGCCTCGGTGCGGATCTCCCCGTGACGCGTCCCCGGATCGTTCGACATAGGCTCTCTCCTATCGCGAGTGCGGCGAGGTCCGCGCTCGATTGTCATGTCCCTGGTGCGTGCGCCGCCGCGAGACGCTCCCCGAGCGTTTCGGGTGGGGGGCTCGGGAGCGGGACATCGGGGGACACGATAGGCCACGGGTCGAGTCGGGAACGGAAGAGGAGCCATGCTCCGTCGGAAGCCACCAGGTCGGCCTCTCCCGAGACCGCGCGAGCTATCGGCTCGAGGAGCGGAGGGTAGTCGCAGCGCGCGAGCACGTACGTGAAGCGGTGAAAGTCGAACGACGGCATGAACGCGAAGGGGGTCGTCGCGAGGCGCCTCACGGGCTCGTTCCACTGAAGCGCCGCAGGGATGTAGAGCGGGTTAGGTGGCCTGTCGGCGAAGCTGAAGAGCACGCGCCCACCGCGCGCCGCCATGACCCTGTCGTTGAACACTCCACGCGTCTTGTGGTTGCGCGTGGGGCTCCAATCGAGCTGCGCGACCGAGCTTCCGGGCTCGATGTGCTCGATGACGCGGTCTTGCGGGCCGTAGAACGCGTCGGCCTTCGCGAAGAACGCGGCCTGCGACGCGACGACAGCCACGGGGACGAGGCATGCCGCGGCGATGGCGATCGGGCGTGTACGTCTGCGGGCACAGGCGACGATGACACCGATACACAGACCGGGCACGAACCGGAACGCGAGCATCGTCGCGCCGTTGAGCGTCATCGGGAACGCGAAATAGAGCCCGAGCAGCCCGAGCGCGAGGAGCCAATAGCGTCTACGGAGCAGCCAGCCCCCGCGACGGCGGTAGGGCACGAGCGGAGCACGCGCGGCGCTCGCTACGAGCGCGACCAGGCACAGGAGTGCCACGCCCGCCGCGTCGCGTGGCTTGATCGAGCCAAAGATCGCGGACGGGATCATGCGAACGCGCGCGGGCAACGGGGTCGCGTACGCGCTGCCGAGCTCGTTCATGACGTCGCCGATGAGCGCTCGGCTCACCAGGTCTTGCGCCACGATCAGGCCGACGACCACGACGACCGGCCAGAGCCTCGCGACCAGTCCTCGCGCGGAGGGTGCGCGCCCGACCGCGAGCACCGCGGCGAAGAGGCCGCACACGACGGCGGCCGACTCGTGGCCGAGAAACGTGACCGCGAGCCAGGTCGACGCGACGAGGAGGCGTCGTCCGGTCGGCTTCTCCGCGTAGGCCTCGAGGCTTGGAAGCGCGAGGATCATCACCGCAAGCCCCGTGAGGTTCGGCGCGAGCCCCCACGAGAACATCCAGCCATAGAGGACCGGGGTCACGAGCAGCGAGAGCCACCGTGAGAGGCGAAGATGGCGGAGGAGGCGCGCGAGCCCGACGGTGGACGCGATGCCCGTCGCGCCGACGACGAGCTTGGCGGCGAGCTCGGTCGGGAGCACGAAGCCCAGCGCCGCGACGAGCAGGGCGAACAGCTGGTTCGCTTGCGGGATGAACACGCGATAGAGCCCTGGGGGGTTCCATCGCGGGTCCTTCCAGTGGCAGAGCACCGAGGCGAGCCCTTCATGCGCGCCGAGGTCTCCCATCGGCGGGTAGTGCACGAGGACGACCGGCAGCGCGAGCAGGACGCCCGCGAGCCAGGGCGCGACCTCCTCGGCGACACCGAGCAAGCTCCGCCGTTCCTGGGGCCTCATCGTCGCACGAGCGGCCTAGAGCGCCGCGCCGAGCGCCTTGTCGAGCGACTCCTGGCTGAATCCGACGAGGATCTTGCCGCGCACGTCGATGATCGGGATCGACCCCGTGTTCATCCCAGCGCGCGCGAGCTTCGATCGCATCTCGCGCTCGGCTCCGGGGTCTTTCTCGACGTCCTTCTCGACGAACGCGATCCCCTTCTTCTTCATGTAAGCCATCGCCTGATGGCACGCACCGCACCAGGAGGCTCCGTAAACGATCACCGCGGGGCGCACGGCGCCGCTCGGGTTGACGGTCGACGGGCTCGTGCCGCCACCGCTTCCGGTCGACGGTTGTTGAGTCGGATCGCCCCTCTCGCCACCGGGGTCTCGAGGGGGCGCGACGCTCCCCAACGTCTGCCCTGTCTTCTTGCGCAGCCCTTCGGCGAGAGCGTCGTAGTCGGCTCGCTTCATCGGGCGCGTCGGGTACTTGCCGTCCGCGCCGACCGTTCGCAGATCGACGATGAAGATACGGTCAGGGTCGGAGCCGTCGTCGTGCTCCGGATCCATCACGCGCACCTGATCACGCCCGACCAGCGGCACGTCGGCGACCTTCTCCCCCGTGTGGAATTCCCCCTTTTCATCGAGCCACATGAAGAGCAACCCGGTGCTCTCGTCGGTCACGACCGGCAGCGCCCCCGAAGGCGCGCTCGGGTCCGCGCCCGTGCCCGTCGAGCCCGCCTTCCCGTGGCAGCCGAACGAGGCAGCCGCGAGAACGAAGAGCACACACAGCGCCAGGAGCGCTCTCCGCGTGGTGCTCACGTCGATGCCTCCCCGGAGAGCTTTTCCCATTCGCTCATCATGGCCTCGACTCGCTTGCCGAGCGCCTGTTCTTTCTTCGCCATCTCCGCGAGCTTCGCCCAGTCGCCCGCCGGATCAAGGCGAAGCTGCGCGCGCATCCCCTCGAGCTCCTTCTCCCCGTCGGCGATCGTCTTCTCGAGCTCGAGCACACGCTTCTTCTTGCGCTCGTCGGCGCGCGCGCGGTTCTTCTGGTCCTCGAACGCACGCTGCTTCTCGCGTGCGGCGGCCTCGTCGTCCTTGGGCGGAGGGGGAGCTTTCGAGGCCGACTTCTTCTCGTCTTTCGACGCGGCGCCGCCGCGCGTGAGGTTCTTCGGCTCCTCTTTCGGGGCATGCGCGGCGACGTAGTCGCGGAAGCCGCCCGGGTAGATGTCGACGACGCCGTCGCGGACCGAGATGATCCGCGTCGTCGTCGCCTCGAGGAATCGCCGGTCGTGCGAGACGAGGATGACGGTCCCGTCGAATCCGACGATGGCCTCTTCGAGGATCTCCGCGGCCGGAATGTCGAGGTGGTTTGTCGGCTCGTCGAGGAAGAGCAGGTTGCGTGGCTCGAGCAGCAGCTTGGCGAGCGCGAGCCGCGACCGCTCACCCCCCGAGAAGCCGGAGACCACGCGCAGCGGATCGTCTCCCCAGAACCGGAAGCGCGCAAGGTACATGCGCGCCGTCTCGACGGTGTAGTCGCCGCGGACGGTGCGGATCTCTTCGACCGCCGTGAGCGCTGGGTTCACGTCTCCGAGGTGCTGGTCGAAGTACCCCTCTTGAAGGTTCGTCCCCCGCTTGATGTCGCCCTTGTCGTCGCGCATCCCTCGGCCTGCGAGGATCTTGAGCAGCGTTGTCTTGCCCGAGCCGTTCGGTCCGACGATGCCGATGCGTTCGCCGCGGCGGATGAGTGCTTCCACACCGTCGAAGAGCACGCGCCCACCGCGCTCCGCACGTAGCCCGTGAAAGTCGAGCACGATGTCGCCGGTGCGAACCGCCGGCGCGAAGCGGAAGGCGATCTTCTCCGCCGACTGCCACACGTCCTCGGGGCGTTCGAGCTTCTCGAGCTTGTCGAGCATCTTGCGCCGGCTCTGCGCCTGCTTCGTCTTCTGGCCGGCAATGTTCTTGCGGATGAAGTCCTGCGTCTTGTCGATCATCGCCTGCTGGCGCTGGACGAGCCCTTGCTCCCGCTCGAGATCCTCCGCGCGCGCGATGACGTAGTCGGAGTACTTGAGCGGATAGACGCGAATGCCGCGCGAGCCGAGCTCCATCGTACGCGGCGCGACAGCGTCGAGGAAGGCGCGATCGTGCGAGACCACGAGCACCGCGCCGCGGAAGTTTCGAAGGTGCCCCTCGAGCCAGCCGATGGTGTCGAGGTCGAGGTGGTTGGTCGGCTCGTCGAGGAGCAAGAGATCCGGATCGCTCGCGAGGACCACGCCGAGCTGCAAGCGTCCGCGCTCCCCTCCCGAGAGCGACGCGACCGGGCGCTCCATGTCCTTGTCCGCGAAGCCGAGCTTCTGCGCGAGGATCGTCACCTCGCGCTCGAGCTCATCGCCCCGCGCGAGGTGGTAGCGATCCATCACGTGCGCGAGGTGATCGAGCGCCTTTTGCTCGCCCGACGCCGCGGCGTGCTGAGCCTCGGTGAGCGCATCGCGGAGTGACATGACGTCGCCGAAGCCCGACAGAAACGCCGACAGAACGTCCCCCTCGGCCTTGAGCTCGTGCGACTGGCGGTAGTAGCCGAGGGTCGCTTCGCGCCGGATGACGGACGAGCCCTGATCCGGTTCCACCTCCTTCGCGATGACGCGCAAGAGCGTCGACTTGCCAGCGCCGTTCGGCGCAACGAGGGCGGCGCGCTCGCCGATGGCGAGGGTGAAGGTGACGTTCTCGAAGAGCGTGTCGCCGGCATACCCGAAGCGAAGGTCGGCGACCTGGAGCACTGTCATGACGCGCTACGACTTAGCAGAGGGAGGTGGTTCGAGAGAACTGGTTGGGTAGAGTGGGAACAGGCCAGGGGATCTTCCGGTTGCTCGCGTCGATGGGGAACGTGAAGACTCGCCTCCTCATCGTCGCGCTCGCGGCGGCCCTTGTCGCTGCGCCTCGGCGTGCGCGTGCGGAGCCCAGCTCCCAAGCGCTGCTTTCGCCACCCAACGCGGCGCTTACGCCCCCGCGTGCCGTGGACGCGGGGGTCGTTCCGTACCCAGCGGGGGCGAGCGGGATCGCCACCGTCGTCGTCGAGCTCGTCGTGGACGCCGATGGCGCCGTCGAGAACGTACGGCTTGTCGACGGGGCATCTCCCTTCACCGGAGCCGCGATGACGGCCGCCTGGCACTGGCGCTTCCAGCCCGCGCTCCGCGGAAGTGACGCCATAGCCGCGCGAATCCGCATGCGCGTCGACTTCACCCCACCGCAGGTCGTCGTACCCGTGGTCCCTTCCATTGCGCCCAGCGCGCCCGAGGTCACGGAGGTCACCGTCAAGGGACGTCGCACCGACCCGGGCCAGACCACTCTCGGCGGCGGCGAGGTAAGGCAGATTCCCGGTGCGTTCGGAGACGCCTTTCGGGCGATCGATGCGCTCCCCGGCGTCGTCCCGATGGCGAGCGGCCTACCCTACTTCTTCATTCGCGGCGCCCCCCCCGGCGACACCGGCTATTTCATCGACGGCGTCCGCGTCCCTCTTCTCTTTCACGCGGCGGTTGGCCCGAGCGTCATCCATCCGAGCCTCGTGGATCACGTCGACTTCTTCCCGGGCGGTGCACCCGTGGAGTACGGCCGCTTCGCCGGAGGCATCCTCTCGGCGACGCTCCCTGACCCATCGGCGACGAGGCACGCGGAGGCCCTCGTGCGCGCCTTCGACGCGGGAGCTCTCGCGGAGACACCGTTCGCGGACGGACGCGGAAGCGCGCTCGTGGCGGGGCGCTACAGCTACTCGGGTCTCATCCTGTCCGCGATCAGCCCTATCCAGGTGGCGTACTGGGACTACCAGGCGCGAGCGACCTGGAAGATCGACGACAAGAACCGCATCGGCATCTTTGCGTTCGGCAGCTACGACGACTTCGCGCAGGTCGTGAACAAGGTGACCGACACCATTCTCGACGGAGGGTTTCATCGCATCGATCTGCGTTACGTCCACACGCTCGAGCGCGGCACACTCCGGCTGGCGACGACGCTCGGCTACGCGAGGTCGAACAACGACCACAACAACATCCGTGACCTCACTGCCTCCGTGCGGGCCACCCTCGAAGAGAGACTGTCGCCGACGATGACGCTTCGGGCGGGGGGGGACGTCACCGTCGACCAGTACAACCTGCTCGGCAACACCGACCCAAACCCGTTCGTGACCGCGGAGACGAACATTCTCTACCCGGCGCACGTCGATTCGGCGATTGGCGGATATGCCGACGTCGTCTGGCAGCTTCACCCGCGCGTGCAGCTGGTGCCCGGGATTCGTGCCGATCTGTTCACTTCTCATCGTTCGGACGACATCGCGAGCGAGCTCGTCGTCACCCGTCAGCCGATGCCGTCTGCTACGACGTCGATCCTCCCCGGCATCGACCCGCGCTTCTCCGCGCGCGTCCTCGTGGCGCCGAAGGTTCACGCCGTCTCGTCCGTGAGCGTAGCGCAGCAGCCTGCCGCGTACCTCGTCCCGATCCCCGCTCTTACGGCGGTCGAGCCGAACCCCGTTCTGCAGACGGCGGTTCAGATGAGCCAGGGGGTCACCATCGATTTACCGGCCGACATCCAGCTCCAGGCGACGGGTTTCCTGAGCACGTATCTTAACCTGACCGACCTGACGGCGACCTGCCCGAGCGTGTTCGGCGCCGGCGTCCTTCTCGGAAACGCGCCGAACATCATGAGCAACCTCTGCGTCGTCGAGCACGTTCGCGGGCAGGCCTTCGGCGGCGAGCTCTCCCTGCGGCGGAACCTCACCAAGCGCCTCGCGGGCTGGGTCTCGTACACGCTCTCTCGCTCCACGCGCGAGGCTCGCATCCCGGAGTTGCTCGGCGAGAGCTCTCGGGTGACCACCATGCTGAGCTCGTTCGACCGCACCCACGTCGTCAGCGCGCTGGCTTCCTACGACCTCGGTGCGCGCTGGCGAGCGGGGGCGCGCGTCGTCGCGTACTCGGGGCTCCCGTACACCAACACGCGCGACTACTTGCCCGTCGCGCCCTACGACGGCGAGCGCATGCCCCCGTTCTGGCGCATCGACCTTCGGCTCGAGAAGCGCTGGTCGGTCGGCGACAGCGGGACGATCGCGCTCGTCTTCGAAGGGATGAACGTCACCCTGAACAAGGAGGTCCTCGGTGTTCACTGCGCGCCCGGGCCCGGGAGCGCGACCGGCGGGATCGACCCCTGCACAGTGCAGACGCTGGGGCCCGTCGCGGTGCCGAGCATCGGGGTGGAAGGTTCTCTCTGAGGCGGACGAGAGCGTGACTTTGGTCGCTCCGCACGCGATTGACCGGATCGGCCTGCGTCGTACGGTGCGACGTATGGATCATCGATTTGCGACGTGTGTTCTCGGGCTCCTCGTCGCGACGCACTGTGGTGGCGGGGAATCGAGCGACGGGAGTCCGCTCGTCCCGGCGGCCGGCACGCAGAGTACCGGCTCGACAATCGCGTCGGGCGAAGGGGCGTCCGATGCCGCCGCTCCGAGAGCGGATACAGGTAACGCCGAGCGTGACGCAGGGAACGCGCCAATCGAGGTGTCGGCCGTGGCCGATAGCGGGGCGCCGCTCGACGCCTCGTCTTCGGCGTGCGGAGCACGGACGGGCATGCGTGGGCTCAGCCACCGAACCCTGACGGCCTCCGGCCTGAGCCGCACGTACCTCGTCTATCTACCGACCTCGTTCGACCCGAGCACACCGATCCCGTTCGTCTTCGTCTTCCACGGCTACACGATGAGCGGCCAGGAAATGTACGACATCACGCAGTACACGGCGCTCGCCGACAGCGAGGGGATCGGGCTCGCGTTCCCTGATGGCGAAGGGGGAGCGGGTTCGTTCGAATACCCCTGGAACGTCGAGAACGCTGGCCAGAGCGTCTGCGGCTACGGCAACGACGTGTCCGCGACCGGGGACGATTTCGCCTTCATCGACGCCATGAAAGCTGACATTGAAAACGACCAGTGCCTCGACACGTCGCACGCGTACTCGACAGGGTTCTCCATGGGCGGATACTTCGCCGAGCACATCGGCTGCTACCGGAGCGACATGCGTGCGGTCGCGCCCCACTCGGGCGGGACGATCGCGGATCTCTCGGTCTGCACGACGGGGCATGTGCCGATTATCCTGTTTCACGGGACCGCGGACGAGGTCATCGACGACGCATGCGACGATCCGACCGTGACCGCCGACGTGGGATTTCCTCCGGCGGCGAGCCTCTGGGCCGCGAAGAACGGTTGCGGGACCACGTACACGACGGTCCCGACGAACGGCGCTGGAGGGGGAACGGGGCAGTGCTACGTCTACGATGGCTGCCCCGCCGACGGGCAGGTCGAGCTCTGCACGTTCGACGGGATGGACCACTGCTGGGCGGGGGGTGCGAGCGCTGGCGCGGGGGGCAACTCCTGTCCGACCTACGCGGACGCGACGTCGCTCGAGTGGGCCTTCTTCAAGAAATACGCGTGGTGACGATGTCGCGTAGCGCGTCCGGTCGGCTTACGCGAACAGAACCGCCGCGACGGCACCCAGGACGAGGAGCCACGACGCGACGCTCGCCCTCAGAAGCGCGCCCAAAGCCACAACTGTGGTGATCGCGACAAGGACGCGGGTCGATCCCTGCGCGCGCACGAGCGACCACGCGCTCGCGAGGACCAGGCCGACGATGAGCGGGGCGACTCCTTCCATCACGGTCACGCCGAACCGCGTCGCTCGAAGCCGGCTCCACGCTCGACCGAGGATGAGCGTAAGCACGGCGGGGGGGCCGCAGAAGCCGATCGTCGCGCCGAGCGCACCGAGCGCCCCCGCAACGTGCCAGCCGACCAGCCCGACCACCATGGCGTTCGGCCCCGGCGCTGCCTGGGCGATCGCAACCAGCGACGCGAAGAGAGGGCCGTCGATCCCACCGGGAACGTCGACGAAGTGACGCTGCATCTCGGGGATGACCGAGTTGGCGCCCCCCACGGCGAACAGGGACAGCTGCGCGAATACGAGCGCAACCCAGAGGGGTCGCGGCATCACGCGTGCCTCCAGGCCCAGAGCATGCCGAGCGGCCCGAGCGTCATGACGACGACGGGCAGCGGGACCCGCATCGGCCCCGCGACGAAGAACGTGACGGCCGCGAGGACGAGTGGAATGGGTGCGCGACGGAAGCGGTCCCCCATCTTGAGCCCCATCGCGAAGACGAGACCGGCCGCGGCAGCGCCGAGGCCAAGCAGCGCCCGCTGGACGAGGGGAATGTGAATCCAGTGCATGAGAGCGCTGTCCGCGACGAGCACGAGCAGGGACGGAACGAGCATGATGCCGGCGAATGACGCGACGACGCCGCGAGCGCCCTGGGCGCGATCGCCGAGGTGGACTGCCAGGTTGATGACGTTCGGTCCGGGAACAAGCTGGGCGATGCCCCAAGCCTCGGTGAACTCGGCGTCGGTGAGCCAGGCGCGCCGATCCACGAGAACGAAGCGCGTCCACGCGGCCGCCCCGCCGAAGCTGCGCGACGCCACCTCGAGGAAGCCCAGGAAGAGCTCCCAGCACGAAAGCTCGAGAACCGTCGCGCGTTCTTGGCTCGCGTTAGCGGGCCGCGTCACGAGCCCCGCATCACTTGACCGCTTCGGTCAGCGCCGCGAGAGCCGCCTCGGGCGTAATCCTCTCACTCGAATCCTGCCGAAGGAACGCTTCGATGCGGGGCATTCGGAGGAGAGCCTCGTCGAGCTCCTTGTCGCTCCCTTTGGCGTACGCGCCCATGGAGATGAGATCGCGCTTCGCTTCGTACGTCGCGACGAAAGAGCGAAGCCGGCGCGCGACCGTCATGTGCTCTCGAGAAACGACGGCGTCCATGACGCGTGAAAGCGAGACCGAAACATCCACGGCCGGGTACCGACCTCGCGCGGCGATGCCACGGTCGAGGACCACGTGCCCGTCGAGAATGCCGCGAACCTCGTCGGCGATGGGCTCGTCCATGTCGCCCCCTTCGACGAGCACTGTGTAGATCGCCGTGATCGAACCGCGCTCGCCCTGACCCGAGCGCTCGAGGAGGCGCGGGAGCGTCGCGAAGACGCTCGGCGGGTAGCCCCTCCGCGCCGGAGGCTCCCCGGCCGCGATCCCGATCTCGCGCTGGGCGCGCGCAAACCGCGTGACCGAATCGACGAGTAGCAGCACGCGCGCCCCCTCGTCGCGGAACGCTTCGGCGTACGCGGTCGCGACCTGGGCGGCGCGAAGTCGCTCAAGCGCGGGCGCGTCGCTCGTTGCCGCGACGACGACGCTCCGCGCGCGCCCGTCTCTGCCAAGCGAGTGCTCGAGAAACTCCGAGACCTCGCGTCCGCGCTCCCCGACGAGCGCTACGACTACGACGTCCGCCGCGGCGCCGCGCGCGATGGACCCGAGCAGCGTGCTCTTGCCCACGCCCGAGCCGGCGAACAGACCGACGCGCTGGCCCTCACCGAGCGTCAGCAGCCCATCGAGCACCCGCACCCCCGTGGCGAGCTGACGGTCGATGGGGCGCCGACGCAGCGGGTTGGGTGGATCTCGGTCAACGAGCACCGGCGTGCCGCCGAGGATAGCGTCCCCCTCGAGCGGACGGCCCAGGCCGTCGACCACGCGACCGAGGAGCGCTCGCGTCGCCCGAACCTGGAGCGGCCCCCCGGTGCTCTCGACGAGATCATCTGGGCCGACGCCGGTCAGGTGCCCGAGCGGCATGGCGATCGCCTCGTCGTCGCCAAAGCCGACGATCTCGCAGGACAGGGGGCCACCGCGGCGCTGTACGGTGATGACGTCGCCCACGCGCGCGCCCGGGATCGCGACCCGGAGAGCGAGGCCAGTCACACCGACGACGCGCCCGCTTGGCCGCAATGCAGGGGTGGCCGCGAGCTTGGCCTTGAGCGCGTCCGTATCCACGTCGACCTACTTCGCTGCGGCGACCTTTCGCTGCGACTCGGCCCCCGCCGCTCCGCCAGCGTCCGCTCGGAGCTCCGCCTCGAGCTCGGCGAGCAGCGACTTTGCGCGCGCGGAGAGCGCCGTCGGCACGTCGACCTGAACTGCCACTACGAGCGTCCCGCGTCCACGACCGTCGAGCCGAGGAATCCCCTGGCCTTTGATTGCGAACACAGCGCCGGGTTGCGTGCCCGATGGGACATCGAGTGGAAGGGTCGTCTCGTCATCCTCCACCGACGGAACGCGGACCACGGCTCCGAGCGCCGCGTCCGTGAAGCTGACGTGAACGCGCGTGACGACGTCGGCGCCGTCGCGCTCGAACCGTGGGTCTTCCTCGACGTCCACATCGACGTAGAGGTCTCCGGGTGGCGCTCCCGCAGGACCGGGCATCCCCTGCCCGGTGACGCGCAGCCGTTGGCCGCCGTCGATGCCCGCAGGGAACGTCACCGTCACCTTGCGCGGTTTCTCGACGACGCCGTGGCCATCGCACGTTTTGCACGCGTGTTTGATGACCGCGCCCTGGCCACGGCAACGACCGCACGTCGACGTGAACATGACGAAGCCGCGCGCGTTGGACACCTGCCCCGTGCCGCGGCATTGAGGGCACGCTTCCGGCTTCGTGCCCGCCTTCGCACCCGTCCCGGTGCAGTCATCGCAGCGTGTGGGGGCGTGCACGACGACCTCGCGCTTGCAGCCGAACGCCGCCTCCTTGAACTTTAGCCGCTGCTGGAGTCGAAGATCGGAGCCACGGCGCGCGCGCGTCTGCCCGAACCCACCCCCCGAGAACATCTCCGAGAAGAGATCCTGCATGTGGGAGAACACATCCCCCATGCCGCCTCCGGCGCCCGCGCCGCCCCCTTCGAGGCCGGCGTGCCCGAACTGATCGTAGATCTGGCGTTTATCTGGGTCCGAAAGAACCTGGAACGCCTCGTTGATCTGCTTGAAGACGGCCTCCGACTTCGGATCGCCCTGGTTCCGATCGGGGTGGTGCTTCAGTGCCTCGCGTTTGTATGCGCGCCGGACTTCCTCGGCGGGCACCTCGCGCGCGACCCCAAGCACTTCATAGTAGCAACGTTTTTCCGACATGGATCGTATCTACCGAGGGTTGCGCCGGGCGTAGGTGGACACGCGCTCTTGGAGATCGCCGCGGCAAGTTAAGCTCCCGACGGAGCATGTCAACGTTAAGTCGAGGTCGCGCCCTGCGCATCCGCGCCGTCGCCCGCCACTCCAGCCTGCGCGCGCACGCGAGCCGCGTGCTCTTGCGCGAGCGCCTGGCGAAGCACGTCGAGCTCGTCCTCGGCCGCCGCGAGCCGCTGCGTCAGGAGTGTGACGTCGTTCGCTTCGCGCTCGAGATTCAAAAACGCCGGCGGAGGGATCGTCATCGTCAGCTCGCTCTGCTCATCTTCGAGACGCGCCACTGCCTGTTCGAGCTCCTGAATTCGCCAGGACGAGGTCGTACTTTCCCCTTCGCGACGCGCGATCTCGAGCGCCGATGCATCGAGCTTCCGACGAAGCTCGTCATTCTCGCCGCGCAGCCGCTCGCTCCGCGCCTTCGAGTCGCGCAGGGCCGCGTCCAGCTCGCTTGTGTCGGCGCCGGGGGCGACAGGAGTGTGCTCTCTGCCTGCACGCGCCTGCTCGAGGGCATGCGCCTCGTCGAAGGCGTGCACGAGGTCGAGGATGATGCGCTCCCGTCTCGCCAGCTCTTGTTCGAGCACCTGCGTGACTCGCGCACGTTCGCGCAGCGCCTGCTCGAACGCCGCCAGCTCCAAGCCGTGACCATCGCCTAGCACCGCGACCTCGGCCTCAAGTCTCGCGACCTTGGCCTCGAGCTCGACGACGACTGCCGACGCCTCGCCCGCGATCTCTCCTGCCTCCTGTGACTGCCCCTCCCGGGCGGATTCGAGCTCGTCGACCACGCTCGCGAGCGCAGTCTCGAGCTTTGCCTTTGCGAGGAGAGCCGCCGCGAGACGCTGCTCGCGGTCCGCGACGGCCGCCTCCAGCTCACCGATGGCGGCTTCGAGACGCGGGAGGCGTTCACGCACCATGGAGAGCGCCTGCGCATCGAGGGCCGCCGCGGCGAGCCTTTCACGGCTCCCTTTGAGCTCGGTCTCCGCGCGGGCGCGCTGGCGCCTCTCGTCCTCGAGCTCCTTTACGCCGAGAGCCGCTCGATCACGAACGCGCGCGAGCTCCTCGTCGCGGGCGCGGACGTCGGAAGCCGCCGCCTCGACACGCGTGCTCGTGTCGATGAAGCGGCGCTCCGCCTCCTGGAGCTCTCCAAGACGATTGGCCAGCTCCGCGTCGACCGCGGCCAGCGACTCGGCATGGCGCACGCCCTCGGCGTTTCGCGTGGCCTTCAGCTCCTCGAGCTGGGCGTCTAGGAGGCTCGCCCGCAGTTGCGCTGCCGCGAGGTTGGCGCGCTCGCTGCCATACATGATGGTGGCTTCGACGTCGACGGACGGGGCAAGCGGCACCTGAACGAGCGCGTACTCTGCGAGTCGAACGTCCTCTTGGCTCCCTACGGCCACGAAGGCTTCGGGCGGGTCCGCCTCGAGAACGAGCTGCGTATCGACCGTGACGTCCGGTTCGTCGCCGGTGCGCCCTAGCTCAGCGAGCGCGACGCCAGCCCAGGGGATCTGTCCGACCATGCGGACGTGCGCAAACTGCAGCGCCACGAGGTCGTAGAGCTCGTAGTAGTCGACGGGTGCAGGTCCGGGACGGGGACGACCACGACCCGCGCTTTCGACAGCACGCGCGCGAACGAGCGCGACTCCACCGGGGGCGAGCAAACGACGGATCCGCGCGAGCAGTGACGCCGGTGACGGGATCTCGGAGATGTCGGCCACGACCGCAACGTCGAAGGCTCCGTCGCGCACGTCGAAGTCTCCGGGCGGCAAAGGCTGCACGGTCAGCCCCCGCGGAGCACGGTCACTGGCGGCCGTGGCGCGGGCGGCCTGTGGGTCATACACGTGGACAACGCGGGCCCCGAGATCGAGGAATCGCTCACCCAGCCTATGCGACACGTCACCAAACACCACCACTCGACGGCCCGCTACGAGTGGCTCGGCGTACACGCACAAGGCATGAAGCGGCGAAGCGGGCAGCGTGGACGTCTCGGGCATCGTATCCTCGGTCGGCGGGGCGAACAGGCCTACCTTGTAGCCCCTTCGGCGACGGATTTCACCCGAGGATGGCCGACGGCGCGTTATGCGACGGCTCGGCTCGCTCGTTCGGCGGAATGCGACGCTCCTCGTCTGCCCACGGGGCAGTCGTCCCGCGACGATCCACGAGGCGATTCGCGAGGCTCGCGGCGAGGGCGGCGGCGGCGCGCCAGGTCGGTACGCGCGGGGCCAGGCGGTACACACGCTCCTCGGGCTTGCGCCCCGGCACTGGAAGGACCTCGGACGCCAGGCTCGTCATCCTTGCGGACGCGGCGCTCGCTTCTCGCACGCGCACGAGCACCTCGGGTGATGCGACGAACGAGGTGGACGCGGGTCCCCACGAAAGACCGACCTCGATTGCGGAGAGCCCGGGGATTGGGTCGCGGGGTAGGACGAGCACGCGTACCTCGTCGGGCTGAATGAGCCCGGTCGGCACCCGCGCCCACGGGGACACGCGGAGTCCTTTGACGCGCTGAAGTCGCGAGAACACTCGCCGGAGCCACGCTCCGCCTCGTCGCGATCGGTTCGGAGCTACCTGCGAGAGAAGCCCCGTCGCAAAGAGCGGCACGACCACGAGCGCGTCGAGCGGCAGGAGAAGGGTCGCCTCGGGTTGCGTGCCACGAAGTGCGTGCCCGAGGGCAACGAAGGCGCCGAACGCAACGCCGAGCATAACGGCTATGGAGAGGTGGGTGAGGCCCACGACCCCGCGGATCGCGTTGCGCCGAAAGGCTTCCTCCGGACGGATCACGAGCCAGTGCCCAGGGCCTCGTGCTGCGACGGCCCTCGCGGTGGGGCGGAGGATCGTGCAGACCATGGCAACGACGATTGCGGCCGCACCGGCGAGGGACGCGTCGACCAGCTGGAGCGAGAGCCCCACGAACAGCGCCGCTCCGGCTGCGGCCGCTCTCTCCCACGTGCGCAACGGCACTAGCCCGCGTACTGCGGGTCCCTGCGTGCGCGCCCCCGACGACCTGGAGGCGACCTCGAACACTCGCTCTTTGATGCGCACAGCGAACGCAAAGGCGGCGGCAAGGAGCGCGACGAGGCCGTAGGTGAGCGGCGTTGGGCCCGAGGGGTCATCACGTCTCGGCGGGGGCGGACGGACGACCGTTGCGCGTCCCGCCTCGAAAGCCTTGGCCGCGATGCGGACCGCCCATGCGACCTCCTCGCCGCGCCCGACGTGAGGGCGGACCAGCTCGACCTCGTCGTGATCGGGGTCGCGCCGCACCGTCCCGACGACACCGTCGTCGCGCATTCCACCGTCCCCGAGGAAGGGGGAGGGGGCCTCGAGGGCCGACGGGAGCACGAACGTGACCTTGGGGCTCTCGTACCCCTCGGAGGGTAGCGGCGCTTTCCACACCAGCCGATACCTCGATCCGTCGCGCAGAAGCTCGCCTGCAGCCGCGAGGTCCACCGTGTACGCCAGCTTCACCCTGTACTGCTGGCCGTGGTGGATCGCCTTCGGCTCGGCCATTGTCACGCGCAATCCGCGCCCGCCCACCGGCGCAACGATCGCGGTGAGCGTACGGCCGTCGTCGGACTCGATGGTCGCCGTCACGTCAGCCTGCGCCGACGGCTCCGTCCCGACGAGGTCGAACGAGTGGGGCTGACCGGCGACGACGCGCCACGTGAGTGAGTGCTCAATGCGCGCCGTTCCCGACGAATCAACCGTGATCCGGGCATCGTCGGCGGTGACGTGGGATTCTTCGTAGTACGCGTGCGCCGGTCGTGGCGAGGTCGCCAGCGCGACGGCGAGCGTGGCCACGAGCCTCACCGCGAGGACCGCCGATCGCGATCGAGCGACGTCGAGCGAACCGAGGACGACGCGAGCGGCGGCGGGCGAGCGCATGACTCGCGGCTAGTTAGCCAGGGCCGTCACGCCGGGCCAAGTTGACGGCGCGAATGCGCCGCGTTCGTTCGTGTCGACTACTTCAGGCCGAGGCTATCGACCTGAAGCCCGAACCAGACCGCGTCGCGGATCGAGTCTGCAGGGATCGAGACATGGATCTCGCGGACCCCGCCCGGATCCTGCGCGCTCGGCTCGCCCGGTGCGGCTGTGGTGACGATCGGGGTGATGCCTTTCGCGGGGAGACGGCTCATCACAGATTCGAGGCGAGCTCCCTCCGCGGCACGCCGTCCCGTCATTGCTTCGCGAGCGATCTCCAGGAAAAGGCGCACGGTCAAGAAACCCCCGGACGACATCCGAGAGTCTTTGAAGCCCGAGAGCCCACGCGCCTCCGCCACCGCCCCAAGTGTGTCGGCACGCGTCGTAGGCGAGGTGACGGATGCAAGCGCCGTCCTGACGGCGACGTCGCTCTTCGACATCGCGAGCCACGACCGGGGACCGTCTGAGACGATGGCCAGGTGGTACACCAGCGGTTGCAGGTGCGTTTCGCTCGAAACCAGCGCGCCATGCCCCGCGCTTATCTCGTGGACACCTCTCGGTCCCTTCGCCGACTTCGGGGTGGCTGCCTTCGGGCCCGATTCGTCGGGGACGGTGACGACCACGTGCAGTGAGCCCAAGGGGAGCCCAGCGAGCGGGGGGCCGCTCTTCATCGTAGGAGGCAGCGTCGCTGTCGAGCCCGCCTGAAGCAGCTTGGCAACTCCGGGTCGGTTGAGCGCCGCCATGAGATCCCGCACGAGCTTCTCTCCCGTGGCTACCGGCGTCGTGCCGTCCGACTCGACGAGCCAGTACGGGCTCGCGTCGACCATCCCGTGCGCGACGACGCCGCGCCACCCGCGGAACGAGTCTCGGACGACGTCGACGACGGCACGACGATCGGCCTCGGATAGCTTCGTCTTCAGGAGCTGTTCGGTGACGGCGGCCACCACGAGGTCGCGCGGACGCTGAATCTCGGAATCGTCCACTCCGCTGCCGAACGACGCGAGGTCGACATCGCCCGGCAGTCGCCAGAAGACGCTCGGAGGTACGTCGACCCGGTCCGGGTGCGCAGTCGAGAGCTGCGCGATCATAGACGTCGTCGACTTGAACGACGTGCGCATCGCGAGCCCCGCGTGACCCGGGTCGAGCGTGGCGTCGAACGTGACGGCGTCGAGATCGGCGATGTAGTCGAACAGGTCGCCGAGCGTGGCGGTGAGCAGATCGAGCGTCGCGGGCTCGCTCGAAGCATTCAGTCCGAGAATCGAGGCCAGCAGCTTCGGCCCCTGGAGACGCCCGAGCGTAGCGTACCCCCCGACGGGTGCCGCGCGGACCTCCACGTGAACATCGGCCGGCAGAGTCTCACGTGGCGTCGTGCGCGTGAGGTACGGCCCGAGGGCGTTGAGCGCGTCCTGGTTCGACCCGCAAACGAGACGAAACGGAGCCGCTCCTGCGGCGGGCGCGATCTCGCATGCGGGAGATTCGTCGGCGTCCGCGGAGCTCTCGCTTCGGCCCTTGTGCTTGTCGCGCAGCGTTAGCCGGACGATCCCCCCCTCGCTCAGGCTCATGTCGAACGTGGAAGCCAGCGTCGATTTCGCGGCGTCGACGCTCTTCAGTGCCGCCGAGAACGCGCCCAATGCCTTGGGCGGAAGGTCGGCGCCAAACGTCGCGGCGAGATCGAGGGGCTGTGCAGGATCGACGACGGTTGCCAGCACCGCGTGCTTCTTCGAGGCGAGGATTCCCTCGAAGAATCCCTGCACCACGGTCGATGGGTCGAGCGCGGGCAGGCGAGCCCAGTCGGTCGCGACCTTCAGCGATGCCGTCGCATTCGAGACACGCGCGAAGACCACGAGGTCGTGAGGCACCGGAACGGCCGTCACGTCAGGCGGCGGCGGGGGAGCGGGAGCCGCGACCTTCGGCGCCGGCGGCGGCGCGGGCGGCAAAGTCGACGCGCACCCGACGCTCGTCAGCAACGCGTAGCCCGCGGCGCCCAGCGGAAGCGCGCCGCGGGCGCCCGCACGGAACGAGGGTCGAAGCGCGGACGTTCCGGAGTCGTGGAGTTTCATTGGGGCGCGCCAGCATACCGATCGACGAAGCACAAGCTAGCGTCGTGGCCGTGGTGCGTCCTACTAACCTCGGCAGAGTCGCCGCTCGCTTTCAGCCAGGGGCTCGTCGGTGGTCGCCATGCAGTTCCCGCTCAACCCCGCGCAGGCGCGTGCCGTCGAACACCAGAACGGTCCGCTGCTCATTCTTGCAGGCGCAGGGTCCGGCAAGACGCGGGTCATCACCCAGCGCATCGCACGTCTCCTCGAGCGTGGCATTCCGCCGAGCGCCATCCTCGCGCTGACCTTCACGAACAAGGCCGCCGGCGAGATGAACGAGCGCGTGCACACGGCGCTTCACGGGAAGAACGCTGCGCCGCAGCGACGAGGGCCTCCGCTCGACCCGCGGCAGGTCACGATTACGACGTTCCACTCCTTCGGGCTCGGAGTCCTGACGCGCGAGCGCGCCGCGGTCGGTGGCTCGTTCACGATCTTCGACCAGGGGGACGCCCTCGGCGCGGTGAAGGAGGTCCTGCGGACGATCGACGCGGGGCGACGGCTCGACGCCGCTGCGATCCTCTCTCGCATCTCGAACGCGAAGAACGCCTTCCTCACGACCGAGGAGCTGCCGAACCGCGAGGGGGACGAGTACGACGAGATCACGCGGCTCGTGTTTCCCCGCTACGAAGCCGCGCTTCGCGGGTTCCGCGCGTTCGACTTCGATGACCTCGTGTGCGGGACGGCCCGGCTCTGGCGTGAGCGGCCGGACGTGCTCGCTCGCTGGCGGGAGCGCTACCGCTACCTCCTCGTCGACGAGTACCAGGATACGAACCGCGCGCAGCTCGAGCTCCTGCTCCAGCTCGCGGGCGAGCATCGCAACATCTGCGTCGTGGGCGACGACGACCAGTCGATCTACGCATGGCGCGGAGCCGACGTCCGCAACATCCTCGAGTTCGAGGACCAGTTCCCGGGCGCGGCGGTCGTGAAGCTCGAGCAGAACTACCGGTCGCGCGCCCCCATCATCGCGGTCGCCAACGCCGTCATCGCCAAGAAGTCGGACGCGCGGCACCAGAAGGTGCTGTTTACCGAGCGCGGCGGCGAGGCGAAGGTGCGCGCTGCGGCGGCTCCGACCCCGGAGGTCGAGGCATCCTGGGTATCGCGACAGGTCGACGATCTGGTGCGCGGCGATCGCGTGCCTGCGAGTGAGGTCGCCGTCCTCTACCGATCGAACGGGCAATCGGCCGCGCTCGAGGAGGCGTTCCGGGAGCGCGGTCTCGCGCATCGTGTGCTCGGAGGTCAGCAGTTCTTCGAGCGCAAGGAGGTGAAGGATCTCCTCGCGTACCTCAAGGTCGCGCTCAACCCGGCGGACGAGATTAGCCTCCGGCGCGTCATCAACTACCCGGCGCGCGGCATCGGCGACGGGAGCCTCGACAAGCTCGCAGTTCACGCGCTCGCCAAGGGCTGGTCCCTCTGGCAGGCCGTCGAGCGAGTCGACGCGCTCGACGATGTTTCGGGCGGCGCGCGCGAGGGGTGCCGTGCGCTCGAGGCGATCATCGTGGAGACGAAGCGGGACCTCGAACAAAGCGGCGGGAGTCCGAGCGGGGCAGTGCGACGCCTTGCCGAGCGTGTCGCGCTTCGCGAGGAGGTAGACGCGAGCTCGCCGAGCGGACAGATCGCCGCGCGAAGGTGGGCGAACGTGGAGTCGCTCCTCGGGTCTTTCGAGCGCCGCGAAGCGCGCGCACATGCCGCCGGAGCGACGGAAGGGGAGTGGATCGGCTCGTTCGTCCACGCGCTCACGCTGGAGCAGGGAAAGGACGAAGAGGACGCGGGCGAGCGGGTCACGCTCTGCACGCTTCATGGTTCGAAGGGGCTCGAGTTCGACCATGTTTTCCTCGTCGGTTGCGAAGAGGGGCTCCTCCCGCACTCTCGCACGCTCGACACACGAGCGACCGACGCGTCCCCTCAAGACATCGAAGAGGAGAGGCGGCTTTTTTATGTTGGGGTCACACGCGCCCGCGAGACGCTGACCCTCACCCGCGCGGCGACCCGCGCGATGCGAGGCAAGGCTGTCCCTCGAACGCCGAGCCGATTTTTGCTCGAGATTCCCGAGGAGCTCGTCGAGCTCACGAACGTGAAGGACGAGCCCGCGCGCACGGTGATCTCGCTTGAACAGGGGGGCAACGCACTGCTCGCGGCGCTCGACGCGCTCGATTGAGCGACTTTCGTGCGTGCGCGTACACGCGCCGAGCTCGCGTCATCACGTCATCGCGTGCGCTGCGCGCCATTTCGCGGGGTGATCGAACGAGCGAGCGCCGTCCTCGGATCGCGCGCCGCATGCCTGCTCGGCTTCGCTACGACGACGCAGTTGCGCCCCTTGTCTTTCGCCTCGTACATCGCGAGGTCGGCCCGTCGCTCCAGGGCCTCTGGCGTCTCCTCGCCGTCCCACGTGGCGACGCCGATCGACACCGTTTGCGCGATCTTCGTTCCTTCGAAGGATAGCGGTCCGAGCGCGAGCGTCTCCTGGATGCGCTCCGCGATGGCTTGCGCTTCCTGAGACGTGGTGCCCGGCATGATCAGCGCGAACTCTTCGCCACCACGCCGTACGAGGACGTCGGCACGCCTCACCCGCTCGCGTACGCCGTCCGCGAACTGCCGCAGGACGGCGTCTCCCGCCGCGTGGCCATGTGCATCGTTGACGCGTTTGAAGTGATCGAGGTCGAGGAGGAGAAAGCTAAGCGGCGACGAGGTCTTGTGGGAATAAGCCATCTCTTCGCGTAGGCGCGGGGCGAGATGGCGGACATTGAAGGCGAGCGTCAGGTCGTCGACGACGGCGAGTCGGTTCAGGCGAGCTTTCTCGATCGGGGGGACGGAGCAGTTTGCGAGGAGGCGGACCTTGAGCCGGCTCTCGGCGTCGAACGCGCCTGGAGCTGCGGACGAGACCGAGAGCACGCCGATCAGATCACCGGACGACCAGAGTGGCTCGACGACGAGCGACCGGATCGCAAAGCCTTGCTCGCGCGATTGGACGAAACGAGGATCCTCTGCCGCGTCGTCGATCGCGACCGACTGTCGGTGCTCGACGGCCCACCCGATCACCCCTTCGCCGCGGTGAAAGTCGAGAGGTCGATGGCCGGCTCCTGCGCCCGACCTCGCGCCGGAGAGCAGGGAGGTTTTCGCGGCGTCGAGCAACCGAACGGACGCGTGGTCCGCGTGGACCAGCTCGAGCGCGGCGTCGGTCACGGCGCGAAGGGACTCTTCGAGCGTGCGGTCTTCGCCCAGTGACTGTGTCAGCTGGAGAAGGATGCCGAGCGGCTCGGAAGCGGAGTTGCTCATTGCCTGCACAGGCTACGCACGGATTGTGTCGATGGCGCGTCAGGGCCCGACGTCGCAGACGATTGGTCGTCCAAGGTGGGAGGGGTACCTCCAGCGTGCCCTTCCGGCGATTCAGAACGCGTAGTTCAGCCCTAGCCCCATGATGTCCGCGTGCGCTGTGTAAATGCCGCCGTTGATGGACGTCGTTGGCGTCGGATTCCCCTTCACGGGGTTGATCGCCGGCACCGCTGCCGTCGCCGGAGCGACAGTCACCGTCTCGCCGAAGACGTGCGCGTAGAGAAAGTCGAAGCGCCAGTGCTTGC
>Ga0302279_10002574_pt1 | contig 23719 bp, 17 predicted proteins | sample III_Bog_N3_3_FD_194541 | JGI IMG/M metagenome (GOLD analysis project Ga0302279, IMG submission 194541) | Peat permafrost microbial communities from Stordalen Mire near Abisko, Sweden - III_Bog_N3_3 | ecosystem: Environmental > Terrestrial > Soil > Wetlands > Peat | place: Sweden: Abisko... | reverse complement strand
ATGGCGGCGCCACAGCTTCCGGCCGAGGAACGCGCCAACCAGCAGCGCCAGCAGCAGCAGACCGGTGCGCCCGAGGCTGGCCAGCTCAGCGAAGACATCGCCAATCGCGTTGTGGAACAGGAAGCCCATCACCACAGCGGATCCGGCCCAGAACACCGAGCCCAGCAGGTCATAGGCGATGAAGCCGGCCAGGGGTGCCCCGACCACGCCCGACATGGCGGTTGCCACCGCGCCGAGTCCCGGCACGTACTTGGCGAACAGCAGCACCCGGGTGCCGAACCGGGTGAAGGTCTTTTCAGTGTCGACGATGCAGGAATCCGGTTCCAGCGATAGCCGGCACATCAGGCGCAGGACCCGGCTGCCCAGGTGCCGCCCCGCGTAGTACCAGCCGATGTCGGCGATCAGCGCCGCGGCGACGGCCACCGCAACGATGCCGAACGTGGATGCGCCGCCGGAGACGGACCAGGATCCCGCAATGACCAGCAACGGATAGGTCGGCAGCGGCAGGCCAATCTGTTCGAGCAGTACGAGACCGAAGATCGCGGTGAGGCTGATATGGTCCAGCCAGTGAATCAGCGTCGGCATAAGTCAGTGTGCCCGGTGGCGAATATCACCGCAAGAAGCGGAGTGTCGCGATCGCGGCCCACAGGCTAACCTGTATGCCATGAACGCAACAGCAGATCGGACCACCCAGCTGATGCAGGGCATCGCCCGCTACATCGAGCGACATGCCAGCGACCCGCTGACCCTCGCGCAGCTGGCGGTCCAGGCCGGCCTGTCCCCTGCCCACCTGCAGCGCACCTTCAAGGCGGTATTCGGTGTTTCGCCGAAGGCCTATCACGACGCGGCGCGTTTCGGCCTGCTGAAGGACGGGTTGAAACAGGGACGCAGCGTGCTCGACTCGCTGACCGAGGCGGGTTTCCAGTCCACGAGCCGCATCTACGGGCAGGCTGTGCGCAGTCTCGGGATGCGCCCCAGCACCTATCGTGCCGGCGGCGCCGGGGAGACGATCGCGCATGCGTTCGGCAGTACGTCCCTGGGGCTGCTGCTGATGGCAGCCACCGACCGGGGTGTCTGTTTTGCACAGTTCGGCGCCAGCCGCGAGACTTTACTCGCGCAGCTGGGCGCCGAATTTCCGCGCGCGACCCTGGTGCCGTCCGGCAACGCGCACTCGGCCGAACTCGGCGCCTGGCTGGCCCGCTTCGAAGCGCACCTCGCCGGCAACGCGCCGCGGCCCGACCTGCCGCTGGACCTGCGCGGCACGGCGTTTCAGATCCGCGCGTGGCGCTTCCTGCTCGGCATTCCCGAAGGTCGGGTGATCAGCTACACGGAGCTGGCACAGGGCATCGATGCGCCGCGGGCCGTGCGCGCCGCCGCGTCTGCCTGCGCGGCCAACCGCATCGCCGTACTCGTTCCCTGTCACCGGGTATTGCGCGGCGACGGCGGCTTCGGCGGCTACCGCTGGGGGCTCGAGCGCAAACGCGCTCTGATCGACGCGGAGCGCAGCCGCAGCTCAGCCCGTTGACGGGCACACGGGTTCGCCCTTGTCGAAGACGATGCGCCAGGCGCCGTCGGGGTCGAGGCGCCAGACCGACGTGAAGTGCGCGACGACCTTGCCGCCGATGGTGACCGGTCCGCGATGTGTCGACTCATCGCCGAGGAACATCGCCTCGGCTGAAACAAAAGTCATGAAGCGGGTAAAGTCCCGGTTTGCCATCGTCGCTGCAAAGGCGATCTCCGTGGCGCGCACCTGCGCCTCGGCATCCGGCCGCCCGGCGACACACCCGCCGCAGGCAACGGCTGCCACCCCTAAGCCGATCACTCCGTATTTGATATTCAGGTCTGTCTCCCGTCACGAGGCAACAACAGGCGTCGGTGGGATTTGCAAGTTATCATTCGGGTCATGGAGCCAGCAAATGCCGCCCCCGCGAACGCGGGACGGGTCTTCCTGTATTTCACCCCGCTGACGCTGCTGGTGTTCCTGGTCCTGCCGAACGGCTACCTCCTCGACATCGCAACCTCCTTCATGCTGAAAAACCGGCTGCATGCGACCCCGGAAGAGATCGCGCACTTCAGGCTGCTGACGGCAATCCCGGTATACCTGTCGTTTGGATTCGGGCTCGCGCGCGACCTGTGGAACCCCTTCGGTATGCGCGACCGTGGGCTGCTGCTGATCTTCGGGGCGGCCACTGCGGCGCTGTTCGTGTTGCTGTCGCAGGCACCGCTGAGTTACGGCGGTTTGCTGGCCGGCATGTTCCTGGTGATGTTCACGTTCTCGTTCGTCGCGGCAGCCGCACGCGGCCTCCTCGCGCTGGTCAGCCAGGAACAGCTGATGTCGGGGCGCCTCAGCGCGCTCTGGAACGCGGTCAGCTCCACACCTTACGCGGCCGGCGCGTTCGCCTCCGGCTACCTGGCCGCACACCTGGCACCGGACCGGATGTTCCTGCTCGTCGCGGCGCTCGCTGGCGCGATCGCTGTCCTTGGGCTGTGGAAGCCAGCCGCGGTGTTCAACCACGCCTATGACAATCCGCTGGCGCGCGGCAGCACGTTCCTGGGCGACCTGCGCCGGCTGGTGCGGCACAAGGCCTGTTACCCGCCTGTGCTGCTGGTCTGCCTGAGCCAGTTCTCGCCGGGTACCAATACGCCGCTGCAGTTCTACCTGACCAGCGAACTCGGGCTTCCGGACGCCGTCTACGGGAACGTGCTTGGCATCATGGCCGCGGGCTACATCCCGGCCTGCATGCTGTATGGCGCCCTGTGCAGGCGCCTGAACCTGCGCACCCTGCTATGGATCGCGACGATCGCCTATATCGTCGAGGCGATCCCGCTGCTGTTCATTCACTCGAGCACCACGGCGCTGCTGATGTCCCTGCCGATGGCGCTGATCAATGGCTTCGCGTTCACGGCCTACTGGGACCTCGCGCTCAGGTCCTGCCCGCCCGGGCTGCAGGGATCGCTGATGATGCTGGTCGCGGGCGCCTATGAACTGTCCTACCGGATCGGCGACCTCGTCGGCGCCAGCATCTATGGCGGTGCGGCGACTCATGGCTTCCTGTCCTGCGTCGTGCTCGCGACCGCGACGTCACTGATCATGGTTCCGGTCCTGCGGATGATTCCGCCCGCGCTGATCGCGACGCGCGACGGGGAAGCCACTCCTGCGGTCTGACGCGGCTGGGTTAAGATGCAGGGCATGAATCAGGCTCTCAGCGGTGCCGCCGCGACGATGAAGGCGGTCGTCACGACCGGCAACGGCGGTTACGACCGGCTCGTCTACCGCGACGTGCCCATGCCGCAGCCGCGCGCCGGCGAGGTGCTGCTCAAGGTACTGGCCGCCGGCGTCAACAACACCGAGATCAACACGCGCCTCGGCTGGTACTCGAAGAGCGTGACGACCGATACCGCCAGCGCCGCGGCCGCCGGGCAGGACCAGGCGGAGAAGGCCGATGGCGGCTGGAGCGCCCCCACGCCGTTTCCGTTCATCCAGGGGACCGATTGCTGCGGTCGCGTGGTCGGCGCCGGTCGCGGCGTCGGCGCGGACTGTATCGGCGAGCGCGTGCTGGTGCGCGCCTGCATGCGCCCTGCGGGGTTCGGGTCGATGGAAAACGTCTGGATGGGCTCGGACTTCGATGGCGCTTTCGCGCAGTTCGTGCGGGTTCCGGCGACCGAGGCCTTCGACGTGAATTGCGACTGGAGCGATGCCGGGCTCGGCTCCATTCCCTGCGCCTATGGCACTGCCGAGAACATGCTCCACCGGGCCTATGTCGCGGCCGGCGAACACGTGCTGATCGCTGGCGCATCGGGCGGCGTGGGCTCGGCGGCGATCCAGCTCGCGAAGCGCCGCGGCGCCACCGTGACGGCGATCGCTGCGCAGTCCAAGGCCGCAGAAGTGCTCTCCTGCGGCGCCGACCGTGTGCTGGGCCGCGATGACGACGTCGTCGCGGCGCTCGGTGCGAAGTCGGTCGATGTCGTCGTCGACAATGTCGCTGGGCCTGCGTTTGCGGGCATGCTGCAGGTCCTGCGGCGAGGCGGCCGCTATGTCTCGTCGGGGGCGATCGGCGGACCGCTCGTCAGCCTCGACATGCGTACCTTCTACCTGCAGGACCTGACGCTGATCGGCTGCACTGCATGGGACGAGCCTGTGTTCCCCAATCTGATCGGCTATATCGAACGCGGCGAGATCCGGCCGCTGGTCGCGAAGACTTTTCCGCTCGAGCGCATCGCTGACGCGCAGCGCGAGTTCCTCGAGAAGAAACACGTCGGCAAGTTTGTACTGATCCCCTAGGGCCTTTTCAGCCGCAACAGCAACACGCCGTGGCTCGGCACGGTCAGCCCGTCCAGATCTCGCAGCGACTTTAAGGTCCGGCCGGCCCACAGGTCCCGTGCCACGGCGCCTGGTGGGGCGCCCGCCTGCAGAACGTCGCGCTGCAGGCCGCGCAGCGATGCGCGATCCGTGCCGATGTTGAACACGGCGAACGCCAACGAGCCGTCCGCCAGCGGTCTTGACCAGATCAGTACGGGTCCTTCCTGGCGGATCACGCGCACCTGGCTGCCGAGCGGGTCCTGGTCGATCGCAATGACCTCACGGTTGGTCAGGACATCGCGCACTGCATCCGACATCCGGGTCAGGTTGTTGCCGGCGAGCAGTGGCGCCGCGAGCATTGCCCACAGCGTCATGTGGCTCTGATCCTCGTCGTGCGTCAGTTTGCCGTTGCCCACTTCGAGGATATCCGGGTCGTTCCAGTGTCCCGGACCGGCATAGCGCCCGAGCCCGATCTGCGTCAGTGCGATCACGACAATGCGATCGTAGTCCGTGCTGGTATCGCCGGTGGTCCGCCACAGGTTGGCTCCGACCGACGCGCCCCAGGTCCACACCGAATCGAGACCGTACTGGCACAGGCTGTAGACCATCGGGCGGCCGGTGGCCACGATGGCCTCGTGCATCTTCGCATACGCGGCCCGGATTCTGCGGTCGCGCTCATCCAGGTCGGTGATGCCCGCCTTGTCGAGAACGTCGCGAAAGCTGCACAGGTCGTATTTCACGTAATCGACGCCCCAGCCGGCATAGGTCGCAGCATCCTGCTGTTCATGGCCATAGGACCCGGCGAAGTTCGCGCAGGTAAGTGGGCCCGGCGAGGAATAGATCCCGAGCTTCAGCCCCCGCGAATGCACATAGTCGGCGAGCGCCTTCATGTCGGGGAATTTCGCATTCGGATGGATGACGCCGGTCGCATCACGCTCACCCTCCCAGGTGTCGTCGATGTTGACGTAGACGTAGCCGGCAGCGCGCATGCCGGAGGTGACGATCAGGTCGGCAGCCTTGCGGACATCCTGGTCCGTGACCTTGTCGGCAAACCAGTTCCAGCTGTTCCAGCCCATCGGCGGCGTCGCGGCCGGCGTGGCGGCCGGCAGCGCAAATACCCTCGGCGACAGCATGAGGCCGAGCGCCAGCAGCGCGTGGCAGGCCAGACCCAGGCGCGATTGTGGCATCGAAGCGTCCCCCTGTTCTAGAACTGGTCGGTCGAGGCAAACAGCGTGCGGCCCTTCGCCCTGATCTCGACGTCGACGAGATACTTGCGCGCCCGCGCGGCGTCAATGCCGACACCCAGCCCCGGCGCATCCGGCACCGACACGTAGCCCTCGCAGTCGCGCTCGAGCGTGTTCGTCGTGAACTCCCGCGCCAGCGCCTTCGGGGCGAACGGATACTCGCAGATCTCGTGGTCGCACAGCCCCGCATAGGGTTGCAGGGAAGCGCTCAGCGCCAGGTGCGAGGTGAACGTGTGATTGACGAAGGTCACGCCGCGGGCGACCGCGTAGTCGGCGACCCTGCGTGCGACGCCGATGCCGCCGATGCGCCCGCAGTCAACCTGGATGTAGCCAACCTTGCCGTAGTCGATCAGGTGCCGCGCCATGTGGAAGTTGTGCGCACCCTCGCCCCCCGCGAGCTTCACGGCGGGGCTCAGCGCGGCCAGCGCCGCGTAGGAATCGAGCGCTGCCGTGTTGAACGGCTCCTCGAGCCAGCGCGCACCGACTCGCTCCAGCGCAGGGATGCGCAGGCTTGCGGCGGCCACGTCCTCGGCGAACACCTGACCGACGTCGACGAGCAGTACGCCGTCCTCCCCCAGTCCCTCGCGCGCGGCCGCGAAATGTTCGGCGTCGGCATCGGCACCGCCACGCCCGATCGGTCCCCAGCCGAACTTCACGGCGCGGAACCGTTCGGCGCGGGCGAGCCGGGCGCGCTGCAGTGTCTCGGCAGGGGTGTCGCCGAACAGCTGCGAGGCATACGGGACCTTGCGGAAGGCCTGCGCAAACCCCAGCAGCTTCCACACCGGCTCGCCGCGCGCCTTGCCGAGCAGGTCCCAGAGCGCGATTTCGATACCCGACCAGGTGTGCGGGGCCTGCAGCAGGTCCATGCTGGCATAGTCGATCTTCGCGGCGATCCGTGCGATGTCGGCCGGTCCCCGCAGCGACTCGCCAAGCACCGAGTCGCGCACCGGCCGGCAGGCGCCATGCGACATCGGACACACGAACGCCGCGATCGACACCAGCGGCGAGGCCTCGCACTCGCCCCACCCCACCTGACCGCCGGCGGCGACGCGCACCAGCAGCGCGTCCTGGCTGCCGTCGCCCTCGTCGGTGACCTCGGGCATCGACAGGTAAAAGAAATCGACGGCGTCTATTTTCACGGATGTGCCCGGATCGTCAGGCCGCCGTCGACGACGAGGCTGGCGCCGGTCACGAACCCGGCCGTATCGGCGGCGAGGAACAGCGCGGCCTCGGCGACGTCGGCCGGCATGCCGCGGCGCCCCACCGGGTGCAGCGCTGTCGTCGCCGCATCCAGCGCCGCGGGATCCGGCGCCTGGCGCAGGTACTCGTCCCAGAGCCGGGTATCGACGTAGCCGGGGCAGATGACGTTGACCCGGATCCGGCGCGGTGCGAGCTCGAGCGCCAGGTTGCGCGTGAGCGCCACGAGGCCTGCCTTGGAGCAGGCGTAAGGCAGCGACTCGGCGAACGCATGGGTCGCATGGATGGAGCTGATGTTGACGATCGCACCGCCGTCGGGCGGAAATAACGGCAACAGCGCCTGGGTGAGCACGAATGCGCCGCGCAGATTGACGCCAAGGATCCGATCCCAGTCCTGCGGCGTGCAGGCCTCGAAGGATTTCGCGATCTCGATGCCGGCATTGTTCACCAGCACGTCGAGCCGGCCGTGACGCTGCCGCACCGCGGTCGCGACGCCGGCAACCTCGTCCATGGCGAGCAGGTCGGCGGCGATGAATTCCACCGGCAGGCTGCGATCGCCGGCCGTCAGTTCCTCCGCGCAGCGCCGTCCTTCGGTCAGGTCACGGTCGACGATCACGACGCGGGCGCCTGCCTGCTGGAAGCGCTGCGCGATCGCCCGACCGATTCCCTGCGCGCCGCCGCTGACCAGCGCGATGCGACCCGCGAGTGGCGCGGCGTTCGTGTTTGCTTGCATGGGGCTGCGAATATACGCTGTGGTCATGGAACTGGGTATCAGCACGGACTGGAGTTACCGCGGACTGCCGGCCGTCGTGCTCGAGAACCGTTACCTGCGCGTCGTGATCCTGCCCGCCGCCGGCGCAAAGATCCTGCAGATCACCTACAAACCGCTGGATGCCGGTCTGCTGTGGGAAAACCCGCGCAATGCGCCGGCGCGCCTTGCAATCAATTCGCGCTACGACGACGTCTGGAGCGGCGGCTGGGACGAACTGTTCCCGAACGACGAGGCCACGCTGATCGACGGCGAGGCCTATCCCGACCATGGCGAGCTGTGGACCGCGGACTGGCGGGCGGAAGCCTTCGGCGGTGCCGATGAGGTCGGCGTGCGCCTGCGCGTCGTCACGCCGATCAGCGCGATCGCCGTCGAAAAAACGATCACCCTGCGTCGCGATGCGACGCAGCTGGCGTTCCGGCATGTGCTCGGCAACCCGGGCAGCGCGCCGTTCCCGTTCCTGTGGAAGCTGCACCCGGCGTTCGCGGTCAGCGCTGCGCACCGGATCGATTTCCCGGCAATGCAGGTCATCCGCGAACCCGGCTTCCCCGGGACGCTCGGCGGTGCCCCGCCGTGTTTCGACTGGCCGCACGCGCTGATCGACGGTCAGGCCGTCGACCTGCGGCGCATCCCGGAAGCGTCGGCGCGACAGCTGTACTTCTTTTACGGCACGCGGATGCAGGCTGGGTGGTGTGCGCTGACCAACACCGCGACGCAACTGGCCTGCGGGCTGGTGTTCGACCAGGCCGTGTTCCCCAGCTGCTGGCTGTTCGCAAGCTACGGCGGCTGGCGCGGCCACAACGTCGCGGTGCTCGAGCCCTGTACCGGGTATCCGGTGGACTTCGCGGCAATGCGCGCCGCGGACCGTCATCGCACGCTCAGCGCCGACGGCACGCTGCAGACGGACGTGCTGTTCACGGTCCAGGAAGGCATCGCCGCGGTCGCGGGGATCGGGCCGGACGGCCGCATCAGAGGTTGAACTCCTGCGGCCGGTGCACGATTTCATACCGGTCGTTCACGATGGAAGCGTTGACGAAGGTTGTGCCACGGGCCTCGACCTTCCCGGCGCTCGCGTGAATATGCCCAAAACAGTGAATGCGGGGCCGCAGATCCTCGAGCCGCAGCCGCAGGTCCAGGCAGCCGCAGGCCTTGGCCTCGCTGTTGCGGTCGAGGACACCGAACGGAGGCGTGTGGGTGATGAGGATGTCCGTGCGGTCCGGAATCGCGGCCCATCTCTCACGCATTGACTCGGGGGGAAGGTAGAACGCCCAGCCCATCAATTCGGGTGTCCACGGCGCACCGTAGAAATTCAGGCCCCCGAATGAAATGCCTGCGTCCTGCAGGTAGGTGGCGTTGCGGAAAACCGGCTTGCCGGCAGCCGCGCGCTCCTGCATCTGGAAGTCGTGGTTACCGCCGATGCACAGAATCCGCTGGAAATCCTGTCGGCCGAACCAGTCATCGAGCCGCTCCACCTCACCGGTCTCACGTTCAAAGCCAATACCGCTGTCGCCGCAGTGAATCAACACATCACCCCGCAGCACGCCGAGATCTTCGTGCCGGTTGTGCGTGTCACTGACGATCACCACTTTCATGCAATGCTAGGCATCCTGGCGTGCGGGTGCCGGCTCCAGCGACAACAGGATCGCCGCAACGATCGCGAGAACCACGCCGACGCCCTGCGCCAGGCTCAGCTTCTCGTGCAGGACCAGCACCGCAAACGCGACGGTCAGCAGCGGAAACAGCGAGATCAGCGCAATCACGATCGAGGCCTTGCCGCCGCTCTCCAGGGCCTTGAAGCTGGTCAGGGCGCCGAGGCCGTTCAGCGTCCCGCCGACCACGGCGAGCACCAGGATCAGCGGCTGCACGTGCCATTGCAGTGAAAAGGCCAGCGCGATCACGGCCGAGATCGCGATCATCGCGTAGGCAAACCACAGGAACGACAGTTCGCTGGAGATGCGGTTCGTCGCCAGCTTCTGCGTGACCCCGGTGATGCCCCAGAACACCAGCGCGATCGCCGCATAGAAAACCCAGGTATACGCCATCGTCAGTCCATGCTGAGCAGGTAGATCGCAACCAGCGCCAGTACAAGGCCGGCGATTTGGGCCCGCCCGAGCCGCTCGCGCAGGAAGGTCAGCGCCAGGATCACGGTCACCAGCGGAAACAGCGCCGTCACCGGCACGACGATCGATGCCTGCCCACCCGAGACGAGGGCGCGAAAGAAGGCAATGTTGCCGGTGCCACCGAGGATGCCGGTCAGGAATGCCCAGCCAATGCCGGCGCGGCGCTGCCCGGCCACCCCGCTGCCGAGGCGCGGCGAGCGCGCAACGAGCAGGATCAGCGGCAGGAGTCCGAGCGTGAACAGGATCTGGTTCGTGTTCGCATCGACACCATCGGAGGCGACCTTGGACACGGCCCCCCAGGCACCCCAGCAGACGATGGTCAGCAGCGAATACGCGAGCCAGCGCGGCATGCCGAGCAGCGTTGCATTCGGGAGACTTTCGGGCTGCGGCGACGCGGACATCGGACCTCCGGAGGGACGCGCGAGTATACCCGTTGCGATGGTGGTACAGTTTCGATCATGAGCGCCGCCCCTTTCACGCCCAGAGGAATGAAGCTCAGTATCCTGACCGCGGCGTTCCAGGAACTGACGCCGCGCGCGCGGCGCGACGCTGACCCGGATCTGGCCGTCGAGGAATGGCTCGACTTTGCGCGCGAACTCGGCTGCCCCTATATCCAGCTCTCCGCGGCCCTGCATCCCAGCGTCGGCGACGTACCCGCCGAGGCGCTGCTCGATCCGGTGGCCAACACGCTGGACCTGCGCCAGCCCTTTGACCCGCGCCGCGCCGCACGGGTGCAGGCCGCGATGCGTGCGAGCGGAGTCGGGCTGTCCGATCTCGGCTACTTCGACAACATGCTGGTGGCGGACGGCGCAGCGCGGCGCAGCAAACACGAGTTCATGCTGCGCGTGTTCGACGCCGCCGTGCTGCTCGGCACCGATGCCGTATGCGGCTTCGTCGGCCGCAATGCCGCGCTCGGTATGGACGCCAATCTCGGGATGTTCGAACAGGAGTTCATCCCGCTGCTGCGCGAGGCGAAGGCACGCGGCCTGACCTATCGCGTCGAACAGTGTCCGATGCCGGGATGGACGGTCACCGACACCTGGCACAACAACATCGCCTATGCCCCGGGCCCGTGGATCGCACTGCACCGGATCTGCGAGCGGCACGGCGTCGGCGACCAGTTCCGCATCCACTACGATCCCTCGCATGCGATCCTGATGGGCCAGGACACGCGCTCCGTGTTCCAGTACCTGAAGGACCAGGGTTATGGCTTCCTGATCGGCGGCTTCCACGTCAAGGGTCAGGTCATCGATGCGCGCGGCGTATCCGCCTGGGGCTACGGCGGCCAGACCCTGCAGCGCGGCGACTGGATTGGCGGGCACCCATCGCCGAATCCCGCCGACCAGGTCAACGCGTGGAAAAAGCAGACCGTACTCTGCGAACACGAGCTTCCGGGAACCGCACGGCATGATCCGCTCGCGTACCTGCAGAACCGCAGCGTCGACTGGCTGGATCATCAGCTTGCCGCGCGCGAGCTGCTGCCGCTGGAGCCGGCGAACACGTTCCTCGTCGTCGAGCACGAATATCCGCCGGCGCGGCTCCAGGACCGCAGCCGCCTCGCACCGATTCTCGCCGGATCCCTCGCGTTCGTGCGCGCGATCGACGCGGCGGCGGCGGCGATGTATGCGCTGCAGAGCGAGGTTCTCGCGAGCCAGGGTATTCCAGTGCAGGGCCGGGGGCGCGAGCCCTACCGTTCGTGAGACTGCTGGCCGGAATCGCTGCCTGCCTCGCGCTGGCGGGCGCGAACGCGGCCGCGACAGGGGATGGTGCCGCAGAATCCTCCGCGAGCGAGGCCCACGTCGAAGCCCTGCTCGCGCAGATGACCGTCACCGACAAAATCCGCCTGATTGCCGGCAACGCGATGATGGGCGTTCCGGCACTCCCCGCTCTCGGCATCCCCGCACTGCACATGACCGACGGCCCGAGCGGGACGCGGATCCCGAATCCATCGACGGCCTACGCGGCCGGCATCGGACTCGCGGCGACCTGGGACCCGGACCTCGCGCAAGAGGTGGGCGTGCAGCTCGGCCGCGACGCACGCTCGCGCGGTGCACATTTCCTGCTCGGCCCCGGCGTCAACATCTACCGCACGCCGCTGAACGGGCGCAACTTCGAGTATTTCGGCGAGGACCCGTTGCTGGCCGCGCGGATTGCGGTCGGCTACATCAAGGGCGTGCAGTCGCAGCGCGTCAGCGCGACCATCAAGCACTACGCGGGAAACAATTCCGAGTACGCACGGCAGACATCCGACAGCGTCATCGATGAACGGACCCTGCGCGAGATCTACCTGCCGGTGTTCGAGGCGGCGGTGCACGAGGGCCGGGTCGGTGCGGTGATGACCGCCTACAACCTGGCCAATGGCCGGCACATGAGCGAGAACGCCTGGCTCGACACCCAAGTCCTGAAGCGTGAGTGGGGATTCGATGGGCTGCTGATGTCGGACTGGGGCTCGACCTACGATACGGTGGCGGCCGCCAATGCAGGCCTCGATCTCGAGATGCCGAGCGGGGCCGTGTTCAATGCCCGCGCCCTGCTTCAGGCCCTGCAGTCCGGAAGCGTTGCGCCGGGTGTCCTCGACGACAAGGTACGCCGCCTGTTGCGCCTCGCGGTGCGCTTCGGCTGGCTCGACGCGGCGCAGCTCGATCTCGACGTGCCGCGCTATAACCAGGCCGGACGCGCCGTCAGCCTGCGCGGCGCCGAGGAAGGCATGGTGCTGCTGCGCAATGAGCGCGGCCTCCTGCCGCTGGATCGCAGCGCAGTGCATACGATCGCGCTGCTCGGGCCCGATGCCTATCCGGCGATCCCGACGGCCGGCGGCAGCGGCATGGTCGAAACCTATGGCGCGGTGAGCCCGCTGACGGCACTCAGCGACTATGTCGGTACCGATGGGCGGGTGCTCTACGATCGCGGCGTTCGGCCGCTGGCCGGAATCGCAGGCTCGACACAGTTCACGACGACTCCCGGTGGTGCGACGCGCGGCGTCACGGTCGAGGCCTTCGCCAACGATCACCTGGCAGGCGGTCCCGCGTCGGTACGTGTGCTGCCCCGGTTCGGAATCCGGCCGCCGCCGGGTGATCCGGATGCAGCGGAGCCGGACGACACCGTGCCGCCGGGCGGCGACGACCCGGATACCGTCCTGTCGGCTGCGACGACCGCAACGTCGATGCGCATCACGGGCTACTTTACGCCGAGCGTGCCGGGACGCTACGTCGTCGCGCTGCATACCTCGAACCGCTTCCGGCTGTTCGTCGATGACCGGCTGCTGCTCGACGATGCCGTGATTCAGCGGGCGACCGAGCGTTATGCGGTCGTCACACTCGATGCGCGCCCCCACAGGATCGTCGTGGAGCAGTTTCATCCGCCAGTGCGCCAGGCGCCGGATGACTTCCTGCAGCTCGGCCTCGTCGCGGAGGCTGCACTCGTCAACCCGGCTGCGATTGCCATGGCGGCGCGGGCCGATGTGGCCATCGTCGCCGTGGGCTTCAACAACACGACGGAGGGCGAAGGCTTCGACCGGGAATTCGCCCTGTCTCCCGACCAGCAGGCGCTGATCGAACAGGTCGCCGCCGCGAACCCACACACGATCGTTGTCGTGACCTCGGGCGGCAGCGTGGACGCGGCTCCGTGGCTGGACCGGACAGCGGCACTGATCGAGGGGTGGTATGGGGGCGAGGAAGGCGGGACTGCGCTCGCGCGGCTGCTGTTTGGCGAGGCGAATTTCAGCGGCCGGCTGCCGATCAGCTGGGAGCGCCAGCTGGCGGACAACCCCTCCTACGCTCATTACTATTTCGACGATCCGGCGACGCAGCGCATCCGCTACGGCGAAGGCATCTTCGTAGGCTACCGCGGCTACGAGCGCAACCGCGTCCAGCCGCTGTTTCCGTTCGGCTTCGGGCTGTCCTATACGACTTTCCACTATGACCACCTGGAGCTCCGTCCCGCCCCGGCAGGCGCGGGCCCGGCAGGCTTCGAGGTGTCGTTCGACATCACCAACACCGGCGCCCGTGCGGGCGCGGACGTCGCGCAGGTCTACGTCAGCGACGCGACCCATCCCGGAGTGGAGCGCCCGGTGAAGGAACTGAAGGGGTTCGCCAGGCTGGAACTGCAGCCGGGAGAGACGCGGCGCGCCCGCGTGCAGCTCGACGCGCGCGCGTTCACGTATTACGACATCGCATCGCGGGCCTGGCATGCGAACGCCGGGAATTACCGGATCCAGGTGGGTCGCTCATCCGCAGACATCGTGCTGTCAGCTGACCTGCGGCTGAACCGGGCGATTGATATCCCGGTCAGCCGCTGACTGAAGGTCGGGGGTCAGGCGAGCTTCTCGTTGCGGAACAACAGCGCAAACACGGCGAACACGGCAAGCGCGAACCCCGCCGGCAGCAGCCAGATCGTCCGCCAGTCGTGCAGGCCGGCATGCAGGTTGGCATCGCCGATGATGCCTGCGACCTGAAATCCGATCAGCATACCGATGCCGTAGGTTGCGAGGGTAATGAGCCCCTGCGCCGCGCTCTTGTGGCGCTCCCCGGCCTTCGCGTCCGTATAGATCTGGCCGGAGACAAAGAAAAAATCATAGCAGACGCCGTGCAGCGCGATGCCGACCAGCAGCATCCACGCGAGCGGGCCGGCATTGCCCGCGGCGAACAGCGCATAGCGGACCGCCCAGGCAGCCATGCCGATCAGCAGCGTCGCCTTGATGCCGGCACGACGCAGCAGGAACGGGATCGCGAGCATCCCCAGCACCTCGGACATCTGGCCGAGGGTCTGCTTGCCGGTCGCGTTGGCCACGTGGATCTCGGTCAGGAACTGGTTGGCGTCCTGGTAATAGAACGCCAGCGGGATGCACAACAGGATCGACGCGGCGAAGAACACGAGGAAGTTGCGCTCTTTCAGCATCCCGAGCGCGTCGAGCCCGAGGAGTTCGCGCCAGACGACCCGGCCTCCCGGTACGACGCGCGGCGGAGTTGCCGGCAGCGTCAGGCTGTAGAACCCGAGCGCGAACGAGGCAGTGGCGCACATCAGGAAGGTCTTCTGCAGCGAGCCTGCGGCCAGCGACGCCGGCGAGTCCCAGGCAAAGACATAACTGATCGCGAGCCCTGCGACGATCCACCCCACCGTCCCCCACAGGCGGATGGCGGCGAACGAGCGCGCCGGATCGTCGATCTGGCGGAAGCTGACCGCATTGACCAGCGCCAGCGTCGGCATGTACAGCAGCATGTAAGCCAGCAGGCAGGGATAGAACGCCGCGAAGTCAGGTGCGCGCGCCAGCATGAGCATCAGCAGGCCGCCGGCAAGGTGGCACAGCGCCAGCAGCCGCTCCGCGTTGACGAAGCGGTCCGCGATCAGCCCGATGATGAACGGCGCGATGATCGCGCCGAGACTCTGCGTCGAGTAGGCCGTGCCGATCTCGACACCGGAGGCATGCAGGTTCGACGCGAGAAAGCTGCCCATCGTGACGAACCAGCCGCCCCAGATGAAGAACTGCAGGAACATCATGATCGACAGCCGGACGCGGATCATGCCCCGCTCCTCAGCGCAGCTGGCGCGTCAGCGCCACCCGGCCCGATGCGTCGCGTGCAACGACGACGTCATAGTGCTGGCCGCGGAACGTGACGTCCCGCAGGGTCAGGCTCTTCCACGCCGCCGGCAGCAGCGGCGCATACGCCGCCTCCAGTCCTGCCTCGCGGATCCGGAGTCCCGTGAAGCCGTACAGCAGGTTCTGCACGTAGGCGCCGGAACCGGTCAGGAAATAGCCGGTATTGTTGGTCGCGGTCTCGGTGCGCACATTGAAGGGTGCCTTGAGCGTGCCGCCGCTGAAATTGCCCTCGAACCATGCCGTGGCATCGGCCGCATTGCCCACCGTCGCCGCAGCGATGGAATTGGGGGCATATCCCATGCTGTTGCCGGCGTGGCCATCCGTGACCCCGCGCGGCACGGCGGTGTGATAGTCGCTCTGGCGCAGCTGTGGACTCATCGCGAGATCCAGCGACGGAAAGCTGAGCAGCGTGGTGCTGCCGCCACCGGGCCCCTCCTCGGTCTGCACCGATGGATCGAAGGTGAGGTGATGCGGTTCCGGGCCACCCATCGGCAGGTACATGCGCCGGGAGATTTCCGCCCAGCGCGGGTCGGGGCGCTCATGCAGGAGCCTCGCGGCGCTGTCCGCGATGCTGAGGGCGCGCGCGGCCGCCGCATTGGTATAGGTGTCATTCGGGATGTCATTGTAAGACTCCCACACAGAGGTGACATGCAGGATCCCGTAGCGGCGATTCTGTGGATCATACGTCACGCGGCTGGCCCAGAACTTCGCGATTTCACGGATGACCGGCCAGCCGTGCACCCTGAGCCACTCGAGATCGCCGGTAGCCAGGTAATACTGCCACTGGGCCAGCGCCACGTCCGCAGTTACGTGGATCTCCCGCTCCCCGAGTACCCAGGCCGGGTGCGGCGTCTGTTCCGTGCCGTTCTCGGGATCGGACTCCCAGGGATACATCGCGCCATCGAAGTGACGGGCGCGGGCGCGCTCCTCGGCCGCATCCAGCGTGCGATCGCGGAACATCACCAGCGACTTCGCGCGCTCCGGATGCATCAGCAGCAGCGCCGGAAAGATCCAGGTGTCGTTGTCCCAGAAGGCATGGTCGACGTAGCCGGTCGTCAGCGCACAGGCGCCGAGCGGCCACGCCGTATCGGGCGTCGAACTCGCATACAGATAATAGAGCTCGGAATGCGCGGCGAGCTGGGCGCGCGGATCACCGTCGATCAGGATATCCGCACGCCACAGCTCGTCCCACGCGGCACGATGCCGCTCCAGGGCCGCGTCGAAACCCGACTGCCGCGCCGCCAGCGCGAGCGCGAGGTCGGCATGCGCATCGCCGCCCCAGCCCGCGCGCGACAGCGCCACGAACTTGCCGAAGGTATAGGTCTGGCCGCGCCGCACCCTGACGCTGAGATACAGCGCGAGACTGTAATCGGTTCTGTGGATGGTGACGGACTCCGGTTTCAGCCCCGCAGGCAGGCCGATCGCCGCAGCCTCCGCCATCGCGAGGCCATTTTCCGCCTTGCCGTCGAGCCACAGCGCGAGAGTCCCGGTGTCGGCGTCGCCGGCGGACAGGTGCGTATCGCCGTGATACCAGGTCGCCGCACGGTCCGGTGTCGCCGGTGGCGTCGCCTCCGTCGACTGGCCCTGGGCTGCCACCTGTTCGTCCATTTCATCGCCCGTGATCCGCGCCAGCGCCAGGCGCGGCTGGTACGGCGCCCACAGATTGAGCGCGAACGAGAGCTGCACGACGCCGTCGAAATCCGGCGTGATCGACAGCTGCGTAAGCGCCAGGTGCGGGTCGGCTTCGTCCACGAAGGTCGCGACCACGATGCCGGTAGCACGCGCCTCGTCGTGGTAGACATAGCGGGTCGTCAGCGTTGCGTCGCGCAGATTCAGCACCTGGCTGTAGTCCCGGAAGTGCGCCGGCCGGAACGACATGCGGTTGAGCCACTGCTGCCCCGTCGCATCCGGGCCTGTGCTGTAGTCGATCTCGGTCCAGCCGGGGACGGCAGCGGGTCGCGACATGTCCCCGCTCTTGTAGTCCATCAGCCCCACGAGGTAAGTCGGCGTGCCCTGCGTGCCGCGCAGCGTACTGGTCGTGGCGACGTAGCCGTTGGCGAGATACGCGGGAAAATAGCTGCCGGCATCCTGGGCCTCTGCCTGCATCAGGAATGAGGCATCCGCAGGCACGGCGTCCGGCGGCGTTGCTGCCGGGGCGCGCATGACGACGATCGAAGCGGCGCAGACGGCCAGCAGGCGGCGCGTACAGGGCATGTCAGGCTCCTTGTGCCACGGCGGCGCGTTCGGTCTCACGGCTGAACAGGAACAGCGCAACCAGCAACAGCGTCATCGGCACCAGTGAAAAATAGAATGCGTGGATGCCGTCGAAGCGCGCAAACACGATCGCGGTGATCCGCGAGCCCAGGGTTCCGCCGAGCGCCGAGAACACGACGATCAGTCCGGTCATCGCAGCGTGCAACGGCTTCGGCAGTGAACTCAAGGCCACGGAATTGATGACCGGGTAGATCGGCGCCATCAGCAGCCCGATCAACGGGATCACATAGGCGGCTATCGGCGCATTGAACCAGCCGACGTCCGCGCGCGCAACGACGCTCTGCGCCAGCGGCAGCGTCAGCACGACGAGCGCGCCCATCGCGACGACGCACAGGTTCAGCAGCACATACCAGGGCACGCGGCGCATCAGCAGCCCGGCGCCGATCCTGCCGATCGCGGTTGCCCCGGCGAGAATGCTCGCCAGCTGTACGCTCATCGTGTTCGGCAGCTTGAGGATCTCACGGTTGAAGGTCGGCAGCCAGGTGCCGAAGCTCTGTTCGATCAGCACGTACAGGAACGCCGAGATCAGGAAGCAGTACACGAGTGGACGCGCCATCAGCCCGACCATCGCCGTCAGTGACTTGCCGCCGCCCAGCGCTCCCTTGCCGTGTGCGGCGGACTCATCGAGGCTCGAGGTCGCCAGCAGCAGGGCGATGGCCGCCGCCAGCGCGGCCAGCAGCCAGTAGACGCGCAGCCACGAGGGATTTGCCGGCGCATCGCGGTCGATGAAGGCGCTGCCCAGCAGCACGCCGACCATGAACAGGCCCTCGATCATGTTGGTCAGCCGCGAGTGACCGGCCCTGTCGGTCGTCAGCAGGCCGATCGAGGAGTACACGGCAACCTTGGTCATCGCGAAGGAGGCGCCGATGCAGACGAACAGGATTTCCGTGGTCCGGAACCCCGGGTACAGCGGCATGAAGACGCAGGCCGTCGCGACGATCACCAGCGACAGCATCATCGAGCGCCGGTAACCAAGCGCCGGCAGAAACGAGGCGACCACGAAGGAGGCGCCGGCGATGGTGAGGTCCTTGCAGGCCTCCAGCAGGCTCGCGGTCGGCTTGTCGACCCCGAAACCCACGATCGACTGCAGGATCACGGTGCCGACACTGTTCAGCAACACCGCAAACAACATGTACACCAGCACCAGCGCAAGGACGATGCGCGTCCGGCTCATAGAAATCGCTTGATCCGCAGGGTTAGCATGTCCGGTACGACGACGTCCGCCTCGGCCAGCAGGCGCGCATCGCCGACGCCGATCGCCTTCATGCCCGCCTGTTTGATGGCCGATACGCCCGCGATCGCATCCTCGACGCCGATACAGCGCCGCGGATCGACGCCCAGGGCCTTCGCGGCCGCCAGGAAGATGTCCGGCGCCGGCTTCGGGCGGCCGCAGGTGGCCGGATCGACGACATAGTCGAAGGCATCGGCAATGCCGAGCCGTTCGATGATGGTCCGCGCATTGTGGCTCGCCGAGGCGAGCGCGATTCTCACCCCGCGCTCGCGCGCACCCTGCAGCGCATCGAGGGCGCCCGGCAGCAGCGATTCCGGCGTCAGGTCGCGCAGCATCTCGACGAAATAGCCGTTCTTGCGCGCGGCGAGCGCCTCGCGCTCGGCGGCGGAAAATTCCCGCGGCGCGCGTTCGAGGATGATATTCAGGGAACTCTGCCGGTCCACACCCTTGAGGCGCTCGTTGATCTGGCGGTCGAAGGGGACGCCGATTTCCGCGGCGAGCCGCGACCAGGCGCGAAAATGCAGCTCGGCGGTGTCGGTCAGCACGCCATCCAGATCGAAGATCACCGCATCCACATGCCGCGGCGCGGCGAGCGGGGCAACAACGGCGAGCGCGAGCTGCCTGATCGATCCCGTGGTGATTTCGATCGCTGCGCCGTTATGCCACAGCGTCAGCGGGGCGCCGGATTTCAGTTCATAACTGACGCCGCGCGCGCTGACCGCGACGCGCAGCAGGCGTCCCTGCCATTGCAGCGAGAAATGATAGCCCTGCCAGCAGGCAGGCAGGACGGGCCGCAGGCGTAGGCTGCCGTCGCCGGCAAAGCGCAGGCCACCAAAGCCCCAGACCAGGGCGAGCCAGGTACCCGCCATCGCTGCCATGTGGGCGCCATGGCTCGCATTGCCGTGCAGGTCATCGAGATCGAGTCGCGCGCCCTCGCGGAAGTAGTCGAGCGCGGCATCCATGAGCCCGAGCTCGGCGGCGAGAATGGCCCAGGTGCTGGCCGACAGCGACGAGTCATGAACCGTCAGGGGTTCATAATAATCATAGTCGCGACGCTTCTGTTCCGCCGCGACGCCCTCTCCGGCCAGAACGTCCGCAAGCACGACGCTCGGCTGCTTGCAGACCTGGTAGCGATACAGGGTCAGCGGATGAAAGCGCAGCAGCAGCGGCCGCTCATCGCCGGGTGGGGTCGCGAAATTCCATGTGGCGCGATCGAGGAACGCATCGTCCTGGGGATGCACGCCGAGCCGCGCATCGACCGGCAGGTACATCGCGGCAGCCGCGCGGCGCCACGTGACGGGCTCACAGTCGACCAGGTCGATGTTCCGGGCCAGCTGCGCGTAGCGCGCGGGGTGCGCCTGCGCGAGGGCCTGCGCGACGTCGGCGGCATAGCGCAGATGCAGCTGCGCCATGCGGTTGGTATAGCAGTCGTTGTTGACCAGGGCCGAGTACTCATCGGGACCGGTGATCGAATCGATGCAGAACGCACCGCCGCGCGCGGCATCGAAATGCCCGACCTGCAGCCAGATCCGTGCCGTCTCGAACAGCACGGTCGCGTCGGCGTCGCTGACCGCGGCATTCCCGTTGCCCAGATGATGCAGCCGCATCGCGTAGGCAACGGCCGCATTGATGTGGTATTGCGCGGATCCTGACGGAAAGTATCCCGAGCCCTCGTCGCCGTCGATGGTGCGCCACGGATACAGCGCGCCGATCGCGTGGTTCATTTCGCGGGCATGGCCGCGCGCGCGATCCAGCGTGCGCACGCGCCAGTCGAGGCTGGCACGCACCAGTGCAGGCGCCGTCATCTGCAGGACAGGCAGCGCAAAGACCTCCGTGTCCCAGAACACGTGACCCTCGTAGCCCTGGCCGGTCAGGCCCTTGGCCGCGAGTGCGTGCCGGCCGTCGCCGGGCGCAGACTGGCGGATATGGAACAGGTTGAAAAGCAGCGCCTGGTCGAGCAGTGCGTCGCCGTCGATGCCGAGGTCCGCCGCGCTCCAGAACGCGTGCCAGACGTCCGCGTTGCGGCGTTCGAGCGCGTCAAAGCCGGCATCTGCGGCCGCGCCGACGGCATGCAGCGCCGACTCATCGAGTCCTCCGGGGTCAGGACCCACGGCCCAGGCAACGAACTTGTCGAGCGTCACCTGCGCGCCGGGGCGCAATTCACCGCGGAAGCTCTGACCCACGGATTTCGGCGCGTTCAGGATCGGCTCGCCGGGAGTCAGTGCGGCGAGCGCGCGATGCGTCTGCGCTACCGCCACGCGGACACCTGAGCGCGCGGCGGACTGCGTGAGCAGGGCCACCGCGCCGTCGATGCGCCGCTCATCGACGCTGAGCGCGGCGCCCTGGCCTGCGCCGATGCGCGGATCGTCGGCGCGCACCGCGGCATCGCTCGCCTCGATGCAGGACTCCAGCAGCACAGGACCACTGTAGTCGATGGAACGTACGGCAAAGCGGATCGCCAGCAGCGCGCCGCCGCCCTGGGGCACGAACCGGGTCGCCGTGACCTCGACACTGCCGCCCCCGGGCACCTGCCAGCGCGTCTTGCGATGCAGTGCACCCTGCTGCATGTCGAGGCTACGCTGGCATTCGAGCCAGGCGCCGGCACCGAGATCGAGGGCCGCGGTCCCGAGGCGGATGCGGATGCGCTTGCCGTCCGCGACAGGCACCCGCGTATCCGACGCGCGCGCAAAGCCGGGGAATGCCTCGTGGTAGTCGATCGGCAGGCTTTCGTAGACACTGGCGAGGAAGGTACCGTCGGTGGCGCTGGCCTGCTCTTCGCGGCCGCCGCGGACCCCGAGCAGTCCATTGGCGAGTGCGAACAGGGTTTCAGCCTGCGCGGCGTTTGCCGATGGGCCTTCGCCCTGCATCCCCAGCCGCCATCGCTGAGGCGCAGCCGCGCTCGCATCACCGGCATTAGGTGCTTTTAACAATCGCCATTCCCCCCTGACGGGCGACCTTACACAGGTGTGTTATCGATATCAAGGCGCGGGTTCGGGGATGGCAAGATAGACCGTGCTCCATAGCTGCGCGGCGTTCGACTCATCGACGTCGGCCTGGTCGGCGCCAAAGGGGGCTACGTGGTAATGCCCATCGCTGTAGCTCCAGGTCCACAGCTCGCTGTTGCGCACCTGCTGCGCGGCATCGATCGCCGCCCACAGGCGCGACTGTGCATCGCGCAACCGCTGCAGCGTTGCTGCGGGGAGATCGCTGCGCCGCAACTGGCGCGCGAGTCCCGCGGCGAGCACTGCCTGTTGCCACGACCAGACGACCGTACCGTGGTAGGCATTCTTGCTGAAGCGGGCCTGAACCTCCGGCGCAGCGAAGACCGGATTCGCGACCAGCAGGCCGGCATCGGTCAGCAGGCCGGCCGGAAACGGGCGCATGATCGCCGTGACTGCCCGGTTCAGCGCCGCCGCCCCCGGCTCGCCGAACAGCAGTTCGAAGCCCTCGTCGGAGTTGATGATCGGGACCGAGGTCGCATCGGCATTCAGCGACAGTGCGTGGAAGCGCACTGGCGCTTCGCCCAGCGAGGCCTGTGCGGCGGCCACCGGCACACCGAGGTCCCTGCCATAGGCTGCGATCAGCGCACGCGCACGGCCGTTCGGGATCTGCACGTCGAACAGCGCCGGCGCCCGCTGATCCCAGGTCCGCGCCATCGCAGCCGCGCGCCCGAACAGCTTGCGGTCTTCCGCGACGAGGTACGGCTCCAGCAGCCCGCTGCGATACAGGTCACTGGCGGCGGCAAGCGCCGCCGGCATGAACACCGCATTGACGTCATACGGGATGCGGCCGCGGCCCAGCCCCTCGCCGCTGTCGCGCCACTGGCCGGAGTCGCGCCCGGCCTTCAGCGCCAGCAGGTTCGCGGCGCGCGGATCGTCCGCGAAGGCCACCGCGCTGTGCAGCACGAGGCGCAGGTTGCTGAGCAGATCGGCGCCGAACGGCCGGGCGGCCCCCTGCCGGCGGCCGTCCCGCGCCGCCAGAAAATCCGCCGCATGCAACTGGCCGCGCGCATCGCCGAGCAGCCACGCGCGCACCACCGGTGCGAGCATGTAATTGCCGTCGATCATGGTGTAATTGTAGGTCGGCTCATCACTGGCAGGCTCGCCCGCCCGCAGGTGGCTGAGCACGGCGGACTCGCCGATATCCTCCTCGTGCGCCACCTCGCCGTCGGCCGACACCCGCGTGAGCACAGCGCCGAGCCCGGACTCCACGGCTACCGGGGTCAGCGCAGGCATCAGCAGCCGCATCGACATCAGCGTATCGCGGCCGAAATACGTATTGAAGCGCCACGAGCCGGCCAGGAACTTCTCGCGATAGCTGAGGAACGTCAGCGCATTGCGCGACACCGCGTCCGCGCCCGCGGCGTCGGACAGCAGCTCAGGCGCCGGCAAGGGCGTCAGGGGTGTCTCGCCCGACAGGGCCGTGACCTTGAGCCCGATGAGGCCGTCCGTCCCGGGATCGATGCGCCCGTCATGCAACTCGCCGTGCGTCACCTCGATGGCGAGACGGTAGCCGGCCGCCCCATCGATACGATCGCGTGCCCAGGTCACGGTCCTCCCGCTCGTGCGTGCCGCACTCATGACGTCGGATGGCGCATGGCCGAGGGTCTGGTAGTCCCGCTGTATGCGCACGCTCGAGAGCAGCGCCTGCCTTAAAGTGAGGGAGGCGCCGCTGACGCTGACGTCGGCGACCATGCCATAGAGCTTGCGGCCCTTCTCGTCCGTATCGGTCGCGGGCTGTGGCCTGCCCTGCAGCGTCCACTGCACCGCAGTGTCGGTGTGCGCGAACCACAGCCCGACGCCGCTGTTCCCGGCCGGGAACGCGACCAGGATGCGCGGATCCCTGCCCGCACGCAGCACGAGGTGCGCGGCCACGGGACCTTCGCGCAGGAAGCTGTTGAGGTTCAGACCTTCGGTGACGTCAAAGGACAGCCGCCCGTCGGCGGCGACGGCAACCGGCGTGGGGGGGCCCCCGGCGCCCGCGGGGGG
>Ga0302279_10002573_pt1 | contig 23723 bp, 25 predicted proteins | sample III_Bog_N3_3_FD_194541 | JGI IMG/M metagenome (GOLD analysis project Ga0302279, IMG submission 194541) | Peat permafrost microbial communities from Stordalen Mire near Abisko, Sweden - III_Bog_N3_3 | ecosystem: Environmental > Terrestrial > Soil > Wetlands > Peat | place: Sweden: Abisko... | reverse complement strand
AGCGGGGGTGGACTTCCCACCTCACCGTTGGCTGGCGGCCTCGTCATCGTCCGATCAGCGGCGGCGCGAGCCGCGAGCCGTCACGGGCCGATGTCGTGCTCGATCTTGGCGAGCTCCGCGGCCGCGTTGGCCGCGGTGATCGACTCCGCCGAGACCTCGTAGTCGGCGGCGGCGGGCGTCTGCGCGACGGCTGCGGGCGTCGCCGTGACCGCGGGCGCGGGGCCCGGGTCCGGGGGCGCCGCGGCATCTGCCGCTGCCGCTGCTGCGGCGGCCGAGGCGGCCTCGGCGGCCGAAGCCGACGCTGCTGCCGCTGCGGCCGAGGCCGAAGCTGCCGCGGCCGCCGCTGCTGCGGAGGCCGACGCGGCTGCCGCGTTGTCGTCCCCGGCCGCACCGGCGGTCTCCTTCTTGTCTTTGCAGCCGACGACGCCGCCGGCGACCACGACGGCCGAGAGGGCGAGGATGGAGATCAGTCGAAGGTGCTTCATGGTGCAAACCTCATTCGGTACTCCGACATGACGCGGGCGTTACGCCCGACCTCGCGGTCGATGACCGCGTGGCAATGTGCTGCGAGGGCGCCGTTGCCCGTGTCCTCGGCGATGTCGAGGATGCGGTTCAGACGGGCGAGCCGCTCGGCGTGCAGGACCATCTCGGCGTGCACGTCGGGACGGAGGGCGAGATCGCCCCACGTCGCCGCGTACTCGCGTCGCTCCTCGAGAGCGCGCTGCTGCCGGCTGGCGGCCCAGGCGGCCGCGTTGCGACGCTGCGCGTTGCGAAGCGCGAGGTCACGGGCGTTCACCGCGAGGAGGTGGGCCCGGTAGTCGTAGGGGCGCGCGCCCATCGGAGGGGGCGGGGCGCCGGGGCGACCGACGACGACCGGGCCTGGGGGAGGGGGAGCGCCGGGGTGCACCATCACGGGCGGCGGGGGGCGCGCGGGACCGGGCGGCGGCGGCCTCGGCTGGGCGAGGAGTGACGCCGCGGGAAGACTTACCGCAAGGGCCAATAGGGTACTTAGAGCAAACCGTCTTTTCATGAGCCGGTCATATCACACGAAAAGACCGTAGGGGTGCCATCGGGCGTCCCCCGAACGGAGGGGGCGGCGGCGGGATCAGCGCCCCCGCGACGCCCGGATTCTCTGAACGATCCCGGCGAGTACGGCGGGTGGCAAGTCGAACTTGGGCATCCGGCCCTTGCCATTGCGGATCGACTGGACAATCTGCTCGTCCGTCGTCGCTGTTTGCCACTCGTCCTTGGTCAGATCGGCCGCCTTGACCATGGGCCCGTTCGGCCCGTCCCCGTGCCCGAGGGCGCCGTGGCAGGTGGCGCACTGCTGGCGCCACGTGAGCTCCACGAGCTGCCGGTTGTTGTCCGCTCGGTTGTCCCCCCCGGCCGCCTGCGGAGTCGCCTGGGCGCCCGACGCGACGCGCTGGTTCTCCTCGGCGCGGTCGTGGTCGCTCGGCGTCCACGTCTTGATCTCGTCGTCCGATGGCGGGCGGTCACACGCCAGGAGGAGGAGAGCCGCGCACGGAAGAGCGGCGCAAAGGATGCGCATGGGCGGCACCCTAGCAGAGGCGAAGCGCCACCGGTTAGGCTACTGGGTGCCTCGCGCGCGGGTGAGCTTGGCGGCCTCGCGCTTCGGCTGGCCCTTGCCGGGGGGCTCGAGGGGAGCTACCTAGAACGTAGGCACGGACCGCTCGTCGGCCGTGACCCGGAGGCTCATGTATTCGAACAGCGGAAGCATCGCGCCAGGCGTGAAGCCGGCGTCCAAGCTCACTGTCCCTCAAATCCGTGCGCGCAAGGGAGGCAGCGGAGGCGCCGCTGGCCCGCCCCTCGTGATGGTGACGGCCTACGACTTCACGATGGCCCGTCTCATCGACGAGGCCGGGGTCGACATGGTGCTCGTGGGCGACTCGCTCGGCATGGTCGTCCAGGGCCTCGCCAACACGATCCCCGTGACGCTGGACGAGATTTGCTACCACGGCCGGGCTGTCGCGCGCGGGCTCACGCAGGCGCACCTCGTCGGCGACATGCCGTTCATGAGCTACCAGGTCTCGCCCGCGCAGGCGCTCGAGAGCGCTGGCAAGATGATGAAGGAGGGCGCGTTCGAGAGCGTGAAGCTCGAGGGCGGCGAGGACGTGGCGGAGCAGGTCCACCGCATCGTGCGGGCGGGGATCCCCGTCGTGGGTCACGTCGGGCTCACGCCGCAGAGCGTGCACGCGCTGGGCGGCTTCAAGGTGCAGGGCCGCGGGAGCGATCAGGATCGCATCCTGGCCGACGCCCTCGCGCTCGACGAAGCGGGGGCGTTCGCGATCGTCCTCGAGGCGATTCCCCCGGACGTCGCCGCTGCGGTGACGGCGCGGGTCCGCGTGCCGACCATCGGAATCGGCGCGGGGTCTTCGTGCGACGGGCAAGTGCTCGTGTGTACCGACTTGCTCGGCATGGCGCGCGGCCATGCGCCCAAGTTCACCAAGCGCTTCGCCGAGGTCGGCGACGCGATCGTGGGCGCGATGCGCGCCTACGCCGACGAGGTCCGCGCGGGCGCCTTTCCTGCGCCCGAGCACGCCTACAAGGCCAACGGCGCCATGGACGTGGCGAAGGACGACCGCTCCTCGACGCGCCTTCGCGCGGTGAAGTGACGCGAGCCCCGGCAGAGATGCCGGGCTCAGCCTACTGGCACGTCCCGATGTTTCCTCCGCCGCTGCAGAGCCCGGAGGGAACGGCGGGGCACGTCACCAGGTTGCACTTCGGGTCGCACGCGGTGACGTACGCCATCACCGCGGTCTCGAAGGCGTTGATCGCGTCCTGGCTCGTGCTCTCGTCGACCGTGATGGAGCAGCAGGTTCCCTTCGCCGCGACGTGGCACTGCGCCGTCCCGTTCGGGTCGCAGGCCTGGGCCGCCGGCTGAAGGGAGCCGACGGTCGCGAGGAGCATCTCGCACATGCTCTGCGGCGAATCCGGCAGGTCCTGCATGAAGGGGCCGTCCGGGACCGGAAACGACGAGTCCACCACGGGCGGCGCCTTGCCCGTGTCCTGCACAACGACGTCCGGCGGACCGGCATCCGCGGGAGCCCCGCTGTTGCTCGTGCTGCTGCAGGCAAGCAGGCACGCCGCGAACGAAAGACCGACGGCCGTTGTGAGCTCTCGAAGCATCATAGGAAAGCACCCCGAAGAAGACCCCTCGACCTAGCACGTGGCTCTACCGCCCGCCAACGGGGCGCACGAGGCCTGCCCTTCGGTAGAGCCACCATCCGCCGGCGTGCCGCGCGAGCGTGAGGCTCGCCGGGGTGTCGGGCGCGGTCGCGTCCGGCCGCGTGCGGAGGAGCACGTAGTCCCAGTCTTCGAGCTCGTAGCTCGGCCAGTCGAGGCGCTGGAGGTTGCTCTCGCTGTAGCTCGCGGGCAGGCGGAGCGCCGGGTTGTGCGCCGTCGGGTAGAGCGCCGAGCCCTGGTGAAACCAGATGTCGCTCACGACGATGGGGCGGTCCGCCATGACGAGCTTGTCGTAGTGGATGAACGGGTGCGCCGTGAAGACGCGGCTGTTCGGGTCGAGCGGGAGGTTCAGGAGCCGCGCCTCCGCAGGCACGAGCGCGAGGATCTCCTCGTAGCCCCGGGCCTCCGCCTGGAAGTCGTGGCTCGCCACGAGGGCGAGCGTGACGATGACCGCGGCGAACACGGGTGCGCCGCCCCGAAGGCCGACGCGGACGAGCGGCGGCAACGGCTCCCAGCGGAAGGCCATGGCGCCCAGGAGGAGGACGATCGGGACGAGCCGTCCGTCGACGAACCCGAACCACCCGATGGCGTGCGGCAAGGCGAGGAACACCACCGCGACCGTGGCTGCCCCCGCGTAGAGCGCGCGGCTGTGCGGCGCCCAGTCCTGCGCTCCGTCTCCCGCGCCGCTTCGCGAAGGACCCATCGCGCGCAGGGTCGCCACGGCGGCCGCGAGGAGGAGCGCCCACACGAGAATGCCGACGAGCAGATCGATCCCGGTGCGCGTCATCAGCGTGGGCGTCGCGAGGAGGCTCAGCTTGTCGTACACACCCTGGAAGCGAGGCTCGAAGTTGCGCGGCAGCGGCACCGAGCCCGGCGGCGTCAAGGTCACCCGCTCCACCCACGCGACCCACGCGGCGAGCCCGAGCGAGGGCACGAGCGCGCGCAGGCGCACGAAGCGTCGCCGACGGTTGCCCGTGGCCAGGCAGGCGACGGCCGCGAGCAGCAGGAAGATCACGTACGCATGCCCGTGCGCCACGAGCACGAGCGGCACGTACGCCATCACGACGAGCTCACGCCCCCGCGCAGGCTCGCCGCGATCGGCGCGCGCCAGCAGGTCGAGCCAGAGCGTGAGCCCGACCAGCATGACTGCGACGCCGAGCAGGTAGCTCGCGAAGCCGAGGAGCGTCATGAGGCCGAACGAGAGCACGAGCCCCAGGAATCCGACCGTGAGGGACCGGTCTTTTTGCAGCGTGCGGCGCGCGAAGAGAAGGGCGGCGGGGGTCGCGAGCACAGGCAGCGTGGCGATGGCGCGCACCGCGCCGACGGGTCCGAGCAGCCGATCGAAGCCCTCGCCGAGGAGGCGGAAGAGCGAGTACGGCCCGAGGTGCGGGGCGAGCACGAAGAACCGCTGCTCGAACGCCGACGTCGGGAACCGGTGGCGCATCGCGATGAGGCCCGCGTGCGCCGGCAGATCCTGGAAGGGCAGCGCGTCGAACAGCCAGAAGACGAGGCACGCGGCGACGGTGAGCGCGCCGAGGCAGGCGAGCTCCGGGCCCGTGACCCTGTTCGCCTGGTCCTTGGTCACGGTTGCTCGTAGCAGAAGGGCCACAGGTTGGCTCCAAAGTTGGCCCTCCCGCGGGGGGCGTGGCCCCATCCGTGGATGCCGTTGCCGCCCGGGCTGAGCCGGATGCTCCCATCGTGGGCGCACGCGTGGGCGTGGGCGCAAGGCTGGGCCCGCGAGGGCTGGGGCGCCTCGGGCAAGTACCTCGTCCTGGCGTCACGCCACACCGGCGTGCCCGTGGTCGTGCTCGCGGCGGCCGCGCTCGTCGTCTCGTGGCGCCTCGCGCGGCGCGCGACGCGTATGGCCGTTGAATTTCTCGTGGCGCTCACGCTCGTCCTCGCCGCGACCAAATTGGGCTGGATTCGCTGGTAGCTTCGGTCGTAAGAGTCTCTCCCATGAAACTCAGCGACCTCAAGATCATCGTCTCCGGTGGGGCACAAGGCATGGGCCGTCACTTTGCGCTCCGGCTCGTCGAAGCCGGCGCCCAGGTCGCGATCGGCGACGTGAACGAGGCGGGTCTGGCGGAGACGGCGGGCCTGGCGAAGGGCCCCGGCAAGCTGCACGGCCGCAAGCTCAACGTTGCCGACGAGGCGGACGTGGGCTCCTTTGTGAGCTGGGCGTTCGACGCGATGGGCGGCCTCAATGGCCTCATCAACAACGCCGGCATCCTGCGGGACGGCCTGCTCGTGAAGAAGGACCGGGAGACGGGCGCCCTGAAGCTCCTGTCCAAGGAGCAGTGGGACGCGGTCATCGCCGTGAACCTCACGGGCGCGACGCTCCTCGCCCGCGACACCGTCGCCAAGATGGTGGAGAAGGATCAGAAGCCCGGCGTCGTCGTCAACATGTCGAGCATCGCGCGCCACGGCAACCGCGGCCAGTCGAACTACGTGTCCGCCAAGGCCGCGCTGGCCGCCAACACGCGCACGTGGGCGCTCGAGTTCGCCCCCTTCGGCATCCGCGTCGGCGCCGTCGCCCCCGGCATGATCGAGACGCCGATGACGCAGGGCATGAACCAGAAGGCCCGCGACAACCTCGTGGCGCACATTCCCGTCGGTCGCATCGGCCTGCCGGAGGACATCTGGATCGCCGTGAAGTTCATCCTCGAGTGCGACTACTTCAACTCGCGCACGATCGACGTGGACGGCGGCCTGTCGATGTAAGAGGGGCGTCCGCCCCGACGGGGCACCGTGGAAGTTTCGTCGTCGCAATCGTCGCGACACGCTCCCGCCATGTGTACCTCGGACGCTCTCGAGGAGGAGAACCCGCCATGGCGTTGAAGGAGTACGGGGTGTTCACGGCGGGCATGGTGACCGGCTGGATGGCGCGGAGCGTCTTCGGCGGGACGCGTGAGCTCGTGGTTCAAGCCATCGTCCTTGGCCACGACGTTCGCGACCGGGCGAAACAGGCCGTCACGGAGCGCTACGAGTCCGCCGAGGACATGATCGCCGAGGGCCGCGCGCGCTACGAGGCGTTGCGGTCGAGCCTCCGCCGCGACGATGTCGCACCCCAGCCCAACGCCAAGCGGGATCGCGGCGAAGCCGCCTGACCCCGTGCTCGTGGCCGTGCCCGAAGAACGAGCGTACTGCGCGGGGGCGCGGGTCGATAGAGCAGCGGTCGCAAACGTGAGACGGAGGCCGCGTGACCCGATCCCCGGACCGGGCACGGGCACGGGGGGTGGGGCCGCTCGCTAGCCCCGAAGAAGCGCGCTGGCTACGCGGGCTCCGGGGTCGCGGCGCACTGGAACATGCCCTCCGGGAGATCCTCTCCGTCGGCGAGGTGACGGCTGATCTGGCGCACGCGCTCCACGTCCGCCTGCCGGCCGAGCGCCTTGCAGACCCTCCGGAGGAAGCGCCGCTCGGCGGCGGCGAGCTCCCGGTCGCTCGCCGCGACGAGGTAGAGCACGTCCAGCAGGGCATCGTGCATCGCGGCCGGCGTCTCCGCGAGGAGCTCGAACCAGGCCTCCTCGTCGTCTCCGAGGGTCTTGTCCAGCTCGAGCGCGTGCCGCGTCTTTTCGGGCAAGAGGTCCATGATGAGCGCGAGGGCCATGACCTCCTCGTGACCGGCGTCGCCGTCGGTCGTCGCGAGGAGCCAGGCGCCCGCGACGAGGACGGTCGGGTCGGTGACCTGGTTCAGCCGAAGGCGGGAGCACGCGTTGATGAGCGCGCGGCGGTAGCGGACGTACTTGTGAACGGCCAGGCCGAGGCGCTTGGTCCCGACGTAGTTCCAGCGCGCGCTGATGAAGATCCCGGCGACGGGGACCGAGTTCTTCACGAACGCGTCCTCCAGGAGCTTCCTGCCGATGCGGGTGGCGACCTCGCCCGTCTCCAGCTCGAGGAGCTTGGCGGTCAGCCCGCGATCGATGTCCTTGTGCGCCTCCTCCTCGTGGCCTTCGTTCTTCTTCTTCCGGAGATCCACCTCGAGGGCAAGGCCGAACAGCGTCGCCACCTCGCCCGCGTCGTCGCCGTCGAAGGGGACCCCGTACATCGAGGCGATGTCGCACGTCAGGTCGACCTGCAGGAGCGACGTGTACGCGGCCTCGAGCCCCATGGAGATCGCCGCCGCGGGCAAGCCGACGGGTGCCGCCAGGCCGTCCGTCAGCAGGGCGAGGATCTCCCCGGTCCCGGCGCCGATGGAGGCGATGGACCCCGCGGCAGCGGCGCGCCGGGCCACGCTGGTGATGTGCTTCCGGGCGCGCTGGTCCGGATCGAGGCCGGGGTAGAGCCGGTCCCAGTGCTCGGCGTTGATGCCGGCCACGTGCTTCTTCATGTGCGACGCGATGATCCGCCCGAACCAGCTGCCGTCCCGCAGGGACGCCACGCCGATGTGCTCCGCGGCGTTCCGCAGGGAGGTGAATTCGCGCTCGCGGGTGCCCGACGCACCGCGCTCCAGGGACGTGGTTTCCATCGCGCCATGCGTAGCCCGAGCGCCGGTGCGCGGCCAGGCTCCCGTGCCGCCGTTTGACCGTCAGGTGACGGATTGGTGTCCTGGCTCGTGTAGTCCAAGCTGCGCATAATCGAGCACAAGCGGAAGATTCGCCTTGCGCATCCAACCCTTGTCCCTCATTTGCTGGAGCATAGGCTTGCGTGACGACAGGGTGACGAAAACATGGCGATCGCGGAGATAACGCGAGACCTCGTCGACAGGGGGGAGCCGAACGCCCTCGACGAGATCGACGTCAGGATCGACGTGCACGACGCGTCGCGCCTGGAGTGGAGCGTCGCGCTGCCGCTGCCGTCGACCCGCGCCCTCGCGTACACGATCGAGGTCGAGATGGAAATCCCGTCCAACTCGTTCGCGCGCCACACGCCGTGGGACCAGATGCAGTGCTTCACCCGCCTGGATGGTGGCGAGGCCTTCTGCTTCGACGCCGACGTGGTGACGATCGACGCGCTCCGGCGCGGGGCGGTCGCCCTGGCGAACAAGATGGCGCGCGCGAGCGAGGGCTTCGCCCGCCACTGCCTCGTGGCCGCGTCGCTCTTCACGCGGATGCCCGAGGAGGACCTCGAGGGGACGCTCACCGTGTGGCTCGAAGGGGCTTGCGCCATGGCAGAGGAGGCGAGGTCCAAGCTGGTCCTTCCGCACTCGATGGACCGGGTCGAGCTGACGCGCGAGCGTGGCCTCGTGGACGAGTACGTCAGCGTCCGGCTGCTCGAGATGCTGGCCGGGGCGGAGCGAGGCCTCGAAGTCCTGCGCGAGTCGCGCTCACCGCACCTGCAGGACTTCGCGCCGATCGTCGAGCGGGCCGAGTCGCGCATCGGAGAAGCCCTCGAGCGCGAGACGGCCTACCGGGCGGAGAAGGGCTACGTCTGCCCGGATCCATCGTCGCCGCAGGCTCTCGACAAGTACCTGGAGCGGGCGAGCCGCCTGAAGAAGCACTTTCAGGAGGTGCTGTTCCTCGAGCCGGAGGTCTACAAGGTGGCCGAGCGGCTGCACCACTGGGTCGCTGCCTTCGTCGCCCTCGTGGCGTCGACGTGGGCCTTCATCTGGCAGCTCGCGCTCATGAAGAAGCCGGCTGCGTCGTCCACCCTGAGCTCGGGTATCGTCATGGTCGCGGTCATCGCGGGCATCATCTACGCGACCAAGGATCGCCTCAAGGAGGTGGGCAAGCTCTGGATCAGCGGCAACGTCCACCGCTTCTACGCGCAGCGGGTCTCGCGGTACCGCGCGCCGGCCCGGAGGCTCGCCAAGCGTGACGTGATCGTGTCCGTCCGCGAGTCGTTCGACCAGCGGGTGCAGCTGCGCCCCGACCCGCTCAACCCGGACAGCGGCGCGACGGTGCCGGCCACCCTGATCCGCTACACGCACAAGGGCACCGTTCACCCCCAGGGCAAGCTCATCGCGGGGGGCGTCCGGCGCGTGAAGCAGGTGTTCCGGTACGACTTCTCGCCGCTCTTCGCGCGGCTCGACGACGCCGTGAAGCAGATCCCGGTGCTCGACCGGGAGACGCACCGGATGCGGTTCACGGAGGCGCCGCGCTGCTACCGGTTCCCGGTTCGCGTGGCCGTGAAGTGCCACGCGCGCCGCTGGGACGAGGACGTGACGGTCGTTCTGCGCAAGGGGGGCCTTGATCGGCTCGAGCGGTCTTCTCTCGTCTAGAACTTGCGCGTCAGGCCCACGCCGCCCGTCCAGCTATGCGCGCTCGTCTCCGTGCCGCCGGGCGACACGTCGGCGCGGTAGCTCCCCGAAGCGTAGACGCGCCAGTCGCCTAGCTTGAGCTCGACCTTGCCTCCAACGGCGTGGCCGACGTAGTCCGCGAGCGTGTAATCGGAAAACTGGTACCAGATGCGCGCGGACAACGTCTTCCAGCGGTGCGCGAGCTCGGGTCGGACGCTCCAGCGCGGCGGGATGAGAGGGAGCCCGGCGCCGTAGACGTCCTTCTGGGACGTGCCCGGCGCCCTGTAGGTGAAGAAGCCGACCTGATCGGGGTTGGCCTGGCCGTACGCGTAGTAGGCGCCGTCCAGCGTGACGTCGGTGCGTTCCGCGATCGTGCCGGTCACGCTCGCGCCGACGCGAGCCTGGCCGAGGCTCGCGGAGGAGCTGCCGGCCGCACGCGAGGCCACCTCGCACGAGGGAGTCGTCGACGCGGACGCGCAGGTCGCGAGGTAGCTCGACGCCGTTTGCGGGCCGGCGCGTGTGTCGAGCTCGGCCAAGGACTGCGTGTTCCAGTAGCGCGTGTACCCAAGCGAGAGATCGAGGCTCACGTCGAGCGCGCGAGCCGCCGCGTTCTCGTCGAAGGTGTCGTAGACGAGATCGGCGCTCGCGCCGAGGTTGGAGTTCTTCGCCACCATGAGCGCGTTCGAATTGCTCGAGAACTGGCTGGCGATCTGCCGCGACGAAGGCACGGCGCCGCTCAGCTCAGCGCCGAGCGCCAAGTGTTTGCCGAGGTCCAGGTTTGCATTGAAGGCCCCCGCCCAGATCCGGTCCTCGTTGCTGCGAAGCGTCGTGCCGGGGGTCGGCGACGACTCGAGGTCGTGCTGAAGCCGGACCGACGCGTCCAGGGACAGTGTCTCGGTCGGCTCGTACACACCCGTGAGCTTCTGGTACTCGAAGGGGGCGGGCTGGACGTTCGGTTGCGGTGTGGACTGGCCGCCACCGGCCTCTACGGTGACGCCGCCCGAGGCCATCGCGATCGAGGAAGTGACAAGAGGGGCCGCGCTCAGCGCCGCAGCGGCGCAGACGGGCGCTCGAAGGTGACGGATCACCCGACGGCGAGTCGAGACGGTCGTCGGGTGATCCATCGGTCCGGCTCAGCGGTGGCGGCCGTGCTCGTCGTGGCGCAGCTCGCGTTCCTCCCGACGAGCCTCACGCCGCTCCTTGCAGAGCTCCCGTCGGTCCTTGTGGAGGGCCTTCTCGTCGGCCTTCAGGGCGGCCTCGGCAGTCGCCAGCGCCGTCGTGTTGCCATCGGCCTTGTCGGCCTTGATGTCGGCCTGTTCGGTCTTGATCTCGGCCTTCTCGTTCTTGATGGCTGCCTTGTCGGCCTTGATGTCCTCGTGGGCCGTCTTCAGGTCGCCCTTCAAGGTTGCAATGCTCGGGTCGGCGTGTGCCGCGGATGAAAGGGTTGCAGCGATGCCGGTGATCAAGAGCGCACTCATGATTCGCTTCATGTTCTTGGATCCTGTGACCGCGGGAGGTTTCGAGGGTGTCGTCGTCCCACGTGCGACGTCGGCGGCTGCTTGTCAGATCGCTCGTGCGTCACGCGGGTATTCCCTGCCGATCGCTGCGACAGATCACGGGGCACGACTTCAGCGACGCGCGTGATGGGCGGCGGGTGGGGCGAAGCGCGCGAGTTTCCGTGGACTTCCGCGACGTTCTGCCCCGCAAGGTGAGCGTCGCGGGGGGCCCACGTGACGGCTGGTCGCGCTCCGGATCAAGGTCTCGCGAGCCGGTAATTCGATCTGCGCACGCGGCACGCGTACAAAGTCATGACCATCCGTGCGCCGCACGCTTCCCCTGCTCGCCGCCCTCGCCCTGGGCTGTCCTTCCCCGCCGCGCGGGCAAGATCGCTCCGCCGAGGGGAGCGCTTCGGCCGTTTCCGTCGCGCCGCACGCGAGCCATGCTGACAAGGACACGGGCGCGGAGGCAGCTGCTCCTTCGGAGGGGAACGCGAAGGACGCGGCCCACGGTACCTCGACCGACGCGGGGACCGTGCTCGCGCCCGACGACCCGATGGATCTCCACCTCGAGACCCCGCAGGAGATCCTCGCGCTCTTTCTGCCGACCTCTTCGGCCGATGGCGGCGTGTTCGTTCCCTCCCGCGGGCTGCGGTCGACGTTCGCCCTCGAGGCCGGTCGGTTCAGCCAGGGCAACAAACGCATCGCGCGCCACGCCATCGGCCGCCGGGCGTGCCTCGAGGGGCTCCGAGGCATCGTCATCCAGACCGAGGAGCAGCGGACCATCTGCCACGGCCTCGAGAACATGGTGCCGATCTACGGGCCCGTCTCCAGCAAGGGCGAGCGCGCTGCCCCCAAGGCGTGCATCGATGTCTTCGAGTTCCCCAACCGCGCCTGCGAGCTACCCGTCGTCTGGGGGACACCGGTCGAGGCCGCGAACGTGTGCAGCAGCCAGGGCAAGCGCCTCTGCTCGCAGCAGGAGTGGAACCGCGCGTGCGCCGGGGACCCGGACGGAAAGGCGGACTCCGTCTACGCCTACGGGGACGAGCTCGATCTCGCGATCTGCAACACGAACAAGCCGCACCCGCTCGGCCCGAACGGGCTCCAGGTCTGCGACCCGCGGACGGCCGACGCCGCCTGGGCCAGCTGCGGAACCGACACGGAGCCGTCCGGGGCGTTTCCCCGGTGCAGGTCGCGGATGGGCGTCTTCGACCAGCACGGCAACGTCGCCGAGATGATGACCCGCAAGGGCGACGACGGCGTCATCTACGACCAGCTCAAAGGCAGCGCGTTCTTCTACGTCGACGTGGCGCGCAAGCCGAGCGAGCACCAGGGCCCCGGGCGAGAGACGTACCCCGATCACTGCGGCTACGACCCGCGCTGGCACGTGGAGCCCGCCGCGGGCGCGATGCACTCGAACTACCACCTCGGCTTCCGGTGCTGCGCCTCGCTGTAGGTCCCGGGTCTCGACTGGGCGCCGAGGAGGGCGCTGGCGCCGTTGGGTCCGCTCGCCGTACGATGCGAGGGTGCCGGTTGTCGTCCGTGACGGTCACTCGATCCACTACGAGGTGCGCGGCCCGCTCGTCGCGCCCCCGCTGCTCCTCATCATGGGGCTCGGCCTGTCGTCCAGGGCGTGGGACAGGCTGCCCGGGCGGCTCGAAGGGCAGTTCCGCGTCATCACCTTCGACAACCGCGGGACCGGGCTATCCGGGCCCATCGTGTCGCCACGCCTCGCGATCGCAGACCTGGCCGACGACGCCGCGGCGGTCCTCGACGCCGCCCGGGTGACCCGGGCATCGGTGCTGGGCGTCTCGATGGGGGGCATGATCGCGCAGGAGCTGGTGCTGAGGCATTCCAGCCGGGTCAGGTCTCTCATGCTCGGCTGCACGTTCGCGAGCTGGCTTCACGGCCAGAAGCCGGCGGTCCGGGTCACGCTGAAGCTGCTCGGAATCAACCTGATCGGAGCGCGCGCCACGGGCGGCCTCTCGCGCATCCTCGTTTCCCCGGAGTTCGATCGCACGGCGCCGGGCGAGTTTCCGAGGTGGTTTCGTCAGGTGGGCCTCGCCGGACGGGCCACCATCTTTCGACAGATGCGCGCCATCGTCGGATTCTCGACGTCGCGTCGGCTGCACGAGATCAGCGCGCCCACGCTCGTCGTGACCGGCACGGCCGACGTGCTCGTCCCCCCGGCGAACTCCCGCTTCATCCAGTCGCGCATTCGCGGCGCGCGCCTCGTCGAGCTCGCGGGCGCCGGCCACCTCTTTCCGCTCGAGCGCGAGGACGAGACGGTCCGGCTCCTCGAGGCGCAGGTTCTGGCTTCCTGATCCCGGAGGCCGGGCACGGGGCGGTGGGGCTGGGAGGGGAGCCCGGCCCCTCAGCGATACCCACCCGAGCGCCGGAAGCGGCACGCGGCCAGCACGACCTCGGTCCCCAGGGCGAGGGTGTCGACGTCCTTCTCGACGCCCTCCCAGAAGAGCCGCGCCTCGCCGCCGTCGTACTGGAGCACGAGGGGCTCCGGGAAGCGCAGCAGCGCGAGACGAACGTCCTCGCCCAGAATCTTCCGGACGGGCTCGGCAGGGGTCGCCTTGACCGCGAAGCGCTTGTCGAACTCGGGATCGTCGAGGCCGCGGAGCGCACCGTCGGGGATCTCGGCACCTCCTTGCCGGCTCTGGACGGCGAGGCGGAGCGGCACGGGGGCGACCGCCCGCCCGGTCACCCGCGTGTGGGTGACGAAGCGATCCCGGCTTGCCTCCATGCACGCGTCGACCACCAGGGCGACGTCGTCGATGACGCCCTCGAGGACGTTCGACCTCTCGTGCACGAACACGCTCGAGGGGCCGACGAACCGCAGCCCACGCGCCTTGGCGAAGACCTTCCAGGGGTTGGGTGTTCCCGGCCCGGGCTGGCTCATGTGAGCTAGTCTCGCACGCAATGGACCGCGATGTGGTGTGGCCGCAGTGGAAGGGCGAGCTCGTCCTGTACGAGGACGCCGATCTCATCGCCGTGAACAAGCCGGTCGGCGTGCCGAGCCAGGCGGCCGACCCCTCGCAGCCGGACGATCTCGTGACGCGTCTTCGTGCGTACCTCGTCGCGCAGGGTCGGCCGGCCTACCTGGGTATCCACCAGCGCCTCGATCGGGACACCTCGGGGGTCCTCCTGATGACGCGCCGCCGCGAGGCCAACGCGTCGATCGCCGCCCAGTTCGAGGGGCGCAAGGTGCAGAAGCGTTACCGTGCGTGCGTCCTCGGCTGGCCGCGGGGGCGGGCGAACGCGGTGCTCGACGACGTCCTCGTGAAGGGGGACGACGGGTGCATGCGCGTGGCGCCGCGAGGTCACAGGAGCGGACAGCGCGCCACGACGCGCGTGAAGCTGCTCGCGGAGAAGGCGGGACGCGCGCTCCTGGAGCTGGAGCTCGAGACGGGGCGAACGCACCAGGCCCGCGTCCAGCTCGCGCACGCGGGCGCACCCATCGCGGGAGACCCGCTGTACGGCGGGGGGCCGGCGCCGCGGCTCATGCTTCACGCCTACGAGCTCCTCCTCGAGCACCCGGCCACCCGTGCGCCGCTGCGGGTCACGGCGCCCGTACCCGCGGAGCTCGAAGCCTGGCTCGCGCGGGGGGATCTCGGCGAGGGGATCTACGACGACGAGGTCATGCTCGATCTCGCGATCGGCCGGGCGTTCGAGCGCCGCTTCGGCCTCGGGCGGGCCGATCGCGGGGAGCGGGCGACGACGGCGTTTCGCGTGATCAACGAGGAAGGCGACGCGCTGCCGAGGCTCGCGGTGGACGTGTACGGCGAGCACCTCGTTGCGCAGCTCTACGAGGACGGCGCGACGTGGACGCCGGAGCGCAAGGATCGCCTCCTCGATCGCCTGGCGGCGCGCGGGATGGACGGCATCTACCTGAAGAGGCGGCCGAAGCAGGCGAACGTCCTCGTCGATACGCGCCGAGAGGAGCTCGCGCCCCGAGCCCCCGTCCGCGGCGCCGCCGCCCCCGAAGAGATCTCGATCCTGGAAGAAGGGATCACGTACCTCGCCCGCCTCGGAGACGGGCTGGCGACCGGCATCTACCTGGACCAGCGCGGCAACCGCAAGCGCGTGCGCGAGCTCGCGGCGGGCAAGCGGGTCGCGAACCTCTTCGCGTACACGTGCGCGTTCAGCGTGGCCGCGGCCAAGGGGGGAGCCACGTCGACCGTGAGCGTCGACGCGTCCAAAGCGGCCATCGACCGCGGCGTGGCGAGCTTCGAGCACGCCGGGGTCCGGTCGGCGGCCCACTCGTTCGTGGCCGAGGACGCGTTCGCCTGGATGGCCCGCGCGAAGGCGAAGGGGACGAGGTTCGATCTGGTGATCCTCGACCCTCCGAGCTTCGCCACGACCAAGCAGACGACGTTCACGCTGGAGGGCGGGGGCTACGCCGAGATCGCCGCGCTCGCGATCGCGCTCCTCGCTCCCGGAGGCATCATGCTCGCCTGCGCCAACCACAGGAAGATGGTCCGCGCGAAGTTTCGTCGGCTGCTTCACGAGGCCGCGCGCGCGTGCGGTCGCACGATAGCGCAGCTCAAGGACCTGCCCGACCCGCCCGACTTCCCGCCGTCCCCTGGCCGGGAGTGCCACCTCAAGAGCGCGCTCCTCACGGTCGCGTAGCCCGCCCCGCCGTCCCCCGAACGGGTGACCCGTGTAAGGCGAGGGGGTCGGCCCCGTTCTCCCTCCGCCAGCGTGGCAAGGGAGGCGATCATGAACCGGTTCTATGTGTGGGCCTGTCTCGTAGTGATGCTCGCGACCGGATGTGCAAATGGAGGCGCGGCCGCGCCGTCCGGCGGCTGGGGGGCGAAGTCGGCAGCGGCGGAGCCATCCCCGCCGGCGACGGCGGCCGACGGCCGTGCCGACGTCATGCTCGACGCCCCGCCGCCGCCGCCTGCTGCGCCGCCCGCCGCCTTCGGCGATTCCCGCGGCTCGTCCTTCCAGGAGAGCGCACCCTCACCGTCGCCCCAGCCTCGCGAGCGGCCTGGCCTCGGCACCGAATGGGGCGAGCAGCGCGAGTCTCGCGTTCACGACGTCTCGTTTGCCCGGGCCGACGAGGACCGTCCCTTCGCCGTTGCCGCGCTGCATTACAACGACCGGCAGGGGGTCGCGGCCCTCGTGTCGTTCCACGCCGAGACGGGCCCGCGCCTCCGCGAGACCTCGGCCGCCGGTGGGGCCATCTCCGTCGCCATCAACGACGGCTCCGGCGAGGCGCTCGAGGCGGTGCATCTCGGCGATCGCACCTTCGTCATCGGGCAGGCCGGCGAGCGGTATTCGATCGTCCTGACCAACCACACGAACCACCGCTTCGAGGCCGTGGCCACGGTGGACGGCCTCGACGTCATCAACGGCAAGACCGGGAGCATGCAGAACCGCGGCTACGTCCTGATGCCCTTCGCGACCCTCCAGATTGACGGCTTCCGGCAGAGCCAGGACACCGTCGCCGCGTTCCGCTTCTCGAAGGTGAGCGACTCCTACGCCGCGCAGGTCGGCAAGGCGCGGAACGTGGGCGTCATCGGCGTTGCGTTCTTCCTCGAGCAGGGCGACTCGGCCAGCTGGACGCGCGACGAGCTCGAACGACGCGACACGGCAAACCCGTTCCCGGCCTCCGACTCCCGCTACGCCCTGCCTCCGCGCCGATGAGCGGTCGGGGGTGGCACAGGCTGGCTCGCACCATCTCCTTGGTTTCGTTGGTTTAGCCGTGGCTTGAGACTTGCTGATGGGTCACCATGGCAGATAGGCGCCGTCTCCCGCTCCGCCTCGCGACGCTCCTGTGTGGCGCCGCGGTCACACTCTCGGCCCCCCGCGTCGTCCACGCGGCCGATCCCGATCCCGTGGCCGACAACGTCGACGCGCATGGTGAGCAAGCCAGCGAGAGCGCGCCCGCGCCACGTGGGGTTGGCGTCGAGATCGGGGGGGTGACGGGCTTCTCCAGCGCCCCCATCCGCGGCGGCACGAACCCCTTCGGCGCGGGCTTCGGGATGCGGGTGGGCCTGGCCTACGCGGGCTGGTACCTCGGCGGCAACGTCACGGCGTACACGGGCGGCTCGGACGTGAACCTCTCCGACCGCGCGCTCCTCTACGGCCTGGACCTCGGCTACGGCATTCGCCTCCGGGGTCTCGGGCGCGACGGATCCATCGTGCTCCGCCCCCAGGTCGGTCTCGGAAGCGCAGCCATCTCGCACACCACGACGACCACCGGCGTCGACGTCGTCACCTCCGCGAGCGGCTCGTCCTCGTCGGGCTCCACGTCGCAGACGGTCACGGTCTCCAACGTTTACGTTCAGCCCACCCTCGCTGCCGCGCTGCAGTTCGATCGCTGGAGCTTCGCGCGGCCGTTCGTGTCGGCGAGCGCCAACATGCTCATCCTCCCGGGCGTGAGCGATGGCGCGACCTTCGCCGCGACGACCTGGCTGTCCTACGGGATGCGGGCCGAGGTCGGCCTGATTTTCTAGGGGCCCGGCTGGCAGATAGCCCCGGAGCCGGCGGTCGTGGGGGGCTCGGTCGGAGGGGCGATGTCCTGGCATGCGGTGGTCTGCGTCTGACCGGAGAGCCAGGAAATGATGCACGTGTCGAGCTCGTCTCCCGGGGACATGAGCTTGCCGCCCTTGTGCTCCTCGAGGCCGCGGGCCTTGCGGACCATGGTGAGCAGATCGGGGTTCGCCCCGTGTTGCGCGACGACGATGCTCATCTCCTCGGGCTCGAGGCCCACGACGGAGGCGTAATCCTGGTCCACCTCCGGTCCGGTGGTGCACGGCGGGTCGAGGGGTCGGTCGGTCGGGGCCAGCCGCTGGCCCTCGTTGCCGTAGATGCGCATGTTGCGGTCCGGCGTGCCATGGCAGTCGAGCGTCCCGCAGTGGTGAACGAGCGCCTGCGCGACGTCGGGGAACGACGCGCGGTCGGGGACGTCCTCGGTGAAGGTCGCGCTGGGCGACGGGGTGCCGCACGCCACGAGCGCGAAGGCGAGGAGAAGGTGACGTGCGGTCATGGCGGAGTCCCCCCGTTGTCGAGCGTGAGCGTGATCGGCCCGGGCGACACCGGGCCTGCGGTGCCCGTGTGGCAGCCGGCGCACGAGCCGTTGCGTCCGATGAGCGTCTCCATCGACACCGTCACGTTGCCGGACTGCACCTGGACCTCCACGATCGGGTAGATGGGCGTCCACTCGGGAGGGGTGACGTAGAAGTTGCCGGCGGCGTTGGTGGTCGCGGTGTAGCTCGAGCCGATGGTGTCGGTCATGGCGACCGTCGCGCCGACCACACCCTGCATGCTGGAGGGCGTATCGAAGACGGTTCCGCCCACGCTGAACGCGGTCGGGTCGCCGATCTCGCCGTCGTGGCACAACAGGCAGGGCTGGCCGGGGCGATGCAGCGGCCCCTCGGGAACGCCAGGCGCCTCTCCGCCGAGCGCGTCGATCTCGCTCGCGTGGACGGGATCGCACCCGACGATGGCCAGGGGCGCCAGCGAGAGCGCGACCGAGAACAGGCGTACGGCCGACCGCGCCAGCAGGATCATAGCTCCGCCTGGAGCGAGAGCCCGCTCACGACCGAGATGCGCTGCGTGATGTAGAGGTCGTCGAGGTACTGGGTCAAGGTCGCGTTCACGTCCACGCCGGCGACCCACGCGCGCCTGCGCCCGGCCGGCCCCAGGGCCACCTGGACGCTGCCCCCCACGGTCAGGTTGACGAGGGGGCCGAGCTCGCGGTCGCCGGTTCGTAGCGCGGGGTAGGTGAAGCCGGGGCCCATGACGTACGCCCGCTGCCAGAAGTCCACCGGCGTCTGCGCGTGGACCCGGAGGTGCGGTCCGAGCTCGACGCGTCCGAAGTCGAAGAGGTAGCGAGCGTCGGTGGAGGTGGCCTTCAGGCCCCACGAGTCGGTGTAGAAGCGCTCGTCCAGGCGGAGGGTCGAGTTCTTCAGGCGGTGCGCGAAGCGGACGGAGAAGGCATAGCGGTCACGCGAAAGGGGGAGCTGCTCCCGCGGACGCTCGGAGACGCGCAGGTCGTTGACCAGGTCCGGCGACGCGCCGACGGGCACGTACACGCCCGGCGCGAAGAGCGGAATGTAACGGTAGGGCTTCGACTGGTCGCCAGACTCGACGACGACGTCTCCGACGAAGGACGCGATCGTCGTCTTGTTGATGACGATGGTCGCCCCGGCCTTGAACGCGTGCCTGTCGATCTCATGAGAGAAGACCGAAAACGGGGTGTTCGTGATCCCCGCGACGTCGTGCCCATAATTGTAGCCCAGGAGCCACGTGAAGGTCTTGTCCCGGAGGTCCTGGGTGATGGACCCGCCGGCGTTCAGCGCGAGGTAGTCGGGCTCGGAGGACACCCCGGCGTTCACCGACGCGCCGAACGTCCCCGGCTTGTAGGTGCCGCTGAGCGAGCCCTCGTTCCGGACCTCCTCCCACCGGCGCGACGCGGTGGAGACGATGTCGACCGAAGCCGCCGACACGACGTCGACCAGGTAGTCGCCGCTCACGCTCCAGCCGGCCGTGGGGTTGGCGACGGTGCCGGCGATCGACGGAGTGAACACGAAGACGTGATCCGTGTCGGCGTACTCGGCGACGTCGCTGCTGACGGTCTCGGTCAGGTTGGAGGCGTCGGGTGCCTTCGGGTCGGCGCCGGCGGTGCGGGCGGCGCCGGCGGAGGCGATCACGGCAAGCAGAAGGACGAGAGCAGCGCGGGGCCGTCTCAGTTGCAGCCGCATCCGCCTCCGGCCGAAAAGCCGCCGCCGATCGCGCCCTCCTGGACGGCGCGCACATGGTCCTCACTCGGGTGGGTGAGATCGGCCGTGGTCATCGACGGGTGAGCCAGGGTACCGCGTTCGTAGGCGGGGACGCTAGCGCAGGCCCAGGTGGTAGCCGCAAACGTCAGGACCAGGAGGAGCGAGACGGGGCGCATGGGACGAGGGAATGCATTGCCGGTGCCACCCGAGGTGCCCGCAATTCCCTGGCGTTCCGGGGCGTCAACGGGGGTAGCCCACGGCGCGGAGATCGGGCTGGCACACGGTGGCCCATCGGGCGCTACGACAGGATGCGGGGAGGGGGTCTCCGCGGGGGCTTCACTCCGCCGAAGAGCCCGAGCACCAGGAGCGTCGCGAGGAAGCCCGCCACGCCGAAGGCGAGCGTCTGGATCTCGCGGGTGGCGAAGAGCAGGGCCCGCCCTGCCTCCCAGACGGCATAGCCGGCGCCCCCGGCGATCGCCGCGATGGCGAGGGCGCGCACGACGGTGCCGGCCTTGTACATGAGGAAGGCCGGCAGGACGCCGATCACCGCGAGCAAGATGGGGATGATGAGGTAGAGCCGGTGGCCCAGGAGCGGAATGGCCGTTCCGTGGTGGACGAGCTCGAGGGCGCCGAGGTGGGCGAGGTAGCCGGCGGCGATGGAGGCCGCCACGAACATGGTCTCGTAGGCAAACGCGGCGAGGGAGCCGAGGACGGAGGCGCTGGGGGCCCTGGCCGCCGCGCGCTTCTTCGGCTCTGCGTCCTTCGGCTCGGGCGCCGCCTTGGCCGCCTTCTTGGGCGAGGCTTCGCGCACCGTCTCCGTGGTCGCGGCCGCGGCATCCACGGCAGCGGGCTCCGCAGCCGCCATCGAGGCTCGGTCGCGGCGAATCTTGAGCTGGTAGCCGTACGCCTTCGCCTTCTTGAGGAAGCGCTCGCGGTCCTCCGCCGACGCGGACGGGTCCTCCGCCAGCGCAAGGGCGTAGCGGACACACCCCAGGTCCGCCATCGCGCGGGCGTACTCGTCTCCCGCCGGGTCGGCGTCGATCCCGGCCCCGCGCGCGGCGTTGCGGTACCAGACGTCGGCCTTCGCCGTGTCGGCGGCGTAGTGGACCCCGAGCTCGTAGAGGTTCGCGAGGTAGACCTTCGCCGGCAAGAACCCGCCGTCCGCGGCCGTCCGCAGCCGCGTGGCGCCCTCCTTCAGGTCCTGCGCGACGACGCCGCCGCTCAGGTAGAAGAGCGCCGCGCCGTACTCGGCCTCCGCGCTCCCGAGCTTCGCCGCGGCGGCGTAGCAGGCGAGGCACTGCTTCAGGTCCTTCGTGACTCCGTCCGTCCCGCCGCGGTGGGCCTTCGCGAGCGCGAGGAGGCCATCCACGTCCTCGCGTGCGACAAGCTCTTCGAGCGTCGCGGGGGCCCCCGCCTCCTCGGCGGCGGTCTCTTCGCCGGGCGAAGCCTCGCGCTCACCCGCCTTGGTCGACATGAACCTTCTCGACGGCGGCCAGCACGAGGACGAGCTTCTGCACGCGGGGATCGTCGACGTTTGCGCTCACCTTGGAGCCCTTGTTCTCCAGGTAGAAGTCGCCGAGCCGCGTGGACCATGCCTTCCACGCGGTGCTACCTGCGAAGACGATCTCGACGTCGCTCACCTTGGGCTCGCCGCCGTCCTCCTCCGAGAAGTCGACCGCACCCCAGTCGATCTGCGAGGCCTCGCTCGTGTCTCCCGCCTCGGGAGGCGTCTCCGAGAAGCTCAGACGGATGGGCGGGGAAGGGGTGCGAGGCAGACCGTCGGCGAAGAGCCCCAGGAGGGCGTCGGCGATCTTCACCTCGAGGATGCGCGCGATGAGCGCGCAGTCGACCACGTTGCGCGAGAAGTACGGGAAGACGGCGTTGCCCAGGATGGGCAGGAGCCGCTTGGAGGTGCAGACCTCGCGGAGGAAGGTGTCGACCATCCCCTGCGGCAGGTTCAGATCGGAGGTGCGCATCCTCGAGGACGCCTGGAGCGTCCACCACTTGAGGACGTGCACGAGGACCTTCTTCACCTTGTCGCTCACCTTGATCGACATCGGCGCGACCTGCTCGTAGGCCTTGCGCACCTCTGCTTCGAGGTCATCCTCGTTGGCGACGATCTTGCGCAAGAACTCGCCGAACACGGCGCCGCTGCACCGCCTCGTCATCTCGCGCTTCAGCGCGTCGACGAGGGCCTGCGCGGAGGAGAGGACGCGCGCGCGCTCCTCGCCCTCGTCCTTCGACGGCGTGAGCGCGCGGAGCACGGCCACGAGATCCTCGCGGATGTGGTGCGCCTCGCCCAGGAGCTCGTGGGCCTTCACGTCCTCGGCGAGCTTGGCCTTGAGCGCGGCGGCGAGGAGGGGCACGCCGCTCTTCGGTAGACCGTTCGCCTCGGTGCCGTCGACGGCGGCCCACTTGACCGGAGCGTCCTTGATGTGGCGCTGCACGGCGCGCGAGGCGAGGTAGCCCTGCTTGATCTGCTCGTAGTCGGGGTCGCCAGGCTTCAGCGTCTGCATCTGGTCCGCGTACGGATTGCGGATCCAGAACATGTTGGTGAACGGCCTCCCGCTCGGGCCCGAGCGTCCCCAGTTGAAGAGCCACGAGGTCTGGCTGCGCGCCCAGAAGTCGACGCACGCCTCCTGCACGCGCGAGTCCCACCGGTCGCGCGCGTTGTCGCTGCGGAGCGCGCCGAGGCTCATGTCGAACTTCGTGAGCACCATGAAGAGGCTGGGGCGATCGATCTCGGCCTGGGCAGTCGGCGTCGGCGAGCCGTGACGGATCCGGAGCCACGACTCGATCTGCGACTGGAGCTGTACGGCCTCGGGCTTCGTGGGGCCGGGCGAGCACAGGACGAGCGCCGTGATCTCCCGATCGAGGGCGAACTGCTCGAAGAGGAAGGTGAGCTTGCCCCGCTTGTAGACCTCGATGGCATTCTCGAGCTTCTGCGTCGAGAGCTCGGCCTGCCCGAAGCCGTTGATCCCCTTCAAGGCGCGCCCGCCGGGGAAGTCCAGGATGTCGGCGCGCTCGAGGAGCGAGCCGGCCACGGGCTCGAGCGGCAGGCGTATCTCGGCGATGAGGGCGGAGAGGACGCCCGGCTCCACGGCGACGTCGCGGCCCAGATCCGCCGCGAAGACCTTCACGGCGCCCTTCGCGGTCCCGAGCGAGTTCAAGCACGCGGCGTCGATGACGCTCGCGCCTTCGCTCGTCGCCCGCACGTGCTCCAGGCCGACCTCGATACGCGACGCGTGCCCGACGAGGTCCAGGCCCTGGACGAGCGCTCGAAAGAGGAGGTCCAGGTCGGGCGCGTATCCGGGGCCACCCCAGAGGATGGAGTAGAGGAGGAGCCAGCCGGAGGCCGTCTTGATGTCTTTCTTCCAGGCGCCGCTCGCGAACGCGGCGTGGCGCTTCAGATCGTTCAGGTAGCTATGGCGGTCCTGGTACTTCTTCAGCAGGCCGTGCCACACCGACTCCCAGGCCTCGAGGTACATCGAAGGCGCCGGGGGGCCCGCCTGCACCTTGGCCGCTTCGATGCAGCGCTCGAGGCGCTGCGCGTCGACGGCGGGTGACGTGCACTCGACGAGGAAGCCCGTGGCGAGCGACTCGAGGACGGCCTCGAGGGGAAGCAGCTGGCACTGAAAGTCGCCGCGCTGGAGGGGCGTGGCCGTGGGCGACGTCGAGAAGCGCGTGACCACGCCCGTCGACTCGACGCCCTTCGCGGGGTTGATCTCCTTGAGAAAGTCGTGCTGCCCGGTGCGCGCGAGCACCTTCAGCGTCCCTAGCTCGTGGGAGAGGAGCGCCCCCACGAGGAACGACTTGCCCGCCTGCGACGGTCCGAAGAACCCGAGGCACGCCGGGCGCTCCCATGCCTTGGCGAGCTTCCTGGAGCGCAGCGACAGATCGAAGAGCGCCTTCGCCTCCGGCTCCGCGTCGCTCCCGGGGGGCAGGGCGGCCAGCGTCTCGGCGACGCTGCGCGTGAGCACCTCGATTGCCTCTCCTGCCTGGTCCCGTCCCTCGCTCACTGGTGCCACCGCCCGCCCTCGTCTTGCCACTCTACCTTGACCTTATCGAGCTCGCCGTCGGGCTTGAGCACCACGCCGAAGTTTGGCA
>Ga0302279_10002572_pt1 | contig 23732 bp, 17 predicted proteins | sample III_Bog_N3_3_FD_194541 | JGI IMG/M metagenome (GOLD analysis project Ga0302279, IMG submission 194541) | Peat permafrost microbial communities from Stordalen Mire near Abisko, Sweden - III_Bog_N3_3 | ecosystem: Environmental > Terrestrial > Soil > Wetlands > Peat | place: Sweden: Abisko... | reverse complement strand
CACCCTGCTCTACAGCTTCGGCGAGAAGTCGGTCCGCTTCAGAAAGGTCGACTCCACTGTTTCCACCAGTTTCCCATTCACCTCGCTGGCCGCGCTCACCTGCTTCCACTCCGGGTCGTCGCGGAAGGCGGCCCAGTTGGCCGTGGCTGCCTCGCGGCTCGGATGCTTGAGCATATAGAACAGCGTCTTGCCCCGCAGTGGCTCGTCGGTCGGCGTCCAGTATGCCACGCTCTCTATCCCATGCCGATGGAAGATGGCGATGGTATGGTTGCGAAATCGTGCCAGCAAGTCGTCCAGCTTGCCCTCAAAGGTGTGGTACACGCGCAATTCAAAGACCGTCGCATCACTCGTCTGGGCAACCGATTGTGCCATCCCCTGGGCGCCCACCATGGCGGACAACATCGCCCCCGCACTCATTCCCTGCAGCATCGCACGTCTCTTCATAGGACGACATTGTAGAACCACTTCTCTAACTGTGTCTCCTGAGGTACCCTGAATCTCGCCCTGTTCCATATCTCATCGCTGTACCTGGAATCCTGGAGTATCCATGAAAGTCTTTGGCTGCATTCTGCTGCTTCTGGTGGTCGCCGGAGTCGTTGTCTATACCGATGGCGCTCGGCTCCCCTATTACCACACCGTCTCGGTCACCGGCATTGTCCCCGCCCCGCAGGACAAGGTCTTCGCCCTCATCACCAACGTTGCCAAAGGCTCCGACTGGCGTCCCGCGGTCAAGTCCGTCACTGTCCTGCAGCAGGATAAGGGACGCGATCACTGGGTGGAGCACCTCGACCATGGCCAGTTCATGACCTTCCTGGCCACGCGTACGGAAGCTCCCATCCGGCGCGACGTCCTGCTCGATGAGCCCAAAGCCTCCTACGGCGGCGCCTGGACCTATGAGCTCTCCCCCGGCCCGACGCCCAACACCACCACGCTCTCCATCACCGAGTCCGGGTTCATCAAGCCGCCCGTCTACCGGTTCATCATGACCCACGTCATCGGGCCAACCCATAACCTGGACCAGTACATGAAGGACATCCAGGCCGCCGCCGCCCATTAACAAGCCTGGGCCTCAGGCTCGTCGCACGCCGTTCCAATAGACCGCAACCCCCACCAGGTTCAGCACCAGCCCGGTGCCCGCTACCTTGGCGGCGAACTCCCACTTGCTCGCTACGTCCACAATCGGCAGCAGGATAAATACCATCGCCACCGCCGTCACCACAAAGCCGCTCACCGCAGCCGCCTTCAGCCAGAAGCCTGCGCGCACGCCAAAGCGGTCGCCCACCACCAACGGTATCGCAAACATCATCAGGTAATAGATCCCGTAGCCAACGTTGGCCACCGAGTTGATCACCTGGAACGCCTCCTGCGAGCCGCCCGTGCCAAACGTGGCCAGCAGCCCCAGCACCACCGCCAGCGCCACAATCACACCAATCGACCGCGTCGGCGTCTTCCAGCGCGGGTCCAGCCGCGTAAACCACTGCGGCACCATGCGGTCCCATCCGGCCACCAGCGGCAGGCGGCTCGTCTCCGCCACGATCACCGCATACTGCGCCACCAGCGCCACGGCCAGCACCAGGATGGTCGCTCGGCCCAGCATCAGCCCCCAGTCGATCCCCGCTGCCCCGCCGCCGCCAAACGCGGCCGCCAGAATCTGCGGGATCGGCCCGGTCAGGTCGATCTTCGCGGCCGGCGTATACGCCAGCATCGAACCCGTCATCAGCATGTAGATCACGGCGATGATCGGCGCCGCAATCCAGGCCGACTGCAGGATCGCGCGGCGCGGGTTGCGTGTCTCCCCGGCAAACACGGCCACCTGCTCCAGCCCGCTCAGCGCGTTGATCGCGATCTTGGTAAAGATGTTCAGGCTAAACAGGGTGAACGCCGGCTTGGCCAGGCTGAATGGCCGCTGCGGGTTCACATGCGGATGCAACACGCTCACGTGCGGATGGTACAGCAGCAGCGCCATCAGCAGCACCGTCACCAGAACCATTACCGCGGTGCCAAAGTGCGAGACCCAGCGTCCGATGCCGAAGCCAGGCAGGTTGATCAGCAGGATCACCACGAACAATCCAATCGTCAGCGCTGCAATCAGCGGGGTGCTGTTCTCCACCCAGGCCGCGCGCGGCCCCAGTCCATAGCTGATGCTGGTCGCGGTCAGTATTCCGACGTTCGACACCGCCAGCAGCGCCCACAACCCAAAGTTCCACGCGCTCATGAAACCCGCAAACGGCCCCATCGCATACTTCGTCCACTGGTACACGCCGCCTTCCAGCGGCCATATCGTGGCACACCAGCCCGTCACCGCGGCCAGCGGCACAAACATCGACAGGATCGCAGCCAGCCAGAACCAGACATGGCCGCCGCCCTGGGTCGCGGCTAGCCCCGCCCATGCAATCCCGACCACCAGCAGGATCTGCATCGGCACCAGGTCCCACAGGCCCAGCTCACGCTTCAGGGCATGGCTCAAAGCGTGGCCCGGGACCGCTTCGGTCTCGGCTGCCAGTTCTTCTGCAGGATCGTTCAAGCGGAGGCTCCATCCAGGGTTTGGCGAAGTATCCCTCAATGTAGCATTCGCCCTCCGCGCAAAAGCAACCGGGCGCAATACGCCCAGGCACAATGACGGTCGTCTCTGTGCCCTCTCTTCCCTCCGTGTTCTCTGTGATTCGCTTTGGCTCTTTTAGTTCGCCGACGGCTTCTCGATGTGGTCGATGACCAGCGTCTCCACCGTGGCCTTCGAGGACTCCAGCTTCAGCCCCAGCGAATCCACCACGCCCATCATCATCCCGGCAGGATCAAACGCCTGCGGCCCGCCGTCGCCCGGCCCCTGAGGGCCTCCCATGCCCTGCGGGTTGATCGTGATGTCGTACTTGCCGGTCAGTCCGGTCTTGTCCTGAATCTGCCGTCCGCCGCCGCCCATGCCGCCGCCGAACGACGAGAGCATCGTTGCCACCGATGCCATCGAAGCCCCATACAGCGTCATGCCGTTCTTCCCGGGGACCATCACGCCGCCCCATGGCAGCTTCATCCCATCCGGGTGCTCCACGGTCGGGTCGGTCTCCTTGAACTTCGGCCCGTTCTTGCCTACCTCCAGCAGATACACAGAGGAGTCCTTGGTCTCCCGATGCACCACCATCTTGCAGCGGTCCTCCAGCAGCGATTGCATCATGGCCGCCAGCATCGTCTTCTGCGACTCCGGCTTCTGCCACTCCGCCATATCCTCTTCGGCCACCCTCGCATTCAGGTCATAGCCTTCCTGCATCGCCCAGTCCGGCAGCCCTTTGATCTGATTCGGCAGGAACGCCGCCGCTCCGGTGGTCGGAATGTATGCGGAGATGATGGGAAGTAAAAAAGGTGCTGCAACCATGCGATAGCCATCTGCAGTAGGCCCAAATACTGGCGGCCCCATGCGTTGCATACTCGGGTTAGATTTGATCGAAATCACGTCGAACGCCAGTGCTTTGGCGGCGGGCGCATTGGCTTTGGAAGCCACAGGCGCAGCCTTTGCATCCGCAGGCGCTTGTCCCAGCGCCGTGCCCAGTCCCAAGCCCAGCAATGCCACTCCACACACCTTGCGAATCATCCGTAAGTCCTCGTGGATCATCTTACGTTGCGGATGGGATTTACGTTCCCCGGATCCGCTCGGCTATGGGCGCACCCGGGGGAGCCGGCGAATCCCACAAGGCCTCAGGGCGTACCCTTAGCCGGCGCGGGAGGCTCGCCGATCTGATCCGGCCCAAGCTCGACCTGGACCTTCACCAATGCATCCGCCACCAACCTTCCAAACACCTTCTGCCCATAGGGATTCAAGTGGGTGCGATCCAGCGCCGCGACAGCGGCCGGGCGGTCGACTCCAGAAGCTGTCGCCGTCACATTGTCCGCGGCAGGCGTCGCCACTAGCTTGCCCGTCTCCGGATCGGCGTTCTTGTCGAACCTGTCCGCCTGCTCCTGCGTCATTCCGTCCAGCAGGCGCGTGGAGATCGCATTCAGGTCGATAACCGTGATGCCATTCCTGGCCCCCACAGCCTTCGTCGCGTTCACATAGTCGGTCAGGTCCTCGACAACCTTGCCATCCCGAAACGTCCGCCGCGACAGAGACGTGACCAGAACCGGCGTCGCGCCAATGGCTCTGACATCGTCGACATACCGCTGCAGGTACGCTTCAAAGGCCGGCACCGGCAGATTCGCCGCGGGCTTCTGGTCATTATGGCCAAACTGGATCAGATAGTAGTCGCCATGCCTGTCCAGCGCCTTCTGCCACGCTCCCTCATTGATGAAGCTCTTTGTGGTCCGCCCATTCAGCGCATCGTCGACGCACGTCACATTCGGCGTCATCACCGTGCAGAATCCCGGCCCCCAGCCACCACCCGTCGCCACCGTGGAATCGCCCACCAGCACAATCTTCACCGGCCCGCCGTTGATGATCTTCATTGCCTTCACACCTTCGGCTGGCAACTCAGCAGGCTGCTTCATCACATACTGCTTCATCGCCGGAACCGCCTTGCCCAGGTCGACCGCAACCATCCGCCCGAACACGTAGCTGCCTGCCCAGTCCAGGTGCGTCTTGTCGAAGATCGTCTTCCCCGCATCATCCTTCTTTGTGATCGCGAGCTTGTTGCCCTCAGCCTCGCCAACCTTGTCGAGATACGCGATGCTCTCGCCCTGCAAGTCGATCAGCGGCACCTTCATCTCCGTTGCCACCTTCGTCATCGTCGCCGCATGAGCCAGCAAATCCGAATGCACCTTGCCATCCGCCTCAAAGTATCTCCGCGTCAGCGGCGTGCACAGCACCGGCTTGATCCCCGCGGCGCGCGCCTCCGTCACAAATCGCCGCAGGTTCGCTTCATACACCGCCATCGACACCTGGCGATCCATCTCCGCAACGCCGTCCACCTTCTCCGCGTCATTATGCCCGAACTGGATCACCATGTAGTCAGGCTTCGTCGCCAGCGCGCGGTCCCACAAACCCTGCTCGCGATACGTCTTCGTACTTGCGCCACCCTTCGCCATGTTCAGGCAGTCCACCTGCGCCGACAGGTTCGCGCAGAACCCGCGCCCATACCCCGCATTATCCGTCTGCGTCGAATCGCCGATCAGGTCGACCCGCACCACTGTCTCCGGCTTCCGTACCGCAGCCGTCGCCGCATCGAACGCCTTCGCCGGATCCCCCTGTGCCACCGCACCCGCAGTCATCACAGAGGCAATCGTCATCGCAGTAAAACACCGCTGAGTCACGCTCATTGTCATCGTCACATCCTCGGCGAAAAGTTTACGCGAACCGCGCAAACTCCGGCACATCTCCGACTCTTCCATGCTCACTCACTGTTGACGCAAAGCTCCTCGCGTCGGTAATCGCCCGTTCTGGTCGATTTTTACCGTATCACCCACCGCAAGCGGTTGACAGCCCATCCACCTAAGCGAAGACTTGATCCCTAAGGAATCCACAAACACACGATGACCACTAAGCGCGCCGCCTCGCCGCCCACCACCAATAAGCACCTCATCCGCTGGGTCGAAAAAATGGCCGACCTATGCCAGCCGGCGGCCATCCACTGGGTGGACGGTTCGCAGGCGGAGTACGACCGCCTCTGCAATCTATTGGTCAAGGCAGGCACCTTTTTCCGGCTCGACAAAACGAAGTGGCCCGGCTGCTTCTACGCGCGCTCGGCCACCGACGACGTCGCCCGCGTGGAGGACCGCACCTACATCTGCTCCCTCTCGCGCGACAACGCCGGCCCCACCAATAACTGGGAAGACCCCTTCGCGATGCGCAGGAAGCTGAAGTCCCTGTTCAAGGGTTCCATGCGCGGTCGCACCATGTATGTGTTGCCCTTCTCCATGGGCCCCATCGGCTCACCCATGTCGCAGATCGGCGTCCAGCTTACGGACTCTCCGTACGTCGTGGTCAGCATGCGCATCATGGCCCGCATCGGTGCTCCCGTGTACGCGGAGATTGAAAAGGACCAGAAGCGCGTCGTCCCCTGCCTGCACTCCGTCGGCGCCCCTCTCCAGCCCGGACACAAGGATGTCCCGTGGCCCTGCAATTCCGAGAAGTACATCGTCCACTTCCCGGAGACCCGCGAGATCTGGAGCTACGGCTCCGGCTACGGCGGCAATGCGCTGCTGGGCAAGAAGTGCTTCGCCCTGCGCATCGCCTCCAACATCGCACGCGACGAGGGCTGGATGGCCGAGCACATGCTCATCCTCGGCGTCGAGTCGCCGGAGGGAGAGAATACCTACATCGCCGCTGCATTCCCCTCCGCCTGCGGCAAGACCAACTTCGCCATGCTCATTCCGCCCGCCGGTTTCGATGGCTGGAAGGTCTCTACCGTCGGCGACGACATCGCGTGGCTCTTCATCGACAAGCTCACGCCGGACGGCCACGGCTATCTCCGCGCCATCAACCCGGAGGCCGGCTTCTTCGGAGTCGCACCCGGAACCTCCGCCAAGACCAACCCCAACGCGATGGCTACGCTGGCCCGCAACTCCATCTTCACCAATGTCGCGCTCACCGTCGACTCCGGCGGCAAACCCGACGGCGGCATCTGGTGGGAAGGCATGACCGACACGCCGCCTGCCCGCCTCATCGACTGGCGCGGCGCCCCCTGGACGCCCTCCAGCGGCACTCCTGCCGCCCACCCCAACGGCCGCTTTACCGCGCCAGCCTCCCAGTGTCCCAGCATCGACCCCGACTGGGAGAACCCCGCCGGCGTGCCCATCTCCGGGATTCTCTTCGGAGGCCGCCGCGCCAGCACCATACCGCTCATCTACCAGGCCTTCAACTGGTCCTCCGGCATCTACACCGGCGCCACCATGGGCTCGGAGACCACCTCGGCCGCCGGCGGAGTCGCCGGCAAGGTCCGCCGCGACCCCATGGCCATGCTGCCCTTCTGCGGCTACCACATGGGCGACTACTTCCGGCACTGGATCAAGATGCAGCGCTCACTCGCCACCACGCCGCGCATCTTCCACGTCAACTGGTTCCGCAAGGATGCCGCAGGCAAGTTTCTGTGGCCCGGCTACTCGGAGAATATGCGTATCCTGAAATGGGTCGTCGACCGCGTCCGCGGCCGCGCGCAGGGCAAGGAGACCGCCATCGGCTGGACTCCCTACTTCGAGGACATCCACTGGACCGGAATGGATGCCCCGGAGGCTGCACTTCGCGCCACCTTCGACCAGCTCCAGCAGGTCGATCCCATCGCCTGGAAGCGTGAGGTCATGAACCATGAAGAGCTCTTCATCGCCCTCCACGACCACCTGCCCGCAGAGATGATCTACGAACGCGAACTGCTCATCTGCCGGCTGTGATTGCATCTCGCACTCGACAAAAGCTGTGAGATTTTTACCACTCTACCTGCAAAACTTTGCAGAGCCGATCACATCGGCAGGTATTTATCTACAAAAAACGGCTATTCCTATGATTTCTCATTTGGAATCCGGATTGCTTTCAGCTCTCACGATAGACTTGAACACTCTCTCCCAACAGAACTGAATAGTCCTCCCTGACAAAAGCCGAACGCCAGACTTCCAGGGAAGCTTCCGACCATGGGCCCTTGTATTTCCATTGGAGGATAGTTCCGATGATAGTGTCTCTTCGCGCTGTTTCTCGTGTCGCCATTCTTGGACTGCTGGGCACTTCGCTCTCGCTCCATGCACAACCGTCGGGACAAGCTGCCTCAGCTCTCCGCGACGCGATCGACGAATCCAGGCTTGTTACCCTGCATGGAAACACTCGCGCTGAAGCCGATGCGGCAAACGACCGCGGCAGTGTCGCCGCGAGCTTCCCCCTCGATCACATGCTGCTCCAGTTGAAGCGCTCCAAGGACACCGAAGCGGCGCTGACGCAATTTATCGCGGAGCTGGAGGATCCAGCCTCGCCAAATTATCATCGCTGGCTCACTCCGGCCCAGTTCGCCGCGCAGTTTGGAGTAGCCGCATCGGACGTTGCCACCGTGACCGCGTGGCTGGAGTCCTATGGATTCACTGTCAACGGTGTGCAGCCCAGCGGTTTGACCATCGACTTCAGCGGCACCGCTGCTCAGGTGCGCGCTGCCTTCCACACAGAAATCCACAATCTCAATGTGGACGGCGTGCCCCACATCGCCAACATGAGCGATCCTAAAATTCCCGCGGCGTTGGAACCGGTCGTGGCCGGGGTCGTCTCCCTGCATAACTTCCACCCCAAGCCGCACCTCATCGCCAAGACCAGGCCCGGTTACACCTACACCAGCGGCACTAGCACCTACCACGCGCTCGCCGCAGGCGACATTGCCACCATCTACAACCTGACCCCGGTCTTCGCTGCCGGATACTCCGGCAAGGGCCAGTCCATCATGGTGGTGGAGGACACCTACCTCTATTCCACCGGCGACTGGACAGTCTTCCGCAAGACCTTCGGCCTGACCCGGCCCTACCCCTATGGAACCCTCGCCCAGGTCAGCCCCACCGGCTCGGTTACCTGCAACAACCCCGGCTTCCAGGGAGTGTCTTCGGACCCCGGCTACGGCGACGACGGCGAAGCCGCGATCGACGTGGAGTGGGCCTCGGCAGCCGCGCCCAACGCAGCCATCATTCTTGCCGCATGCACGGACACCACTACAGTTTTCGGTGGCCTTATCGCCCTCGAGAATACGCTCAACGGACCGGCCGGCAGCCTCCCTTCCGTCGTCAGCATCAGCTACGGTGAATCCGAGGCACAAAACGGAGCCGCTGCGAACCTGGCGTACGACACCGCCTACCAGCAAGCCGTCACTGAAGGTGTCTCCATCTTCGTCTCCTCTGGCGACGAGGATGCCGCCAGTGCCGACGACGGCAACCCCTCGACCCACGGCATCAGCATCAGCGGCTTTGCATCCACACCCTACAACGTGGCCGTCGGCGGGCTCGACTTCGGCTACACCGCGGACGCGGTCAATCCTTCCACATACTGGAACTCAACCAACAGCAGCACCTACGCCTCGGCACTCTCCTACATCCAGGAGATTCCCTGGAACAACTCCTGCGCCGGCGCCCTGGTCGCGTCGTACGTTGGAACCACCCCGTTGGGGCTGTGCAACAATGCCGCCGTCACCAGCACCTCAGGCTCGCTGCATTTTCTCCTGAACGCAGTCGGCGGCAGCGGGGGTCCCAGCGGTTGCGCCACCGGTACGCCATCCTCTTCGGGCAAGGTGAGCGGCACCTGCGCGGGCTACGCCAAGCCCTCCTTCCAGAGCGGCCTGGTGGGTAATCCCTCCGACGGAGTCCGCGACATCCCCGACGTGGCGCTCTTTGCCTCCAACGGGTTCTGGGATGCCTATTACGTCGTCTGCTGGTCGAACCCGGACACCGTCGTGGGTGGCGGGGGCAACTGCCTCGGCACGCCCAGTTCGTGGCCCGGCTTCGGCGGCACCTCCGTATCCTCGCCCATTATGGCCGGCATCCAGTCGCTCATCAACCAGAAGACGGCCAGCCGCTGGGGAAATCCCAACACGGTCTACTACTCGCTGGCCAACACGGAGTACGGTCCCGTCGGCAGCTCCACATGTAACTCCAACACCGTCGCCAAGACCGGTAACTCCTGCATCTTTTACGACGTCACCCAGGGCGACAACGACGCGGTCTGCAAGACTCGCAGCGGCATCGCCACCAACTGCTACATCCCCGCCGGCGACACCCTCGGAGTTCTCTCAACCTCGAATACCGTGGACCAGCCCGCCTATCCCACCAGCGTCGGCTGGGACTTCGCCAGCGGAATCGGGTCAGTCAATGCCTACAACCTGGTCATGAACTGGCCCTAGCCCATCGTCTCGTTTCACATGACTTTTCCCAGGAAAACAACGGAGGAAACAAATGAAGAGATTCAGCATGGCCCTTTGCATTACTTCCTGCCTCTTTTTGGCCGTCCCCGAAAGCAAAGCCATCAACACCTGCGGAGTTGCGGGGAATCTGGTGGCCAATTGCGGCTTTGAAACGGGAGACTTTACCTCATGGACCATCTCCGGGAACGATGCTCCCGGAGAGTTGGGCAATCTCTATGGAGTGGAAGGCGCCGATCCGGACGGCACCAGCCCCCACGGCGGATCCGACCAGGCGTACATCGGCGATCTCACCAGCAACGCCCTCACTCTTGAACAGACAATCTCTACGGTAGCCACTGACTCGTATACGGTCAGCTTCTGGCTGGCACAGGATGCAGGGGCAACCACCCCATATCCGAATGAGCTCGACGCCTCCTTCGGTGGAACCACCCTCGTCGATGAAGGCGTTCCGCTCGAGGGATACACGAAGTACTCGTATATCGTCGCCGCTACCTCCTCGTCGTCGATGCTCAGTCTCACCCTGGGCGACGACCTGGGCTATTTCGAGCTCGACGACCTCAGTGTTGTCCTGGACACCACCTCACCAGCCACCACCCCCGAACCGCCAGCCTGGGTCCTGATGCTGGGCGGGCTTCTGGGGCTTCCGCTCCTGCGCAGACGCGTTCTTCAGGGGGCTGTGTAGCTCCCAGGTAGCGCTCGCCGGCAAGGTCGCGTCATGGACGAGGAAGAGCTTCTCTTCCTCGTCCATGACCATCTCTCTCAAGGCATTCTCTGTACATCGCCCGCGATACTCCGCCAGCTAAGCTCAGTTGGTTCTGTAGCGAGGCGAGGACCACAGCTTTCCCACGCAGACCCATTTTCGTTCCCCTCGCATCGATTTTCCCTTGACGCCGCCCGCATTCGGCTCTACTCTAAAGGGGTGGCAAGACTCCCTTCGGGTTGAGTCAGTCACAGCGAAGTCCACCCACTTCGTTGCTTTACCGGAATACCCACGCAACAGCCCCCACCGCGCTGCGTGGGTTTCCTTTTTAATCCCACAAAAGATTTCCCCAAGCCCCTTGACGCCAGCCCATGAAACCGGTAACTTGAAACCCATGGGAGTTGTACGCGCCACCGCGAACATGTGTAGCTGTTGCCCTTGTTGTATGGGCAAGAGCCGCTGTTGCGCTGGTGCATCCCCTTCCTAGGCGAAAGATAGAAACACAAAAGCCTTAGAACTTCCGGAGCCCACGTATCAGCGCAAAGCGCGATATGTGGGTTTTTCGTTGTTGGCCCACATACAACCAGGACAAAGAGACCAGCAACAAGTCACCAAGGAGCAATATGGCACCCCAGAACAGCAAGCTTCCCGCGATCCAACCCGCCGGCCACAGGCTGCCCATCAATGTGGACCTGCTCGCCGTAGGCATCGCGCTCGCGCTGGCCGCGCTCGTCCGGTTCGGTTTCATTCACCAGATCAACTTCTAAGCACTCTGACCCGCGCGGCACAGCAAGCCGGACCCGCCAGAATGACCCCGCCCATGTCCACCCAGACCATTCCAATGCCTGTCCATATCCAGGTTCCGTCCGCTACGCAGCGCATGCTCGCTCTCCTTCCGGGCGTCGCGCTGCTGTTCGGCATTGGCATGCTCGGCAAGCTGCTGGAGCACCTTTTCACCCTGCTCCGCACCCAGCACCACCTGCTGCTTCCCCAGATCGAGTACGTCCTCTGGGCCATCATCCTCGGCCTTATCGTCTCCAACTCCGTCGGCGTCGCCCGCATCTTTCTCCCGGGCGTCGCTACCTACGAGCTCTGGCTCAAACTTGGCATCGTCCTGGTCGGTGCGCGCTTCCTCATGCAGGACGTTCTGCACATCGGCGGCCTCTCGCTGCTGCTCGTCGCCGTCGAACTGGTCCTGTCCCTCTCGGTGATGACGCTCCTGGGCCGCATCTTCCGCCTGCCGCCCAAGCTCACCAGCCTGCTCGCCATCGGCTCCTCCATCTGCGGCGTTACCGCCATCATGGCCGCCCAGGGCGCCATCGATCCCGACGAGGAAGATACCTCCACCGCCATTGCCGCCATCCTCACCCTCGGCGCCATTGCGCTGTTCACCTTCCCTGCCATCGGCCACATGCTGCACATGGGCCAGCAGGCGTACGGCATGTGGGCCGGCCTCGCCGTCGACAACACCGCCGAGTCTGTCGTCACCGGCTCCCTCTACGGCGACGAGGCCGGCCGCTTCGCCATCCTCTCCAAGACCGCACGCTCCTCCTTCATCGGCTTCGTGGTCCTGGGCTATGCAGTCTACTGGGCATCGCGCGGCAAAGCCGCCGTGGTCCAGAACAAGGCGCTCTTCCTGTGGCAGAAGTTCCCCAAGTTCATCCTGGGGTTCATCGCCATCTCCGTCCTTGCCACCGCAGGCTTCTTCACCAAGGGCCAGCTCACCAGCCTAACCGCCGCATCCAAATGGGCCTTCCTGCCTGCCTTCGCCGGTGTCGGCCTGCGCACCAACCTCAAGGACCTGGTGGGCCAGGGATGGCGCCCGCTCATGGTCGGTATCCTCGGCGAGATCTTCATCGCCGTCCTTACCCTGGGCCTCGTCTACTGGAGCTACGGCCACGGAGTCACCCGATGACCCCGCGCGTTATCTCCTTCCAATATGGGGGCCTCATCTTCGCCGCGCTGCCCGCGTCGCAGATGGGCATTCGCGCGATCACGCGAAGCGCTCCCGCCAGTTCGATCCCCGTTCTGGCAGGCTGTTGTCGCCCCTAGCGAGAACACGTAGCCCCCGCCCCACCCTACAACCGAACCTCAGTTCCCTGCCGCGAACTCGCGCGCCCCCACTCATTAGGAGACACGCATGACCCGCACGATCTTCAAGACCTCTGGCTTCCCTGCCTCCCTCGTCCTTTTGCTCACTCTCTTCGCCGCGTCCGGGGTTTATGCCCAGGTGGTCGGAGGCACCATCTCCGGCACCATCACAGATCCAAGCGGCGCCGTGGTCGCCAATGCCCAGGTCGTGGTCCACAACGACGAGACCGGCAGCGAGCGACGTCTGCAATCCGGCCCGGATGGCCGCTACGCCGCGCCGTCTGTCTCGGTCGGCACCTACACCGTCACAGCCACTGCGGACGGCTTCGGTCAGGGCCGCCAGATCAACGTCCCGCTCTCCGTCGGCCAGGGGCAAAAGGTGGACATCCGGCTCGCCGCCCTGGGCGTCACGCAGAACGTGACCGTCCAGGATGCGCCGCCCATCGTCAACCTCTCCACCCAGCAGACCGCCGGCCTGGTCGACTCCCGCCAGGTCAAGGAGCTTCCCCTCAACGGCCGCAGCTACGACCAGCTCATCACGTTGAACCCCGCCACGGTCAACTATACCGCGCAGCGCTCCGGCTCCGTCGGCACCTCCAACTCTTCCGTCGGCAACATGTTCGCCGTCTCCGGCCGCCGCCCGCAGGACAACCTCTACCTGCTCAACGGAATCGAGTACACCGGCGCATCGCTCATCAATGTCAGCCCCGGCGGAACCTCCGGCCAGCTCCTCGGCGTAGAGGCCGTCCGCGAGTTCAACGTCATCACCGACACCTACTCCGCAGCCTACGGCAAGCGCCAGGGCGCACAGGTCTCCATCGTCACCGCCGGCGGCACCAACCACCTCCACGGTTCCGCGTATGAGTTCCTGCGCAACTCCTTCTTCGACGCCCGCAACTACTTCGATCCCGCCCGCATCCCGGAGTTCCAGCGCAACGACTTCGGCGCCTCCCTCGGCGGCCCCATCCGCAAGGACAAGCTCTTCCTCTTCGCCAACTACGAGGGCTACCGCCAGAACCTCGGCGTCACCGATGTCACCCTGGTCCCCGACAACAACGCGCGCCTCGGCCTGGTGCCCAACTCCAGCGGCGTCCTCACGCGCGTCACGCTCGGCAGCGGCGTCGCCGGCCTGCTCAACCTCTGGCCCGTGCAGAACGGTCCCGAGCTGCTCACCGCCTCCGGCCTGCCCACCGGCATCGGCGAGGCCTTCGCCAGCGCGCCGCAGCACATCCGCGAGGACTTCGGCACCGCCCGCTTCGACGCCAACCTCACCCCAAACGACCTCCTCTTCGCCGTCTACACCGTCGACGACTCCATCGCAAATACGCCCACCCAGGATCCTCTTTCGCTGGTGAATGAGAGCCTGCGCGAGCAGGTCGCCAGCGTGCAGGAGCAGCACGTCTTCTCGCCCCGCCTGCTCAACACCGGCCGCATCGGCGTCTCGCGCGCCAACTTCTACTTCCTCGGCTCCATCCCGTCGGCGGTCCAGGCCGTCACCCCAACCTTCCTCGCCGGCAAACCCACCGGCGCGGTCGTGATCGCAGGCTCCACCGCCTCCAATGGAGCCTCCACAATTACCACCGCCGGCGCCAACGTCGGCTCCAATAACGCCACTACCCGCAACCTCTTCACCTTCGACGACCACATCTTCTACTCGCGCGGGCGCCAGCAGATCGAGGCCGGCGGATGGCTGCAGTTCCTCGAGTCCAACGACAACCTGGCGCAGGACCAGTACGGTCAGGCCAGCTTCGCCTCGCTCACCACCTTCCTCCAGGGCACCATCAAGACCTTCACCTACGTCCCCGCCATCACCGAACTCGGCTGGCGCAGCACCTTCATCGCTGGCTACCTCGAAGACACCATCAAGGTCCTCCCCAACCTCGAACTCCGCGCCGGCGTCCGCAGCGAATCCACCGACGGCTGGAACGCCTCGCACGGTCGCGCCCCGGTCTACGGCTTCACCAACGGCGTCATCAACTCAACCCCCTCTACCGGCTCTGCCGCCCTCACCACCGACCGCGCCAAGTTCCTGCCCGAGCCGCGCGTCGGCCTCTCGTACGATCCATTCAACACCGGCAAGACCGTTGTTCGCGCCAGCTTCGGCGTGCATCACGCCCTGCTGGACACGCTGGACTACCGCCTCGACCAGTCCGCCCCGTTCAACACCATCTATGCCACCTCCGGCACTGTCGCCAGCCCCACCTCCGGCGCGTCGTCCGTCTCACCCTCCACCGTCCAGCCGGACATCGCCACCCCCTCCGTCCTCAGTTGGACCCTTCGCGTGGAGCAGCAGGTCGCGCCCAGCACCTCACTCACCGTCGGCTACGTCGGCTCCCACGGCTACCACCAGATCCTCTCCGAGGACCTGAACGAGCCCGCTTCAGTGCAATGCCCCAACCCCGCCTGCACGCTCTCGAACGGTACTACCCTTCCGGCAGGCACACCCTACTACCCCACCACGGCCAAGGCGAACACCGCGCTCGCGAATACCACCTCGTGGGTGTCGCAGGGATCGAGCTCCTACAACGCGCTTGAAGTCGATCTCCGTCGCTCGCTCGCCAACGGCCTCGCCTTCCGCGCCAACTACACCTACGCGCGTAACCTCGACGACGGTTCGGCCTGGAACACCAGCGTCTCCGCCAACACCCCCGCGTTCGTCGAATACCCCAACAATCCCGCGCTCGACTGGGGTCCAGCCGCCACCGACATCCGCCACCTCGGCGCGATCAACGCCAGCTACGACCTGCCCTTCGGCAAGAATCGCATCCTCTTTGCGAACGCAGGCCACCTGACCAACGCGGCCATCTCCGGATGGACGCTCTCCGCCATCGCCACCCTCGAGTCGGGCTTCCCCTTCAGCCCGCAGCTTGGCTATAACCCCACCGGCTCCGGAGACTCACGCAACCCCGTCCGCCCCAACCTGAACCCCGCCTTCTCCGGCTCACTCTACACCCACGGGACCACCGCACAGCGGGTCTCCCAATACTTCAACCCTGCCGCCTTCTCCGCACCGGCCTTCGGCACGGTTGGCAACCTCAGCCGCGACTCCCTGACCGGGCCCGGCTACAACGACCTCGACCTTTCCCTTTCCAAATCCACGCAGATCAACGAGAGCTTGCGAGTACAGTTCCGTGCGGAATTCTTCAACATCCTCAACCACACCAACCTGCTCACGCCGTCGGAGACGGTCTTCTCCGCCGGCCCAACCCAGGATGCAAAGACAGTTCCCTCGGCGGGAGCGCCACTCTCGGCCGCGCAGGCCACGGCCCAGGCCGTCAGCCCCACCGCCGGCGTCATCACCTCCGCCGCCACCACGCGGCAGATCCAACTCGGCCTCAAACTGCTGTTCTAGCCTGGTGCGTGGTCCCCCAAAGAAAAGGACCCACATCCCAGAGTTTGGGATGTGGGTCCTACGCACTGCCCCCAGCACGTAAATCTTCACGGCATTTCAGCCGACTGCGGGAGAAGGCTCCGCAATCGTGTTGCTGCGGGAATCAGCCCTCCGCAGATCTTTGGGCATATGCCCGTTCGACGCCCGCTCTTACTCCGGAGAAGCTGCGGAGAGGAAGCAGGGGAACATCATTACCACCAGGAACATCAGGGAAACCATCGCGTCATGCATCGTAGGGGCTCAACTTTCTACGGTGAGTGAGTTCACCAGCCCCTTCAATATCTCGCGCCTCGCCTCCCCGTCCCATCCCACGGAAGCACCACTCCCTGCAACTTTGGTGGTATCCACGTCGCACTTCGGAATTAGCGTAGGTGCTTTTGGGATTAGCGTGGGTTCCCTTTGGGATTAACGTGGGGCACTTCGGGATTAGCGTGGGTTCCCGTTGGGATTAGCGTGGGGCTTCAGCCCCACGAATCAAGCTTGAGCATCGAGGGGCTTTAGCCCCGGAAGCCTTTGCCTCTGAGCCCAACGAACCCTTCTCTAGCACGGCGGCAGCGTCGACTCCTCTTTCTTCGGCGTCAGCGCCACCAGCACCGTCTTTAGCAGCACGTACAGCACCGGGATAAAGAACAGGTTCAGGACGGTCGACAGCAACATCCCGCCCACAACGGCCGTTCCCACGGAATGGCGTCCCAGCGCTCCGGCCCCGGACGCAAAATACAGCGGCATCACGCCCAGAATGAATGCGAAGCTGGTCATCAGGATCGGCCGCAGCCGCAGCTCCGCGGCCACAATCGCTGCAACAATGATTGACTTGCCCAGCGCCAGTTGCTGCTCGGCAAACTCCACGATCAGGATGGAGTTCTTCGCCGAAAGCCCGATCAGCATCACCAGCCCGATCTGCACATACACGTCGTCGCTGATGCCTCGCGCCGCCACCAGCGACAGCGCGCCCAGCACCGCCATGGGCACCGCCAGCAGGATGATGAATGGCAGGAAGAAGCTCTCGTACTGCGCCGACAGCGTCAGATACACCACCAGCAGCCCCAGGCCAAAGATCAGCAGCGCCTTGCCCTCCGACTCCTTCTCTTCCAGCGCCAGCCCGGTCCACTCGAACGTCATGCCCGGCATCTTGAGCTTGTCGAACAGGTGCTCCATGTTGTTGAGCCCCTGCCCGGAACTCAGCCCTTCGGCCGGCGACCCATCAATCTCCGCCGAGCGGAACAGGTCGTAGTGGTTGATCACCTGCGGCCCGGACTTCTCCTGCATCGCCACCAGGTCGTCCAGCGGCACCATCTGGCCGGCGTTGGACCTCACATAGTACTCGCGCAGGTCGGCGGCAGTGCCGCGGAACGGCTCGTCCGCCTGCACATACACGCGGTACGACCGGTTGTTGAAGTTGAAGTCGTTGACGTAGCTCGACCCCATAAAGGTGCCCATCGCCGCTGTGATCTGCGACATCGGCACGCCCATCGCCTCCGCCTTTTGGCGATCGATGGTAACAACCAGTTGCGGATCATTCGCCGTGAACGTCGTATTCAGGTTCACCAGCCCCGCGGAGGGGTCGCGCGCGGCGCCCACCATGGTGTGCGCGATGCGGTCAATGTCGCCGAAAGTATTGCGGCCGCCATCCTGCAGGATGAACTGGAAGCCGCCCACCGTGCCGATGCCCTGGATTGCCGGTGGCTCCACCGCAAACGCAATCCCGCCCGGCACCATAAATAGTTGCGGAGCAATCCTGGCCACAATGTCGTGCGCAGAGTGGCCCTTGCCCAGCTTGGTCCGGTCATCCACCGGCTGCAGCGGCGCAAAGATCAGCCCGGAGTTCGGCGAGCTGCCGCCGGCCAGCGAGAAGCCCATCACGGAGAACGTGCCAAACACGTCCTTCTCATTGCCCTGGGTCACCTTCGCCGCCACCCGGTCGGCAAACTCAGTCGTGTACGAAAGCGAGGCGCCCGGAGGCGTCTGCACCAGGATCAAGAAGTAGCCCTGGTCCTCCACCGGCACAAACGCAGTCGGCACATGTTTGTACATGTAAGCCGTGGCGCCCAGGCCAACGCCAAACAGCACCAGGAACGCGTAGCGCCACTTCACCACCCAGGTCACCGCAATCGCGTATCCCGCGATAACTTTCTGAATGACCGCCTCGACCGGGTTCAGCAGCAACCCCAGCAAGCCGGTCGGGCGCGTCTCCGGCCGCAGGAACAATGCGGCCAGCGCAGGCGACAGCGTCAGCGCATTGAACGCCGAGATGGCGATCGAGAAGGCAATCGTCAGCGAAAACTGCTTGTACAGGATGCCCGTCGTTCCCGGGAAAAAGCTGACCGGGACGAACACCGAGATCAGCACCAGCGAAGTCGCGATCACCGCGCTGGTCACCTCGGCCATGGCCACGATGGTGGACTTGACGGGATTGTGGGCGCAGTCCTCCGCACCCGTGATCACATTTCCCTCCAGGTGCCGTTGCACATTTTCGATGACGACAATCGCGTCGTCGACCACCAGGCCGGTCGCCAGAGTAATGCCAAACAGTGTCAGCGAATTGATCGAGAAACCGAATACCTTGATGAAGGCGAACGTCCCGATCAGCGAGACTGGAATCGTGATGGCAGGGATAATCGTCGCGCGCCAGTCCTGCAGGAACAGGAAGATTACGACGATGACGATCACAATGGCCTCGGCCAGCGTCTTCTCCACCTCCTTGATCGAGTCCGACACGACCGTGGTGGTATCGACCGCGATAATTCCCTTCATCCCCGGCGGAAAGTTTTGCTGCAGCTTGGCGAACACGGCCTTGCACTGCCGGTCCACGTCGAGCGCATTCGCGTTGGAGAGTTGCTGCACGCCCAGACCAATTGCGTCGCCCGCAGCGAATTGGCTGTCGCCGAACTTCAGGCTGGTGTTATACGTCTCCGCACCCAACTCCACGCGGCCGATGTCCTTCATCAGCACTATGCCGGAACCGCTGGCGGGCGCAGAAACCCCCTGGCTCTTGTTCTCGCTGTTCGACTTGATGATGATATTGCCAAACTGGCTTGGATCGGTCAGGCGGCCTTCCACGCGAACCGCCATCTGATACGCCTGCTGCGGATTGGACGGCGGAACACCGAGCTGCCCGGCAGGGACCTCCACGTTCTGCTCGGCAAGCGCGTTGGTCACGTCCAGCGGAGTCAGACCGCGCGCCGCAAGCTTATTGGGGTCAAGCCAGATGCGCATGGCGTACTTGCGCTCGCCGAAGATGATCACGTTGCCCACGCCGGGAACACGCTTCAGCGCATCCGCAACATACACGTCCAGATAGTTCGAAATAAACGCCGGAGACAGCGAGTGATCCGGCGAGATAAAGCCCGCCGCCAGCACAAAGTTCGAGTTCGCCTTGGTGATGGAGATGCCGGTGTTGTTCACCGCCGCAGGCAGCCGGCCCTGCGCCGTGGCCACGCGGTTCTGCACGTCCACCGCGGCGATATCCAGGTCGTACCCCGTCTGGAACGTAATCGTGATCTGCGAGGTGCCGTCGTTCGACGAGGTCGAAGACATATACCGCATGCCCTCTACACCGTTGATCGCCTCCTCCAGGATCGTGGTCACCGCGGACTCAACGTCCTGCGAGTTCGCGCCCACAAAGTTGCAACTGACGACGACCTGCGGCGGCGCAAGCTGCGGATACAGCGAGATGGGAATCGTGGGCAGCGAGACCGCCCCGCCCAGCACGATCAGAAGCGCGCATACCGTCGCGAAGATGGGACGTCGAATAAAGAACTCAACCACGAATCTCTACCTTTCCTTCTGGCGGCCGCGCCTTACGACCCACGTGCGGGCACGGCCCCAACCCCGCTTGTAATGCGTTACTCTTTTCGCTTGTCAGGCACTACTCTTACTGCTTGTCATTCTGACCCTGAGCTTGGCTCAGGGGAAGAATCCCCGCATTTCGCTTCCGTCCACGCTCAATTTCGGACCTCGATTAGCGGATAACTTCAGACCCACAACGCTAGCTCCCAGCATGTGCAGCCGGCGGAGGCCCCGGCAGCGGCTGTACCGGCACGCCCTCCTGCAGGAACTGGATCCCCGACAGAATCACCCGATCGCCCGTGTTCAGTCCGCCCAGCACGGGATACAAATTGCCCACGGGATCGCCCAGCATCACCGACACCTGGTGGGCCGAGAATCCCGTCCCTTGGGGCGCAGCCAAATAAACAAACGTCTGTCCTCCGATGCGGGTCACCGCCAGCACCGGCACCGTAGGCTGCTGCGTTGTGCTCCAGGTCACGCGAGCGTTCACAATCTGCCCTACCCGCAGCCGCTCGGCGGACTTCGGAATCGGCGCCTTCGCCAGAATTCCCTGGAGCCCGTTGTCCACCTCCGGCGACACAAAATAAATACTCGAGTGCGCCAGCACCGCTCCGCTCTCATCCAACAGATCCACCGGCAGTCCCATCTTTACCTGCGCCGCGCGGTCGGTCGGAACGTAGATGTAAGCCTCCATCCCACTGTTTTCGTCCACCGTCGTCAGCACCGTGGTCGTCGCCACATAATCGCCCAGGTGTACCGGGATATCGCCCACAACACCGGCGAACGGCGCGCGGATCTGGTAGTACGCCAGTTGCTCGCGCTGCGTCTTGGTCTGTGCCCCGGCCGCTTGCAGCGCGGCCTTGGAGTTCTGGAACGCCTGCACCGCCTGGTCGTAGGCCTGCTTGGAGATGATGCCGTCCTTGTACAGTTGTTCCTGCCGGGCCATGTCCGCCTGGTTGTAGTCGTAGGTCGCCTTCAGCGGCTGTTCGGCCGCCTGCTGCGCCTCGACGGTCGCCACCTGCTTCAGCGGGTCGATCTGCATCAGCACCTGGCCGGCCTTCACGGTATCGCCGGACTTCACCAGTATCTTCGTCAGGTTGCCTTCCACCTGCGGCTGCAGCGTGGCGGAGCGCAGGCTCTTGATCGTCGACACATACGTCTCCGTGTTGGGAACGCTGCTCAGCGACACTGGCTGCACCATCACCGGCATGGCCTGCCCCCCGCCAGCCGCCGCAGGCGCAGGCGCCTTCGTGCAGCCAGCCACCAGCACCACCGATAGCGTGGCAAATGCCGCAGCGGGCAAACGCCCGCCAATCCAGATATTTTCAAGAAACCGCAAGGGGTGACTCCTTCAAATTGTGCTATTTGCTCCGCCGCAAGCACAGCGTTGCGACCTGCAGGACAACTTCGTCGTAACCGGTTAGATACTTGGATGTTAGGGGTTGTCCCCACGATGCGAAAACCACGCAAAAATCCCAGGTGCCGCGTTCACTTGCGCGCGGGCGGCTGCAGCCCCAGCTCCGCCATCACCATCTGTAGGTCCTTCCACGCCTCCGCCTTTTGCCGGGGATCACGCAGCAGAAACGCCGGATGATACGTCACCGCAAGCTTCGCTCCACGACACGCGTGCCACCGCCCGCGCAGCGAGCTCAGCGACTGCTTCACGCCGAGCAGATACATCGCCGCTGTCGCCCCCAGAGCCACAATCACCTCCGGCTGCACCACGTCAATCTGACGCAGCAGAAATTGGGAGCAGGTGTTCGCCTCCAACGGCTCCGGCACGCGGTTGCCCGGCGGCCTGCACTTCACAATATTCGCAATGTAGACCTCGGCCCGCGCCAGCCCCATAGCCGTAATCATGTTGTTCAGCAACTGGCCTGCCTTGCCCACAAACGGCAGTCCCTGTGCGTCCTCATCGGCACCCGGCCCTTCGCCCACAAACATCAGCCGCGCCGTCGGCGACCCATCGCCAAACACAATCCTGTGCCGCCCCAAGTACGCCAGCGGACAACGCGTGCAGTCGCCAATCTCCTGCTGGATCGCTTGTAGAGCAGCCTCTCGCTCTCCCGCTGGCACCGGTCCCGCAGGCATCGGAGCAAGCTGGTTGAACGATACGAGCTTCTGTGCGGCAGCCATAGTAGGAGGGGTCGCAACCTCAGCAGCCGGCACCGCAGCCGCCGCATGCATCGCACGGACGTCTGGCAATGCATCCGCCTCGCGCTCCGGCGTTGCCGCGGCGGCATCACTCAGTTCGACTGCCCCAGTCGCCTCTGCCACTTCGATCACTGCAGGCTCGCCCCGGCGGTAGAAATCGTGGATTCCAAGGTCGCGAAAATACTCGACCCATGCACCAAGTTCCGTCGCAGTCTCAACCGCCATCGCTTTGGTCTACAGTTCCTGCTCGAGCGGGGTCAGGTCCTTCGGTTCGTGGTGTACCACAAACGTCACGCGGCCCGCGCTGATCTCATCCTGCGCCACCCGGCAGGCCTTCATGGACTTGGTTGCGGTCAGCGGTTGCGCGCCCGACTGCAGCTGGCGGGCCCTGCGCGCTGCGCCCTTCACAAGGCTGTACTTGTTGTGGAGAGGGTTTTCAGTCGACATCGTTTTGCACCTCGGGGATAATTTCAATCTACTCCAAACCAGCCCGTTTGTCCCTGCCCCCTCCCGATGAATCCCGGTGGATAACTGGGCCGAAACTTCGCAGTCACTCCGCCTCAAAGCCCCCCAGCGCAGCGCGCAACCGCGGCGAACTTGCATCGGTCCGGCAGCTCTCCGCCATCGCCGTCACATCATCGCGGACTCTCCGCTCGTACAGCACAATCGCGCGCATCTCCGCCACCGCCTGGTCCAGCACATCGTTTACCAGCGCATACTTGTAGTCCCACACCTGCTTCACTTCGCTGCGCGCCTGAAGCAGGCGCCGCTCAATCACATCCTCTTCCGTCATGTGCTCCGCCTCGCTGCGATTGCGTAGCCGCATCTCCAGCACCTGCGGACTCGGCGGCAGCACAAAGAGCGACACCGCCTCCGGCATCTTCCGCATCACCTGCAGCGCGCCCTGCACGTCGATGTCCAGCAGCAGGTCCTTGCCCGCCGCCCGCGCATGCTCCAGCGCCGTCCGCGCCGTCCCGTAGTAGTTGCCAAACACCTCGGCCCACTCCAGGAATTCGTCGTTCGTAATCATCCTCTGGAAGGTCTCGCGGTCGGTAAAGTAGTACTCGCGCCCGCTCTCCTCAGAGCCGCGCGGCGCCCGCGTCGTGTACGAGATGGAAAACTCCAGCCCCGCCACCAGCGACCGCACCTGCGCCACCAGCGTCGACTTGCCCGAGCCCGAAGGCGCCGAAATAATAAACAGAATCCCTGCCATGCGTTACAAGCAGTGTAAATGGTGGGGAGTCCGCATTACCGTAACTTCTTACAGCGCGAGCGCGGCGATCTCAGCCAAGAACTTGGGTGTAAATGCTGCGCCGGGCCGGTGTTCCTCGTACCAGATTTTGCTGCGTTGGTCATAAAAACGGTAGACCTCAAGACGGTCTCCAAAGACTTCGATCTCGAAGTCTTCCCAGGAGAAACTCACAGTGCTCCAATAACCCTCATCCACACTCGCTGGGACGGGAGTTCTTTCGAGGCACACTGCCAAAAGATCCCCAACATTGGCCACGGTATTTGGGTCGAACGGCTCGGGGCTGTCTGCCACTAACTTCTCGACGCTCATTCGAACGTTATCCCATCCGATGAATCGCACACTCGACTCTGGCATAAACGTCCTACTCCAAGTTCTGTACCTGCTCCCGTGCCCGCTCAATCTCCGTCTTCATCTCCAGCCCCAGCGTCGTCAGCCGCAATCCAATCCCCGGATCGCCGCCCGTCGTCTTCGACAACATCGTATTCGCCTCGCGGTTCAGCTCCTGCAGCAGAAAATCCAGCCGCTTGCCCAGTTCACCGCCCGCGTCCAGCATCTCCACAA
>Ga0302279_10002570_pt1 | contig 23742 bp, 20 predicted proteins | sample III_Bog_N3_3_FD_194541 | JGI IMG/M metagenome (GOLD analysis project Ga0302279, IMG submission 194541) | Peat permafrost microbial communities from Stordalen Mire near Abisko, Sweden - III_Bog_N3_3 | ecosystem: Environmental > Terrestrial > Soil > Wetlands > Peat | place: Sweden: Abisko... | reverse complement strand
CGGACAGCGTCGCGATGCGGCGTAAGCAGGCCGAGTCGCTCCTCGTGAACGACACGATAGCTTCGTACGTCGACTCCCCCGAACCGGGGCTGCTCGATACGATTCTCCACGAGGCCACGCACAATCTCGGTCCGGCCCATGAGTACAAGTGGTCCGGCAAGACGGACGAGCAGGCCTTCGGCGGGCAGCTCGCGTCGATGCTCGAGGAGCTCAAGGCGCAGACGGGCGCGCTCTACTTCATCGACTTCGCCCACAAGAAGGGGCTCATCACGACCGAAGCCGCGCGGCAGTCGTACGTCTCGAACCTCGTCTGGGCGTTCGGCCACATTTCGCGCGGGATGTACACCGAGACGCACGCGCGCAAGGCGTACAGCCAGCTTGCGGCCATCCAGGTTGGCTTCCTTCTGGACGAGGGGGCCATCACGTTCGACAAGTCGGGCTCGGCGAAGGATGGCAGCGCCAGCGCGTTCGCGATTCACTTCGAGAAGATGCCCGCCGCGATCGACAAGATGATGCGCGTCGTCGGGCGCATCAAGGCCACGAACGACAAGGTGGGCGCCATGGCGCTCGTCGGAAAGTACGTCGACGGCGACCGCGTCCCGCAGAAGCTCATCGCGGAGCGAGAGCTCAAGTACCCGAGGCAGAGCCTCGTCTATTCGGTCGGGCTGTAGAAAAGAAGAGCGGCAGGTGCGCGCAGCTCCGAAGAGAGCGCCTCACCCGCCGTCGTTCAATCTCTTCATCGCGCTAGATGGCTGCCGGACGTCGGCCCACGACGAGCGAGACGACCGCGAGAACGAGGAACGCGAAGAAGAGAATCTTGGCGACGCCGACCGCGCTGGCCATGATCCCGAAGAATCCAAAGAAGCCCGCAACGAGCGCGATGACGAAGAATACAGCGGCCCAGTACAACATGGTGTCCTCCTGATGGTTTCGGGTTGAGAGAGAGAGCGCAGACGCGACGTCTGCGATTCAGCGAGCGTTCGGCTTCGTCGTGCCGTCGTGGATCGGCTTGATGTCCTTGATCCACTGGTCGACCTGCTTTTCGGCTTCTTCCTTCAGGATGCCGTAGCGCTCCTGGATCTTGCCGATCAGATGGTCCTTCTTGGCGCCGGCGTTCTTGACGTCGTCGTCCGTGAGCTTCGCCCACTTCGACTTCGCCTCGCTCTGCAGCTGCTCCCACTGACCTTCGATCTGATCCCAGTTCATGGCGGCTCCTTCGTTTGGCGTCGCGGAGAGACGTCGCGGGCTCATACGGCACGCGGCGGTCCTTGCGACATCTGACATGACCTAGGAGCAAGACGTATGCCGCGGCGATTTGCGGCGGAAATCGCGCCTTTGGATGGAGCGAGACACCTTCGCGGGGGGAGCGATGTGCGAGAACGTCACAGAGTGGCGATTTACGCCCCACGTCGTCGTCCGAAGCCTCCGCTATCATCACCCAATGACGCGCCTCCTCCTCGCTGACCCGTTCCCCTCCTCGCGACTCGCGGACCTGAAAGCCCTCGGCCTCGACGTCGACTACCAACCCGAGCTCACGGCGGAGACGCTCCCGGAGGCTGCACGAGGAGCGACGGTGCTCGTCGTTCGAAGCACGAAGGTCACGCGTGCCACGCTCGAGGCCGCGACCGCGCTCGCGCTCGTCATTCGCGCCGGCGCCGGCGTGGACAACATCGACGTCGACGCCGCCAGTGAGCGCGGGGTCCTCGTCGCGAACTGCCCCGGCAAGAACAGCGACGCCGTGGCAGAGCTCGCCATGGGCTTCCTGCTCGCGCTCGATCGCCGCCTCGTCGACGGCACGACCGATCTCGGGCGCGGCCAGTGGAACAAGAAGGAGTACTCGAAGGCGCAGGGGCTCAAGGGGACGACTCTCGGCATCGCGGGCTTCGGTCAGATCGGGCGCGGTGTGGCGGCGCGCGCGAAGGCGTTCGAGATGAACGTCGTGGCGTGGTCGCATCCCTTCACGAGAGAAGAGGCGGATCTCGCGGGGGTCGGCTTCGCGGAGACCGTGGAGGATCTCGCCAAGAGGTGCGACGCGATCTCGGTGCATCTACCGCAGACGAAGGAGACGAAGGGGCTCTTCGGGGAGAAGTTCTTCTCGCTCTTGAAGCCCAACGCCATCTTCATCAACACGAGCCGCGGCGGGGTCGTCGATCACGCCGCGCTCGAGAACGCGATGAAGACACGTGGTCTCCGCGTTGGGCTCGACGTGTTCGAAGGGGAGCCGGCCGAGGCGAAGACGACGTGGGACCTTCCGCTCTCACGCACGCCGGGCTTCGTCGGGACGCACCACATCGGCGCGAGCACCGAGCAGGCGCAGAACGCCATCGCGGCCGAGACGGTCCGCATTTGCCGCGAGTTCATCGCCACCGGCACCGCGCCGAACGTGGTGAACGTCGCGCTCCACTCGACCGCGCGTCATCAGCTCATCGTCCGTCACTACGATCGGGTCGGCGTGCTCGCGGCGGTGCTCGGGCTCATCAAGAACCACGGCATCAACGTGGAAGAGATGAGCAACACGATCTTCCAGGGGGGCAAAGCGGCCGTGGCCGCGCTCAGGCTGTCGGTCGCTCCCCCCGCGGAGCTCGTGAAGGACATCGAAGGGCTGCGCGATCAGGTGATCGCGGTGGAAGTGAAGGGGTAGCGCCCGCTACCGAGCAATCGCGCGCGACACCTTCGGCAGCGAGACGTCGAAGCGGTAGCTCACGTCCATGTGCCCGTCGTCGAACTCCTCGTGCGTCACCTTGACGCCGAGGGCCCTCGCGCGCGCGGCAAACATGCGGGCGCCGAGGTGAAGGCTCCACTCGTCGCGGCTTCCGGCATCGAGGTAGACGAGGCGCATACCCTTGAGAGCCGCGTGCTTCTGTTCGAGGATGGAGAGCGGGTCGTGCTCGAGCCAGCGTGCCCAGACCTTGTCACGGAGCTTGCCTGTCTCGAGGTCGAACGGCAGCTCGGGCGTGCCGTCCTTGCCGGGCGAGTAGCAGGCGGCCATCGCCACGATGTTGAGCGTCGTGATGAGGGCGTGGCTCTTCTTCCCCGCCGCACGGTACTTCGCGAGCCAGGGTTTGAGGCCGCCTGCCTCGCTGAGCGCCGTGCACGCCTTGGGGAGATCCGGAAGGTAGCCATACGTGAAGTAGAGGTCGCCGCTGTGGCTCGCGACGGCGCCGAACAGATCGGGCCTCGCCATCGCGTGCACGAGCGCGCCGTATCCTCCGGACGATTTCCCCATGACCGCGCGGTGCGCCGGCTCGGCGAGCGTGCGGAACGAGCGATCGACGCGGGGGACAATTTCGTCCGTGAAGTGGTCGGCGTAGCGCCCCGTGCCTCGTGAGTTCAGGTACTGGCTGCCACCGAGAGACGTCGTCGCGTCGGGCAGCACGACGATGGCCGGTTTCATCTGCCCCTCACCGATGAGGCGATCGAGCCGTCGGTCGAGCGACTCGCCTGTGAACGTCCAGTTGAGCAGCCCTTGCCCCGAGCCGAGGAAGCCGCTCAGCACGTGGATGACGGGATACCTGCGTGCGCTGCGGTCGTAGCCGGCCGGGAGGTACACGGGGAGCGAGCGTGTTGCGGGATCCCCGAGCGGATTCTTCGCGAGGACCCGGCTCTCGATGGCTTCGTAGACGACGGTCCCGCGCTCGTGCGTGCGCCCGACGCTTTCCCTCATCCTCATTTGGCCGCGTCCTTTCGCGACTCGAGATCTTCCCACCGTGCGGTCAGCTCGGTGACGCGCTGCGCGCTGCGCGCTCGGTCTCCTTCGAGCCCCTTCACCTCGGTCCCCGCCGTCGCATACAGCGCCGGGTCCGCGAGCCGTGCCTCGATCGACGCGAGCTCTTCTTCCGTCTTCGCGATGACGCCGAGGATCTTGTCGAGCTCGATGCGCTCGCCGTACGTGAGCGCCTTCAAGGTCGGCTTCGCAGGTTTTTCGCTCTTTGCGGGCGCCTTCGTGGCCGCTTCCGTCCACGACGGGAGCGGGGGGTTACTCGTCCGCGCCTTCGGCGGCGAGCTCTGCGAACGCGTCGGAGCCACGGACGCGTGCTTTGGGTTGCCCGGCGCCTTCGACTCGGGCTTGCTCGCGGGCCCGGCCTCCGCCTTGGCCTCCGCGGCCATCGCGTCGCGGATCGAACGGTAGTCGTCGTATCCGCCCGGGTAATGGAGCACCTCCGTCTTCCCTCGCTCGAACGCGAGGACCGACGTCGCGATGCGGTTCAGGAAGTACCGATCGTGCGTGACGACGAGCGCGCAGCCGGGCCATCCGACGAGCATCTCCTCGAGCGCCGCCAGCGTGCTGATGTCGAGATCGTTCGTCGGCTCGTCGAGGAGGAGCAGGTTCGCCCCCGTCTTCAGCATCTTCGCCAGCCCGACCCGCGCGCGCTCGCCTCCCGAGAGAGAGCCCACTTTCTGGCGCTGCTTGCTCGGGTCGAAGAGGAACTGATCGAGGTACGTGCGCAGGTCGAGCTGCTTGTCCCCCAGGTTCACCATGCCGCCGCCCGTACGCTCCGCCCCTTCGCGCTCGGCCACGTTGTCGAAGATGGACCACTCGTCGATGAGCCCGGCGCGCGCCTGGTCGAAGTACGCGATCTTCGTCTGCGTCCCGCGCACCACCTCGCCGCGCGACGGCTGGATGTCGCCCGTCACGAGCCGCAGCAGCGTGGTCTTCCCCGCTCCGTTGGGCCCGATGACCCCGATGCGGTCGCCGCTTACGAGGTGGAGCGTCAGGTTCTCCACGAGCGTCTTGCCCGCGAGCTCCACGCTCACATCACGCAGCTCGAGGATCGTCTTGCCGGTACGTGTCGCGACCGACTCGAGCTTCACCTTTCCGGCCTCCTTGGGCGCCTGGATCGCGATGACCGCCTCGGCCCTCTGGATGCGTGCCTTCTGCTTCGTCGAGCGCGCCTTCGCGCCGCGCCGCAGCCACGCCTGCTCACGCCGCACGAGGTTCTGCCGGTTCGACTCGACGCGCCCCTCCTGCTCGATGAGCAGCGCCTTCTGGTCGATGTAGTCCTCGTAGTTTCCACGGAACTCGCGGATGCCGCCGTTCTCGAGCTCGAAGATGCGGGTCGCAATGGCGTCGAGGACGTAGCGATCGTGCGTGACGAGCAGCACGGCCCCCTTGGACGCGGCCATTACCCCTTCGAGCCACTCGATGGTCTCGGTGTCGAGGTGGTTGGTCGGCTCGTCCAGGATGGCGAGATCGGGCTCCGACACGAGCAGCCGCGCGAGCGCTACGCGCCGCTTCTCTCCTCCGCTCATCGTGCCGACCGGCTGGGATAGGTCGAGAATGCCGAGCTTCGTCAGGTACTCGTGGACGACGTGATCGCGCGACCAGCCTCCGAGGTGCTCGACCGACTCCGACAGCTGCGCCTGCTCTTCGAGGAGCGCGTCGTCGTGCGCTCCGCCGTCGATGAGCCGCGTCACCTCCGTGTGGCGCGCCGTGGCCGCGTACCAGTCGACGAGCCCTTCCGACGCGACCTCGCGCGCGTTGGCCTCGGGGCGGAGCTCCGGCTCCTGCGGCAGGTACGAGATGCGCGCGCCTCGGCGTCTGTCGATGACGCCGGTGTCGACCGGTTCCAGCCCAGCGAGGATCTTGAGGAGCGTCGACTTGCCGCTGCCGTTCACCCCGAGGAGCCCGATGCGGTCCCCCTCGGTGATGGTCAGCGCGATGTCGCGAAAGAGAGTCTGCGGCCCGTAGGCCTTGTGGAGAGCGCGCGCGCTGAGGATGGTCACGAGGGGGGCGGGTATAGCAGACGATTCGCTTCGGGACGGACAGCTGCCCGGTTTCGAAGCCTCGGAAGCGCCTCGCGAGAGTCGTCGAACATGACAGCGCCGCGCGCCGCGTCTAGATTCCGGTCACCATGACGACACGTTCTTGTGCCGCGTTTGCAGTGTTGGCTTCCCTCGTTGCCGCGTGCAGCAGCAGCTCGGGGGGGACCACGAAGACGGTGGGGGACTCGGGCACCCAGGGGACGCCCGACGCCCATCACGCGACCTCCGATAGCGCGACGTCGAAGGACGCGGGGGGGGGCGCGCCTGACGCAACCCCCGACGTGACATCGAGCACGAGCGACGCCTCCGATGCGGGAACGGGAGCTTCCGAGGCGGCCGCCGACGCCGGGGCCGAGGCGGCGCCGTTCGTGCCGATCGACGCGGGGGGCGGCCCGATCACCGGCACCACCGCGCAGACGTGGAACTGGGTCCCGTTCCCGGACGCCAAGTGCCGCGACGGGTCGACCACCGGCCTCGGCGTGAACCTCAACCCCGCCTCGCCGAACGTCCTCATCTACCTCGAGGGGGGCGGCGCCTGCTTCAACTTCGCCACGTGCGCCGGGAACCCCTCGAGCTTCGGTGCTCCTGACTTCGCCATGCGCTTCCCGACGGACGGCGACGGCGGCGCGCCGGAATCGGGCAACGGCATCCTCGACCGGACCAACACCGCGAACCCTGTCGCCGACTGGAACTTCATCTACGTCCCCTACTGCACGGGGGACATCCACGCCGGGAACAACGTCGGCGTCATGATCAACGACGTGGTCGGGCCTCAGTCGTTCGTCGGCTACCAGAACGTGAACCTCTACCTCGAGCGGCTCGTCCCGACGTTCGCCGCGTCGACGCACGTGGTGCTCACGGGGATCAGCGGAGGCGGCTTCGGAGCGGCGGCCAACTACGAGCACGTACGACGCGCGTTCGGGAGCATCCCGGTCGACCTCATCGACGACTCGGGGCCCTTCATGGAGGACCCGTACCTCCCGGCGTGCCTGCAGAACGAGGTGCGAGCGCTATGGGGCCTCGACTCGACGGTCGGCGTCGACTGCGGCGGCGACTGCTCGAACGACCCGACGTTCTTCATCGACTTTGCCAAGCACATCCTGACCCAGAACCCGCAGCGCCAGTTTGGCCTGATGGACTCGCTCGGGGACCAGACGATCACCGCCTTCTTCGGCTTCGGCGCCAGCGACTGCGCGGGCTTCGCGCAGGAGACGGCGACGACGTTCACCGCGGGGCTGAACGACATCCGCACGCACCTTTCGGCGGAGACCAACCTGAGCACCTTCTACTTCGCCGGGACGGACCACACGTCCCTCGGCGACGACAACTTCTACACCCGGACGACCACCACGGCCGACGGCGGGGTGATCAACCTGCCGACCTGGGTGGCGGATGTCGTAGGCGGGAAGACCAACGTCGCGGGGCCTTGACCGCGCTGCGGGAGCGGGAACCCCACCGGCAGGGCTCGGGGCTCGGTTCGCACTAGCCTGCCTGTGGGGTCCCCGCTCCCTTCGCTTCCGGTGGCGGCTCCTTACTGGGCATGCGGGGCTTGCGGTCGCCGAGGGTTTCGATGGTGCGTGGGGGCTTCGCTGGGCTTGCTTGGCGTGCGCTTCGAGCGTGCGAGGACCGCGGGACGAGATGGGCTAGGCGGGGAGCCCCGCGCGTATCGCCTTCTCCTCGATCGACAGCTCTCGAATCGCTTCTATCGAGCGGTCGGCGATTCGCTTGTACAGACGGGGGCTTGGGTTCTCTTGCAGGAGCCCTCCGAAGTCGACCGGCTTGCCGAAGACGACCACGATCGCCACCCCCTTCTTCTTCGCGTTGCTCGTGACCTGCTCCACGATGTCGTTGACCAGCCCGTTGATGAAGACCGGGATCACCTCGACGTCGGCCTGACGGATGACGCGACCGACGCCGCTCTGCGCCGGCAGGAACTCGTACGGATCGCCGTCCTTGTTCCGCGTCCCCTCCGGATGCATCCCGATGAACGCTCCACCACGCCTCGCCAGCCACGCGACCTCGTCGATGCCGGCGAGGTTCAGCGTCGCGCGGTTACGCTCGCGGAATATCGGCGGATACATGGCGAAGAAGCTCATCGCCCCGTTGACCGCGAAGCCGAGGGGCCGGTCGTAAAAGAAGTTCGACCGCACGGGGAAGAGCATCCGATGCGGCATGCCGGCGCGAACGAGCAGCGTCGTGACGAGGTAGAGGTCGAAGAAGCTCCGGTGGTTGCAGACGCAGACGTAGCTCTTCTTCGGATCGAGCGGCGGGAGGCGCTCCAAGCCGTAGACGTGGCGCAGGTTGCGCGTGCAGAGGTCGATCCAGCGGGCGCCGACGTTCTTCTGGAACCACCGGAGGGTCTGGTCGACGGCGCCAGGCTCGAAGCTGCGGCGGATGACGCGGATCTGAAGCTTCTCGATAGGCCGGAGAGCGGCCTCGCCGACGGCGATGAGGTCAGGGCGGTCCGCCCGGTCCCCGCGTTCGGTCACGGGAGGTACGCCGGGCGTGGGGGGAGGCTCGGAGGGCACGGCCTATTTATCCCACGTCGCGCACCCTCGGGCGCATCGAGTTGTCAGAAACGTGACCACGACCGCGAACCGATGCATTCTCTTCCTCTATGCGGACGGAACGATTCAGGGGGCCTGCGATCGCGGGTGGATTCGGGGCCTTGGTAGTGCTTGCTGTCGCCTGCATGGGCAAGCCGGACTACCCACCGTACGTCGAGAGCGGAAGCACCGGAGGCAACGTCTCCGGAGGCGGAGGCGCGACCACCACGACCCCCGTGGATGCAGGGCCGGGGGACTCGGACGGCTCCGCCGGTGGGGGCATCGTGCTGTCGGCCGGGGAGACATGCTCGACGATCGTGGGCAACCCGAGCGTCTGCGAAATCGTCGAGATGGTAGGCGGGAGCGGGGGGCCGACGTGCAATGCGCCCGCTGGGACGACATGCATGACCGCGGGCTTGAGCGGCTGCTGCCTGGTCACGCTGACCACCGGGAGCTCGATTTATTACTGCTTCTCGTCCGGGGCGTCCGGGACGCTCGCGGCGGAGTACGGGACCCAACCGCTGTGCGCCGCGCAGCTCTTCTCGTGGACGACGACCGCCCCTCAGTAACCTGCGGCGCCGTGACCTAGGTTAGGTACCGAACGTCTCCCGCGCAGCCGGGTGCTTCGCCACCAGGGCGAGCGCCTCGCGTAGCAGCGTGATCCCCGGCTCCATCCTGTGCCAGGTCGATGCGCCGCTCGGATGCGGGAGCGCAATCACGTCGACGTCGCGGCCGTGGTACGCGATGCGCCGCACGGTGCCGATGACGTCGCGGAGCGGCGCTTTCTCCCCGAGGACCTGCTCGATCGCGAGCGTCCCCACGGGCAGAACCAGCTCCGGCTTCAGGATATCGACCTCGCGCTCGAGGTACGTCTGGCAGCGTCCTATTTCCTGAGGGTCCGGTCGGCGGTCGCCTCCGCCGTTCGCCTTACCGGGGAAGCAGCGCGCGACGGCCGCGATGTAGACCTTCGCGCGGAAGGTGTCCTCGTCGACGCCGAGCGCGTCGTGGAACCAGCGAAACAGCGTTTTCCCTGCGGTCCACGCGAACGGACGCCCGAACGAGCCCTCGCGTGGGCCGGGGGCCTGCCCGATGAGCACGATGCGGCTATCGACCGCCGGGCCGTGAACCACGGGGCGGATCATCTTGGGGCACGCGGTGCATCCGTCCAGCTCGGCGTGCAGAACGTCGAGCCGCCGAACGACCGCCGCTCGTCTTTGTACCATCTTGGGGTAGATACCCTCCCCCAACTACCGGCCGCAACCGCCCAACTCCCGTCGTCCGGTCCCAATCCCCCCGTGCCCGCCGAATCCTTCACCCGTCTCGCCCACCTCTTCGCCCAGCGCCCGGCGATCCTCGCCCCCATGGAGGACGTGACGGACGCCGTGTTCCGCCGCCTCTGTCGCGCGCACGGGGCGACGATCTGCGTGACCGAGTTCGTCAACGTCGAAGGGCTCCTCCGGGGCTGCCGCACGGCGCGTCGAAAGATCACGCTGACCGAGGAGGACGCGCTCACGGCGATCCAGATCTACGGCTCCGACCCGGAGCGCCTCGCCGAGGCTGCGCGCGTGGCCGAGGCGTCGAATCCGCTGTACCTCGACATCAACTGCGGCTGCTGGGTGCCGAAGATCGCGGGCCGCGGGGCAGGAGCGGGCTGGTTACGCGACCCGGCGGCGATGGTCGCGATGGCCAAGCTCGTCGTGGACAGCGTCGCGTGCCCTGTCACGGTGAAGACGCGCATCGGCTACGGGCCCGAATCGCACATGCCCATCGTCGACCTGGCCAAGCGGCTCGAGGACGTCGGCGTCGTGGCGCTCACGGTGCACTGCCGGACGGCGTCGATGGGGCACAGCGGCTCGGCCGACTGGAGCTGGGCGGCCAAGGCGCGGGCGGCGGTGACGATGCCGGTCTTCGTGAACGGCGACGTGAAGACGGCGGACGACGCCGAGCGGGCGCTGGCCGAGACGGGCTGCGAAGGGGTGATGATCGGGCGACGGGCCATCGAGCACCCGTGGGTCTTCCGCGAGGTGCGCGCGCGGCTGGATCGAGGAGAGACCGTGGCGCCGCCGACGACCGAAGAGCGCATCGCGATGTGCATCGAGCACCTCGCGGCGAACGTGGAAGAGCGCGGAGAAAAGCGGGGCGTCGCCGTGACCCGGAGGCACCTCTCGGGCTACCTGCGAGGGCTGCCTGGGGCGGCTGCCTTGCGGCAAGCGCTCGTGACCTGTGACTCGCACGAAGGGTGCATCGACATCCTGCAAGGGGCTCGGGCGAGGGCGGCGTAGAGGGAGAGCGGCTCTCCCGAGCCTCGGCAGGTCACGCCGGGCGTCCGGCAGCTCACGCCCGAGCCCCGGCAGGTCACGTCGGGCGTCCGGCAGCTCACGCCCGAGCCCCGGCAGGTCACGTCGGGCCTCCGGCAGGTCACCCCCGAGCCTCGGCAGGTCACGCCGGCCCTCCGGCACCTCACGCCCGAGCCCGGGCAGGTCACGTCGGACCTCCGGCAGCTCACGCCCGAGCCCCGGCAGGTCACGCCGCCCCGCTTCGTCGTCCCCTACGTGGCCCGGCGTCCTGCTACCGTGCGCGAATGCCTACCTGGCTCATCAAGAGCGAGCCCGACGCCTATTCGTTCGGACAGCTCGTCAAGGAGAAGAAGACCGCCTGGACCGGTGTCCGCAACTACACCGCCCGGAACAACCTCCGAGGGATGAAGAAGGGGGATCTCATCCTCTTTTACCACTCGAGCACCGACAAGGCCGTCGTCGGCACCGCCAAGGTGCTGCGCGAGGCGTACGTCGAGGACACCGACGAGGGGGACTGGAGCGTCGTCGACATCGCGCCGGTCAAGGCGTTCAAGGGGCCGGTGACACTCGTTGCGATGCGCGAGCATCCAATGCTCCAGAGCATGGTCCTCTGGAAGCAAGGGCGCTTGTCGGTCATCCCGGTGACGCAGGTCGAGTTCGACGCCATCGTGCTCGCGGGGGCGACGCCGCCTGTCGAGGTTCCGACCGACGAGGAGACCGCACCGAAGGCCGCAAAGGCAGGCAAGGCGAAGAAGAGCCTGGCATGAGCGTGTCGCGCATCCTCATCGCGCTGACCGTCCTCTCGTCTCTTCTCTTCGGAATTCACTATTACCTCTGGGCGCGCCTCGTGCGTGACCCTGGCCTCCCCGCACCGTGGAGCACCGCCGCGACGTGGGGCCTGGGCGTGCTGGCCGTCGGGGGCATCGTCGGTTTCGCGCTCGTCCGGGTCGCGCCGCGGAGCGTGTCGTCCCCCGTCATGTGGGTCGTCTACTCGTGGATCGGGCTGATGTTTTACCTGTTCCTCCTGCTCGCCGCCTCGGACGCCGCGCTGCTCGTGATGGCGCTCGCGCGGCACGTGGGGAAGGTCCCCCCCGTCGACGTGGAGCGTCGCGTCGGCCTCGCGCGCATCGTCGCCAGCGTCGTGTCGGTCGCCGCCTTCGGTCTCGGCGGCGTCGGCATGGCGAGCGCGCTCGGCAAGACGGCGATCGCCCGCGTGCGCGTCCCGTTGGCCAAGCTCCCGGCCGGCATGAAGCCCTACACCGTCGTGCAGGTGTCCGACATTCACATCGGGCCGACCATCGGCGAGGCGTTCATCCGCGAGATGGTCGCCGAGGTGAACGCTCTCGCCCCGGACGCCATCGTCATCACCGGGGACCTCGTCGACGGCAGCGTGGCCCAGCTCGGCCCTCTCGCAGAGCCGCTGCGGGAGCTTCGCGCCAAGGACGGCGTCTTCTTCGTGACGGGGAACCACGAGTACTACTCGGGGGTCGACGAGTGGCTCACGTTCCTCCGCGGGCTCGGCATCCGCGTCCTCCGGAACGAGCGCGTCGCCGTCGGTCCGTTCGATCTCGCCGGCGTCGACGACTGGACGGCGCACAGCTTCGGTCACGGGCACGGCGCGGATCTCCCGAAGGCGCTCGACGGACGCGACGCGTCGCGGGCGTTGGTTCTGCTCGCCCATCAGCCCCAGGCGATCGTCGAAGCCGAGACGCTCGGGGTCGACCTGCAGCTCTCGGGGCACACCCACGGCGGGCAGATTTTCCCCTGGAGCTACGCGGTGAAGCTCGTCACGCCGTACGTCGCCGGCCTCTACCAGCACAAGCGCGCCGCCATCTACGTGAGCCGTGGCACCGGCTACTGGGGTCCGCCCATGCGCGTGGGCGCTCCCGCAGAGATTACCCACTTGGAGCTGGTCCCGGCGTAGCAGTGGTTTAGACTCACGGGCGTGGACATCTCTACGCTTACCGAGCTTTATCGCGCGCACCTCGACGATCTCCGGACGCGCTACGCGAAGGTCCTCGCGACCGCGGAGCTCGACGCCCTCGTCATTCACTCCGGCACCCCGCTGAAGCGCTCCGAGCAGGACGACCAGTACTGGTCTCTCCGCCCGACGCCCCATTTTCAGCACTGGCTGCCTCTCGCGCAGCCGGAGTGCGTGCTCGTGCTCGTGCCAGGGAAGCGCCCGAGGCTCCTCTGGCTCAAGTCGACCAGCTTCTGGGAGAAGGCGGCGCTGCCGGAGACGGACCACTGGGAAGACTCGTTCGACGTCCAGCTGATCACGTCGTCCGACGACGTGAAGGCCCTGCTCCCGACGGGACGCGTGGCCTTCCTCGGCGACAACGTGGCGCGCGCCGTCACGTTCGGCATCGCCCCCGAGCGCGTGAACGCCGTCGACGTGCTGGGCCCGCTCGACCGCCTCCGCGTCATCAAGACCGCCTACGAGATCGAGTGCCTCGCGGAAGCGAACCGCCGCGCCGGCGCGGGTCATGCGGCCGCCCGTGACGCGTTTCGCTCAGGCGGAGCCTCGGAGCTCGAGATGCACCTCAAGTTCCTGGCGGCCACCGGCCAGGACGACCCGGAGACTCCGTACAAGAACATCATCGCCGTCGGCCCGCACGCGGCCACCCTCCACCACGTGACGTACGACAAGCGCGCATCCATCGCGTCGCCCGAGACGCTGCTCGTCGACGCCGGCTCGACGTACCAGGGCTATTGCTCCGACATCACGCGCACCTGGGTGCGAGGCAGCGGTGCCACGGCGACGACGTTCCTCGGGCTCGTGGAAGGGGTCGAGAAGATGCAGCAGCGGCTGTGCGCGGCCATCAAGGTGGGGGACCCGTACGAGCAGCTCCACGAGGAGTCGCACAGGCAGGTCGCGGCGATCCTGGTGGACGTCGGCGTCGCCAAGGGGAGCGTCGACGCGGTGGTCGCGGCAGGGGTGAGCAAGTCGTTCTACCCGCACGGCCTGGGCCACTCGCTCGGCCTCCAGTGCCACGACGTCGGCTGCGCGCTCGTGAAGCCGAAGCAGGAGAACCCGTACCTCCGCAACACCTCGACGATCGCCCACGGGCAGGCGTTCACCGTCGAGCCGGGCATCTACTTCATCGACGCGCTGCTGGAGACGCTCCGCGGGTCGGAGCACAGCGGCCTCGTCGACTGGCGCGTGGTCCGTGAGCTGACGCCGCTCGGCGGGGTCCGCATCGAGGACGATCTCATCGTGACCGGCGGCGCGGGCATCATCCGGAACCTCACGCGCGAAGTGCTTCCGGCAGGCGGTGGTCCGACCTGACGCGGGCGTGAGCCATGTCCAACAATTCACGTCCACCGCCGGGTCGTAAGCCCGTAAGCACCGCGCCTCCCGTCTCGCGCCCCACGAGGACGATTCCTCCGGCATCGCGCCGCGGCTCGTCCCCCGCGCCACCCGACACCGCGCGTCCTCCGACGCTGCGCCCCCCTCCCGCGAGCAAGCGGGAGGTCGACCTCCCGGTAGACGTTCCCCCGGCGCGCAATTCGCTCGACGAGGTCGAGCGTGCGCTCTCGGTGCTCGACGGACGGCACCACGACACGGTTCGCGTGCAGCGCGAGACGCAGAAATCGATCGCGGCGAAGCGGGCGATTGCCGAGCTGGCGGAGCGAAGGGCGCTGTCGTCGCAGAAACGGGGGGCGCAACTTCGTATCTTGCTGGCGGGGGCTGTCGTCGCGGCTCTCGCCTCCGGCGCGTGGTTCGGTCGCGCGCGCTACCAGGCTTCGGTCGCGGCGGACGCGTCCCTCACGTCTCTCGCGGCGCCGTACGTCGCCACAGGCTGGAAGCCGCTCGCGCGCTCGTTCTGGCAGTCGCGTGCGAGCACGGAGCTGACGCTCGGCGCCAACACCTGCGTCATCTCCCTCGCGTCGACGTCGCCGGGGGACGGGAAGATGGTCCTGCAGCGTCCGTCGGGTCTGCTGCTTGCCACGACATCGGCCGCCTACTGTACGTGCGCCGACGAGCACGTCGTCGTTCACACGGACGCGAGCTCGGGCGCCGCAGCCGCGGGTGAAGGCGTGCAGCTCCTCTACCAGGAGGCACGTACCGTCGGTGGGAGCGAGGCGCTTGCGTTCCTGTCCCCGAGGCCTCTCTCGATCTTCGCGACCGACAAGTGCCCCGTCGATGCGCTCGATGCATGGCTCGCGGCCGGCCACGGTGTCTCGCCGCCGAGCGACGAAGCGCTCCCGGAGGCAGCACGCGCGACGCTTCATGCTCGCGGACTCTCGCTCGCGGCATCCGCCCCGGCGGAGGCGCCGTTCGCGGTGGTGGCAGGGGTCGTCGACAGCTGCTTCGTCGCCGTGAGCGCCGTGGAGGACGATCTGGCGCTGCGCATCTCCGGGGGCGACCGACCGCTCCGCGTCACGCATGCATCGGATGCCACCACGCGCGCCCCGGCGCGCTCGCTCGGGTGGTGCACCCACGTCGCGCAGCCGGTCACGGTCTCGCATGGCGGAGCGGGCGCCCTGGTCGTGTACCGCGTCGATTCGGCGAAGGTTGCCGGGACGTTAGGGCTGCGCGAAGTGTTCGCGGAGCCATCTCTCGCGGCCACATTCGGCGCGCTCGCGACCTGGGTGCCAAAGGCCGAGCGCGGCTGGGACGCGAGCGCACCTCTCCTTACGGACCGTATTCCGGTGGCCGACATCACCGTCCCGCGCGACGAACGCCCCGTTCTCCACACGCGTGTCGTCTCTCTCAGCATGGCGGACGCGCAGGTCGTCCCGGAGCCCGACGAGCTCGATCGCTATGTCTGCGCCCCTTCGCTCGACATGCACCCCGACGGTGCGCTGTGCGTCCAGTCGTCGCCTCTCTCCTGGCGAACGCGCGCGCGGGCACCGGGCTCCTTGCCTGGCGCGACGGCCGGCGCGGCTGCTGAAGCTGCCGGGATCGCCGAGTCGCCCCTGCCGTTCTGGATGGACTTCATGACGCTCGTGGAGGACCGACGGGGCCTCGAGGTGGAGCTCCGCTTGCTCACGCTGGCGCGACGGCTGGCGCTGCAAGGGTACGAAGCGACCGCGCGTGAAGCGGTCGCCGAAGAGCGCGAAGGGGTCGAGGTCGTGGGGCGGGAAGGGGAAGACCGCATCATCGCCATCGGGTTGCTCGGCAGCCCTCCGTGGGTGCTCCCGTACACCGACACGGACGCATGGACGCTCGCCGACGAGCCGCACAGCATCTCCATCGCGGCGGGAGAGCATCGACACCTCGTGACGCGCCCGTGGGTCAACGCGGCGGCTCCCGAGGTGCGTCGGACCGTCGTCTTCAGGCACCGCGCGACCGGCGCCCCGCCTCGCTGAGGGCGGCGCTCTACTCGAGGTCGCTACGCAGACGGCGTGCGCGCGTGGGCAGGCGAAGCTTGCGCAGCGCCTTGGCCTCGATCTGACGGATCCGCTCGCGGGTGAGAGACATGGTCGCCCCCACCTCGGCCAGCGTGTACTCGGCGCCGTCGCCGTCCAGGCCGAAACGCATCCGGAGGATCTTCTGCTCGCGCTCCGAGAGCAGCTTGAGGAGCTCGCGCGTCTCGCTGGCGAACTTCTTCTGCGTGAGCTGCTCCACGATGGAAGGCTCGGTCATGTCCTCGACGAAGTCCCCCAGGCGGGCCTCGCCGTCGCCGATGGGAAGGTCGAGGCTGGTGGGCTCTGTCTTGGACCTCAGCGCGAGCTCCACCTTCTCGATGGGCAGATCCGCCTCGGCGGCGAGCTCGTCGGCCGTCGGCTCGCGCTCGAATCGCGCCTCCAGCCGCAGCTGGGCATGACGGACTTTGTTCGCCGTCTCGTGCACGTGCACCGGCGAACGGATCGTCTGCCCCGTGTCGAACACGGCGCGCGTCATCGCCTGGCGAATCCACCAGGTCGCGTAGGTGCTGAACTTGTATCCGCGGCGGTAGTCGAACTTCTCGACCGCCTTCATCAGCCCGATGTTCCCCTCCTGGACGAGGTCGACGAGGGCGAGCTTGGTGGTGCGTTGACGCTTGGCGAGAGAGACGACGAGACGAAGGTTGGCTTCGATGAGCTTGCCGCGGGCGACTTCGGCCTGCTGCTCGGCGGCTTTGACCGTGCGCAGCGTCCGGACAAGCGGCCCGGACGTGAGGCCGCGGTCGTCCACGGTGGCGCGCAGGTTCCGCACGATGCGGTCGATGGCCGCGCGCGAGAAGCGCACCTTCGCCATGGCCGCACGCGCCTTGGTCTTCTGGGTCTCGATGACGCGACCGGCACGGCGCCGGCTGATTGACGCGGCCAAGGCCTGCACGGGCTGCAGCATCTTGACGAGCGCGAGGCGCGCAGAGGCCTCGGCGTCGGGATCCTCGTCCGCCGCGTTGCGGCTCACCTCGTGCGGGTGGATGCGCGACGTCTCCAGGTCTTCGACGAGCGCGCAGAGCTCACGGAGCGCGGCCGTAGAATCGACGAACGCGTTGGCGACCAATAGCTCCGCCTCCTCGATCCGCACCGCGAGCTCCGCTTCACCCTGGCGAGTGAGGAGTGGCGTGGTCGCGAGATGACGAAAGTAGGGGACGAGCGTGTCTCCTACGATGGGCGAAGCTGTGGCAGTGGATTTCTTCAAGGGGTTCCGTGCTGCGAGGGGTAGGGGGCCGGCGTTTGATACGCGCCGGGTGTCGTAACGGTCTGGCGGCACTGCCTGTGGATGAGGAGGCAGATGAGAACTGTCGTGTGAGCGGGGCGATTCCAATCGAGCCATGGAAAGATGGGTCGCAACGACCGATTGGCAAGGGCGATGCCAACCACGAGCCGTTCGGATCCGTGCAGGCGAGCATGTAGGGAAGCCCTCGGGTGTCGCAAGTAACCGGTGGACGTCGCGCATGTGCTCCATGGTCCCGGGACATTTGCGCAGGGGAGGCGTTTGTCGATAACCGCCGATGACCGACGACGATTCCCCTCGAATCGACCAAGCGGGCGCTTGACGTGGCCCCCCACGCCCCGCACCTTGGCCCGCATGTGCCCGCATTGCGGAGTGGAAGCGCCCATCGTCTACCGCGGTCCGCTTGCCTACTGCACCTCGTGCAACAAGCCGCGCGCGCCGCTGTCGGGCACGGGCGTCAATATCGCGGGCAAGCCCGCCAAGCTCGGCGGGACAGTGGCATCGGTGCTCGGCTGGGTCGTCCTGGCGGTCATGCTCGGCCTCGCCATCATCCTCGGCGCTGTCTTCCACGCCCTGTCCCCCCCCGTCGGATGGGCGATCGGCGGGGTTACGGCGGCCCTCGGCATCGCGGCTGCTCTGGTGCTCCTCCTAGGTGGCCGATTCCTCCACCGCTCGGGCAACAAAGCCGAGTTCAACGCCCGGCGTGAGGCGGTCTTTGCCCTCGCCCAGAACCAGGCGGGCATCCTGCGCGCAGAGATCGCGGCCCGTTCACTCGGCATCTCCCCCGCAGAAGCCAGCGCCTACCTCACCGACCTCTCGCGAGAGCCGGAAGCGGGCGTCATCCTCGAGGTCGATGCCGACGGAAAGTTCTTCTACCGCTTCCCTGCCCTCACTCCCGAGCTCCCGTGGCCTCCTCCCGGAGGGCTGGCCGGAGCGCTGGCCGGAGGGTTCGCACCTGCCGGTCGGGTCGCAGCGGGGTCCGCACCCCCTGCAACGACCCCCTCGTACATGGGCCCCGACGACGCCGGGCGCGTTCGAGTCAAGACGGAGCCGGGGTTCGGTATGCCGATCGACGACGCCGGGGAGGACGCCCTCGACGAGTCGCCCGAGACGGCGGCAAAGCGGGCTCGTTCCGTGATCTAGAGATTCTTGATCAGCGCGTCGCCGAGAGAAGGCTGGTCGATCTTCGCGAACCAGATGCTCCAGACCGCCTTCATGAAGTCGGTGCCCGGGATCGTCGCCGAGCCCCCGCCCTGCACCGTGATCGTCACGTTCTTGGCGGCCGAGCTGTAGAGGATCGTGATGGCCTGCCCCTTCTTGAGGTCGCCGCTGAAGGCCCCAACGTAGGGGCCGATCTTGGACTGATCAGAGTAGCCGTTCATCGCGAACGCCTCCGAGAGCGCGTTCTGGATCTTCTCGTGCTCGACGTCGCGGAGCATGCGCCAGGTGAAGCGCTTGTCCGTGTCCATGTCGATGACCGCCTGCTTCGACTTGGTCGGAGGGAGGTCCTTCATGTCGTGCCCGATGGCGTAGACGTCGAAGTTGAAGACAACCTTCTTCACGCGCACGCCGTCGCCCGTGTGGAACCAGCCATCGGCCCCCTTATCGAGCGCCCAGGCGCTGGGGGAGGCGGAGACGACGACGAAGGCTGCGAGCAAAAGCCCGAGCGTGATCTGGACCAGGGAGGCGCGACGGGTGACGGCGGTTCGCTCTTGCATGCTGGCGATGGTAATTTCGTTCTCTCCGCAATGCGAATACCCGTTTCGCTCCCCGCACGATGGCTCGCAAACGCGGCGTCCTCGCTCGATCGTGCCGCCGTTCGCGCGGCGACCTGGAGCACCCATAGGTCAGCCCCGCGCGTGCGCGACCTGTCGCACGAGAACCGCATGGGCGCGCTGTCGGCCATCGCCGCCGACTACGACGAGCCTCGCTTCATCGCGTCGCCGGAGCTCTTCTTCCCGGAGCCGGAGGCGATTCGCCCCTACAGCGTTCACGTCCGCGACCTTCGGCACGCGAACGGCGAGGTGGTCGACCTCCGCTGGGACAGCGCCCACGTCTCGATGTTCTCCGCGTTCCACGCCACGTTCGCCGCCTACGAGAACAACCGCACCGCGCACGCGAGGCTCTTCCTGGCGCGCGCGCGCGAGAGCGGGCGTCCGCGCGAGTCGCTACCCCGCCCCGCGGTCGTGGCCATTCACGGCTACCTGGGAGGCGCCTACGGCTTCGAAGAGCGCGCGTTCCCCGTCCGCTGGATGGTGCGCCGTGGCTTCGACGTCGCCCTCGTCGTGCTCCCCTTTCACGCGCAGAGAGCCCGGACCGACCGCGCCGCGGCGCCTCCGTTCCCGGGCGCCGATCCGAGGTTCACGATCGAGGGGGCTCGCCAGGCCGTTCATGACATCCGTGGGCTCGTTCGCTACCTGAGAGACCGCGGGGCGCCCTCGGTCGGCCTCATGGGCATGAGCCTCGGCGGCTACCTCACGTCGCTCGTCGCCACTCTCGAGAGCGATCTGGCCTTCGCGGTGCCGATGATCCCGCTCGCCTCGTTCGCCGACTTCGCGCGCGACCAAGGGCGCTTCGGCGAGGGCCCTGCGGCCGCGGACCAGTACCGTGCCTACGACGCGGCGATGCGGGTCATCAGCCCGCTCGCTCGCCCGAGCAAGGTGCCACCCGAGCGCATGCTCATTCTCGCGGGGGCCCATGACCACATAACCCCGAAAGCACACGCCGAGCGGCTCGCAGCCCACTTCGGCGCGCGCCTCGTGGTGTTCCCCGGTGGGCATCTCCTCCAGATTGGCCGAGGAGATGCCTTTCGCGAGGTCGGTCGTTTCTGGCGCGGCCTTGGCCTTGGCGCCGCGTCACATCGCTTGGCCTGACTTCTTAGGCGCTGGCGGAGCGGTCGTCGCTGCCGGGACGGCCGAGGGGGTTACGTTCGTCGCAGATGCCGGGAACGCGCTGGCGAACGCGCCGGACCTGGGGAAGAGAAAGCTCGGCACGTGGGAGAAGTCCCCGAGCAGGATGGTCGTCCCGTTGCCGCCGAGCTTTCCGAGCGCGTCGTAGGCGTGCATCTGCACCATGAGCGGGGTGAGGCTCGTCTGCTCCGCACGGTTCTTCTCGAACTCCCCCTTCGCGAGGAGCCTCATCTCTTCGGCCGACGCCTTGGCGCGTACGATGCGCGCCGCCGACTCGCTCTCGGCCACGAGCTTGTCGATGGCCACCTGGGCGGTCGCGAGCTCCTTCTCCTGCGCCTTGGCACGCAGCTGCTGCTCGCCGCGGAGCTTCGCCTCCTCGGCCGCGTGCTCGATCTCGAGCTTCTTCTTGAGCGCGTCGTTCTCGATGGCCGCCTTCTGCCGCAGCGCCTCCTGCTCGCCGACGAGCTTGGCCCGCACCGCCGCCGCGATCTCCGGCGCGTAGTCGATGCGCTCCATCGTGATCGACGACACCTCCACGTGCTTGCCCTTGATGCGCTGCCGCACTTCGTTCTCGATCTCGTCCTCGATCTGCCGGTTCTTCGACATCAGCTCCTGGTACGGGTGACGGGCAAGCACCCCACGCGCCGCGCTGCGAAACTCCGGGCCGACGACCTCGTCGTAGTACGTCGGCCCCACCTCGGTATCGAGCTCGTAGAGCTCCGTGACGACCGGCCTGTAGATGATCGCGAGGTGCATCTCGAGGTTGAGCCCCTCTTGGGACGTGGTGGCGATGTCTTCTTTCTTGGTAGAGAACGTGATGTCGAAGTCGTCGATGCGCGGGCACTTCATCGTCCGGCACGACGAGCTGAGTCGGTAGTAGCCAGGCCCTACGGCGTCGTGCCGCACGCCGTGCATCGGGTCGAAGACGATACCCATATGGCCAGGGTCGACGACGGCGCTTACACCGGCACATCCGGTGAGCGCAAAGGTGGCGGCAATCGCCGTGAACATGAGAGATCGCATGGCGTGTTCCTTTCGAGAATCGGCAGTCGGGCGGAGGAGAGCGCGCACGTAGGGGTGCCCGCGTGGGGCGACGGCCCCGAGAAACCACGGCTGTTCATTGGAAGACGGAGGCGAGTGCCGCCGCTGGAGCGTTAGAGCGTGCCGCCGAGCCAACCGGCGAGATCGCGGCCCAGGCGGGTCATGCAGCCGTAGACGACGGTCGCCCCGTGACGCGGATCGGTCAGCCCGGCCTCGCGGCAGCTGGCCTGTGTCTGGGCGATGTAGTCGTGGTCGCGGCGTGTCTGGAGCGTGGCGCGCGCGGTGAAGGTGACCTTCAGCCGGCCCGCGTCGAACTCCGCGTGCGCTTCGACGAGATCGATGACGAGCTGCAGCCCCCCGGGACGCGCGTTCTTGTGGGCGTCGGCCCACGGGATGGTCGCCGTCGAGATGGCGTGGCCGAGGGCTCCTTCGAGGTCGGCGTAGTTGAAGGTGCTCCCGGTCACGGGGAGTGGGTCTTTCACCGCCGTGCTTCGCGTGACGACCTCGAGCGAGATGTCACCCGGAGGGGTCATCGTGATGGGAATCCCCGCGGCCGACAGCAGCGGGATGGTGTTGGTGGTCTCGGCGCCGCACGCAGACACGAACAGCGGCAGGAGCAGTGAGGCGAGCCTCGAACGACGCACGGTCTTCGCGAGGGCAAGCATGAGAGAGCCCTTCGCAAGGCGCGGGCCAACACGTCGAGTGATTGGAACGTGCGGGTTTTACGTCCAACGATGAGCGCCGATGCTTGCGCGTCATCCAATCGGGTGACAGGCGCCCCGCCTGGGCGACAAGGGCGGGACTCGATGTCGCGCTGCTGATTTGCCCGGAGCCCGCGCCAGTGGCAGATGGGTCATCCCATGCGCGTCTCGCTCTCCCCTTCGTCGGGCATAGGCTTCCTTGCCCGCACCGCCCTCCCCGCCCTCCTCGCGACGGTTCTCGGGTGCGCGGCCACGACACGCCCCGCGATTCCCCCGCTCGCCACGAGCCCGGCCCCGGCCGCCGCGGCGACTCCCGTCATCACGTTCATCGAGGATGACTACCCTCGGGCGCTCGCAGAGGCGAAGAGCTCGGGCAAGCCGCTCTTCATCGATGCGTGGGCCCCCTGGTGCCATACGTGCCTCAGCATGAAGTCGTACGTCTTCACGAGCGAGCAGCTCCGCCCCTTGTCCGACCGCTTCGTTTGGCTTGCCATCGATACGGAGAAGCCGGGCAACGCCACGTTCGTGGAGCGCTACCCGATGCAGTTCTGGCCGACGCTCTGGGTCGTGGACGCGAAGACCGAGCAACCTGCGCTCAAATGGCTTGGCTCGGCCACCGCCACCGAGCTCGCGTCTCTGCTCGATGACGCCACCGCCGGTGGTGCCGGGCCGACGGCGGCGGGCGAGGCGGCAGCGGCCCTTCTCCGCGGGCAGAGGGCCACTGCGGCCGGCAAGCGGGACGACGCCGTGCGTGAGTACCGAGCCGCGCTTGCGAGTGCCCCGCCGAAGTGGCCGTCGCGAGGGAGAGCCGACGAGGCGCTCGTGTCGGAGCTGTGGGCGGCGAAGGACGACGTGGCGTGCGCCGCCCTCGCCGACGCGGAGATGGCCAAGATTCCGCCCGGAACGTCCCTCGCGAACGTCGGGCTCCTCGGGCTCGAGTGCGCGCGACGGTCTCCTGCCGCATCCCCGACGCACGCTCTGGCCGCCCGCCTGGCTCGTGCCGTCGAACAGATCGCCCTGGACCCGAGCGTCCCCATGCTCGACGACGATCGCTCGGGGCTCTTCGAGGAGACGGTCGACGATCGAGCCGAGGACGGAGACCCCGCTGGCGCGAAGAGTCTGGCGACGAGCTGGGCGCAGCTCCTCGAGGCCCGGGCGGAGGCAGCCAAGACCCCGGCGGCGCGTGCAGTCTTCGATGCGCACCGCATGCTCGCGTATGTGGCGCTCGGGGACCCCGCGCGGGCGCTTCCGATGCTCAATGCGAGCGAGAAGGACTTCCCCGCGGACTACAACCCTCCTGCGCGCATCGCACGCGTCAGCCTCGAGCTTCACAGGCTGGACGACGCACAGGCTGCGGCTCTCCGAGCCCTCGCCAGAGGCTACGGTCCACGCAAGCTGAAGCTGTACCTGCTCCTTGCGGACATCTTGAAGGCGAAGGGGGACGCCCCAGGCGTGAGCCGCGTCGTCGACGAAGCGCTGGCCTACGCCCACGGATTGCCCAAAGCCGACGTCCCCGCCGCCGTGGTCCTGGACCTCGAGAAACGACGAAGCTCGGCGTCTCCGTGAGACGACCCACGACGACGGGCGGGCTGGCGCTCGTGGCCGTGCTCGGCCTCGTTCCACATGCGGCGGAGGCGCAGGTGCGGTGGGACGCGGAGCTCACAGAAGGGGTCGAGCGACGAGTGCTCACGTCGAAGCCGCCCGGCGCAGGCGACGCTAGCGGAGGCCCACTCCTCGAAGCCTCCGCCCACGTCGCGCTCATCCCGCTCGTTCGTGTCGGCCTCTACGCCCACTACGACGCGTCGCCCGTCGTCGCCCAGGACACCCGCGACATCTACTCCGGCGGCCTCGATCTCCGTCTGGTCTTCA
>Ga0302279_10002568_pt1 | contig 23746 bp, 25 predicted proteins | sample III_Bog_N3_3_FD_194541 | JGI IMG/M metagenome (GOLD analysis project Ga0302279, IMG submission 194541) | Peat permafrost microbial communities from Stordalen Mire near Abisko, Sweden - III_Bog_N3_3 | ecosystem: Environmental > Terrestrial > Soil > Wetlands > Peat | place: Sweden: Abisko... | reverse complement strand
CTGAGCCATGTGCGAGCCCTATCAGGCCACATCAAATGCAGGCCGCTTGTTGTACCGCCGGTAATATGTCCGCGATTAGCCGGTACTGTCCGCGATACCGCTTAAAATACGTCCGCAGCTGTGGTTGCTGTTACGATACCTGGCGTAGCTTTCCTTGGCGTAACAACAAAACAACCACCGTCGCCGGTGGTTGTTTTGTTGTCTTTTTGAGGACGGCCGAACGCGGATTCAGCCTCTCGATGAACCGCTAGGAGTTGGCGGAGTAGCGGCGTGATCGTCACCGTCGGTGACCGGTTCGGCCGTCTGGTCGAGACGGTACAGGATCGACAGTATCTCTGTTTGAGTTGACAAAAACTTGTTCTCCAGCAGCGCGATGTCGCTCTTGATTTCCGATATGTCGCGGCGAGCTTCACCCACGTCGCGTTCCACGCGCGACAGGCGTTCTCCTTGCCTACTCATGGTTTCCAGAATCAGATCTAGCTTCTTGCCGTGGGATCGCAAGTGGGCAAGCGTATGGCTTGCCACCGTATCGCGATCCTCTGGTGCATCCGTGCCGGCCATCGGTCTATCCTGTATGAATTAGTCGCCCCACCGGGGATCTCGATCTTCATATAAGCAAATGAGCTGTCGTCCGAAAGCTCCCGGGCATCACATAGCATTAACCGGCAAGGCGCAAGGTTCGCCCAACCTCGCCGGTCGGCTCCATGATGCCAGGACTGGCCCAATTTGATGGAAAATCAAGGATCGCGGACGATCGCGGAGGTATTTCTAACGGTATTGCGGACGTTTGACGCAGCGATTCCGGAATCGGAAGCCCAGTAAATTAGGGAATTTCTGAAACACGATCACGGACATATTACGGGCGGTACAACACCCTAATCAAAACCCCGCCGGCGACGGCGGGGTTTTCGGTTAGATAGTGGGTCAGATTTCGCTTACACGGCTCCGCCGCCTGCGGATCGTAATCAGCTATCCGATTGAGGCTTTGCTTACGGCTTCTGGAGATTCGCTACGACGTCCGACAAGGGCGAGCAATCGCGTGCGGACGGTCGTCCATGTCAATTGTCCGCTCCCTGCCTGGCGTGACAGCGTGACGGCGAACTTATCGACTATCGAAAGAGGCCCCGATACGGCAAGAACGATGAAGACGACCGCGGGAGCGACGAACAGGCGAACCGTTTGCCAAGGCAGGGCCGGGTCGAGCGATGCTAACACCCACGATCCGAAGCCCAAGATAAACGCCCAGTGGGTAAGGTAGATCGTAACGGAGCGCCTGCCGAGCGCCAGACGGGGGCCGCAAAAGCACGTCCCAAGGATCCCGAAAACTCCTAGGGGCGAATGTCTCCGCTTCGTGCTTCAGCCCGCAGGCGGAATAGCGCAGCGTATTCCGCCAATCCGTGCACACCGCCCGGCGCAATACGCGGAGCCTTTCATCGGGCGCGCATTCGCGCGACCCGGTGGCAATTTCGCCCTACGGTCCTGGCTTCGGTTTCCAGTTGCGCGCCAGCTCGCGCGCCTCCGCGGTTTGCGCAGATGTCATGGCGCGTTCGACCAGTTCGCGATTTTTCCGGGCGTCCGGCGTGCCCTGCGCTTCCGCCAGACTCAACCACATATCGGCCTGGACATAATCCCGCGGGCCGAGGCCATTGGCATACATCAGGCCGAGATTGAATTGCGCCAGGGCCACGCCCTGGTCGGCGGCGAGACGAAACCACCTGATGGCCTCGGCGGCATCTTTCGGCCCACCCTTGCCATCCCGGGACATGACGCCGAGATTGAGCTGCGCCGGGGCGTCGCCCTGATTGGCGGCGAGATGGTACCACTTGGACGCTTCGCCGTCGTTTTGCGGCACGCCATCGCCGTGCTCGTACATGACACCCAGATTGAACTGCCCTTTGACGTTGCCCTTGTCCGCGGCGAGGCGAAGCCACTTTGCCGCCTCGACGTGGTTCTGCGCCACGCCCTGGCCCAGGCTGTACATGGCGCCCAGCGAGGAACTCGCACCGGCGTGGCCCTGTTCCGCGGCGAGGCGAAGCCATTTCATCGATTCATGGTCGTCCTTCGGCACACCCTCGCCGTTGTGATATCTGAGACTGAGGCTGTATTGCGCATCCGGGTCTCCCTGGGCGGCGGCGAGGCGGAACCATTTGACGGCCTCGGCGAAATTCTGCGGCACGCCCTGGCCGTTGCCGAACATGAAGCCCAGATTGTACTGCGCCGGGGCGTAGCCGCCATCGGCGGCGAGACGAAACCAGTGGATCGCCTCGTCAAGGTTTTGCGCTACCCCCTCGCCGCGCTGATACATGACCCCGAGATTGAACTGCGCGTTGCCGTTACCCTGTCTGGCGGCAAGGCCATACCACTTCGCAGCCTCGCCGCGGTCCTGCGCTACGCCCACGCCGCTGAAATACATGACCCCGAGATTATACTGTGCCATGGCATCGCCCTGGTCGGCAGCCAGGCGAAACCATCTCGCAGCCTCCGCATCGTCCCTGGCCACGCCCTGTCCAGTAAAATAGATGACGCCGAGATTGTACTGGGCGCCGGAGTTTCCCTGATCGGCCAAAGGCCGAATGAGCCGCAGGGCGGCGGCGTCGTCGCCGTTTTCGTGCGCGGCGAGCGAGTCCTCCAGTGGCCCGGCAAAGGCGGCTCCTGAAATCGCTGCAAGCATCAGCGATACGGCCAACATTGCCCGAACGAGCCTCGCGCAGCGGCGCCCGCCTGCCGCCAGGGAGGCGCAGATGAGATCAACGCCTTCAACGTCTTCGCACATGAAACCCGAACCGATGCCAGATCCACAAACTGCCATAGCAGAAGTCGCATCTTTGGCTGATCCGGTTCAAGGCGTTTCCAGCCCGCAGGGCGAAGCGATACCCATCGATCTTTACGCAGCCCCGACGGGTTTCGCGAAGGGCTCAACCCATCCTGCGTGCTATGTCTCACCGTCATTGCGAGCGAAGCGAAGCAATCCATCTCTCCACCCAAAAGAAGCATGGATTGCTTCGTCGCTTCGCTCCTCGCAATGACGATTTGATTGTCACGGGATTGCTTCGCGGAGCCCGTCATCGGGCGCGCATTCGCGCGACCCGTTGGCTCGCAATGACGGCTGGAGGATTGCTTCGACTTCCGCAAACCGCTCGCCCCAACCTGCGACAAAACGACCCGACGGGCAAATCACTTGCTGATTTTCAGAACCCTCGGTCAAGCCCTCTCGCGAAAAATATTCTGATTTTCAGAATCGGCAAATCAGTCTATAGGCAAAGGCATCCCGCCCGATGAGAGGGGCGTTTCGCGATCGTCACGAACGCGGGTTGGGATGCGGTGGACGCGGCGGCGGCGAATGACGAGTGCCGGCGTTGCGGACGGCAAAGCCGTGTGGTCCTGGCACCCCGATGCTGGTGTCAAGTTCGCGGGAAGCAACACTTCCGGCGGATGACGGTGGCAAAAAAAGCCCGGTCACCGGGGAGAGCTCGGTATAAGCCGTAACCCAACGCGCAGGGAAAGTCGGAATGCCTCCGCTGAACCTGTATGCTCGTGTGCCTTCTTGCCAATAACAATTGCACACGGGACCGCGGGTGCAGCGCGCACCCGGCTTTCCCTGCGCCCTCTTGTTTCCGAGGGCGGCGACGCAAGGCTCGGGCGCATCGCGCCGCGAGGATAATTCTCGTCGTCCCGGCCTCGAGCCAGGACCCATAACCACAGGCGTCAGCATTTGTGCAAAAGCCGCTCAACAGCAAGCGTAGCCCGGATGAGCGCAGCGATATCCGGGGTTTTCTGATCTGCCAGGATTCCCGGATTTCGCGGAGTTTATCATCGGGCGGCGCTTCGCGCCGACTCGTTGGCTCATCCGGGCTACACGCTCGTCGTCCCGGCCTCGAGCCGGGACCCATAACCGCAGGCGTCAGCATTTGTGCAAAAGTCGTTCAACAGCATCTTTCACAACTGGCGACACGGCGTGTGGGCCCCGGCCTTCGCCGGGGCGACGATCGGGGTTATCCGCCCGGTCAGGACCGTCGGCGCGTGCCGGCCGCGAAAATGTCGTGCACGAGCCCGAGTTTCCCGAGCCCCAGAATGATCAGACCATTGATGTCGATCTCGTACCAGGCGTGCGAAAGATAGGCGTCGCGCGGAAACCGGTGATGGTTGTTGTGCAGCCCTTCACCGAAGGTGAGGATCGTGGTCACCAGCTCGTTGGTGGTGCCGTCATCGAGCTCGAAGCGGCGGTAACCGTAGCGGCCGTCGCTATGGCAGACCGAGTTGACCAGCGAGGTGGCCATGGTCATGAGATAGCTGCGGAACAGGCCGGCGAACAAGACGCAGCCGATCATCGCGTGCACGCCGCCAAACGCGTAGCCGAGGGCGCCGGGAATGACCACCGCCGACAGCGCGTACCAGTACCAGCGCGTCCGGGTGAAGAACATGGCGATCGGGTCGGCCAGAATGTCCTTGGCGTAGTATTCGGCATCGGTGGTCGCCTGGTCCCACACCCAGCCGCCCTGCGCATGCCCCATCCCCTTGGCGAAGCTGACAATGCGGTTGCCGAAGCCGTCATAATAGGGGCTGTGGACATCGCCGGGCTTGTCGGAGTGAAGATGATGCCGGCGATGATTGGAGACCCATTTGAGCACCGAGCCCTGCACCGCCATCGTCGCGATCGCAGCGAACAACGTCCGCATGACCGGACCGCAGCGGAAGCTGCGGTGGACGAAGTAGCGATGCATGAAGCCGATGCCGATCGTGCTCAACACGAACGTGCCGGCGAAGACCGAAATCTCCACCCAGCCGATGCCTTGCGTGAAAGCCCAGACCAGCGCCCCGATCGACCCTCCAATCATGATGGCGAACGAGATGTAGGAATCGCGAAACTTGGCGTCCACCACCGCGCCTTCGACAAGCACGCCCGGCGGCATTTTCGGGCCGGCCCCCTGCTCCGGCACCACGCCCTGAATTGCGATCATCTCAGCCGTTTCACTCATGGAAAATCAACTCCTGTGCGACGCACCGTACAGTTGCGGGTTATTTCCAGCAAGGGCCCGATCGGTCGCGGGGAGCGCGGTTGCGCACGCATTCTGATTCAACCCCAATCTGAGCGCAGGATGCGGTTGACTGGCGGCGGCGCTCAAACCCCTTTGTCGGCTTGTGCTTCCGGATTGCGCCGCGCCCGATCCGGGCTGCGGACCGCCCTTTTACAGATCACGCGCAAGTGCTATATTTGCGACATGACAACTGCCGAAGACATCGAGAGAGCCGTCGAACGGCTCGCGCCGCGCGAACTGGCACGGTTCCGTGCATGGTTCGAGGCTTTCGATGCGGCGCAATTCGACGCCGCCATTGAACGGGACGCGCGCGCCGGCAAGCTCGATACGCTCGCGGACGAAGCGCTTGCCGCGCACGGCGCCGGGCGCTCGCGCGAGTTGTGAGGCACCACGCCTCACCGAAATTCTGGACCGCGTACGAGGCGCTGCCGCCGCCGGTTCGAAACCTCGCCGACGCCAATTTCGAGCTCCTGAAACGCGATCCGCGCCATCCGTCGCTGCAATTCAAAAAGGTCGGGCGTTACTGGTCGGTCCGGGTCGGTCTGCGCTATCGGGCGCTCGCCGCCGAGGTCGACGGCGGCTACCTCTGGTTCTGGATCGGCTCGCACGCCGATTACGATAGACTGATCAGCTGAATCTGAAATATTCGCCTCGATCGCTCGCTTGATGGCTCATTCCCCGGGATACACATGGCGGCCTCCGAAACACGTGCGACGCTTCCGCTGCTGCTCAGCCTGAATGCCGGCTATGTCGATACAGCCGGCTTCCTGTCGCTGCAGGGACTGTTCACCGCCCACGTGACCGGAAATTTCGTCACGCTTGGCGCCTCGCTGGTGCTCGGCACCTCCGGCGCCGTCGCGAAGCTGCTGGCGCTGCCGGTGTTTTGTCTGGTCGTGATCCTGATCCGGCTGTTGAGTTCGGCGCTGCTGCGGCGGAACCGCCCCGCGCTGAAGATCATCCTCGGCCTCAAGGTGGTTCTGCTGGCCTGCGGCGCGGTGCTGGCGATCCGCCTGGGGCCGTTCCCCAACGGCGATGCGTGGCAGGCGGTGGTCACCGGCATGGTGCTGGTCGCCGCGATGGCGGTTCAGAACGCCGCCCACCGGATTCATCTGGGCACCGCGCCGCCCTCGACATTGATGACGGGAACGACGACGCAGATCATGATCGATCTTGCCGACATGATACAGGCGCCGAGGCCGGACGATCCCCGGCGCCCCGGCGCGCGGCTGTGGCGCATGTCCGCCAACATCGGCGCCTTCGCGGCCGGCTGCGCCGCGGCGGCGCTGCTCTACGCGCATGTTGGCGTGTGGTGCTTTGTCATCCCGCCGATGCTCGGAGCCGCGGCGCTGTTTTTGCGTACAGCCGAGGGCGAGCCGGCGTAGTCCGGGAGCGAAACACGCAGCGGTATCGGAGTCCGAATCGATCGTTCGGTCGCGGCGCCGGACTTCGCGCCCGCCATCTCGGCACCCGATAAAATACGGTGCGCACCGAGCGTGGCATAAACCCTGCATGGAATCATGCTAACCGGGTCATTCATCTCAAGCGAAGGACACCATGCTCGTTACTCTCGTCGCCGTTCTCTGCAACGGCCAGCTATGCCTGGAGAAAGTCGTCACCAACAGCGATCTGTCCGGAATCAGCATGACATCGTGCGCGGTGCAGGGGCAGATCGGCATCGCCGATTGGCTCGCCAACGGCCCCTACCACGAGTGGAAACTGCAACGCTACAAATGCGTGTTGGGCAAATACGTGCCCAAGAACGACGCATGAAGCCATAGGGCGCAATAGCGCTATGTTTCGTCGTCGCATGCCCCGACGTCATTGCGAGGAGCGATAGCGACGAAGCAATCCATTCCTTCATTTTGCTGTGAAATGGATTGCTTCGCGGAGCTTGTCATCGGGCGCGCGTTCGCGCGACCCGTTGGCTCGCAATGACAGTGGAGTGGCGAGCAAGCATAGATGGGGTAACTGGCCCCCTCGCCTACGCCGCCGTCGCTCCCCGCGCGTCCTGCCTATGCGGGAGTCTCCAGTCCGGGCGGACGAAGTGACAGGTGTAACCGTCCGGATATTTCTCCAGATAGTCCTGATGCTCGGGCTCGGCCTCCCAGAATGGTCCGGCCGGCCTGACTTCGGTGACGACCTTGCCCGGCCACAGGCCTGACGCATCGACATCGGAGATGGTGTCTTCGGCGACGCGCTTCTGCTCGTCGCTGGTATAGAAAATCGCCGAGCGGTAGCTCGCGCCGCGGTCGTTGCCCTGGCGGTTCAGCGTCGAGGGATCGTGGATCTGGAAAAAGAATTCCAGCAACTGGCGGAAACTGATGAGTTTGGGATCGAAGATGATCTCGACACCCTCGGCATGATTGCCGTGATTGCGATAGGTCGCATTCGCGACCTCACCGCCGGTGTAGCCCACCCGGGTCGCGATCACGCCGGGATAGCGGCGCAACAGGTCCTGCACGCCCCAGAAGCAGCCCCCGGCCAGCACCGCGCGTTCCGTCGCACCTGTCATCTCCATCCTCCGTGGTTCCGCTCGCGGACATCGTCGTCCGAGCCCTATGTAGGGACCGGACGACGGAGCCGAAAGCCCGGCGGCGCGCTACCCGCAAACGCGAGCAAGCGGCGATGGAGGTGTCAGTCAGCGAATGGAGCGGCCGGTTTCGGGCCGGGCTGCTGCGACCGCCGCGGTCGTCAGGACGCCCGGCTGATGCGGCGAGGCCGCAGAGGTCATCACCGGCAACCGCTCGCGGGCATCAGCGGCTCCCAGCACCTGGGCTTGCACCACCGAAATCGGAAAACCCGTCACTTCATAGGTCGGCAACTCCGCCGCGAAACCGGCCGTGCCGCCCGCCATCAGGACAGCGGCGACGGCGGCGATCGATAGATAGGTCTTCTTCACCAAAATTCTCCTGGTCAGGATTCCAGGCCGCAGCCTACACCTGTTTTACTGCACTGCGACAGGATTTTTGGTGCATTGCAAAAACGCGGTGGAAGGGCGGTTAATTACGACATTACAATAGGTTACAGAGTACCGATACGTGGAATCTGCGATCGGGCGCGCCTTCGCGCCCTACGGCCCCGCGGCGTCGTCTCACATCGCTTCCGGGACCATCTGGATGGCTCCGCAGGGGCATTCCTGGGCGCAGATGCCGCAGCCCTTGCAATAGTCCAGGTTGAACTCGAAACCCATGCCCGGCCCGAGCTTGATCACGGCGTTGTCGGGACAGACGCCGTAGCAATTGTCGCACTCGAAGCAGTTGCCGCAGGACAGGCACCGCCGCGCCTCGTACAGCGCATTGCCCTCGTCGAGGCCTTTTACAACTTCCTCGAAGGTCGAGGTGCGGCGCGCCAGTTCCAGCACCGGCTGCAAGGTCTTGGGCGCTTCGCCGTAATACCAGGTGTTGAGCTTGTCGGCGGAGGCGATCTCGTGCTTCGGGGCCGGCGCATAGGCGCCGCTGCGCAGCCAGGCGTCGATGTGGCGGGCGGCCTTCTTGCCGTGGCCCACGGCGACCGTGACGGTGCGCTCGGACGGCACCATGTCGCCGCCGGCAAAGATGCCGGCCACCCCTGTCATCATGTTGGCGCCGACCTGGACCACGCCGTCCTTGACGTCCAGTCCGGGAACGCCCTGCAACAGCGACAGATCGACATCCTGGCCGAGCGCGAGCACGACGGAATCCGCGAGCAGAATTTCGAATTCGCCGGTCGGCTGAGGAAAGCCCTTGTCGTCGAGCGCCATCTTCTCGACCGTGATCGATCCGGCCTCGACGTTCTTGATCGTCGACAGCCACTTCATCATCACGCCCTCCTCGATCGCCTCCTCGACCTCGAAGTCGTGGGCGGGCATGCGGTCGCGGGTGCGGCGATAGACGATGACGGCTTCCTCCGCGCCGAGCCGTTTTGCCGTGCGCGCGACGTCGAGCGCGGTATTGCCGCCGCCGTAGATCACGACCTTGCGCCCCAAGAGCGGCTTTTCCTCGCCCTCCATCGAGCGCAGCACGGCCACGGCATCGAGCACCTTGGCCGCCTCGCCGGCCGGAATATAGGCGCGTTTTGCAATATGCGCGCCGACCGCGAGGAACGCCGCGTCAAAACCGCCATCGGACATCGCCTGCTGGATGTTGGCGACTTTTGCATTGTAATTGAAGACGACGCCGAGGTCGGCGATGCTCTTCACCTCGGCATCCAGCACGTCGCGCGGCAGGCGATATTTCGGAATCCCGAAGCGCATCATGCCGCCCGGCGCGGGGCCGGCTTCCTGAACCGTCACGGCATGGCCGAGCCGCGCCAGATGATAGGCGGCGGAAAGTCCCGACGGCCCGGCGCCGACCACCAGCACCTTCTTGCCCGAGACTGCCGCGGGCGCGGCAAAGCGCCAGCCGTTCTTGATGGCGAGATCGCCGAGGAACCGCTCCACCGAATTGATACCCACGGCCTGGTCGAGCACGGCGCGATTGCAGGCGCTCTCGCAAGGGTGATAGCAAACGCGCCCCATCACCGCGGGCAGCGGATTGTTTTCGGTCAGCGCCCGCCAGGCCGCTTCGTAGTCGCCGCTTTCGGCGAAGGCCAGCCAGCCCTGGATGTCCTCGCCCGCGGGGCAGGCATGGTTGCAGGGCGGCAGGCGATGGACGTATTCCGGCCGCAGCGTGCGCCAGGAACCGGTGTGATTGATCAGCGAGGTGCCGACGTCGAGCGTAATGGCGAACGGATGCTCCATGATGCCCTCAGCCTTCCTTGCCGGCCGTATCGACCAGCCCGTATTCACTTATATTGGCGTCGCACATCGCCTGCAGCCGCGCGATGCGCGGGTCTTCGTGGCCGCCCTTGAACAGATGCGCAAAGCGGCGCTGGCCTTTCAGATAGTCCTGCACCGGAACCTGGCGGCGGATCTTGCGCACCTGCGTGACCTTGCCGTGCTCGGCCTCGAAGATCGGATAGAGCCCGCACTCGACCGCGAGCTGCGCCAGCCGGATGGTGTCGTGCGAAGCCGACCCCCAGCCGAGCGGACACGGCACGTTGATCTGGATGTAGCGGGCGCCGTGGATCGACATCGCCTTTGTCACCTTGCGCTCGAGATCATGCAGGTCGGCGACAGTGGCGGTGGCGACATAGGGAATGTTGTGGGCGACCGCGATCTTCGGCACCGATTTGCCGGTGCCGAACACGTTGCCGGGCTCGGCGCCGAGCGCCGGCGTGGTCGCGGTGCGCGCGGTGGGCGGCGTCGCGGAGGAGCGCTGCACCCCGGTATTCATGTAGCCTTCATTGTCATAGCAGATGTAGAGCACGTCATCGTTGCGCTCGAACATGCCGGACAGGCATTGAAAGCCGATGTCGGTGGTGCCGCCGTCGCCGCCCTGCGCGATCACGCGCACCTCGGGCCGCTTCTTGACCCGCATCGCGGCGGCGACGCCGGTGGCGACCGCGGCCGCATTGCCGAACAGCGAATGCAGCCACGGCAACTGCCACGACGTCTCCGGATAGGGCGTGGTGAACACCTCCAGGCAGCCGGTTGCATTGACCGCGATCAGGTTGTTGTTGGTGGCGCGCATCGCCGCATCGATGGCATAGCGCGCGCCCAGCGCCTCGCCGCAGCCCTGGCAGGCGCGGTGGCCACAGGTCAGCGCGTTCGAGCGGGCCTGCGAGGCCTGCACCGTCCGCTGTTCCTCCGCCACCAGCCGGTTGCCGACGGTGAAGGTGCCTTTCTGGTAATATTTCAGCTTCTGCACGGTGTCGTCTGCTGCGAGCGTGGTGACGGGCGGGGTCATGGCGGGTTCCTCACTCGGCGGCCGGGGGCACGGATTTGGCGAGCAGCCGCAGGATGTTCTCGGCCGTCGGCCCCGAGCGGCGGTTCTTGCGGGTGCGATGGATCTCGCGGCCGACCACCCGTTCGTTGAGGTCGAGGAAATGGGTGCCTTCCCAGGGCTGCACGCTGGCCTGCCGGAACAGCCGGTGCAGCGCGGCGCGCGTGATCGGCCGGCCGCCGAGGCCGGCCACCGAGGAGTGCAGCCGCGGCGGCCGCGGCAGATTGCGCAATGCGGCGCCGACATCGTTGGCGAGCTGGCCGCCGATGCCGACCGCGATGCTCTTCTCCACCACCACGACGTCTTTGGCGCCCGCCAGCGCGTTACGCAGCGCCTCGACCGGGAACGGGCGGAAGGCAACGATGACGACGAGGCCGATGCGGATGCCCTCCTCGCGCATCTCGTCGATGGTGTCCTTGATGGTGCCGCACACCGATCCCATCGCCACCACCAGCATGTCGGCGTCGTCGGCGCGATAGCTCCGCAGCAGCCCGCCGGTCTCGCGTCCAAAAGCCTTTTCGAAGTCGGCGGAGAATTCCGGGATCAGCTTCAGCGCCAGCGTCTGCTTGTAATGGGCAAGGAAACGCACCTCCGTAAAAGCCTCCGGCCCGACCATCGCGCCGATCGAGGCGGGCTCGGCGACGTCGAGCACCTGCACCGGATCGTAGGGCGGCAGATAGCCGTCGACCTGCTGCTGGGTGGGAATGTCGATGCGTTCCACCGCATGGGTGAGAATAAAGCCGTCGACGCAGACCATCACCGGCATCGACAATTCCTCGGCGAGCCGGAACGCCTGGATGTGCAGGTCGACCGCCTCCTGGTTGGTCTCGGCGAACAGTTGCAGCCATCCGGCGTCGCGCATCGACATCGCGTCCGAATGATCGTTCCAGATGTTGATGGGCGCGCCGATCGCGCGGTTGCCCAGCGTCATCACGATGGGTAGGCCGAGGCCGGAGGCGTTGTAGACCGCCTCCGCCATGAACAGCAGTCCCTGCGAGGCGGTCGCGGTATAGGCGCGGGCGCCGGCGGCGGAGGCGCCGATCGCGACCGAGAGGGCGGCGAATTCGCTTTCGACGTTGATGTATTCGCAGTCGACCAGCGCGCCTTCTTTCACCAGCTCGCCGAGGCCTTCGACGATGTGGGTCTGCGGCGTGATCGGATAGGCGCAGATCACTTCGGGCCGGCACAGCGCGATGGCTTCCGCCATGGCGTGCGATCCCTCGATTTGCTTGAGCATCGGACCGTTCCTCAGGCTGCGTGTTCCGCGTGTTGCTGGCTCAGCACGAATTGATGCGCCTCCCTGGCCGCGGCGATGTTGGCGGCGCCGATCCTGCCGGGGAAGGCCTGCTCGATCGCATGTTCGACGCTCTCGAGGCGGACGAATCGCGTCAGCGCCGCGAAGGCGCCGAGCAGGGCCGCGTTCGGCACCGGACGCCCGACATGTTTCATCGCGATTTCGGTGGCCGGCACGATGACCGCCTGGCCTTTCGGCAGGCGGTCGACGACTTGCCCGATATGGAGGTCGGCGAATGACTTGTTGGTGTTGACCAGCAGATAGCCGTCGCCGCGCAGCCCGGCGAACACGTCGATCACCTTGAACAAGGTCGGATCCTGCACGATCAGGCAGTCCGGCTCCTGGATCGGCTCACGCAGCCTGATTTCCCTGTCGGCGATCCGGCAGAACGCCACCACCGGCGCGCCGGTACGCTCGGAGCCGAAGCTCGGGAACGCCTGGGCGTGCCGTCCTTCGAAAAATGCCGCGACCGAGAGCATCTCGGCGCCGGTGACGACCCCCTGCCCTCCACGGCCGTGAATTCGCACCTGAAACATCGGCGGTTTCCTCGCGGCCTGTTGCCGGCCGTTGCGCAAAATAGCCGCCGGCCGGGTGAGCGGCCTTGCGCTCGATCAAGCCGGCCGGAAATTCCCGGGAACCGGCCGCCCCCGTAAATCTCCTTAGGGAATCCATCCGAATGTTTCGCATCGCTCGGCGCTGCTATCCACAAAGCCTGCACTTCGTTTCACGACAGGAGGCGGAACATGGCTCAGGTCTTCTTTCATTGCTCCAGCGCGCAGGGCACGATGATCGATCGAAGCGGCGCGGCCGTCGACAATCTCGCCGAGGCGCGGGACCACGCAGCCCTCGTGATGCGCTCGCTGATCATGGCGCCCAGCGAGGAAGACTGGCGCGGCTGGGTCCTGCATGTCAGCGATGGCGACGGCGAGGAAATCTTCAGCCTGCCGTTCGCCTCCATGATCGGCAAACCGCATTGAGAGGCGCGCCATGTGGATCACGCAGCTCTCTTCGACGCAGCTTCGCCAATGCCTGAACGCGATCGCGACGCGCTGGCGCAGGCTGGCCCGGATCGCCGGCAATCCCTATCGGCCGGAGCTTCATTACATGCGCGGGCCCGGCCCGAAATGGCGCGCGAAACACGGAGCACACGGCGAAAGCGGTGCGCTTTGAGGCCCAGCCGAACGGCTGTGCATGCCGGAGCCCGACTCAGGGCAGCCCATTTGAACGCGAAGCGCGACCGAGAGGTCGCGCTATGTTTTTGTCATTCGCTGACGCCGTGACGGTGGCGCCGGCCGGGCCGGCTCTTTCCGTTTGCCTTTCTGGATCGCGTTCCAGAACGCCTCCGCCGCGTTGGTGATACGGGCGCGCGAGCGAAACAGGCAGATGCCGATTTCGATGTCCCACTCCTCGCCGCCGGCGCGCAGCAGGCGTCCACTGGCGAGATCGTCCGCGACCAGGCTGCGCGGCGCCCAGGTGACGCCGCGTCCCTCGCGGGCCATGTCGATCAGCAACATGACGGGCGCGGAGAAGCTCGGAACCAGCCAGCAGGCCGGGTCCTTGCCGGCGAGAAAGGCCGCGACGATCCGGCCGATGCCGGAGCCCGGATGGTAGGCCAGGTAGGGCAGCGTCGACCCCGCCGAGCCGGGCAGCGCATAGCGCGGCGCGCCATGGCCCCGCCGCCCACTTCGGCGCGCCGCCGGCTTGGAATCCGGCGCGCTGACGGGAACGAGCACATCCTTGCCGAGTTCGATGTGCTGGAAACGATCCGTATCGATCCGGCTCGCCAGCGACGGATGGTGGTGGGTGAGCAGAAAGTGCGCCCGCGCATCGATCAGGAGTTTTTCGCAGCCGGCGAAATTGGCGGCAACCAGTTGCACCGCAGCGCCCGCGCCTTCGCTTTCCGTCCTGCGGATCCAGTCGGGGAAGAAGGTCTGCGACAGCGCATGCGTCGCCGCGAAAGAGATGGTCTCGGCCTTGAGCCGCGCCACCTCGAGCGCTTCCTCGCGCCCGAGATTGACCCGGCGCAGCACGTCTTCCGCGACGGGGCGAAACGTCTCGCCCGCCGGCGTCAGCGCCACCGTATGCGTGCTTCGCTCGAACAGCGAGGTGCCCAGCCATTCCTCCAGCGCCCTGATCCGGCGGCTCAGCGCTGGCTGCGTGACATGGCGGCGTTCGGCGGCGCGCGAGAACCCGCCGCCTTCGGCGATTGCGAGGAAATCCTCCAGCCAAATCAGGTCCATGATGACGTCCCGTCCTCAAATCATACCGATACGGCATTAGCGCCGGGAGCGCCGCGGGTCCAATGTAAACCCGGCCTCAGAGCCCCCGACAAATAGAGCCATCCCGCATGGCCGCCGCTCCCTGGGAGGAAACCATCTTGCAAATCACCGAGACCCCGCTCTACCCGGCCATGCCGACGCCGCGCGCCGGCAGCCGCAGAAAGCCGCTGTGGCGGGAGCCCTACGTCCTCGTGGCGGCCGGCGCGGCGCTCGGCGCCGTCGTGGGCGCGCTGTTCCCAACGCTCGCGGCCGACTGCAAGCCATTGGGCGACATGTTCATCGCGCTGATCAAGATGACCATCACGCCGCTGATTTTCCTGGTCGTGGTGACCGGCATCGCGCAGGTCGGCGACATGCGCGCGGTCGGGCGCATCGGCCTCAAGGCTTTCGTCTATTTCGAGGCCGTCACCACCCTTTGCCTGCTGTTCAGCCTGATCGTCGTCCGCTGGGTGCAGCCGGGCGCCGGCGTGGCGCGCGCGACGCCGCAACAGGCCGAAACGGTGGCGCGCTACGCGCAGGCGCACATGGTCTCGCTGTCGGCCTATGTCGAGCACATGATCCCCGACAGTTTTGCCGGCGCGTTCGCCAGCGGCGACGTCCTGCAGGTGCTGGTGCTGGCCCTGCTCTGCGGGCTGGGGCTGCTGCTGCTCGGCGAGCGCGGCGTGGCGCTGCGCAACGGCATGGAACGGGTGACCGAACTGGTGTTCAGCGTGGTGCGCATCGTCGTGGCGCTGGCGCCGATCGGCGCCTTCGGCGCAATGGCCTTCACGGTGGCGAAGTTCGGGCTGGCCACCCTGGTTGCGCTGGCCATGCTGGTCGGCACCGCCTGGGCGATGATGGCGTTCTTCATCCTGGTGATGCTGGGAACGCTGTGCCGGACGGTCGGCATCCGCCTGTCCGATCTGGTGCGGCTGCTGCGCACCGAGCTCCTGGTGGTGATCGGCACTTCATCCTCCGAGACCGCGATACCCGGGATGATGGAGAAGCTGTCGGCGGCCGGCGCGGGGCGCGCGGTCACCGGGCTGGTGATTCCCGCCGGCTACTCCTTCAACCTCGACGGCGTGGCGCTGACCCTGCCGCTGAGCACCCTGTTCATTGCCCAGGTCTACGGCATCGAGATGACCTTGCCGCAGCAGCTGAGCATCTTCGTCGTCATGCTGTTTACCAGCAAGGGGGCTGCCGGCGTCACCGGCGGCGCCTTCGCGGCCCTCGCCGCCACCGTCATCGCCGCCGGCCTGCCGGCCGAGGGACTGGCGCTGCTGCTCGGCGTCGACCGCTTCATGTCGCTCGGCCGGGCCGTCACCAACACCATCGGCAATGCCGTGGCCGCCGTCGTCGTCGCCAAATGGGACGGCGAGTTCGACCGCCAGGCCTGGGCCAGATCCACCTCCCCGCGTTTCCAACCGCAAAGCGAGACCTGAAATGGACATCAACGACACCATGCTGCCGACCATCGCGCTCGTCCCCGGCGACTGCACCGGAATCGGGCCGGAGCAGACGGCGCGAATCCTGGCTGACGGCCACCTCGCCGACGTCGCCCATCTGGTCGTGGTCGGCGATGCGCGGGTGCTGGAGATGGGCATGGCCCATGCCGGGGTGCGGCTCGAGGTCGAGCGCATCGCCTCGCCCCGCGACGCGAACTGGCGCAGCGGCGCCGTGCAGCTGGTCGATCTCGGCAACACCGATCCGGCGCTGTTTCCGATCGGCAAGGCCAGCGCCGAATCCGGCCGGCTGACCGGCGAGACGCTGTCGCGCGCCATCGACTTCGCCAAGGCCGGCGAAGTCGACGCCATCACCTTCGCGCCGCTGAACAAGCGCGCGATGTTCGACGGCGGCTGGAAATTCCCCGACGAGCACAAGATGTTCGCGAACCTGCTCGGCCACCACGGCTACTTCTCCGAGATGAACGTGCTGGACGGCCAGTGGATGTCGCGGGTGACCGGCCACCAAGCGCTTCGCGAGGCGCTCGAGGGCATCAATGCGCAGAGCATCACCGACGCCATCGAACTGGCCGACCGGATGATGCGGAAGGCCGGCATTGCCCGGCCGCGCATCGCGGTCGCGGCGCTGAACCCTCATGCCGGAGAGAACGGCCTGTTTGGCCGCGACGAGATCGAAATGATCAGGCCGACGGTCGAGGCCGCCGCCCGGACGGGAATCGCCTGCAGCGGGCCGTTCCCGGCGGATACGGTCTACATCCGCGCCTTCGGCGGCGAATTCGACAGCGTGGTCGCGATGTATCACGACCAGGGCCAGATCGCGACCAAGCTGCGCGGGTTCAACCGCGGCGTCACGGTCACGGCGGGGCTGGACACGGTTTTCACCACGCCATCCCACGGCACCGCGTTCGACATCGTCGGCAAGGGCGTGGCCAAGACCGGCGCGCTCGAAAGCGCGGTGCGGCTGGCAGCCCAACTGGTCGCCGCCAAAAGCGCCCAGCCGCAAGCCGCCTGAGAGCCGACACCGCTCATCCAAAAAACGCAGACAACAACCCGATCCGGGAGGAGCTTCCATGCCCATCACCAATCGTAGAACCATCTTGCGCGCCGCAGCCACCCTTCCACTGGTCGCGGCAATCCCGGCCGGCACCGTTTTGGCCGAGACGACCGAGGCGCCAAAGCCGGCCACCGCGCCGGCGGCGCCGCCGCCTGTCACGAAAATCCTCGCGCAATATGTGGTCGGCGCCAAATATGACGACCTGCCGGCGAACGTCCGCAAGGAAGGCGTGCGCACGCTGTTGAACTGGGTCGGCGTCGCCGTCGGCGGCTCCCGCCACCAGACCGTCGATATCGCGGCCTCGGCGCTGGCGCCGTTCTCGGGCCCGGCGCAGGCCTCGCTGCTCGGCCGTCACGAGCGTTTCGACATCATGAACGCCGCCTTCCTCAACGGCGTCTCCAGCCACATCTTCGACTATGACGACACCCATTTGAAAACCATCATCCATCCGGCCGGCCCGGTGGCCTCGGCGATCCTGGCGCTGGCGGAGATGCACCCGGTGTCGGGCAAGGATTTCCTCAACGCGCTGGTGCTCGGCGTCGAAACCGAGTGCCGGATCGGCAATTCGGTCTATCCCAATCACTATGACGTGGGCTGGCACATCACCGGCACCGCCGGCGTGTTCGGGGCCGCGGCCGCGACGGGCAAGCTGCTCGGCCTCAACGAGCAGCAGATGATCTGGGCGCTCGGGCTCGCCGCCTCGCAGCCGGTGGGCCTGCGGGAATCCTTCGGCTCGATGAACAAGAGTTTCAACCCCGGGCGGGCGGCGAGCGACGGCATCTTCGCGGCCGTTTTGGCCTCGAAGAATTTCACCAGCTCCGACGGCATGATCGAGGCCAAGCGCGGCTGGGCCAACGCCATCAGCACCAAGCAGGACTACACCGAAATCACCGAGGGATTGGGCCAGCGCTACGAATCCGCGCTCAACACCTACAAGCCGTTTGCCTGCGGCATCGTGCTGCATCCCGCGATCGACGCGGCGATCCAGTTGCGCAACGAAAACAAGCTGAGCGCCGACCAGATCGAGCGCGTCGAACTCAAGGTGCATCCTTTGGTGATCGAACTCACCGGCAAGAAGACGCCGCGCGAGGGTCTCGAAGGAAAGTTCAGCATCTACCACGCCGTGGCTATCGCGCTCATCGAAGGCGCCGGCGGCGAGAGGCAGTTCAGCGACCGCGCGGTGACCGATCCGACCGTGGTGGCGCTGCGCAGCAAGGTCATTCCGGTGATCACGCCGGGGATCGACACCGCCCAGGTCGACATGACCATCGTCCTCAAGGACGGTCGCACGCTGCATCGCCACATCGAGCATGCGATCGGAAGCCTGGAGATGCCGATGAGCGACAAGGCGCTGGAGGTCAAGTTTGCCGATCTGGCCGAAGGCATCCTGCCCGCGGCGACGATCCGGCAGGCGATGGATCTGTGCTGGAAGGTCGAAAGCCTGGCGAATGCCGCCGATATCGCCAGAATGTGCGTCCCCAGCTGATCCACACAATCGACCGGATAGCCACCGGGCGCGCATTCGCGCGACCCGGTGGCCATTGCGTCTGGCGCCCGATAAAAAATGTCGGAATCGCCCGCCCCTGAACGTCCTTTGGCCGCGCCCCAACCCGCACCGAAGAGGCACCCATGCTCTACACCATACTGGCCTATCACGTCGAAGAAGAAGTCGAATCCTGGACCAGCGAGGAGGATGCCGCGCTGATGCAGGACCTCAGCCAGGTACATGACCGCATGTTGCGAGAAAAACGCATCGGCCGCACGGCGCGGCTCGGCGCGACCAGGGACGCCTGCGTGTTGCGCGGCAACGGCAAGGGCGTGGTGACCGACGATCCCTTCACCGAGAGCAAGGAGCAGCTGTTGGGCTTCTACGTCATCGACTGCGCCGACCGCGATGCCGCCATTGCCGCCGCGCGCGACCTGCGCAAGGTCAATCCGAGCGCGATCTATGAAATCCGCTCGTTGCGGCTCTATCGGCCCGGCCTGCCCTTCCCGCTCACCGCGCAGGATTGACCCCGCAGCGCCAACGGGCGATGGCGCCGTTCGCGCATGGCCGCCGGGGCCATCGGCATTTTCCAAACGTTAAGCAAATTCCGCCACCATCGCGCGCTGCCAAAATTCATCCACATTCCCTGCCAAATTTCCCCTTGCGGGAAATTTGCCGCAAGCGACGGAGAATTTCAGATGCTGATCAGAACTGCGTTTTTCGGTTGGCTGTCGGCTCTCGCCGTCATGACGACGCCGGTGCTGGCGGCAAACTCGAATGCCCCGCAGAGCGACGAAAAATCGGTTTCATCGCCGTGCCACACCATGCAACGCGGACCCGACGGCCAATGGCTCTCGATCCCCTGTCAGGAGGTGGGTTCGCCGGCCCAGCCGCGGCGCGGGCGCGGCACCGAGACGTCGCACGGGTCGGAATAGCGCAGCCCTGGAAGTGCCGTCCGCCGGCCTACGGCCTCATTCGCTGCGCCCGAATTCGCAGCCCTTCTTGGCATAGGAGGCGCGATGCACGCCGAATTCATCGGACGTGAAGGTCGGCTTGCAGAACGCATCCCATTTCGCGTTTTCCTGCTGGAGCGCGATCGCATCCAGCCGCTCCTGTTCGGGGTCGCGAACGGGCTCCGCAAGCCTCGTCCATGTCGTCCGGCAGTTGCTGTAGCCGTAATGCCCGGAAAACCTGCAACTCCAAGTTGAAGTCCAGCCTCCCGCGAATGCGGGCGATGCGCTCGCCAGCAGCGCCGCGGCCATCATCAGTTTCGCCACGGCCATCCGCCGTCGCGGCTGCGTGTCGCAAATCCGGACATCCGGGACAGCCGGCCTGTGCCGAAGGGACCAGGCCCTTGCGGCTTTCGCGCCTTTTGCGATGAAATCGCCGTGGAAATCGAACCGTATGGTCATGTGCCCGGACTTTCGTCAGGAGTTCAGGGAATGCATGACAGGAATTGCAAACTCCGGTCCAGTATGGCGCGCCGTGTGCCAACGGCAAGGCGGATGATTACCGCGGGCTGCGCCGGCCGCGCTGTCATGCAGACGGGGTGCCTATCCGCGGCTCAAGGAAGGGTCAGATTTCCGGTCTTCATCGCCCGCGAAAGCCGGCGACCCAGTATTCCAGAGACAGCAGCGATCGAACCGAGAAGCCGCGGCGTACTGGATCCCCGCGTTCGCGGGGATGACGATCATGGGCCGGGCGCGCGCCCTCCCCGACATCGTAAACCCAACGTTAATGGGGTCTGCGGCACACTCCGCCCGCAATTTTCCCGCCCTCCGTGAAACGGCGCCAATCCCATGAAAATCGGTACCCTGCTGACCGCCGCCATCGTATCGCTTTCCGCCGTCGGCGGCGGGCTGTCGGTCTATGTCGCCGCCACCAAATACCAGACCATGGACAGGGTGGCGGTGGCGCAGCGAAGGCTTCAGATCGTCCGCGCCGTCGGCGACATTCCGCGCTATCTCAACCCCGAGCGCGGCGTCGCTACCAACATCATGCTGGGGACGCCCGTCATCGAGCCGAAGCAGCGCGCGGAGCTCGACAATTATCGCAAGCGTACCGACGGCGCCCGCGACAAGACCAACGAGATTCGCAAGACCCTGCCCGGCGATCTCGACGACGGCGCAGCCGTCGGCAGCGCCATCGACGCGCTGAACGCGAAATTCACCGCTCTGCGCGAGGCCATCGTCAAGGCGCTCGACGGTCCGGCCGAGGCGCGCCGCGACGCCGCCAAGAAGATCGTCGCCGACAACGCGGTATTCAACAACGAGGTCACCGCCCTGCTCGACGGACAGGTGCGAAAGATCGCGGGTCTCGACGGCGACGCCTATCGGCAGGCGACCTTCGCCAACATCGCCTGGACGCTGCGCGACGTCGGCGGTTACAACGCCAGCCTGCACAAGAACATGGTTGCCGGCAAGCGCGTGGCGACCGAAGCCGAAAAAATCGAGCTGAGCCGCGCCCAGGGCCGCAGCGACCAGATCCTGATGTCGCTGCTGGAATTGCGCGGCAATTCCGCGACGCCAGCCAATATAGCGGCCGCGCTCGACCGCCTGAACGAGTCCTATGTCGAAATCCTCGGCAAGGAACTGAAAATGATCAAGGAGGGCGCTGTCAGCGGCAAGTACGAACACGATGTCGACGCGTTTTTCGAGATATCGCAGCGCGGCCTGAACTCGGTCGTCGATGTCCGCGACGCCTTCTACGATAACGCCGAGCAGGGACTCGCCGCCGCCTGGTCCGCCGCGCGCATCAGCTTCCTGATCGCGCTCGTGGTGCTGGCGGTGTTCGCGGTTGCCTCGATCGGCCTCGTGGTGATGGTGCGCCGCCGGGTCTGCAGGCCGATCGTCGAACTCACCGGGCGGATGTCGCAGCTTGCCGGCGGCGACGTCGCCGCGGAAATTCCCGGCGCCGAACGCGACGACGAGATCGGCGCAATGGCGTGCGCCGTGCAGGTGTTCAAGGACAACATGATCAGGGCCGACCGGCTGGCGGCGGAGAAGGAAGTCGAGAACGAGGTCAAGATGCGGCGCGCCCGCGTGCTCGACGATCTCACCGGCGCCTTCGAAACCAAGGTCGGCGAACTCCTGGGCGGGTTGTCAAAGGCCTCGAGCACGATGGAGCAAACCGCGCAGTCGATGTCGTCGACCGCGTCGACCACCAACCGCCAGGCCGCCGTCGTCGCCGCGGCCTCGGAACAGACCTCCACCAACGTGCAGACGGTAGCCAGCGCCACCGAGGAATTGACCTCCTCGATCGCGGAGATCGGCCGCCAGGTCGCGCAATCCACCGAGATCGCGGCGCGCGCCGTCGACAACGCCCGCCGCACCGGCGATACCGCACGCCTCCTCGCCGAGGGCGCGCAGAAGATCGGCGACGTCGTCACCCTGATTCAGAGCATCGCCGCGCAGACCAATCTGCTCGCGCTCAACGCCACCATCGAGGCGGCCCGCGCCGGCGAGGCCGGACGAGGCTTTGCCGTGGTCGCCTCCGAGGTCAAGTCGCTGGCCGGCCAGACGGCCAAGGCCACCACCGAAATCTCCGAACAGGTTACCGCTATCCAGACCGCGAGCGACGAGACCGTGGCCGCGATCAGGGGCGTGGTCGAGGTCATCACCGAGATCGATCAGATCGGGGTCGCGATCGCCTCCGCGATCGAGCAACAGGGCTCGGCGACCAAGGAGATTTCGCGCAGCGTGCAGGAAGCCGCGCGCGGTACCCAGGAAGTCAATTCGAACATTACGGGAGTCCAGCGCGCCGCCGACGACACCGGCGCCGCCGCCAGCCAGGTGCTGGGCGCCGCCGAACAGCTGTCTACGCAGTCGAGCGATCTGGCCGGCCAGGTTACCCGCTTCCTCTCCGAGGTCAGGGCCGCCTGACTCATGATGAGGACGGTCCTTCTTCCTGCTGGCCCCGGCGAATCCAACCGACCGTCGGCGGTCTACGGCTTCTTCGGCGGCGCGAACGACTGGTCGCCGTAGGGCGCCCCCGTCGGCGCCTGGATCACGATGTAACCGCGCTGCATCTGTTGATGGCAGGCATTGCAGCCGCCGGTGAGTTCGCCGACCGCCGCGGCAAACCGCTTGAGATCCCGGGCGTCGATCGCATCGGAAATCGACTGCACCGGCTTCGACATGGTCGTGACGTTGCTGACGGGAATGCCCTCATACAGCACGGCGGCTTCCAGCAGGCCGGCCTTGAGCTGGCGCAGTTCGTACGACGCGAGGTCCCAGTTCTGGGCCTTGCCGGCGAACCACAATTTGATGTGCCGCGTCTGCACCGCGTTCATGATGTCGCCGAGCCGCGGGAGATATTGCTCGCTGCTCGCTGCCGTCAGGCTGGATTGGGCGATGGCCGACGGCGCCAGCGAGCCGGCCATCAACAGGCCAACGATAATTTCGCGCAATTTCATTCCGTGCTCCGATCGCTTGCGGTTGGTAGCGTTCTGGTAAGCCGATCCATGCCGCGCCAGCTTGACGCTGATCAATATGCCGCTCGGCTTGACGGCGCAGAAAACATGCAGAAAACACGATGACTCTTCTGGCCGGAGAACAACATGCTGATCCATCTGCCGATCGTTATGCTGGCGGCGCTGCCTTTCACCCCCGTCGCGGACAACGTGCCGAAATTCGACATCGCGCGGGAGTGCCGGTCCGAAGGCGGCTCGCAAGGCATGCAGGAAAAATGTGCCGCCGACGAGACGGAAGCGCGCGACCAGCTTCAGTCGCTATGGATTCAATCCAGTGCCGTCGACAGGACCGGATGCGTCAGGGAAACCAGCTCGGACGGCAGCCCGAGCTATGTCGAACTGCTGACTTGCCTGGAGATGGCGAGAGACGTGAAAAAACCGTCAAAATGATCCAACCGGCCGACCGGCGATCCCTGCCGTCCGCAAACAACATTTCGTGACAGGATGCCCGCGCCCGATGGCGGCGCTCGCCGGTCGCAGCCGGGATTCAAGGCTCGAGCCCGGAATCGCGCAGCACGGGGGCTACTTCGGGCGAAGCGAGATATTTCAACAGTGCGTCCGATGCCGCCGGCCTCGGCGACGCAGCGAGACGGCCCGCGGAGAACACCGCCGGCGTTTGCAAGCCGCGAGGGATCGGCCCGACCACTTCGATGCCTGTGACCTGCTTCAGCTCGCTGAGCTGCTGCACCGCAAGATCGGCCTCGCCGCTGACCAGCAATTCGGCGGTAAAGCCCGACGGGATGATCCGGGCGCGCGCGTTCACCTCGGCCGCGATCCCCATCCGCTCGATCAGTTGTGCGAACAGGATGCCGCTCGCGCCGATGCGCGAATAGGCCACCGCGCGCGCGCCGAGCAGCGTCGCGCGCAGCGCCGTTTCGGTAGC
>Ga0302279_10002567_pt1 | contig 23751 bp, 21 predicted proteins | sample III_Bog_N3_3_FD_194541 | JGI IMG/M metagenome (GOLD analysis project Ga0302279, IMG submission 194541) | Peat permafrost microbial communities from Stordalen Mire near Abisko, Sweden - III_Bog_N3_3 | ecosystem: Environmental > Terrestrial > Soil > Wetlands > Peat | place: Sweden: Abisko... | reverse complement strand
GCAGGCCGAATCCCATCGTGCCCATGCTGCCCGAGGTCAGCCACAGCCGCGGACTGCGGAAATCGAAGTACTGCGCAGCCCACATCTGATGCTGGCCGACACCGGTCGCGATGATCGCCTCGCCGCGGGTCAGGCGGTTGATCTCCTCGATCAGGTAATACGGCTGGATCAGCTCGCTGCCGCGATCGTAGTTCATCGCATACCTGTCGCGCAGCTCCGCGCAGGTCGCGACCCATGCCGACCAGTCCCGCCTGAAGCCGCTGCGCCTGGCGTAATCGAGCAGCGCAACCAGCGCGTCGGGCACCAGGCCCACATGGCTCCAGTTGACGCGTTTGACCTTGTTGATCTCCGAACCGTCGATGTCGAAGTGCGCGATGAACTTCGCCCTGGGCGCGAACTTCGGCGGATTGGCGGCCACTCGGTCATCGAAGCGCGCGCCTATCGCGACCAGGGCGTCGCAGTCGTCGACTGCGTAATTCGCAAACGCCGTGCCGTGCATCCCGAGCATGCGCATGCTCAAGGGGCTGGTCGTGTCGACCGCACCGATGCCCATCAGCGTCGTGACGACAGGGATCTGGAGATACTCGGCAAATTCGCGCACCGCAGCCGCAGCGTTGCCGTTTACGACGCCGCCGCCGGCGTAGATCAGCGGCCGCTCCGCGGCACCGAGCGCGGCGAAGAAGCTCGCGCAGGCCGATTCAGGCAGGCGATTGGCGCTGACGCGGTTCATGCGCTGGCGGTATCCGGGGATCGGCAGGCGTCCCGATCCGTGGAACACGCCCTTCCAGTTCTGCACGTCCTTCGGGATGTCGAGCACCACGGGTCCCGGGCGCCCGGTGCGCGCGATCTCGAACGCGGTGCGTACCGTGGCTTCGAGACGCGTCGGGTCGGTGACCAGAAATACGTGTTTCGCAACCGCGCCCATGATGCTGGGCACCGGGGCCTCCTGGAACGCGTCGGTACCGATCGCGCTGCGCGCTACCTGACCGCAGATCACGACAATCGGAATGGAGTCGGCCATGCAGTCGCGGACCGGCGTAACCATGTTCGTGGCGCCAGGGCCGGAAGTGACCATCGCAACCCCGACCTTGCCGCTCGCGCGGGCGTAGCCGGCCGCCATGAAACCGGCCCCCTGTTCGTTGGCCGGTACGATCAGCGGCATGGCCGCCTGGTGATCGAGGTTGAAGCGGAACACGGCGTCGTAGATCGGCAGGATCGCGCCGCCGCTATAGCCGAAAATGGTGTCGACACCCTCGTCGGCAAGCACCTGCACGACCATCTCCGCACCGGTCATGCTCGCGCCGGCCAGCGGGTGGGCTCCCTGATTTGACATGTCGTAACGGTCTTTCACGACGTAAAGCCTAGCATTTCCCGCTCTGGCGCCCAAGTGGCAGGCACCGTATCCTTGTCGGCCCATGCGCCACGTCATCGCCATTCTGCTGCAGAACGAGGCTGGAGCCCTGACCCGCGTCACGGGCCTGATCTCCAGCCGCGGCTACAACATCGAGTCCCTGTCGGTCGCCCCGACCCAGGACGCCACCGTATCGCGCATCACGCTGGTGACGACCGGCTCGGACGCGGTGATCGCGCAGATCAATGCGCAGCTGCTGAAACTCGTCGACGTCGTCTCGGTCGAGGACATGACCAGCGGCGACCACCTTGCGCGCGAGCTGCTGCTGATCAAGCTACAGCTCCCCGCGGAGCACGTGGACTCGGTCGGCGCGCTGTTGCGCCGCGTCGGGGGGCGAGTGCTGTCGGCGAATCCCTCCAGCTATATCGTGGAACTGACGACGACCGAGATCGAGATCGGCGAGTTCATTGCCGACGTCAGCACCTTCGGCGAGGTCGTCGAAGTCGTGCGCAGCGGCGTACTGGGGATGTCGCGCGCGAACCCGCGACTGCACCTCGTCAAATGACGCCGCCTGCCGTCCCCCTTCAATCCAGCCTTGAGTGAACTCGCGTCATGACCGAAATCGAGATCAGTCCCCATCATGCCGCCGATCCGGACTCGCGCCGGGTCGGCATCCTGGTCGGCGTCGTCGGCATCCTGCTGTCCGTCGTGACCATCGCCTCGCACCGCGCGCATACGGACGCCGTGATCCACCGCACCGAGTCGAACGACCAGTGGACGTACTACCAGGCGAAGAAGATCCGCGAGAGCGGCGCGGAGATGGCGCTGACGATCATCCAGGCCGTGGTGACGGACCCGGCGCGGCTCGAGGGCCCCTTGCACAAGCTCGAGGGGGCGCGCGACAAGTACGCCGACGACGCGAAGGAGATCCAGAAGGAGGCACGCGCGAAGGATGCGGAAACGGACCTCGAGGAACACCGGGCGCTGTTCTTTGACATCGGCGAGGGCCTGCTGGAGCTCGGCCTCGTGCTGTGTTCGCTGTTCTTCCTCGCCCGCAAGGGTTTCTTTCCGGTGATCGGGATCATCGCCGCGCTCGCCGGGACTGCGCTTGGGGCATGGGGCTTCCTCCTTTGAGCCCAGGGGCGCTCGCCGCCGCCTGCCTGCTCGCCGCCGCGGCAGGTGCGTGTGCGTTAGCCGGTGACGCGCGGGCGGACGCGTCCTCGGCGGGAACGCCGCAACCGGGCGCGGCGCGCATCGAGGCGCACTCGGCGGACTATGTGCTGGTCGGCGTCGTCCACGGCGACGCGCTGGACATCCACCTGAGCCGCGCGCTCGACAACTCCCCGGTGCGCGATGCCACAATCGGTGTTGCGTTTCGCGGCACGCTGCACCCGACAGCGGCCCAGGTCGATGGTGGTTATGAACTGAAGGCGGCGGAGCTTGCGCTGCCGGGGACCACCGCGATGGAGTTCGACATCACGGCCGGCGGCAGCGAAAGCAGGCTCACCGGCGTGCTGCAGGTTGCCGCGCCGTCGGGCAAGCCGGAGACCGAGAGCAGCGGCAATGCCCGGCAGATCGCCTGGTGGGTCCTGAATTTCGCCGTGTGCGGAGCTTTCCTCGTGCTCTGGTCACGGCGCGGCAGGAAGGCTTCCGCGGACGACGGGGAATGAGCGGGCTCTAGAAGCTCTGCAGCGTCTGCACGAGGAACTGTACGCGGCTGATGCCGGGTAACAGCTTCAGCGGAAAGGCGAGGTCGATGTGCAGCACGTTGCCGAGGCCGCTGCGCGTATTGCCGAGCCGCAGCCCGAACCCCACGTCGCGCAACAACCCCGGATCGCTGTTGCCGACGATTCCCGTTCCCCAGGTCCTGCCGACATCGGCGAACACCGCAGCGCCTACACGCGCGAGGCGAAACGGATACCAGTCGGTGTAGTAGCGCTGCTCGACGGTGCCCACCGCGCGCGACGAGCCCGACTCGTAGCGCAGCGGGTAACCGCGCAGCCCGCTGTCGCCGCCGACCAGCAGTTGCGCATCCGGATCGAGCGCCGAGGTGACGGTCGCCCCGAGATTCGCATACAGCAGCCAGTCCGGCTGCCAGCGCAAGTAGTAGCTTGCGGCCGCAGTGGCGATCAGGTTGCGGGCCTGTTCATCCTCAAAGCGCGACGTGAAGCTGCCGGAGAGGAACAGCTGCCCGGCGGTGGCGAATGCATAGCCCTTGCGGGCGGTCGTTGCGACGAGGATGGCATTGCGATCCGCACCGAACGCAGGTTTTGCCAGGCCTACGCTGCCGGTGATCTCGGTGCCGAAGAAAAAATCCTCGGTCCGGCCAATCTGGTTCTGGTCAGCCAGCTTGCGGTAGTCGTCCTGGACCAGGTCGAAGCCGACGAACGGATAGGACAGTGTGCGATCGGGCGGCAGCTCCAGGGCGGGTGTGGCCGATGTCACCGGTTCCCGGAACAGGTTCCGGTCATAGCTGATGCCGCCCAGCCAGCGCATGACCCACCCGTCGTGCAGGCCGCTCGAGATGCCGCCGCTCAGCTGGTACGACCTCTCGTCATCGCTGAACTGGTCGATGACCCGGCCCAGACTGTAGCGCGAGATGGTGCGCTGGTACGACGACGCCGCGACGGTGGCGCTCCAGCGGGCATCGAGCTCGTAGAAAGGCCGCGCAACCTGCAGCGACCGCAGACCACCATCACTGGAGTCGATGTACGCGGCGGCGGTGGTCCAGCGGGAGCCGAAGGTGTTCGGATCGGACCAGGCCACGCCGTCGCTGGTGCGATCGACGTTCTCGATCCGCGAGAACTGCAGCCCCTTGCCGGTCCCGAGGATGTTCGAATCCTGCACGTTGACGTTGGTCGAGTTGGTTCCCCCGGTGCGGCCGAAGGCAAAACCCGGGCTAAGCGTCCAGACATCGTGCGTGATGACGCGGATACCGACCCGGCCGTCCTGGTAGTCGACCGGCACGATGTGCACGTCGTACAGGTAAGGCAGCAGCCGCAGGTTGCGTTCGGTTTCGGCAAGCTTGCGCGCCTGGTAACGGTCGCCTGGCCCGAACAGCAGCTGCGCCCGGATCGCTGACTCACGCGTTCTGCGGTGCAACCGGTCCGCCGCACGGTACAACAACGCGTCCTCGCGCGGATCGTGCTCATCAAAAATATCGCCGACGTCGATGGTAACGGTACCGATCGTCGCGCCATCGGCCTCGAGCCGGGCATCGTCCGGTACATCGGCCGGACGGGGTTCTGCGATGTCGGTGTGCTCACGGTCGGTGAGGCTCGCTGCGCGGGCGCCGGGCGCGACCGCGAGCAGCGCCAGGACCAGCACGGCAGCGAAACGATGCCGCGGTCGGGCGCCGGAATTCAGTTTACAAGGCGGCGTTATCGGTTTCGCCGGTGCGGATGCGATGGACTCGCAGGATATCGGTCACGAAGATTTTGCCGTCACCGACCTTGCCGGTCTTGGATGCGCCCACGATGGCTTCCATGACCTGGTCGACCAGCTCGTTCTTGACTGCGACCTCGATGCGCGTCTTCGGCACGAAGTCCACGACGTATTCCGCACCGCGGTACAGCTCGGTGTGGCCCCGCTGGCGCCCGAAGCCCTTGACCTCGGTCACGGTCATGCCCGACACGCCGATTTCGGACAGTGCCGCACGGACGTCGTCCAGCTTGAAGGGCTTGATGATTGCGGTGATCAGTTTCATTCCAGTCTCCGGGACCTGATTGGGCTAGGCTGACAATACTATTACTATTGTAGCCGGCAGACTTGCAAGCCTCGCGTTGCACCATGCCCCGACATGGTGCGCGACGTTCCCAGTATCACCGTTAACAGGGCAGCATGCCAAAGATCGTGTTCATCGAACCGGATGGCCGACGCCGCGAGGTCAGCGCCACCGTCGGAATCAGCCTGATGGAGACTGCGCGCGAGCACGGCATAGCCGGCATCCTCGCGCTGTGCGGCGGAGCCTGCGCCTGCGCGACCTGTCACCTGTACATCGGTGCGACCGGGATCGCCGGCCTGCCGCCGCCCGAGGACATGGAACAGGGGATGCTGGAGTCCGTTACCCTGCCGCGCGCCAACAGCCGCCTCGGCTGCCAGGTCGTCGTGACGACGGCGATGGACGGCCTCGAAGTCACGATCCCGGCGGAACAGCCGCAGGTCCAGGGCCTGGTCACATAAAGACGACCAGCAGGTCCTTGGTATCGACCGGCATTCCGGCCTTGACCAGCACCTCCTTGATGGTTCCCTCGCGGTCGGCGCGCACGGTAGTCTCCATTTTCATCGCCTCCAGCGTCACCAGCGCGTCACCGCGGGCGACGCGCTGGCCCGCATGGACGGGCACCGTCGCCACCGTGCCCGGCATCGGCGCACCGACCTGGGCGGCGTTGCCGGCCTCGGCTTTGGCATGCGCCGGGCGCTTCGCCACCTGGCTGCGATCCACGATGCGCAGCGGGCGCGGCTGGCCGTTCAGCTCGAAGAACACCGTGCGCGTGCCGTCGTCATGCACGTCGCTGGTGGTCACGAAGCGGACGATCAGCGTTTTGCCGCGTTCCAGCTCGATATTGATCTCCTGTCCGGCCTGCATCCCGAAGAAAAATACCGAGGTCGGCAATTGCGACAGGTCGCCGTACAGTGCGCGGTCCGCGGCATAGTCGGTGAACACCTTGGGATACATCAGGTAAGAGGCGAGTTCAGTGTCGCTGACCGCGCGTCCGACCTTCGCCGCAGCTGCGGCGCGCTCCGCCTCCAGGTCCGCGTCCGGCAACAACGCGCCGCAGCGCACGTTGAGCGGCTCCGCGCCGGCCAGGATCTTCGCCTGCAAGCCCTTGGGAAAGCCTCCGGGCGGCTGGCCGAGTTCGCCGCGGAACAGCTGCACGACGGATTCCGGGAAGGCCACTTCGACAGCCGGGTCCAGCACTGCCCCGGGGGTCAGGGCGCTGGTCACCATCGTCAGCGCCATGTCGCCGACGACCTTGGAAGTCGGCGTGACCTTGATCACGTCGCCGAACAACTGGTTGACCTGGGCGTAGGCCAGCGCCACTTCGGGCCAGCGATGCTCGTCCAGCCCCAGTGAACGCGCCTGTTCGCGCAGGTTGGTGTACTGGCCTCCCGGCATCCCGTGCAGGTAGACCTCGGATGCGCCGGCGCGGATGTCGCTCTCGAAGGCGACATAGCCGCGGCGAACCTGTTCCCAGTAGGCGGAGAGTACGCGCACCTTTGCCGGATCCACGCCGGTGTCGCGGGGATCGTGGCGCAGCGCCTCGACGATGGACCCCAGATTCGGCTGCGAGGTCAGCCCGGACATCGCGTCGATCGCCGCGTCGACCGCATCCGCGCCCGCATCGATCGCAGCCAGTACGCTGGCCGCGCCGATGCCGCTGGTGTCGTGAGTATGGAAATGCAGCGGCAGGCCGATCTCCTCCTTCAGCGCCCGCACCAGCACACCGGCCGCATGTGGCTGGCACAGCCCCCCCATGTCCTTGATGCACAATACATGGGCGCCCATCGCCTTGAGCTCGGTGGCCAGCTTCAGGTAGTAGCGCAGGTCGTACTTCGTTTCCTTCGGGTTCGACAGATTGCCGGTGTAGCAGATCGCCGCTTCGCACAGCCGGCCGGTGCGCAGCACGGCCTCGATCGACACCTGCATGTTCTCTGCCCAGTTCAGGCAGTCGAAGATGCGGAACACGTCGATGCCGGCCTGCGCGGACTGGTCGATGAAGTAGCGCACGACGTTGTCCGGGTAGTTCTTGTAGCCGACTGCATTGGCGGAGCGCAGCAGCATCTGCAGCAGCAGGTTCGGCATGCGCGCACGCAGCGCCGCCAGGCGCGCCCAGGGGTCCTCGCGCAGGAAGCGCAGCGCGACATCGAAGGTCGCGCCGCCCCAGCATTCGACCGAGAACAGTTCCGGCAGCAGCGTGGCGTAATAAGGCGCAATCGCGACCAGGTCATGCGTGCGGACGCGGGTTGCAAGCAGCGACTGGTGCGCGTCGCGCATCGTCGTATCGGTCAGCAGCACCCGCTCCTGTTGCAGCATCCACGCGGCAAACTTCTCGGCGCCGAGGCTCTCCAGCAGCTGCCGGGTGCCGGGGCGCGGCGGCGTCAGCGCGACGCGTGGCAGCCGCGGGAACACCGGCTGCGCCGGGCGCGCACGGCCCCTGACCTCGGGGTTGCCGTTGATGTTGACGTCGCCGATGAAGCGCAGCAGCCGCGTCGCGCGGTCGCGCTTGCGCACGACCCGCAGCAGCTCCGGGGTTTCCTCGACGAACCGGGTCGTGTAGTCGGCAACGGCGAAGCGCGGATGGGTGATCAGCTCGTCGAGGAAGCGCAGGTTCGTGACGACGCCGCGGATGCGGAATTCCCACAGCGCGCGATGCATGCGCGCAATGGTCTCCTCCGGCGTGGGTGACCAGGCGGTAACCTTGACCAGCAGCGAATCGTAGTAGCGCGTGATGATCGCGCCGGCATAGGCTGTGCCCGCGTCGAGCCGGATGCCGAATCCGGCCGGGCTGCGGTAGGCGGTGATGACGCCGTAGTCCGGAACGAAGTTGTTCTCCGGATCCTCGGTCGTGATCCGGCACTGCAGGGCGTGGGCGCTGACGCGGATGTCCGCCTGCGCAGGCACGCCGCTCTCCGGCGTTCCGATCGCGGCGCCCGCCGCGATGCGCAGCTGCGCCTTGACCAGGTCGATACCGGTGACGCATTCGGTCACGGTATGCTCGACCTGGATACGCGGATTGACCTCGATGAAATAAAAGCTGCCCGTGTCCGCGTCCTGCAGGAACTCGACGGTACCGGCAGCCTGGTAGCTGACGGCGCGCCCGATCCGCAGCGCCGCCTCGCACAGGCCGGCACGCTGCTCGTCGGTCAGGAAGGCGGCCGGCGCACGCTCGACGACTTTCTGGTTGCGCCGCTGCACGGTGCAGTCGCGCTCGTAGAGGTGCACGAGGTTGCCGTGGGTGTCGCCGAGGATCTGCACCTCGACGTGGCGGGCCCGACGCACCAGCTTCTCGAGGTAGACCTCATCCTTGCCGAATGCCGCCCGGGCCTCGCGGCGGGCAGCCAGCACGGCCTCCGGCAGCGCGGCCTCGTCCTCCACGATACGCATGCCGCGACCGCCGCCGCCCCAGCTGGCCTTGAGCATCACCGGGAAACCCACCTCGCGCGCCATCGCGAGAATCAGGCCGGGGTCGTCCGGCAACGGCGGCGTCGCCGGCATGACCGGCACGCCGGCACTGACGGCGAGATTGCGCGCCGCGACCTTGTTGCCGAGGCGACGCATCGTCTCGGGCAGGGGACCCACGAAGATCAGGCCGGCATCGGCGCAGGCCTGGGCGAATTCCGGGCTTTCGGAGAGGAAACCGTAGCCGGGGTGCACGGCGTCGGCCCGCGCCTCGACCGCGATGCGGATGATGTCGGCGATGTCCAGGTAGGCATCGACCGGTCCCTTGCCTTCGCCGACGAGGTAGCTTTCGTCAGCCTTGGTCCGGTGCAGGGAAAAGCGGTCCTCGTGGGAATGAATCGCGATCGTCGTCAGCTTCAGTTCGGCGGCCGCGCGCATCACGCGGATCGCAATTTCGCCGCGGTTGGCGACGAGTAGCCGGCGGATAGCGGGGGATTTTCCGATTGTAGCCATGATCGACCCGATCATAGCGTTGCAACCCGCATGCGACCAGCGGATTCGCCTCTTCAGCGCGCGGTGACGGCTTCCTGGCGGCGGCGACGCTTGTCGAAGCGGCCGGTGGTCAGGTTGGTGTACTCACTGCGCATCACGACGATGCGGTTGCGTCCCTGGTCCTTGGCGCTGTAGAGCGCCTCGTCGGCGAGCTGGATCAGGCCGATGCTGCTGCGCTGGGCGGTCGGCTCCACGTGGCCCGCACCGATGCTGACCGTGAGGCGCGCATCGTGCGGCGAATCCTCGTGCGGGATGTTCAGTTCCGCGACGAGGCGCTGGATCCGCGCGAGCACCTCGCTGACGTAATCGGAATCGGCGTCGTACAGAACGATCGAGAATTCCTCGCCGCCATAGCGGGCGACGAAGTCCATCGGCCGGCGCGCGCACTGCTGCAGGGCGCCGGCGACGATACGCAGGCAGTCGTCCCCGGCCTGGTGACCATAGCGGTCGTTGTAGCGCTTGAAGTAGTCGATGTCGACCAGCAGCAGCGCCAGGCTCTTGCCGTCGCGCACCGCCATGTTCCACGCCAGCTGCAGATGCTGGTCGAACATGCGCCGGTTGTGGATGCCGGTCAGGCCGTCGCGCACGACCATTTCGCGCAGCAGCGCCGCCTCGAGGAAGCGCAGGCGCGCGGTGCGCTCCTGCGCATACAGGATCATCGCGCCGATCAGGTTCGCGCACATGATCGCGAGGATGCCGTAGCGGAACGCGGGACTCGGCACGTCCAGGCTCCAGGCGGCAACGAAGTAGCCGAGGAACACGAGCGCATTGGCGAAAACCGCATTGTAGAAGGCCAGCCCGCACATCAGGTAACAATAGAGGATCAGCAGCATGACGCTGGGAAACAGGAACCCGACGCCTGCGGACATCGCCACGCACAGGATCGTCACCTGGCAGAGGCCGCAGATCGCAGCTGCGACCGTCGCGAGCGGCTGGTAGATGGACACGCGGCGTGCGGCGAACGTCGACGCAAGAGTCAGCAGCAACAGGGGCTCGGTCACGAACAGGTTCAGCGCGTTGGGCAGGTGGCTCCTCGCGGGCCCGATGACCTCGGCATTCTCCATCGCGAACAGGCCGACCAGCGCCGTCGCGAGGCACAGCAGCACCCTCACCAGCGGCAGGGTGTCCTCGAGATGTTCCCTGCCGAACTCGGCCTCGAGGTCACTCTCGAAGCGCAGCCATGGGAAGCCGCCGCGCAACTGCCTTGCATGCGGCAGATCCGGCAAGCCTTCGGAATAGAGTCGGCCAAGCGCGTCCATTAAGCTGAAATTAGCAATTACCGGTCAACAATTCGGGACGTACGTCACACGTTTGTCATAATGCGCCTGCTCAGTCGGCCAGATAGCGACGCAGGTACCGGTCGAAGTCCTCGCTGTCGCGGTTCTCGATGCTTCGCTGGGCCTCGCGCGACTCCTCGGCCGCGGAGGCGAATTCCGCCAGGCGTCTCTCGTTTGGCGGATACAGGTCGAGGAAGTAGTCCTTGTGGAGCTGCGACATGCGCAGCGCCAGCGCCAGGAAGGACTCGCCGGTCTGGCGCATCTCGGCCAGCAGCCGTGCCGACGGAGTGCGGGCCACATCGTCGAGCTTGGCCATCTGCATCTCCAGCGCGCACAGGTACGGACGCTGCGCCTCGCCCTCGTCGAGCACCTCGCAGATGCCGCGCATCGCATCCAGCAGCTCGCGCGCCCAGCCGAGCATCGGCACGTCGCGGCCCTTGTGCTTCAGCGTCAGCCCGGGCTCACGGCCGCGGCGCGCGACCAGCACATGATTGGCGTCGAGCGACGCCTGCTCGTCGCGGCTCATCGGCTCACTCGAGCTCAGCAGGCACAGCGCGAGGAAAGCCTCGAGGAAGCGCAGCTTGTTCTGGTTCACCCCGACGGGATCGAAGGCGCTGACGTCCAGCGCACGGACCTCGACGTACTCGACGCCGGCGCGCTGCAGTGCCTTGGTCGGCCGCTCGCCGGAGCGCGCGATGCGCTTCGGGCGGATGAAGCTGTAGTACTCGTTCTCGATCTGCAGGATGTTCGCGTTCAGCTGCCGGTATTCGCCGTCGACCTTGACGCCGAGCTTCTCGTAGGGCGGATACGGCGTATGGATCGCCTGCGACAGGTCGCGGACGTAGTCGTCGAGACTGTTGACCGAGACGCTGAGCCCCGACTGCGCCTTGTTGCGATAGCCGATGTCGCTCATCCGCAGCGAAGTCGCGTACGGCTCGTACAGCGTGTCGGCGTCCAGCGCCGGAAGCTCGGGATCGCGGCCGCCGAAAAAGCTCCTCGACACCGCCGGCGAGGTCCCGAACAGATACAGGATCAGCCAGCCGTAGCGACGGTAGTTGCGCAGCAGCCCGAAGTAATTCTCCGAGATGAAGTCCTGCTGCGCCGCGCTCGACTGGTTGACCGCCTGCAGCGTACCCCACAGCTGTGGCGGGAAGGAGTAGTTGAAATGGATGCCCGCGATCGCCTGCATCGAGCGGCCATAGCGCATGCCGAGGCCATGACGGTACAGCGTCTTCATGCGGCCGATGTTCGACGAGCCGAACTGCGCGAGCGGGATGCTGTCGTCGCCGTCGAAGGCGCAGGGCATGCTGGTTGCCCAGAGCATTTCCCCCTCGAGATGGCGATACACGAACTGGTGGATGTCGCAGAGGTACTGCAGGAGTTCCCAGCTCTCGTGAAACGGCGGCGTGACCAGCTCGATCAGCGCCTCGGAGAAGTCGGTGGTGATGTTCGCGTTGGTCAGCGCGGATCCGAGCGCCTCCGGATGGCGGCTCTGCGCGATGCGCCCTTCGGCCGTGACGCGCAGCGACTCGCGCTCGATGCCCTTGCGGCCGCCGCGCAGCACCCCGCGCTGACCGGAGTTGATCAGGCCGGCGAGCCGGCGCTCGAATTGTCGATCCACCGCACCGCGCAAGAGACTAGTCCTCGCGGGTGCCGCTGGGGAGCCTGGGGGCGCGGGTCACGGGAGCACCGCAATGACGTCAACCTGGATCATGAATCCCGGATCGATCAGGCGCTGCACCTGCACCCATGCGGTCGCAGGCAGGTGGTCCCTGGAATAGAACTCGAGGCGAACGTCGGCGGATTTCAACAGCGCATCCATATCCGTTGTGTAGATCGTTTCTTTGACCACATGGTCGAAATTGAGGCCGGTCGCCGCCAGGGTGCGCTGGATATTAGTGTACACGGCACGCACCTGCCCGGCCATGTCCTGCGGTGCGATGAGCATGCCGTCCTTGTCCGCCGGAACTGAACCTGAAATATAAAGGGTCTTGTCGACCAGGATTGCCTGCGAGTAGCCGAAGTCGTGCTCGTAGTTGTTCAGGTTGAAGATCTGCCGCACGCGCTCAGGTTGAGGCTCAGGTGGCCGCTCGCGCTCGCAGGCCGCCGACAGTGCGCCAATGACGAGAATCAGTCCGCAGGTACGCAGGCTCAGGTGCATTCGCCCATTATCCAAGATTCGGAGCTCCCTGGCTCTCCGCCGCGCGGCGCAGCGACTCCAGCATCCGCGGCAGGTCGCGCCGGATCACGGCCCGCAGGATCCAGTGGGGCAGCCAGTGAGAAGGCTCGAACAGGAAGCTGTAGTGCGCCACCGTGTAGTCGCCGGCAGCATCGAGCGCCCAGGCGCCCTGCAGCGTCACAGGATCGCCGTCGATACGCTCGAACGAGACGCTGGCCGGCGCTGTGTACCTGGCCATGACCTCGACCCGGACCCGCGGCAGGAAGCGTGCGTACTCGATGACCTGCCAGACGCGAGCCCAGGAGCCGTCCGCAGCATGCTCGCGGACCTCGCAGGCTTCGAGCCCCGGAACGATCTTCAGGGCCCAGGGGCAGCTGCCGAGGATCGCGAACACGGCGGCGCGCGAGGCATGGATACGCACGGTCGCCTTCCCCTCGATACGCTGCCCCACGCCGCCGAGGGTCATTTCAGGTACGTCCGCTGGCGCACCGTCTGCCGGCGCAGCGTCCGCGGCGCGCAGCATTCCGGACAGGCCGATCACCGACAACAGGCACAACAGGGGGAGGAGACGGTGCACAGGGCATTTTGACGCCATTCGCACGCCGGCGTTCGGTATTTGCATGCCGAAAGGTCCATAATTGTTTCTCCTCCGGGAGGTCAAGCATGCTGGCAGGAACGAACCCGCGCCGTGTCGCCGTCATCGGCGGCATGCGCATCCCCTTTGCGCGCGGCCATGGAGCCTATGCGAACGTCGGCAACCAGCAGATGCTGACTGCGGCGCTGCAGGCGCTCGTCGCACGCTTTCAGCTGCAGGGCGTGACCCTGGGCGAGGTTGCCGCCGGCGCCGTGATGAAGCATTCCAGCCAGTGGAATCTGACCCGCGAGTCGCTGCTGGACAGCGGGCTCAGCCCGGAGACGCCCGGCCTCGACCTGCAGCGCGCCTGCGGCACGAGCCTCGAGACGGCGATCCTGGTCGGCAACAAGATCGCGCTGGGCCAGATCGATGCCGGCATCGCCGCCGGTGTCGACACTGTCAGCGATCCGCCCGTGGTCTTTCCGCGCAGCTTCCAGCAGCTACTGCTGCAGAGCTATCGCGCCAAGGGTGCGCTGGCGCGCATAGCGCCATTCCTGCGGGTGCGGCCACGGCATTTCCGCCCGGTGCTGCCCGGTACGACGGAACCGCGGACCGGGCTGTCGATGGGCGAGAGTACGGAACTCATGGTCAAACACTGGGGCATCTCGCGCCTCGACCAGGACCAGCTGGCCCTGGACAGCCATCTGCGGGCTGCGGCCGCGTACGCGTCAGGCTTCTATGCCGACCTGGTGCAGCCCTTCCGCGGCCTCTCTCAGGACAACAACATCCGGCCGGATACGACGCTGGAGAAGCTCGGCAAGCTGCGCCCGGCATTCGACACAACGGGCAGCGGCACGCTCACCGCCGGCAACTCGACGCCGATGACCGATGGCGCGGCGGCAGTCCTGCTCGGCAGCGAGGAATGGGCACGGCAGCGTGGGCTGCCGGTACTCGCCTGGCTGTCCCAGGTCGACGTCGCAGCGGTCGACTATTTCGGCCCGCATCCGGAGGGGTTGCTGATGGCGCCCGCCTACGCCGTGCCGCGCATGCTCGCGCGGGCCGGCCTCAGGCTGCAGGATTTCGACTATTACGAGATCCATGAAGCCTTTGCCGGACAGGTCCTGTGCACGCTGGCGGCCTGGCAGGATCTGCAGTTCTGTCGCGACCGGCTGGGACTGGCCGCACCGCTGGGTGCCATTGACCGCGCGCGCCTCAATGTCAGCGGCGGCAGCATCGCGATCGGTCATCCCTTCGCCGCGACCGGTGCACGCATCATCGCCACCCTCGCCAGCAGGCTGGACCGGAGCCAGGCACGGCGCGGGCTGATCTCGATCTGCACGGCCGGCGGCATGGGCGTGACGGCCATCCTTGAGCGCTGAGGACGGTAACGGGTATTCTTCGCCACCATGATGCAACTACAAGACCAGAATCTGCTGCGGCAAGCCTGCTACATCGACGGCGCCTGGGCGCCAGCCGACAGCGGCGCGACGCTGCCCGTGACGAATCCCGCGACCGGTGAGCGGCTCGGAACCATTCCGGCGATGGGAACCGCCGAGACGCGCCGGGCGATTGCCGCCGCGGCCGCCGCGCTGCCCGCCTGGGGGGCGATGACCGCCAAGGAGCGTGCTGCTCCGCTGCGCCGCTGGTTCGAGCTGATGCTCACGCACCAGCAGGACCTGGCTGTGCTGATGACCGCGGAACAGGGCAAACCGCTCGCCGAATCAAAGGGTGAGATCGCCTACGCCGCATCCTTCCTCGAATGGTTCGCCGAGGAGGGCAAGCGCCTGTACGGTGACATCATTCCCGGCCACCAGCGCGACAAGCGCATTCTGGTGCTGCGCCAGCCCGTCGGGGTCGTCGCGGCGATCACGCCGTGGAACTTCCCGTCCGCGATGATCACGCGCAAGGTCGGTCCCGCGCTCGCCGCCGGCTGCACCGTCGTGTGCAAACCGGCGACGCAGACGCCCTACTCGGCACTCGCGCTCGCCGAACTCGCGGCGCGCGCCGGAATCCCGCACGGCGTGTTCAATGTCATCACCGGCTCGGCGACCGAGATCGGCGGCGAGATGACGGGAAATCCGCTGGTGCGCAAACTGACCTTCACCGGCTCGACCGCCATCGGCAAGAAACTGATGGCGCAATGCGCCGGCACCATGAAGAAGATCTCGATGGAACTCGGCGGCAATGCGCCGTTCATCGTGTTCGAGGATGCGGACCTGGATGCGGCCGTCCAGGGCGCGCTCGCCAGCAAGTTCCGCAACACCGGCCAGACCTGCGTCTGTGCGAACCGGCTGCTCGTACAGGCAGGCGTCTACGATGCGTTCACGCAGAAACTGACTGCGGCGGTCGCGAAACTGCGCATCGGCGACGGTCTCGCCGGCGAGACCGACCAGGGGCCGCTGATCGACGCCAAGGCGGTCGCCAAGGTCGAGGAGCATGTCGCCGACGCTGTGTCCAAGGGTGCACGCGTCGCCCTCGGCGGCAGGCCGCATGCGCTGGGCCACACGTTCTACGAGCCGACGATCCTCACCGGCGTGACGCCTGCGATGATGGTTGCGCGCGAGGAAACCTTCGGGCCCGTGGCGCCGCTGTTCCGCTTCGAGACTGAAGCCGAGGCCATCGCGATGGCGAACGACACCGAGTTCGGCCTTGCCGCATACGTCTACACGCGTGACCTCGCGCGCAGCTGGCGCGTCTCCGAAGCGCTGGAGTACGGCATCGTCGGCATGAACACCGGCATCATCTCGACGGAAGTGGCGCCGTTCGGCGGCGTCAAGGAATCGGGCAACGGCCGCGAAGGATCCAAATACGGCATCCTCGACTACACCGAGATCAAGTACGTCTGCGTCGGTGGCGTGAGCTGACCGGCGGCGGCTGACCCGCGTGCTCGGGCGCTTCCTCGAATTCTCGGTCGCTACGCCCGACATCGCCGCGTCGTTCGATTTCTATTCGCGCCTGGGGTTCGCCCAGGTGCCCGCAGGCGATGCATGGCCGCATCCGTATGCAGTGCTGACCGACGGCCGCATCCACATCGGCCTGCACGCGACCGAACCGGACACGCCGCAGCTGACGTTCGTGCGGCCTCTGCTGCTGCAGGCCGCGGATTCGCTCGAGCGCCTCGGCAGCGATCAGTTCAACGAGCTCGGCTGGCGCGATCCGGGCGGCCACCGGGTGAGGCTGCTGGAAGCCCGTACCTTCTCGCCGGCGAGACAGCTCACGAACGCCTCGCTGTGCGGCGACTTCCTCGAGGTCGCGCTGGCCGCCGCAGATGCGGACTCCGCCAAGCTGTGGTGGGAGCGTCTCGGCTTCGTCGGGCTGGACGAGCGGGACGGGCGGCTCGACCATATCTGCTGCATGAGCGATACGCTCAACGTCGGCCTGTACGCACCGCAGGCGATCGCGGCGCCGACACTGGTGTTCGAGGCCCTGGCATTGGCGCCGCTGCGCGCGCAACTCGCGACTCTCGGCATTGAACCTGGCAGGACTCTGCCGCAGGGCCTGAACGCCGACGCCGCGCTGCGGCTGGTCGCGCCCGAGGGCACATCGCTGCTGATCTACGGGGCGCCCGGCTGAACGGGAAGCGCCGTCAGGCGCAGCTTCAGCTGCAGCTCATCTTCGACCTGCAGCTGGCCCATCAGCACCTTGAGCGGCTCGAGGCCGAGCTGTGTCTGCCGCAGCGCAAAGTCGGCGCTGATGTGCAACAGGTCGCCGTCACGCTCAAGCGTGAACGGCAGCGTCAGCAGTCGCGTATGTCCGGCAATCGTGACGCGCAGTGTCGCGAGCGACGGGCCCTGCGACGGTCGCCGCACGGTCGCGCTGCGCACCAGGATCAGGGGAAAGTCGGCAACATGGAGCTGCCCGGCGCGCAACATGTTGCGGCGGGTGCCGGCGCGTGCCTCGTCATCGACAGCCTCTGTAAACTCCGGCCCTTCCTGCGCGCGGGCGTCAGGTGAGTCGACGACGAAATCCGCAGGCGCGAGCTCAAGATAGAGCGCCGACGTCTCGACCGTCTGGCCAGACCTGATCCAGCCGGCGAGTGCGTCGTCGACGATGACATGATTGTGTCCCAGCGCCGCCAGCGCGCCGCCACGATGCACGAGGATCCGCAGCTGCGAGCGGGCCGGATCGATGCGGTAATCGGTGGCGCCCGGCGGCCGCGCGGGCGGCAGCGGCTCCCGGGCGACCGGGAGCAATGCGGGCGGCGCGGAGGTTCCGGTGCACGCGGTCAGTCCCAGCAGGACCGCTGCCAGTACGAACCGCAGGCATGCGCGGGAGCGCATCAGCGCACCGGCAGGGTGCGGGACTTCTGCACGCTGCGCAGCGCGAAGCTCGAGTGCACGCGTGCGACGTTCGGCAATCGCGTCAGGTGCTGGCTGTGCAGGCGCTCGAAGTCCGCCGTATCCGCCAGTACGACCCGCAGCAGATAGTCGTACTCGCCGGACATCAGGTAGCACTCCATGACCTCCGGAACCTGCCGCACCGCCGCCTCGAACTGCAACAGCAGCGCCTGCTCCTGGCGCTCGAGGGTGATGTTGACGAATACATTGACCGGGCAACCTGCCTTGCTCTGGTTGATCAGCGCCGTATAGCCCTCGATGAAACCCGCCTCCTCGAGCGCGCGCACACGCCGCAGGGTCGCCGACTCCGACAGGCTGACGCTGTCGGCAAGCTGGTTGTTGCTGATACGGCCGTGCAGCTGCAGCGCGCTGATGATCGCGCGATCGAACCGGTCGAGTTTCATCGATTTGGTACTTTATTGCGTGTTGTGACGGAAATTGGCAATATTCTGCCATATTCAGGTGGATTATTCGATGAATTGCAAGTTTTCGGCCGTGGACTCGTCATATTCTGGGGGGATAATTCCCGTCATTCTGAACCCCTCCGGAGTTGGCAAATGAAAATCGGCGTCCCCAAGGAAATCAAGGTCCATGAATATCGCGTCGGTCTGGTTCCGGCCGGCGTCAGGGAACTCGTGCTGGCAGGTCACCAGGTCGCCGTGCAGAGCGGCGCCGGCGCCGGCATCGGCTGCAGCGACGACACGTACCGGGCAGCGGGAGCCACGATCGCGAAGAGTGCCGAGGAGATTTTCGCCACTGCCGACCTGGTCGTAAAGGTCAAGGAGCCGCAGCTCGCCGAGTGCCGGCAGCTGCGCCCCGGCCAGGTCCTGTTCACCTATCTGCACCTCGCTGCCGACCGCGAGCAGACACTGGCGCTGCAGGCCTCCGGCGCGACGGCCATCGCCTATGAGACCGTGACCGCAGCGGACGGCTCGCTGCCGTTGCTGACGCCGATGAGCGAAGTGGCGGGACGCATGTCGGTCCAGGTCGGCGCGACCAGTCTGCAAAAGGCCAATGGCGGCCGCGGCGTCCTGCTGGGCGGCGTTCCCGGCGTCGCGCCGGCCAAGGTCATCGTGCTCGGCGGCGGCGTCTCGGGAACCCATGCTGCGGAAATGGCCGTGGGCCTCGGCGCCGACGTCACGGTCGTCGATCGCTCGGTGAGGCGGCTGCGCGAACTGTCGGCGCTATACGGCAATCGCCTGAAGACGGTCTATTCCACGGCCCACGCGATCGAGGAACTGGTCCGCGACGCCGACCTCGTCGTCGGCGCGGTGCTGATCGCCGGCGCCGCGGCGCCGAAGCTCGTGACGCGCGCAATGCTGAAGACAATGCAGCCCGGATCCGTGCTGGTCGACATCGCGATCGACCAGGGCGGCTGCTTCGAGACCAGCCGGCCGACCACCCACGCCGAACCGACCTATGTCGAGGAAGGCATCATTCATTACTGCGTGACCAACATGCCGGGTGCGGTGCCGCGCACCTCGACCTTCGCGCTGACCAATGCGACGCTGCCCTACGTCCGGGCACTCGCCGATCACGGCTGGCAGAAGGCGCTGGCAAGCGACGCCGGCCTCGCACGCGGGCTCAATGTCCACGCGGGACAGATCACGCATGCCGCCGTGGCGAAGTCGCTGGGGCTCGAGTTCCGGGAAATGGCTGCGTGACGAGCCGCGCCAACGGGACCATCGCCGCCGCGATTCCCTGGCGCGTCGCACCTCCGCTCGTCAGTACGGCGCTGATCATGATCGGCGCCGGTGTACTCGGCTCACTGCTGCCGCTGCGCTTTTCTGCGCTCGGCCTCTCGCCGGGTACAATCGGCCTGATCGCCACGGCGGAGGCGCTCGGCTTCCTGACCGGCTGCCTGTATGCCCACAAGATCATCGCACCGGTCGGCCTGGAGCGCGCCTACGCCACCTTCGCGGGCCTGAAGGCCGTCGGCATTCTGGGCCTTTACTTTGCGGATACGCCGGTGCCGCTGGCGATGCTGCGGTTCATGATCGGCATCAACGCTGCCGGACTCGCGATCGTCGTCGAGAGCTGGCTGAACGCGCTGGTGCCGAACGAGCAGCGCGGCCGGGTACTGACGATCTATGTGCTGGTCTACGGGCTGTTCTTCGGCATTGGACAGCTGCTGGGCAGAGAGATCGACGTGCGCAGCCCGGAGATGCTGTTCATCGCCGGCATCGCGACGACGCTCGCGCTGGTGCCGATGGTGGCGATCGACGTGCGCGCACCGTCGCTGCCGCACAAGGTGCGGCTGGACATCCTGAAGGCGCTGCGCACCTCGCCTGCCAGCGTGCTCGCCTGCCTGCTGAACGGCCTGATCCTCAGCTCCTTCACGACCGTGGGTCCGCTGTTCGGCGAGGCTGTCGGCTTCGACCAGTACCACATCGTGCTGCTGATGGCCTGCGTATCCCTTGGCGGCCTGTTCCTGCAGTGGCCGATCGGCTACCTGTCCGACAAGGTCGACCGGCTGCATGCGCTGATCGGCCTCGGTGCCGGCATCCTCGCAGTGGCCGCGGGCCTGGTGACCGTGCGCCACAACACGCAGTTCCTGGTCCTCGCGCTGCTGTTCAGCACCTTCGGCGGCCTCGCCGAGAGCCTGTATGCGGTCGGCGTCGCGCATGCGAACGATCGCGCGACGTCCAGCGATTACGTTGCACTGTCCTCGACACTGCTGTTCATCTGGTCGCTGGGCGCGGCAATCGGGCCGACGACCGGAACCTATGCGATCGAACTGGTCTCGCCGAGCGCCTTCTTCGTCTACGTCGCAGTGCTGTCGCTCGCCTTCACGCTGTTTGCGGCCTGGCGCTTGATTCAGCGGCGCCGCGACCCCATTGTCGAGGAACGCGAGCGCTTTCTCGCGTATCCCCAGACCTCGCCGGAAATCTACGAATGGCTGCCCTATCACAAGGACACACCGGGAAAACCCGCCGCTACCGCAGTTCCCCCGGCGGACCCGCCGCTGCCGCCGGGCGGAGGGCCTGAGTGACAGCGCTCCCGCCCGCGCTGGACGGAGAAGCCTTGCGGTTTGAGGGTGGGGCTGGCCCCCTGTGTGCCTATGTCGCCGGTCACGGCGCACCGCTGCTGCTGGTGCACAGCATCAACGCGGTTGCCTGCGCCGCCGAAATGCGCCCGCTGCATGACCACTACCGCACGACCCGCAGCGTGTTCTCGCTCGATCTGCCTGGTTTCGGCCTGTCGTCGCGCAGCGATCGTGTATATACGCCACGGCTGATGACGGACGCGATCCACGCGACGGTGCGCGTGATCCGCGAGCGCTGTGGAGAGGTGCCGATCGACCTGCTCGGACTGTCGACATCCGCGGAGTACGCCGCACGTGCGGCCGCCGAAACACCGGCGGCATTTCGCAGCGTCGCGCTGGTCAGCCCGACGGGACTGCGCGGCACCCGGCCGCGACGCGGGGCGCCCGGATCGACGCGCTTCCTGCCGACGCTGTACCGGATCCTGCGCGGACCGGGCTGGGGCGAGAGCCTGTTCCGCGGCCTGACACGGCCTGCGGTGATCCGCTACTTTCTGGAACGCACCTGGGGATCGAAGCGGATCGACGAGCAGCTGTGGGCCTACGACGTGCTCACGGCACGCGCCCCGGGTGCCTGGCATGCACCACTGTATTTTCTGTCCGCGGGGCTGTTCAGCGCGGATATCTTCGCGGTCTACGAGAGCCTGACTCCGCCGGTGTGGCTGTCCCACGGTGTACGCGGCGACTTCACCGACTACCGGCTGTCACCGGCACTGCTGGCGCGGCCGAACTGGCACGGCAGCGTTTATCAGACCGGCGCGCTGCCGTACTTCGAGGAATTCTCGGCGTTCACAGCCGACTATGACAGGTTCCTCGCCACGGCTGTATGATCCCGCGGATGCTGCGGTTCATCCATGTCTTCGTCGCCTGCGCCGGGGTCGCGGCCCTGCTGGCTGCGGGCGCCGCGATGGCGAAGGACCCCGTCGTCGGCATGCCGGCGCCCGACTTCCATGTCACCGGCTTCGACGGGACGAAATACCAGCTGTCGGACTTCCGTGGACAGGTGCTGCTGGTCAACATCTGGGCGACCTGGTGCGGCCCCTGCCGGGAGGAGCTGCCGTTGCTGGATCGCTATTACCAGCTGCGCAAGGACGCCGGACTGCGCGTCATTGCGGTGACCACCGAGGACTCGGTGCCGCCGAGCAAGCTCAAGCCCCTCAGCGCGGTGCTGGCGATCCCGCTCGCGCACTATTTCCACGGAAATTACGGCGCTGTGAGGGCACTGCCGACCAGCTATATCATCGATCGCGACGGCATCCTGCGCTATGCGAAGGCCGGCGAGCTGATGCTCGATGACCTGAACCAGCTGCTGACGCCGCTGCTCCGCCAGGAGCCTGCCAGCGGTGGCTGACCTGTCGCTGCGCGACGCCGTCATCATCGGCGGCGGTCACAACGGACTGGTCTGCGCGGCTTACCTCGCTGCGGCGGGCCTCAACGTCACGGTACTCGAACGGCGCAACATCGTCGGCGGCGCCGCGGTCACCGAGGAGTTCCACCCGGGATTCCGCAACTCGGTCGCCTCGTACACGGTCTCGCTGCTGAACCCGAAGGTGATCCGCGACCTCGAGCTGCAGAAACATGGGCTGCACATCGTCGAGCGGCGGCTCGCGAATTTCCTCCCCCTGGACGACGGTCGGTACCTGCAGATCGGCGATGGCCGGACCGCTGCGGAGGTCGCGAAATTCTCGGCGCGCGATGCCTCGTGGCTGGAAGCCTACGGGAAGCGTCTGGATGTGATTGCCGACGTGCTGCGGGAGCTCGTGCTGGAGACGCCGCCGAATGTCACCGCGAGCGGCTGGCGCGAGGCGCTGCCGCAGCTGCTGCGGGGGGCACAGCTGGGCCGGCGCCTCGGCAGACTCTCGCTGCCGATGCGTCGCGAGCTGCTCGCGCTGTTCGCAAAGTCGGCGGGTGATTACCTCGACGGCTGGTTCGAGAGCGCACCGATCAAGGCGGCCTATGGCTTCGACGGCATCGTCGGCAATTACGCGAGTCCCTATACGCCTGGCTCTGCCTACGTGCTGCTCCATCACGTCTTTGGCGAGGTCAATGGCAGGAAGGGTGTCTGGGGCCACGCGATCGGCGGCATGGGCGCGATCACCCAGGCGATGGCACGCGCGGCGGAGCGCCGCGGCGTCGAGATCCGTCTGGGAAGCGCCGTACGCGAGGTGGTCGTTGAAGGCGGCCGGGCAACCGGGGTCGTCACTGACAAGGGGGAGCGCATCCGCGCCCGCTGCGTCATTTCAAATCTCAACCCGAAGCTGCTGTTCGGCGCACTGATCGACCCGGGCGTGCTGGACACCGACTTCCGCGAGCGCATGCAGGCGTGGCGCTGCGGCTCCGGCACCTTCCGCATGAACGTCGCGCTGGCGGAACTGCCGGACTTCACGGTGCTCCCCGGCCGTACCCAGGCCGACCACCACACGGCCGGCATCATCATGGCGCCGTCGCTGCAGTACATGGACCGGGCGTACCTCGACGCGCGCAGCAGCGGCTGGTCGAAGCGGCCGATCGTCGAAATGCTGATTCCCTCGACGCTGGACGGCAGCCTCGCGCCGCCGGGGCAGCATGTCGCCAGCCTGTTCTGCCAGCACGTGGCGCCGGTCCTCCCCGATGGCGCATCCTGGGATGCGCATCGCGAGGCAGTGGCCGATGTCATGATCGACCTGGTGAACAGCCACGCACCGAACTTCAGGGCCGCGGTGCTCGGGCGCCAGATCATGAGTCCGCTGGACCTCGAGCGCACCTTCGGCCTCGTCGGCGGGGACATCTTCCACGGCGCCCTCGGGCTCGACCAGCTGTTCTCGGCCCGGCCGACGCTGGGCCACGCCGACTATCGCGGGCCCCTGCCGGGGCTGTACATGTGCGGCTCCGGGACCCACCCCGGGGGCGGCGTCACCGGCGCACCGGGCCATAATGCAGCGCGGGAAATCCTCGCCGACTTCCGGCGTCGCCGGATCCCGAAGCGATAGTATAATCGTCGCCAGTTCCCACTCCCCCATCCTGACGGAGATTCCGATGCACCAGAGTGCCAGCCTTCGCGGTCATGCTGCCGCCCTTGTCGCCACCGTTGCCGCCATCGCCGGCCTTGCCGGGCAGGCCGCCGCGAGTGCCCCGCTGCAGAAGACGCAGGCCCCGGGCTACTACCGGATCATGCTGGGCGACATCGAGGTGACTGCGCTCAACGACGGCACCTTCCCGATGGACGTTGCGCAGCTGCTCCAGGGCATCAAGCCGCAGGCGCTCGACAAGACGCTGGCACGCTCGTTCCTGAAGTCGCCGGTCGAGGCCTCGGTGAACGGCTTCCTGCTGAACACG
>Ga0302279_10002565_pt1 | contig 23772 bp, 17 predicted proteins | sample III_Bog_N3_3_FD_194541 | JGI IMG/M metagenome (GOLD analysis project Ga0302279, IMG submission 194541) | Peat permafrost microbial communities from Stordalen Mire near Abisko, Sweden - III_Bog_N3_3 | ecosystem: Environmental > Terrestrial > Soil > Wetlands > Peat | place: Sweden: Abisko... | reverse complement strand
CGCTGTAGCTGACCCGACCGCCGAACAGCAGGCGCTGGTCGGCCGACAGCCGGAAGTAGTCGAGGATCCAGTTGATGTCGGCAATCGCCGCCTGCGTGGGCAGCAGCTGCGCCGCGCGCGCGCGCGCGATGGGTTCCGTGGCGATGATGTAGGTGCCGACGCCCAGGATGCGTCGTGCGAGCCGTGGTGCGACGTTGCCCAGGTAGGCGTTTCCGCAGAGCACGAGGTGGCGGCAGCGGATGCTGCCCGCAGCCGTGTGCACGCGCACCGCGGCGCTAGCGCCGCCGTCGGCCTCGAAGTGCGTGACGAGCGAGTCCTCGCAGATGCGTGCCCCGGCAGCTTCGGCGGCGCGCGCCAGCCCGCGCGTGTACTTGAGCGGATGCAGGTGGCCGCTCTGCGTATCAAGCAGTCCCCCCAGATAGCGCGGGCTTGTGACATGGGCCTGCAGCTCGTCGCGGTCGAGCAGTCGCGTCGAGCCGTAGCTGTAGCTGTCCTGCAGTTCGCGCTGCCACTCGGCCAGTTCCTGCAGATGTCGGGGGCGTACCGCGACATGCACGTGGTTCGGACGGTAATCGCAGTCGATGCCGTGGCGGGCAATCAGCGACTGCGTGAGCTGCAGCGCCTCGATCGAGAAGTCGAACAGCCGCCGTGCGTCACTGGCACCGACCTGGGACGACAGTGCCTGCTGGCCGACGGCAAGGCCGAAGATCGTCTGGCCGCCACTGCGCCCCGAGGCACCGTAGCCGATGCTGTGCGCCTCGAGCAGCACGACCCGCATGCCACGCGTCGCGAGCTGCAGTGCCGCAGAGCAACCGGCTATGCCGCCGCCGACGACCACCACGTCGGCAGTCGCCGCGCCTGCGAGCGGGACGCGCGCTGCGCGCACCGCGTCGGCTTCGGGACCGGCGCTGGCGCTGTAATAGGAGTGGACGGCGGGATCTGTAAGACGCACGGAAAGGGCTCGCTGGGGGCTAAGTGTTTAGGATTTTGTGCCTATTGACAGAGTCTGGGGGCTGTGGGCTCTTCAGCGGATTGGTGCAAGCGGTCATTTTATTGCGCTGCGGCAAGCGAGGCTAAGTGTCGGAAATGGCTTAATCTTAGCCGATTTTCAACGGGGTCGCGGGACGACGATGCCCCGCTGTGGTGTAATGGTCCTGGCCAGAATGCCTGAGTGTCTACCTGGCCGTTTAATATCCTAAACATGTCTATGAAGCCGCTCGTCGGAATTTCCGCTGATCGCCGCCTGCGCGGCAAGCACCCGTCTCATGGAGTCGGCGAGAAGTACATCGCGGCGGTTGCGGTCGGTGCGGCGGCGGTACCGGTGCTGATTCCCGCGCTCGGCGCAGCGACGGACTGGGACACCCTGGTCGAGCGCTGCGACGGTTTCATGTTCACGGGCAGCGAGTCGAACGTTGAGCCATTTCATTACGGAGGCCCGGCCAGCGAGCCGGGGACATTGCATGATGCAGATCGGGACGCTACGACGCTTCCGCTGATTTCACGGGCTGTTGCCGCAGGTATCCCGGTACTCGCGATCTGCCGCGGATTCCAGGAGATGAATGTCGCCTTCGGCGGCACCCTGTGGCAGCGGGTCCATGCGGTGGAGGGCAAGCTCGACCACCGCGAAAACGAGGCGGAGCCCCTCGACGAGCAGTACGGCCCGGCTCACGATATCGAGGTGGAGCCCGGTGGCTGGCTCGAGCGCTGTGGCGGCGTGCGGCGCTGGCGCGTCAACTCGCTGCACTCCCAGGGCGTGCAGGCGCTGGCTCCCGGCCTCGAGATCGAGGCGCGGGCGCCGGATGGCCTCATCGAGGCCTTCCGGGTCCGGGACGCCGCAACGTTTGCGGTCGGGGTGCAGTGGCATCCCGAATGGAAATTTCAACAGGATTCATTTTCGCTGTCCCTGTTCGCCGCGTTCGGCGCGGCCTGCAGGCTGCACTCAAGTTCAAGGTGACCTATGCCGAGCACGATCCAGCAGTTCCTCAAAGAACACGGTATCTCTGAAGTCGAGGCGATCATTCCCGACATGGCGGGAGTCGCCCGCGGCAAGCTGATGCCGGCGGAGAAGTTCGCCGAGGAGGAGGGCATGCGGCTGCCTGAGGCGATCTTCCTGCAGACGGTGACCGGGGATTATCCCGATGACCAGAGTGCGATGAATCCGTCCGACATCGATATCGTGCTGAAGGCCGATCCGAAAACGGTGCGCGTCGTACCCTGGGCGGCCGAGCCCACGGCGCAGGTCATCCACGACTGTTTCTACGGCGACGGCCGCCCGGTGACGATGTCGCCGCGTTACGTACTGCGCCGCGTTCTGGAACTGTACGAGGCGCATGGCTGGGAGCCGGTCGTCGCCCCCGAACTCGAGTTCTTCCTGGTCGAGCCGAACATCGACTCCGACTATCCGCTGAAGCCCCCGGTGGGCCGTTCCGGGCGTCCCGAGATCGGCCGCCAGGCCTACAGCATCGCCGCCGTCAATGAGTTCGATCCGCTGTTCGACGACATGTACTCGTTCTGCGAGGCCCAGGACATCGAGATCGATACGCTGATCCACGAGGCGGGCGCCGCGCAGATGGAAATCAACCTGCTGCACGGCTATCCGATGAACCTCGCGGACCAGGCGTTCCTGTTCAAGCGCACCGCCAGGGAAGCGGCCATGCGCCACAAGATGTACGCCACGTTCATGGCAAAGCCGATGGCGAAGGAGCCCGGCAGTGCGATGCACCTGCACCAGAGCATCGTCGACGTCAAGACCCGCAAGAACATCTTCAGCAACCCCGACGGCTCGCCGTCGGCGCTGTTCTTCAGCCACATCGCGGGACTGCAGAAGTACCTGCCGGCGGCGATGTCGCTGTTCTGCCCGAACGTCAACAGCTACCGGCGCATCAGCCGCTACTCCTCGGCGCCGATCAACGTGCACTGGGGTTACGACAACCGCACGGCGGGCCTGCGCGTCCCGATGTCCGGAGCGGAGGCGCGACGGGTCGAGAACCGCGTCGGCGGCGCCGATGCGAATCCCTATCTCGCGATCGCCGCGTCGCTCGCCTGCGGTTATCTCGGCATGACCGAGGCACTGAAGCCTTCCGAACCGATTTCCGGCAGTGCCTACGACCTGGCGATCGCATTGCCGCGCTCGCTGGCCGAAAGTCTGCGCCTGCTGCGCGAGTCGAAGCCGCTGGTCGACTTGTTCGGCGATCGCTTCGTGCTGGCCTATACGGCCGTCAAGGAGGCCGAGTACGAGACCTTCGCCCAGGTCATCAGCTCCTGGGAGCGCGAATACCTGCTGTTGAACGTCTGAAGGGCGCGCCCCCGCCGACATTTTGGTATAAATGTCGCCAGGGATCACTCCGCGGGAATTCACAGGGGGTTTGATGGGCGTAGCGCGTCGGTCGGCGACGGGACTGGTGGTTGCGCTCGCGCTGCTGCTGGCTGCCTGTGGGGGTTCGAAGCCGGGCGGCGATCGTGGCGCGGCTGCGGCGCCGGCCGCAGGGGCGGGCCAGAAGGTGCTGAACCTGTACATCTGGGCCGACTACCTTGCGCCCGACACGATCGCGAACTTCGAAAAGCAGACCGGCATCAAGGTCAACGTCGCGTTCTACGACTCCAACGAGCAGCTCGAGACCAAGCTGCTCGCCGGGCAGAGCGGCTACGACGTCGTGGTACCGTCCGCATCCTTCTTCGAGCGCCAGATCAAGGCCGGCGTCTACCTGCCGCTCGATAAGTCGCGCCTGCCGAACATCGGCAACCTCGACCCGTCCCTGATGGCCCGCGTTGCCGCGAATGATCCGGGCAACGCACATGGCGTCATCTATATGTGGGGCACGATCGGGCTCGGGATCAACGAGAAGATGATCCGGGCGCTCGCGCCCGATGCGCCGACCGACAGCTGGCGGCTGGTTTTTGACCCGGCCTGGGCTGCGAAAGTCGGCAAGTGCGGCATCAATTTCCTCGACTCTCCGGCCGAGATGCTGCGCGTCGTCTACACCTACCTCGGCAAGGACCCGAACTCGGCGGATTCCGCTGATCTCGCGGCAGCGGAAAAGGTGCTGGCCGGGATCCGGCCCTACATCCGCAACATCAGTACCGCCGATTACATCGAGGCGCTGGCCAACGGCGACCTGTGCGTCGCGGTCGGCTACAACGGCGACCTCCTGCAGTCGCGTGACCGCGCGCACGAGGCCGGCAAGGGCATCGACATCCGCTATTCGACCCCGGCCGAGGGTACCGTGCTGTGGTTCGACAGCCTGGCCATCCCGAAGGACGCGCCGCATCCGGACAGCGCCTATGCATTCATCAACTACATCCTGACCCCGCAGGTGGCCGCGGAGATCTCCAACTTCAAGCGCTTCGCCAACGCCAATCTCGCCTCGCAGCCCTTCCTGCATGCGGACGTCAAGAGCGATCCCGGGATCTATCCGACTCCGCAGATCATGGAGCGGCTGAAGGTACAGACCGCCGATTCTCCGGACCAGGCGCGCGCGCAGACCCGGGCGTGGCAGAAATTCAAGACGGGGCAGTAAGGATGTCGAAAACACCGGGCCCGGTCGTCAAGGCCTCCCCATGGACGGATCCCGGCGCGCAGCCCTACGTGCGCATCGAGAAACTGACCAAGGCGTTCGGCGATTTCAAGGCGGTCGACGAGGTCAGTCTGAACATCTACAAGGGGGAGATCTTCTGCCTCCTCGGCGCTTCCGGCTGCGGCAAGACCACGCTGCTGCGGATGCTCGGCGGGTTCGAGACGCCGACGTCGGGGCGCATCTTCATCGACGGCGAGGATATGACCGGAGTGCCCCCTTACGAGCGCCCGGTCAACATGATGTTCCAGTCCTATGCGCTGTTTCCGCATATGACCGTGGAGCAGAACGTGGCCTTCGGCCTGAAACAGGACGGCATACCGAAGGCGGAGATCCGCGAGCGGGTCGCGACGATGCTCGACCTGGTCAAGCTCGGCGAATTCGGCGGCCGCAAGCCGCACCAGCTGTCCGGCGGCCAGCGCCAGCGCGTCGCGCTCGCCCGCTCGCTGGTCAAGCGTCCCAAGCTCCTGCTGCTCGACGAGCCGCTCGGCGCGCTCGACAAGAAGCTGCGGGAACATACCCAGTTCGAGCTGATCGGCCTGCAGGACCGGCTCGGCGTCACCTTCGTCGTCGTCACCCATGACCAGGAGGAGGCGATGACGCTCGCGAGCCGCATCGGCGTCATGAACCACGGCGAGATCGTCCAGTCCGGCACGCCGACCGAGATCTACGAGTTCCCCGGCTCCCGCTTCGTCGCCGACTTCATCGGCTCGGTCAATATCTTCGAGGGCAAACTGATCGAGGACGAGCCGGGTTACGTGCGCATCGGGTCGCCCGAACTCGGCGGCACGATCCACGTCAGCCATGGCATCAGTGCGGCCCCGGACATCACCGTATGGGCGGCCGTGCGCCCCGAGAAGATCCTGATGTCGACGCAGCCGCCGGGCGGAACCGACAACATCGTGCGCGGCGAGGTCCAGGACATCGCCTACCTCGGCGACCTGTCGATCTACCTGGTCAGGCTGCCGACCGGCAAGGTCGTGCGGGTCACCCAGCCGAACACCTCGCGCCATGCAGATCCGGTCACCTGGGAACAGCAGGTCTACCTGTCCTGGGATCCCTCCAGTCCCGTCGTGGTCACGCGCTAGCAGGATGCGCCAGCCCGCCCTCGCCCGTCTTGGCATCACCGGTCGCGGGCTGGTGGTCATCCTGCCGTATGTATGGCTGCTGCTGTTCTTCGTCGTACCGTTCCTGATTGTGCTGAAGATCTCCTTCTCGGACATCGACCTCGCGATCCCGCCGTACAAGCCGCTCGTGACCTGGGACGCGCAGAACTCGCCGACGATCACGCTGAACTTCAACAACTACGGCTTCCTGTTCACGGATCCGCTCTACATCAAGGCGTTCCTGAACTCGATGAAGGTCGCGTTCATCTCCTCGCTGCTGTGCCTTGCCATCGGCTACCCGATGGCCTATGGCATCGCGCGCTCGCGCCCTGCGGTACGGAACCTTTTGCTGATGCTGGTCGTGCTGCCGTTCTGGACGTCGTTGCTGCTGCGCGTCTATGCGTGGATCGGCCTGCTCAAGGCCAACGGCGTCATCAACAATGTCCTGCTGTCGCTCGGGTTGATCCACGAACCGCTGACGATGCTGTATACGCCGTTCGCGATGTACGTCGGCATCGTTTACTCCTATCTACCGTTCATGATCCTGCCGCTGTACTCGAACCTGGAGAAGATGGACTGGCAGCTGATCGAGGCGGCGCAGGACCTGGGCTGCAGGCCGTGGAAGGCGTTCGTCGCGATCACGCTGCCGCTGTCGCGCAACGGCATCCTCGCCGGCTCGATGCTGGTGTTCATCCCGGCGGTCGGTGAGTTCGTGATCCCGGCGCTGCTCGGCGGACCCAACGCGCTGATGATCGGCCGCATCCTCTGGGACGAGTTCTTCTCGAACCGCGCATGGCCGGTCGCGAGCGCGGTGGCGATCGTGCTGCTGGTGCTGCTGGTGCCGTTCATGATGTGGTACCAGAGCATCCAGGCGCGTGAATCGGCGGCTTCCTGAGTGAATAACCGCAACTCCTTCTTCGTCGTCAGCTGCATCGCGTTCGGCTTCGCGTTCCTGTACGTGCCGATCCTGTCGATGATTGTGTTCTCTTTCAATGCCTCCAAGCTCGTCACGGTCTGGGACGCCGCGAACTCGCCGACGCTGAAGTGGTACTACGCCTTGCTGGACAACGACGAGATCCTCGATGCCGCCTGGATCTCTCTGAAGGTTGCGCTGATCAATGCCTCGGGCGCGGTCGTCCTCGGCACACTCGCCGGTTTCGGCCTCGCCCGCTTCGCGCAGTTCCGCGGGCGTTTCACCCTGAGCGCGATGACCACGGCGCCGCTCGTGATGCCCGAGGTGATCACCGGGCTTTCGCTGTTGCTGCTGTTCGTGGCGCTGGAACAGGCGATCGGCTGGCCCGCCGGTCGCGGCATCACGACGATGACCATCAGCCACATGACCTTCTCGATGGCTTACGTCACGGTCGTCGTGCAGTCGCGGCTCTCGACCTTCGACACCTCGCTCGAGGAAGCGGCGATGGACCTCGGGTGCCGTCCGCTCAAGGTCTTCTTCGTGATCACGCTGCCGATCGTGTTTCCGGCGATCCTGTCCGGCTGGCTGCTGGCGTTCACGCTGTCCTGGGATGACCTCGTGATCTCGAGCTTCACATCCGGTCCCGGCAGCAGCACACTGCCGATGGTCATATTCTCCAAGGTGCGGCTGGGCGTCAGCCCGGAAATCAACGTGCTCGCGACGCTGACCATCACGATAGTGACGCTGATCATCGTCGGCGTGAGCCTGTGGATGGCGCGTTCGAACCGCCTCGCCCGGGCGGCAGCCTAGCCTCGTCAGGACCCCGAAGTCCCATGCGCGACAACGGCGACATCATTCACCAGCTCATCGAACAGCAGCTGGTCGCAGGCGCTCCAGGCATCCCGATGCTGCCGGAGGTGGCGGTGCGGGTGATGCGCCTGAGCGCCGACCCGTCCGCCAACGCCGAGCGCCTCGCGGCGCTGGTCAAGGTCGACGTGGCTTTGTCCGCGTCCCTGCTGCGCGTCGCCAACAGCGTCACGCGCCGCCCGGCCGCGCCGATCCGCTCGCTGCAACAGGCGATCGCCTGGCTCGGCCTCGATGAGACCGCGAGCCTTGCATTCACGCTCGTCGTACAGGGGCGGCTGTTGAACATCCCGGGCCAGAACCAGGCCGTGCGGCGCCTGTGGCGCCACGCGCTGGCGAGCGCACTGTGGGCCCGGCAGCTGGCTCAGCGCGTCGCCTACGACCCGAACCTCTGTTACCTGTGCGGGCTGCTCCATGAGGTCGGCAAGCCGGTCGTGCTCGCGGTTGCCCACGACCTTGCGACCAGTGCGCAGCTGCAGCTGACCCCGCCGCAGTATGCGCGACTGGTCGAGACCTTCTGGCGGCCGATGGGCGCCGCTGCGGCGGCCGCATGGAACCTGCCTGCCCCGGTCGCGGCGACGATGGCGCAATGGGAGGCGTACCCGGCGGCCGGCGACCTGCGCATCGAATGCAACATCGTCGCGCTTGCGCACCGGCTCGCGGACCAGACGCTGGATGGCGCGTCAGACACGGCCCATGAACTGCTTGCGACCGAGCCGGTCTATCTCGACCTCGGTCTCGGTGCTGCGGATGCCATGACGCTGGCGGAGGCCGCAGGGGATGTCAGTACGGAAGTCGCGGCATACTTCCCGGCATGACCATGAAAAAAGGCACTCGCGTCAACCATCCTCCCCGGGTCGGCCTGCCGGCCGGCAACCGCGCGCTGGTCGGGCCGATCTACCAGTCAGTCAAGTTTGCGTTCGAGGACGTTGAGGAAACAGCGGAGCACCTGCAGGGGCACCGTGAGGGTTTCTTCTACAGCCGCACGTCTAACCCGACGCTGCGCGAACTGGAGCTGCTGCTCGCCGGGCTGCAGGGCAGGGATGAGTGCCTGCTGACCGGGTCCGGCGTCGCCGCGATCTCGGCGTGCCTGCTGGCGCTGTGCCGCAGCGGCGACCACGTCCTCGGCTTCGTCGAGTCCTACGGGCCGACGCGCTACCTGGTCAGGCAGCTGCTCGCCCGCTACGGGGTCGCGCACACGCTGCTGTCGATCGAGGATCGGGCAGGGATCGAGCGGGTGCTGCGCGAGGTCCCGACGCGGCTCGTGATCTTCGAGAGCCCGACGAATCCGGTCACGAAGATCGCCGATATTCCCCACCTCACCGCGCACGCCGCAGCGGCCGGCGCGCTCACGGTCATGGACAATACATTTGCCGGCTTCCATAACCATGGACAGTATCCGGTGGACGTGTACCTGCACAGCCTGACGAAGTTTGCGTCCGGCCATGGCGACGTCCTCGGCGGGGCGATCATCGCCTCCTCGCGGCTGATCGCGGCGATGAAGAAGGACGTCGTCACGCTCGGTCCGACGCTCGATCCGCATGCGGCATTCCTGATCCAGCGCGGCATGCGCAGCTATTTCCTGCGCTACGAGCGGCAGTGCGCGACGGCGATGGAGCTTGGCTCCCGGCTCGCCGCGGACGCCCGCGTCGCGCGTGTACACTACCCTGGGCTGCCGTCCCACCCGCAGCACGCGCTCGCCCGCGCGCAGATGTCCGACTTCGGCGCGGTCCTCTCGTTCGAGCTGGCCGGCGGCCACGAGCGTTCCGACCGCTTCGCCGATGCGCTGCACTACTTCAGCATAGCCGCGAGCCTCGGTTCCACCGAGTCGCTGGTGATGCCGTCGCGGCTGCTCGGCAGCGGCGACCTGGATGCAGCGCAGCGCCGGCTGGCGCTGATTGCGCCGGGGCTGGTGCGCCTGTCGATCGGACTGGAGGAGCCGGACGACCTCGCAGACGATATTGCCGCGGCGCTCGAGCTGGCCTTTGCCAGTGGTTGACGATGCCGTCGACATCCTGCGGGCGCGGCTCGGCAATGCGCTGGCGCATCCGCAGACCATCGCGCCGATGCCGCGGGTCTGCGCCCAGATCGCCGACATCGCCGCGCAGCCGCGCGCCGATGCGCTGCAGCTCGTGCGCGTGATCGAGTCCGACCCGGCGCTGGTCGGTGCGGTCATGCGGGTCGCGAATTCCCCGGCGATGCGCCTGCGCGCATCTGCATCGTCGCTGCACCAGGCGATCTCGTGGCTCGGTATCTTCGAGGTGCGCAACATCGCGCTCTCCAAGGCGCTGCGCGGCGAGGTTTTCCAGGCGCCCGGCCGTGATGCGGAATGCGAGCGGCTGTGGCGCGAGGCGCTGCTGTCTGCGCTGTGGGCCCGCGAGCTTGCCCGCATCCGCAACCGCCGCCTGCTGGAGATGTCATTCCTCGCCGGCCTGATGCACCGCTGCGGCGCCGCGCTCGCCTTCAAGATCATCTCGAACTTCGAGGTTGAACGGCAGCTGCGCATCCATGATGCGCAGCTGCGGCCAATCCTTGCTGCGGTCGAACCGTCCTTCGCGAGGCTGCTGATGAGCAGCTGGCGCCTCGCGCCCGAAGTGCAGGACGCTGCCAGCGGCTGGGTGGATTATCCGCAGGACAGGACGGCCGACCTCGCCGGCATCGTCGCGGCGGCCCGGTTGCTGGCGCTGCACACGCTGGACCCCGGCGAACTCAGCGCTGAAGCGCTGCAGGCGAGCCCGGTATTCGCCGCCCTCGGAGTCGACCCCGCGGTCGTGCAGCGGCTCCTCGAGAAGCGCGACCAGGTGCTGGCGAGCGCTGAACTCTGAGTCCCGAGGGCACTCCCCCCCAGGCTTACAGGTTGCGGATCAGGCTGTCGGCGAACTCGCTGCACTTGACTTCGGTGGCGCCCTGCATCTGGCGGGCGAAGTCGTAGGTCACCAGTTTCTGCCCGATCGAGCGGTCCATCGCGGCGATGATCGCATCCGCCGCCTCGGTCCAGCCCATGTAGCGCAGCATCATCTCGCCCGACAGGATCACCGATCCCGGGTTGACCCGGTCCAGGTCCGCGTATTTCGGTGCAGTGCCGTGGGTCGCCTCGAAGACCGCGTGGCCGGTCAGGTAATTGATGTTGCCGCCGGGTGCGATGCCGATGCCGCCGACTTGCGCCGCGAGCGCGTCCGACAGGTAGTCGCCGTTGAGGTTCATCGTTGCGATCACGTCGAACTCCTCGGGCCGCGTCAGCACCTGTTGCAGCGTGATGTCGGCGATCGCATCCTTGATGATGATCCGGCCCGCCTGCTTCGCAGCGGCCATCTCGGCATTCGCCGCGGCCTCGCCGGCGCCGGCCTTGGTCCGCTCCCACTGTTCCCAGCTGTAGGTCTGCGACGGGAATTCGCGCTCCGCCAGTTCGTAGCACCAGGTGCGGAACGCACCCTCGGTGAACTTCATGATGTTGCCCTTGTGGACGATCGTCACGCTCCTGCGCTTATTGGCGATCGCATACTCGATCGCGGCGCGGAACAGCCGCTCGGTGCCTTCGCGCGACGCGGCCTTGAGGCCGATGCCTGAGGTTTCCGGGAAGCGGATCTTCGCGAACTGTTTCGGGAACTCCTTGCGGAACAGCTCGAGGAAGCGGCGACAGTCGTCGGAGCCGGCCGCGAACTCGATGCCCGCGTAGATGTCCTCGGTGTTCTCACGGAAGATCACCATGTCGACCTTCTGCGGCGCAAGCACAGGCGAGGGTACGCCCTTGAACCAGCGCACCGGGCGCAGGCAGACATACAGGTCGAGCATCTGGCGCAGCGCGACGTTCAGCGAGCGGATCCCGCCGCCGACCGGCGTCGTCAGCGGTCCCTTGATCGACACCAGGTAGTCGCGGCAGGCGGCCACCGTCTCGTCCGGCAGCCAGTTGCCCGTGGCCTTGAACGCCTTCTCGCCGGCCAGCACCTCCAGCCACTGGATGCGGCGACTGCCGCCGTAGGCTTTCGCGACCGCCGCGTCGAACACGCGCACGCTGGCGCGCCAGATGTCGCGCCCCGTGCCGTCGCCTTCGATGAACGGGATGATCGGCTCGTCGGGTACCCTGAGCCTGCCGCCTTCGATCGTGATCTTACCGGCCATGAGTGCACTCCGCATCGGTGGGGCGGCAATGCTAGCATGGCACCCGGAGGGAAACAGTGCGTACACGGACATCGAACCCGGAGCGGGATGGTTTCCGCATGCCGGCGGAATACGAACGCCATGCGGGCTGCTGGATGCTGTGGCCGGAGCGCCCGGACACCTGGCGCAACGGTGCCAAGGATGCGCAGGGCGCATTCGCCGCTGTCGCGGCCGCGATCGCGACCGCCGGTCGCGAGGCCGTGACGGTCGGGGTGTCTGCGGCGCAGTACCACAACGCGCGGGCGCGGCTGCTGCCGACGATCCGCGTCGTGGAGGTCAGCAGCAACGATGCCTGGGCACGCGACACCGGGCCCACCGTGCTCGTCGACGCGAAGGGTCGCCGCCGCGGCGTTGACTGGCAGTTCAACGCCTGGGGCGGCCATCGGGGCGGCCTGTACTTTCCCTGGGATCGCGACCAGCAGGTGGCGCAGAAGATCCTCGAGATCGAACGCATTGAGCGCTGCGCGGCGCCGCTCGTGCTCGAGGGCGGCTCGATCCACGTCGACGGTCAGGGCACCTGCCTGACGACCGAGGAGTGCCTGCTGAATCCGAACCGCAACCCGCAGCTGTCCCGCACCGACATCGAGGCGGCGCTGCAGCGCTACCTCGGAGTGCGTACGGTCATCTGGCTCGGCCAGGGAGTGTTCGGCGACGAGACCGACGGCCACATCGACAACCTCGCCTGTTTCACCGCGCCCGGACAGGTCGCCCTGACCTGGACGGATGACCGCGCGGATCCGCAGTACGCGATCTCGCGCGATGCGCAGCACAGGTTGCGACTCGCCCGCGACGCCCGCGGCCGCGCCCTCGAGGTGCACCGCATCCATCAGCCGGCGCCAATGGCCATGAGCGCGGCCGAGGCGGCTGCGCTCGACCCGCAGCCGGGCACCAAGGCGCGGTTGGCCGGCGACCGGCTGGCGGCCTCGTACATCAATTTCTATATCGCCAACCGCAGCATCATCATGCCGCTCTACGAGCCGCGCCGTGACGCCGCCGCGCGCCGCACGCTCGCGCGGCTGTTCCCGACGCGCTCGGTGACCGGCGTGCCGGCGCGGGAGATCCTGCTCGGCGGCGGCAACATCCATTGCATCACGCAACAGCTGCCCCCGGGGTCCCCGCGGGCGACCTGAGGCTTAAAAAGCGGCTGCCGGAGGAACTTTAGCTACCCGCAGCGTCTCGAAAGACATTATTCTACCCGGCTAGGACCGTAACCCGTCCCCCCAACTGAGTATCCGTCGTGCACCCAATCCTCCGTCGCTTCCAACTCGTCACGTTCCGGGCGGGACTGATCGCCGCCGCGCTGGCCGTTGCGGCCTGTCACAGCAACAGCAACAACAGCGCCACCAGCGGCTACGGCGTTGTCTGGGTAACCCTCGGCACGGTACCGAACCCGATCTTCACCAGCTATGTCGTCACGGTCGACGCGGTGACGGTGACCGACGAGATCGGCAATACCTACACCGCGCTGTCCACGCCCGAGCCGGTCGATCTGGTCAAGCTGCGCGACGTGCGCGAGCTGTGGGGATCGGGGACAGTCCCGAACAACAACTACAAGGCGGCGACGATCACCGTCGACTACTCCAATTCGGCGATTTTCGTGCTCGTGGGCGGCGTGCCGCAGCGTGCCGCGGTGATCGGTTCCGACGGCAACGCGGTCACGACCCAGCAGGTCACCGTGAACTTCGACCCAGGCCAGCCCCTGGTCATCACGCCGAGCTACTCGACCGACAATGCGCAGCTGCTCGCAATCAACTTCGACCTGCTGGCCTCGAATGCCGTGAACCTCGCGACGAGTCCGGCGACGGTGACGGTGAGCCCATTCCTCACCGTCGCGCTGGCGCCCCCCGACAGTGAGCTGATCCGTGTGCGCGGCCCGCTGGTGAACTCCAGCCTGCCGCTCGGGACCTTTACCATCTACGAGCGCCCGTTCTACGACCAGGCGAGCGCCAGCGGGGAACTGACGATATTCAACGGCAACAGCACGATCTACACGCTGGACGGCTCCGCCTACCAGGGCCAGGCCGGCTTCGATGCGCTGGCGCAGCTGCCGGCAGGCGTGACGATGGCCGACACGTACACCCGGTTCGAGCCGACCGCGACGGACACGGCCTTCGCCGGCAAGTTCAATTCCGTCTACGTGGTCGGCGGCAGCAGCCTGCAGTCGACGCTGACCGAGAACATCTCCGGCGACGTGATCGCGATCAGCACCGACGCCTCGACCGGCGTCGAGACCCTGACGCTGCGCGGCGCGACGGTCTATGGCCCGCTGATCGGTCTGCAGGAGGGATACTTCGGCTACCAGACCAGCGATGCGACGGTGCTGATCGGCTCCGGCACGGTCGTGACCCAGGACGACAGCGCGACGACGGCGGGCCTCAGCTACAGGTCCGTCGCGGTCGGCGACTACGTCGAGGCCGTCGGCAACACCTACACCTGCGTCGGGGTCTGCGGCACCTCCGGACTCGGCGTCTGGACACTCGATGCAACCAGCTCCGCGACCGGCAAAGTGCGGCTGCTGGCGACGCCGATCTACGGTACGCTGCAGGCCGAGAGCGCAGGCAGCCTGACGCTGGCGCTGCAGACCATCAATAACTGGCCGGTCGCGGATTTCAACTTTACCGGCAACGGTTCCTCGGTGGCGAACACGCCGAATCCTGCGGCGTTTGCGGTCAGTCTGCCCGGCGGCACCACCTTGAGCGCTGCTTCGGTCGGCGCCCCGGTCTGGGCCAGTGGTTTCGCGAACGGCTTCGGCCAGGCACCGCCGGACTTCCTCGCCACGACGGTCGCGACCGGTACCGCGGTACCTGCGACGCTGCACGCGGAGTGGACCGACGGCGGCACACTGACCCCCTTCAGCAGCCTGACCACCCAGGGTTTCCAGATTGACCTGCACAACGGGAACCTGGCCAATGCCGTGCTGCAGGCTGGTCCGCTGAGCGTTGCGCTGACTGCACTGCCGGCACCGCCACAGGTCATCGCGACCTCGACGCCGCTCAGCATCGTCGGTCAGCCGATCTTCTCGCCGCATTACGCCTACGGTACCGTCGCCGACGTGAATGGGGTATTGCTGCCGAACGTCAGCGTCTTTACCCGGTTCGCGTTGTTCGTACCGAGCTTCGTGGCGGCGATCAAGGCCTCGACACCGGTCTACGAGCTGACCGCGAGCGGCACCTATGACCAGGCATCGAACCAGTTTATCGCCAACACCGTGAGCGTTGTGCTTTAAACTGGCTCCCCAGCATGGGGACGCTTCGCCTCAAAGTATGCGTTGCCGCCGCAGCCGCGTTGCTCGCGGCCGGTTCCCTGTGGTCGGCGCCCGCGCCGGCACCCACGGCTACTTTAGCCCGACCGAAAGTCTGCCTGGTGCTGTCCGGGGGCGGTGCCCGCGGCATGGCGCATATCGGCGTACTCAAGGTCCTCGAGGAGCTGCGGGTACCGGTCGACTGCATTGCCGGCACCAGCATGGGAGCGGTGGTCGGGGGCCTGTACGCGAGCGGCATGCGCGCGGCCGATATCGAGTCGATGATGACCAGCGTCGACTGGCAGGAGGCGTTTCGCGACACGCCACCGCGCCGCGACCTGGGGTTCCGGCGCAAACAGGACGACCGCAACTTCCTCGTGCGCCTGCCCCTGGGGCTCAGGCATGGGCAGTTCCTGCTGCCGAAGGGGTTGATCCAGGGCCAGAAGCTGCAGGAGGCGCTGCGCGCGCGCACGCTCGCGTACGAGGACATGCCCAGCTTCGATGCGCTACCCACACCGTTCCGGGCGGTTGCCACCGATCTCGAGAACGGCGAGGCCGTGCTGCTGGACCGCGGGGACCTGGCCCTCGCAATGCGCGCCAGCATGTCTGCACCCGGCGTGTTCGCGCCCGTCGAGATCGGCACCCGGCTGCTGGTCGACGGCGGCGTCAGCGAGAACCTGCCCGTCGAAGTCGGGCGCGCGATGGGCGCCGACGTGCTGATCGTCGTCGACGTCACGTTTCCGCTGCAGACGCGCAAGGGGCTGGGCTCGCCGCTTGCGATCTCCAACCAGATGGTGGCAATCCTGATCCGCAGGAACGAGGACCGGCAGCGCGCGCTGCTCACCCCGCACGACGTACTGATCGATCCGGCCCTCGGCCAGCTGTCCTCGACCGACTTCTACGCGGTGGCGCACACGATCGGCGTCGGTGAGCAGGCCGCGCGCGAGCTGAGTTCCCAGCTGGCCGGCCTCAGCCTGGGTCCGGACGCGTACCGTGAGTACGCGCTGCGGCGCTCGGCACCGCAGTCGCCGCCGCCGCTGGTGCGCTTCGTGCGGGTCGATGAGGAAAGCAGGCGCTATGAGCGCACGATCCTCGCGACCCTGCAGCCGCTGCTGCAGAAGCCGCTCGACGGCGAGGCGACGCAGACCCTGGTCACGAGCCTGTACGGCCTCGGGGATTTCGAGACCATCGATTACTCCGTCGTCACCGAAGGCAGCGGCACGGATGCCGAGACCGGCATCGAGGTGCATGCGAGGCGCAAGTCCTGGGGCCCGAACTACCTGCGCTTCGGCCTGAACCTGCAGGACGACTTCCAGGGCAACAGCCGCTACAACGCCGCGACGCGCTTCGTCGTCACCGAGATCAACGACCTGGGGGCCGAATGGCTGACGGACCTGCAGATCGGCATCAACCCGAAAGTCGTCAGCGAGTTCTACCAGCCGCTGTCCGCGCAGCGCCTGTGGTTCGTCGCACCGAGCGTGCGCATCGAGGCGGATGACCTGCCGATCTACTCCCGCGACGTCCAGGTTGCCGACTTCCGTTCGCGCGCCGCCGAGGGCGACCTCGACTTCGGCCGCAACCTCGGTGACTGGGGCGAACTGCGCTTCGGCATTCACCGCATCAATGGCGCCTCGCGCGTGCGCTATGGCGATCCGGGACTCGTCGACGCGGAGTACACGAACGGCGAGTATTTCTTCAAGTTCAGCTTCGACCGGCTGGACAACGTGCATTTTCCGCGGGAAGGCTCGCTGTTCACGCTGCAATGGGATGCGGACCGGCTGTCGCTGGGCTCGCAGTTCGCCTCCGACCGGGTCACCGCAGACTGGCTGGTTGCGTCGTCCTCGGGTCGCAATACGCTGATCCTGTGGACGACGGCGGGCGCCACGCTGGATGGGAGCACCGCAGCCACGCACATCCAGGATTTCTACGCGCTCGGCGGCTTCCTGAACCTCTCCGGACTGGCGCCTCAGGCGCTGTACGGCCCGAACTATGCGATCGCGCGCGCCGTCTATCTGCGCAAGATCGGCCGCGGCAGCGAGGGCTTCTTCGACTTTCCGGTCTATCTCGGTGCGTCGCTGGAGGCGGGCAACCTCTGGCAGCAGCGCAGCGACTTCGGCTGGTCGGGCGCGCGCAAGGACGCGTCGCTGTTCCTGGGGCTCGATACGCCGCTGGGCCCGCTCTACATCGGCTCGGGCTACGACGAGTCAGGAAACAACTCGTTCTTCCTGTACCTCGGCCACACCTTCTGATGGGGCCCCCTTGCGTCAACTGTCGCGAGGAAAGCGACGGGCGCTAGCGGGACCGGCTCTGCGCCAGGTTCTCCACCTTCTCGAACACCAGCGCAGGCTGATCGCCGATGCGCGAGTACTCGTGCTCGCGCGCCATGTCCTCGAGGGCGCGATCGCGCTCGGCCGCCGATGCATACCAGTGGGTTTTCTGCCAGTCGTTGCCGACCAGCCGGGCGAACGGGTCGCCGGGGCGCAGCTGCACGCGCACGCCGTACGGCGTCGGTGCCGATGACGCGCTGCGCGCGAGATTCTGCAGATTGGCGATTCCCATGGGGTGCGAAGATAGCCTAAACTCCGCGCGCATTCCAATCGAGGTAACCGATGGCATCGTCATATACAGCGTCCGACATCGAGGTATTGAGCGGACTCGACCCGGTCAGGCGCCGTCCGGGCATGTATACGGATACGACGCGCCCGAACCACCTGGCGCACGAGGTCATCGACAACAGCGTCGATGAGGCGCTCGAGGGTCACTGCCGCAACATCCATGTCACTGTGTTCCGCGACGGCTCGCTGCAGGTCGAGGACGACGGGCGCGGCATGCCGGTCGACATCCATCCGAAGGAGAAGATCAGCGGCGCCGAGCTGATCCTCACGCGCCTGCATGCGGGCGGCAAGTTCAACGACAGGAACTACACCCACTCCGGCGGCCTGCACGGCGTCGGCGTCTCGGTCGTCAACGCACTGTCGAAGGAGCTGCAGTGCTGGGTGCGGCGCGGCGGCAAGGAGTACAACCTGAGCTTCGAGGGCGGCCGGCCGGCGTCGCAGCTGCAGGTCGTCGGCGAGGTGCCGAAGTCGAGGACCGGCACGACGATCCGTTTCTGGCCGGATCCGCAGTACTTCGACACCGACAAGTTCGCCCTGCAGAGCCTCAAGCAGGTGCTGCGTGCAAAGGCGGTCCTCTGCCCCGGCCTGCGCGTGAAGCTGGACAACGAGTCCACCGGCGAGAAGGACGAGTGGTTCTACACCGGTGGGCTGCACGAGTACCTCGCCGAGGAACTGGGCAAGGGCGAGTGGCTGCCGGCGGAGACCTTCTATGGCCGGCGCGATATCGACGGCGGCACGCTCGACTGGGCCTTCGCGTGGGTGCTGGAGTCCGAGCACCGCATCACCGAGAGCTATGTCAACCTGATCCCGACGGTCGAAGGCGGCACGCATGTCAACGGCCTGCGGGTCGGGGCAAGCGATGCGGTGCGCGAGTTCTGCGAGTTCCGCAGCCTGGTGCCACGCGGCCTGAAGCTCTCGCCGGAGGATGTCTGGGACGGCGTCAGCTTCGTCCTGTCGATGAAGATGCGCGAGCCGCAGTTCGCCGGCCAGACGAAGGAGAAGCTGTCCTCACGCGAGTCGGCCGGCATCGTCTCGGGCATCATCAAGGACGCCTTCGCGCTGTGGCTGAACCAGCACCCCGACCAGGGCGAGAAGATCGCGATGCTGGCGATCGCGAATGCGCAGCAACGGGTCCGCGACAGCCAGAAGGTCACCCGCAAGCGCATCGTCGCCGGTCCCGCGCTGCCCGGCAAACTCGCCGACTGCGTCTCCCAGGACCCGGCACGCAGCGAGCTGTTCCTGGTCGAGGGCGATTCCGCGGGCGGTTCCGCCAAGCAGGCGCGCGACAGGGTCACGCAGGCGATCATGCCGCTGCGCGGCAAGATCCTGAACACCTGGGAGGCCGACGCCCGCGAGGTCCTGCAGTCCCAGGAGGTGCACAACATCAGCATAGCGATCGGCGTCGACCCGGCCTCGGGCGACCTGACGGGCCTGCGCTATCACAAGATCTGCATCCTCGCCGACGCCGACAGCGATGGCCAGCACATCGCAACGCTGCTGTGCGCGCTGTTCCTGCGCCATTACCGGCCGCTGGTGCTCGCCGGCTACGTCTACGTGTGCATGCCGCCGCTGTTCCGCATCGACGCCGGCAAGGAAGTGATCTACGCGCTCGATGAGTCGGAGCGCGAGAAGGCACTCAAGCGCATCGCAGCCGAGAATCCCCGCACCAAGCCGGTCGTCACCCGCTTCAAGGGCCTCGGTGAGATGAGTCCGGTGCAGCTGCGCGAGACGACGATGGCGCCGCAGACCCGGCGCCTCGTGCAGATGACGATCGATGCGAACGACAGCCCGGACCAGCTGCTCGACATGCTGCTCGCGAAGAAGCGTGCAGGCGATCGGCGTGAATGGCTCGAGAACAAGGGAAACATGGCGCGGCTATGAAGGACCAGGAGCTGAATTTCGAGGGCGTCGAGCGCGAGCCGCTGAAGGCCTTCGCCGAGCGCGCCTACCTCGACTACTCGATGTACGTGATCCTCGACCGCGCGCTGCCGGCGCTCGGCGACGGCCTGAAGCCCGTGCAGCGGCGCATCGTCTACGCGATGAGCGAACTGGGCCTCGCGGCAGGCTCCAAGCACAAGAAGTCGGCGCGCACTGTCGGCGACGTGATCGGCAAGTTCCATCCGCACGGCGACTCGGCCTGCTACGAGGCGATGGTGCATATGGCGCAGGATTTCGCCTACCGCTATCCGCTCGTCGACGGGCAGGGCAACTGGGGCTCAACCGACGACCCGAAGTCCTTTGCCGCGATGCGTTACACCGAGAGCCGCCTGACGCGCTACGCGGCACTGCTCCTGCAGGAACTGGGGGCGAACACGGTCGACTGGGCGCCGAACTTCGACGGATCGCTCGAGGAGCCGTCGATGCTGCCGGCGCGGGTGCCGAACCTGCTGCTCAACGGCGGCTCAGGCATTGCCGTCGGCATGGCGACCGACATCCCGCCGCACAACCTGCGCGAGGTGGTCAAGGCCTGCGTCGCGCTGCTCGACGACCCGGAACTCAGCACGCGAAAGATCATGACCCACGTCAGGGGCCCTGACCTGCCGACCGGCGCCGAGATCGTCTCGCCGCGCGAGGAGCTCGTGCAGATGTACGAGACCGGCTCCGGCAGCTTCAAGGCGCGTGCGACCTACGTGGTGGAGGACGGCGAGATCGTCATCGAGGCGCTGCCGTTCCAGGTCTCCGGCGCCAAGGTGCTGGAACAGATCGGCGCGCAGTACCAGGCGAAGAAGCTGCCGATGGTCGAAGACTTCCGCGACGAGTCCGACCACGAGAATCCGACGCGCCTCGTGATCGTGCCGAAGTCGGCCCGTGTCGATGTCGCCGCACTGATGGCGCACCTGTTCGCGACCACGGACCTGGAACGCAGCTACCGCGTCAACCTGAACGTCATTGCGCTCGACGGCCGGCCGCGGGTCATGGGTTTGAAGGAACTGCTGCTCGAGTGGCTCGAGTTCCGCAGGGCGACGGTGACGCGGCGCCTGCAGCACCGGCTCGCGAAGGTCGATGCGCGGCTGCACATCCTCGACGGCCTGCTGATCGCGTTCCTGAACCTCGACGAGGTGATCCGCATCGTCCGCACCGAGGAGCAGCCGAAGCCCGTGCTGATGCAGCGCTTCGTGCTGTCCGACATCCAGGCCGAATGGATCCTCGAGACCAAGCTGCGCCAGCTCGCGCGACTCGAGGAGATGCGCATCAGAGCCGAGCAGCGCCAGCTCGCCGAGGAGCGTGACGACATCGACCGGACGCTGAAATCCAAGGCGCGGCTGACGCGCCTGGTGCGCGAGGAGCTGGAGGCCGACGCCGAGGAGTACGGCGACCCGCGGCGCACCCGCCTGGTCGAGCGCGAGGCGGCGCAGGCCATTTCCGAGACCTCGCTGCTGACGGTCGAGCCGGTCACCGTCGTGCTGTCGCGCCTGGGCTGGGTGCGGGCGGCGAAAGGGCACGACATCGACGCGCGAGCGCTGTCATACAAGAGCGGCGACGAGTTTCAGGCCGCGGCCCGCGGCAAGAACCTGCAGCAGGCGGTCTTCATCGACTCGACCGGCCGTGCCTACAGCATCGATGCGCACCAGCTGCCGGCGGCGCGCGGCTACGGCGAGCCGCTGTCCGGCACCGTCGACCCGCCGGACGGCGCGACGTTCGCTGCCGTGCTGATCGGCGAGCCGGCGGATGCCTGGCTACTGGCCAGCGACGCCGGCTACGGCTTCAGGAGTTCGCTGGCGCAGCTGTACGCGCGCAACCGCAAGGGCAAGGCGGTGCTGAAGGTACCGGAGAACGCGCACGTGCTGCCGGCGCAGCCGGTCACGCACGACAAGGCGCTCGCGGTGCTGGTCAACAACGACGGCGAGGTGCTTGCGCTGCCGGTGGCCCAGATCGAGGAGATGAGTGCCGGCAAGGGCCAGAACCTGTACGGGATCGCCGGCCGCAAGAGCGCGGAGCGCGAGGAATACCTCGTCGCGATCGCGGTGGTGGCGCCGGGCGAGCAGCTGACGGTGTACAGCGGCAACAGCGCGCCGATGAAGCTGCAGTACGAACAGCTCAAGGCCTTCCAGGACCGCAAGGGCCAGCGCCGGCAGCGCTTCTCGCGCGCCTACAAGCAGGTCGACCGGCTCGAGGTGACGCCAGCCTAGTGCGGCCAGGCTCTAGCGGTGTTCGCTGGAGAGCGTCACGTCCTCGGGGGCGTTGACGAAGTAGCCCTGGATGAACTCGATGCCGAGCTGCCACAGGACCGCCATCGTGTTGGCGTCCTCGACGCGCTCGGCGATCGTCTCCATTTTCTTGCGCTTTGCCGCCTCGACCAGGCCGCGCACGCGCTGCTGCTGTACCTGGTTCGTGGTCAGGCCCTGCATCAGGGAGCCGTCGATCTTGATGAAGTGCGCGTCGATCTCGCCCAGCAGGTGCAGCGGGTCGCGTCCGGTGCCGAAGTGTTCAATCGCGAAACGGAAGCCGAGCGCGCCGAGTCCCTGGGCCAGTTCCCGGGTCTGGCGCAGGTGCGAGGAGGCCAGTTCCTCGGAGACCTGGAAGCACAGGCGCTTCGGTTCGATGCGAACCGCGCGCAGCTGCGACTCGAGCCACGGCAGCAGCGTCTTGTCGAGGATGGTGTCCTTCGATACGCGCAGGAAGATGCACTCGGACTTGCGGCTCGCCGAGAAGGCGATCGAGGCACCGATGACCCAGCGGTCGATGTTCTTCATCAGGTCGTTTCGCTCGGCGGCGCGCATGAACTCGGCCGGGAGCACCTCGTTCTCCTGCTCGTCGAGCATGCGCACGAGCACGTCGAACATGCCCTTGTCGGTGCCCATCAGGCTCGCGATCGGCTGCTGGACGAGGCGGAAGCGGTTCTCCATCAGCGCCGTCTTGATGTAGCGGACCCAGATCTTGTCGTTCGCCTGCAGGCTGGTGTCGGCGGATGCCTTCTCGACGACGTACATCTGGTTGCCGCCGAGGTCCTGGCCACGGCGCGACGCGTTGTAGGCATCCAGCACCGCGTCGTCGACGCTCGGATTGGATGCCGCGACGGGCCCGAGGCCCGCGGTGACCGTCACCGCGACGCGCTTGGTGCCGACCGTGAAGTCCTGCTGCTCGATGCGCTTGACGAGGTTCTTCGCCCAGGTCTCGACATCGCGCGCGGTGCCGCGCTCCAGCAGCATCAGCAGCCCGCTGCCGCCGAGCCTGCCGCACAGGTCGGTGGCCGTGAGCTGCTGGCGCACCAGCTCGGCCAGCTGCGCCATGAATTCCTCGGTGCGCAGCAGCCCGACGCTGTCGCGCAGCTGGTCGAACCGGTCCGGCTCGACGTAGACGAACTGGCGCACGCCGCCCTTCATCGCCGTTGCGACCCGCGCGCGCACCGCCTCGAGGAGGTAGCGCTGCTGCAGGAATCCGGTGGTCGCGTCGTTCTTGACCGCCTCGGCGAGCTGTGCCTCGAGGTTGCGGTCCTCGCGCTGCCGCGCCGGTATCCAGATGCGCACTGCGGGCTCGTGTTCAATCTCGGTGCGCGCGAGTTTCAGCTCGAGCGGCATCGACGAGCCGTCGGACAGTGCGGCATTGACCTTCAGCGCATAGTCGGTCCACTTGCCCTGCAGGCATGCGGTCAGTGCGCCCTTCAGCACCGAGTGCGAGTCCTGCTCGAACAGGTCCATCAGCGGCGTGCCGGCCAGGTCCTCCTCGCTCGCGTGGCCGAACAGCTCGATCCAGGCGCTGTTGGCGTCGAGGACGATGCCTTCCTGGACGTGGGTGATCGCATCGGCCGAGCCCTCGAGGAAATGTTGCAGCTGGTCGCGGTACTCGCGCACGCTGGAAAGGGTGCCCGACAGCGCCCGCTCGTGGCGATAGGCGCGCAGCTCGCGCGCGACGACCGCCTGCAGCCGCTCGGTCGCGGCCAGCGTCACGACGTCCTGGGCGCCGGCCTTCATCGCCGCCCCGATCGACGCTTCGTCGACCTCGTCGCGGATGACGATGATCGGCAGGTTCGCAATGGAGCGGGTGCGCGCCGCGACGATCGCGGCGAGGTCGATGCCGAGCTCGTCGATGAAGACGAGCACCAGCTCAGGGTTGATCTGGGTCAGCGCATCGTCGAGATCGCGGGCGTCCGGCAGCCAGGTGCAGTGCACCGGTATCCCCACATTACGCAGGGAGCGGTTGATGGACTCGACGTGGTCCTGCGACCGCGTCAGCACGATCATCGGCACTGCCGCTTGGGTATTCACGATTCACGATCCTGAGGAGAATGAGTTAAAAGCATACCATCGCCCCTGTAAGCCGGACTGGGACGCCCGTCATAGCCCGCGGATTAACCCCCCGGGTG
>Ga0302279_10002561_pt1 | contig 23807 bp, 20 predicted proteins | sample III_Bog_N3_3_FD_194541 | JGI IMG/M metagenome (GOLD analysis project Ga0302279, IMG submission 194541) | Peat permafrost microbial communities from Stordalen Mire near Abisko, Sweden - III_Bog_N3_3 | ecosystem: Environmental > Terrestrial > Soil > Wetlands > Peat | place: Sweden: Abisko... | reverse complement strand
GGCAACGCGGGCGACGCGAGCGCGGCCGAGGTGCTGCTCGCCGATGTGCTCACAAGCGCGGATGACGTGGCACCGAACGGCGCGAGCGGTGCGAGCAACGACGAGCCCAAGCGTGAGGTCTACGGCGACGCTTCCTACGGCACCGCCGACCTCGTCGAGCGGCTCGAAGGCGCCGGAGTGGAACCCAACGTCAAAGTGCAACCGCCTTCGGCGCGCGAGGGGATGTTCTCGCAGGACGACTTCGAGATCGACATGAACGCCGCCGCAGTGCGCTGCCCCGCGGGTACGCGCGTTTCGCTCCGCATGCAGAAGGATGGCTCGCGCGTCGCGGAGTTCGGCGGAAGCTGCGCCGACTGTCTCCTGCGGTCCCAGTGCACGGCGTCGAAATCAGGTCGCACGATCAAGCTGCACCCCAAACACGAGACGCTCGATCGTCACCGCAAGCGCCAGCGTGACGACGCGTGGAAGAAGCAGTACCGAAAGGTACGGCCCAGGGTCGAGCGCAAGATCGCGCATCTGATGCGGCGCAAGCACGGCGGGCGCCGCGCTCGTGTGCGAGGACGCGAACGGGTGAAGCACGACTTTGCGCTCCTCGCGGCCAGCATCAACCTCGCGCGTCTCGCGGCGCTCGGAATCCGCATCGCGCCCAAGGCGATGGCCGGTTGAGGGAACGTGAGAGGGAGGGCTCTGCCGGGTAGACCTCCAAGGAACGACTCGCACTCCTCGCGCTCGTCGCAACCAGGTCCGTCGTCGCGCGTCGCGGAGCGGGAGGGTTAGGCGCCACCGGCTGTCGAAGGGCGGTCAACCGCCCGTGGAAGCCTACGAAAACCGGGTTTCCCAGTGGTCACCTAGACGCGGCTGGCGCTTCCGCAGCCCTGACCGGTAGGATCTCCTATGCTCCGACAGCACATTCGCCCCAGTGGTCACGAATGACGGTGTTCTCGCCGGTCGCGTCAGACGGTCACGTTCACTTGGAGATCGGTGCGGTATGCTGCGGAGGGTTGGTCCCAGTCTCCCCGTGCTCGTTCCCGCCCCAGCATCGGACCTTGCCCTCTTCCACGATCGCGCACGCATGCGTGGCGCCGACCGTGATGCCCTTCGCTCCCGTCAGTCCTGTCACACGAACCGGCGAGAGGCGGTCGTCCGTCGTCCCATCGCCCAACTGGCCATGATTGTTTTCGCCCCAGCATTGGACGCTTCCGTCGGAATGACGAGCGCACGTTGCGGCACGGCCGACCGCGATCTCGACGACGTCCGATAAGCCCGGAACCGCAGTAGGCGCGCTCGCCGCATGCTTCGTCCCGATCCCGAGTTGACCGTGCGTGTTCACCCCCCAGCACGCGACGGTCTTGTCCTGGAGAAGCGCGCAAGCGTGTGCATGGAGCGATCCTTCAACCTGGAGGACGTTCGAAAGACCGGGAATCGGTGCTGGCGGTTGGCGCGGCCCGCACGACTTCTCGTCGCAGATCATTTGCAAGATTTCACCGCCGCGTACGCTGCCGTTAGCCGCGCGCGCGAATAGCGTGCCGAAGCGGCCCGAGATGCCGACCACCCCCGAGAGCCCCGCCACCTTCGTAGGCGCGAAGGACGTTACGGACGTCCCGCCGAAGATGAATTCGTCGGTACTGCTCTCCCAGCACTGAACCGTCCCGTCGACGCCAAGTGCGCAGCCGAAATCCGACGATGCCACAATCTGCTTCCCGTTCACGTGCATGGCGATGGGCCACGTCCGATTCACCTTGCCGGAGAAGCCATCCCCGCTCAGGCCGAAGCACGTCACCGCACCCGCCGCGTCGAGCACGCATGCCCAGTCGTCGGCGGAGGTAGCCGTCACGCCCTGGACCTTTTCGATCGGCGCCGGTGCCGCGATCTTCGATGGCGGGAGATGGCCTCGCGCAGTGGGGCTGTCGTTGTAGACCGACGAGGCGAGCCCCCAGTAGTAGAGCGTGCCCCCGTCGACTGCGGCCCATGTACCGTCATTGGAGGCGGCGATCACGCGCGCGCCGCCGACGCTCGGGACCTGAACAGGAGGTGTCTCGGGCGGCGTCCTCGAACCAGCATGACAACCGTGACACGCGGACAGCACGGTGAAGAGGGCGGCGCGGCGGCGTAGCGTAATCACGGCGTGTGAGGCGAAGGCTATCGCAGGATGGCGGTGGTCGACCGGAAGATCGCGCACATCTCGGACTGATCGATCGCGGGCGAAGGAGAATCCGTCTTGACGGCCGCGCGCTCGACGTGCACCGTGATTCTTCCTACGTGACGGGCAAGATCGGGCCACACGGAGTGAGAAGGCGTGGGGCGTGGTGACTGAACGACAGGTCGACGTCCCCTCTATCCACGGAGTCCCAGGAGTCGAAGCCCATGACGATCTCTAGCAAGCTCTCCACCGCTATTCTCGTTGTTGGGCTGACGTCCGTGCCGGCGCTTCGCGCGGAAGCGAAGCAACTCCGACTCGCTGTGAACGCCGTCGGGAGCGGTACCGGAGCGGACCAGGGTTCTGCGACGGACGCGGCGAAGAGCAATGCGGAGGGGATGCTCGTCTGCGCGGGTACGCTGGAGGGGGTTCATTCGAACAGCACGGGATGTGTGCAGAGCGGAGACACTGCCTATGTTTGCAGCGCCATTGCCATGGCGACGTGCGTGATCGGCACCTGACGCAGATGCCTCGTTGCATGACTTGGATGGCGCTCACGGGCGCGCTCGCCATCGGCTGCGGCGTCAGTTCGCCGTGGCCCGTCACCGCGCACGAAGTTCAGAAGGCACCGCCTGCCCTCGCAGCGATTCGAATTCTTGTGACGGGAGACCCTGATCTGAACAACCCCGAGTTTGTGGCCGCAATGAAGGTGGCGCTGCGCGGCGCTGGAATCTCCGTTGTTCGTGATTACCTAGAACCGTGGGACTACGAGTTCATTGTAACCTACAATGGCCACTTCGGTAACGAGTATGGGTTGTGGCTCGTAACGGCACACGAGCGGGGTTGGGTCATGCGCTGGGAACTGGCCCACGACGTGCCATCGGTGCGCAATAAATATGTCACGTGCGGATCCTCGCGCTGTTGGCCGTATGGCGTCGACGCGGATTCACCCGCGGACGCGAGAGAGTATGCGCGACTGGAGGAGGAGCTGACGGTGCGATGCCGTGACTGGAAGATCGACCGACCCAACGAGATGGCTGCTCGTGACGGCCACCTTCGTGCGGCAACCACGATCGTGAATGCCATGATAGCCTGTCCGGAGCTTGAGAGGCTCGCCCAGTTCGCCGGCTCACGTGGACTGCTCGCGAGCGGCACGCGATTTAATGACCCTGTTACCGGGGCGCCTTGGGTCGCACCGTCCGTCGCACCGAAGGCAGCACCGCCGTGAGCGCGCCGCAGTCGTGGTAGCCGAAGAGCGTTCAGCAGAAGCGCAGTTCACCTTCTCAAACGGACAATCAAGGGCAAATGGTGTGAAACGTCTGCTCATCTCCATACCGCTCGCGGCGGCTACGGCGGAAAGCCGAATGCGCCGCGCGTCTGCGGACGGGGGTGCCAGGACGCGCTGAAAACCCGCAAGCAAGGTTGCATCGATACGTACAGGCTGGACAAGCGGCCAGGGCGTTCACGTTGCCCCCGAGAGGACCTGCAGATGGCCCATGAATCAGTTCCGGCGAACCGACGACTTGAACGCGGTCGGGCTCGGCGCAACCCCGCCACCCACCGCGCTAAAGGCCGCCCCGATCGGGATTCCCCCGTCGTTGAGCGAAGGCAACGCGTGAACGAAGCGCGCTCGCGCGATCGAGGACACGTCTCCCGTCGGTCGTCCGCGTTATTGTCGGACGGGATCGCACTCGTTAGCCGATGAGCAAACTGGGCGTAGCCGGGGCAGGCCCAGTGGAGGTCGATGCACTGGCGGCAACAATCCTTCCGCTGACCCAGCACGGGAGCCCAGATGCAGTAGATGGCGCCTACGACGCCGCGTCCCTTGCCGCCCTGCAAGGCAACGCCAGGTACGCGCGCGGCAAAACGCTTGGCCAGGGGGGGATGGGGACGGTGTTCGAGGCGACCGATCGCCAGTTCGGCCGCCTCGTCGCGCTCAAGGAGGCGGACGCGAAGGGGCCTGCCGCAACGGCGCGCTTCTCGGTGGAGGCACTGGTCACAGCGAACCTTGAGCACCCTGGAGTGACGCCCGTCTACGATCGCGGAATTAGCTCGGACGGGAAGCCGTACTACACGATGTGCCGCGTGCAGGGGCGCACCCTCGCCGACGCTATTGACGAAGCCAAGTCTGTCTCCGCTCGCCTCGAACTGCTCCCAGTCGTTATCCGTGTCGCCCAGACGCTTGCTTACGCACACGAGCGCGGCGTCATCCACCGAGACATCAAGCCCGAGAACATCATCGTGGGACGGCACGGTGAAACGTTCGTCCTCGACTGGGGAATCGCCAAGGTGCGAGGCATCAAGGCGACGAGCGAGCCGCCCGAGAGCCGCGAGCCCGAGCTTCAGGCGCTCGCGGCAGGGGCGCTTGCGACGAACGGCGCAACGCGGTTAGGAAGTGTGCTTGGGACGCCGGCATACATGGCTCCAGAACAGGCCGCCGGACGCGTAGACGAGATCGACGAGCGAACCGACGTCTTCGCCCTCGGGGCGTTGCTTTATCACGTGATGGCCGGACGTCCTCCGTACGATGGGCCGACGTTGAAGAGCCTCATCGACCAAGCGCTCGACGCGAAGCCTGCCTCGGTGAAGAGCCTCGAGCCTGGAGTGCCCACGCCGCTGCAACGGATCATCGAGCGCGCGATGGCGAGGGCGCGAGAGGACAGGTTCCCTACGGCGGGCGAGGTGGCGACGGCGCTCGAGCGGTCGATGACAGACGCGCTGACGGAAAGCACGTCAACGTCAGTGCGGGTGGTCATCAATATGCTCACGCTGGTCGGGGCGATCGTCATCTGCTTGGCAGTTGCCGTGCTTTCCCAGGGCGTCTCGTCACTTGAGCAACAGGGTCCGGTCGGCAAGTTCGCTCTCGTGCTGCTGTTCGTCGGCCTCGGACTTACCGGCATCGAGTGGCGCACGAGGGGGCGCTACGCACTCTCGACGTTGTCGCTCGTATTCGCGGGACTTACCCTTCTCGTCGCGGTGGCAACAACGGTGACGAATCTCGAGATCACGTTGCACGTGGTTGGCGCCAAGGCACTCCTCGACGATCCGCGTCAGTTTCGTGCCCTTGCAGTGGAGGGCGCCTTCGAAGCGCTCGGTGGGCTGACGCTAGGGGCGTTGTATACGGGAGTGCAGCTCTTTTGCTGGGCTCTCATCCACCGACGGCAGGTGCTGTCGAAGGCTGGAGCGTAGAGGTCGGCCGGTCGTGTCGCTGTTCGCCTTCATTGCGGAGTCATAGATCAATGCGGCAAGCGCGACGGGAACTTACCGGTGCGACGGCCCAAGGCCCCGGCAAAGTCCGCCCAGTCCCTTGTCATCCCGTACGAAGCGAGGGAGCCCCCGAGCCAGCGGTGCGGGGTTCTCCGTGAGGCTTTCTGCCTCCGGCGTCAGAATGAGATCACCGTTGGGACTTCGCTGGGGCCCCGCGCGACGTCCCGGGAACGCTCCCGCGAGCTCAGCGCGCCGGAGGCATGAAGCGTATCGGGTACACGACCGTCACGACGCCCCCGGCGACCCGTTTCGGGAACGTGAGCTTCGCGGTTGCGTCGAGCACGCAGGACACGACCGCCTTGTCGGCGAGCGTGGAGCCGCCGTCGTCCACCTTGGACACCGTACCGACGAGCTCGATGACGAACTTCGCCTTTACGAGTCCCTCGAGCCTCGGGTTCTTCGCGGCGCCAGCCTCGTAACATCTCTTGAAGGTCGGCAGCGATTGCCGAACGATGGCCTGGATCGCCTCCGCCGGCAGTCGTCCGTTCAAGTCCATCGACGCTTTGGCGGCGAGGGCGGGAGCGAACCTCGCGTCGGCCGCGTCGTCGGAGAAGGAGAACCCGTACCCTTCCTTTCGGCTGGGTGGAGGCACTGGCTTTCCGGTCGCGTCGAGGAACGCCGTATCCTCCACAAGATTGCGGTCGTCGTAGCGAATCGTGTGGCGAGCGAAGCCTTGCGGGTCCGCGTGGAGCGTGCCGTCGGGGCCGTAGGTGGAGATATCGACGGCATTCCCGCGCGCGTCGTACAGCGTGCGGCGGAGCGCCCAGCCGTCGGTCGATAGGGTGAGGGCATCCTTGGCATCGAGGCACGACTCCTCGAGCTTGCGCCCCAGCGCGTCGTACTTCGTGTGATGGCCTGCGCAGCCGTCCGACGCTACGCGCGGCGCTCCCGCCGCGTCCACGAACCGCTCGTCGACGAGGTGACCCACGTCATCGAACGTCGACCGAACACCCACCCGTCCATCGTTCGATGGGGAGGGCGTGCCCGTGCCATCGAGGTAGCTCGTCCCGATCGCTCGTCCGTAGCTGTCACGCGTGAAACGGACGATGGCGGCGCCGTCCGGCCCCTTCGTCGCGACGCCGTGGGTGTCGAAATACGTGCTCTCGACGAGCCTGTGGCGCTCGTCCAAGCGCTGTTTTCTCGACGAGTACGTCGTGCCTCTCGGAACGATCGGCTCGTGCGCCCCGTCGAAGAACGACTCCTCAGTCATCGCTCCGAAGTCGTCGTAGCGGACGCGTCGAAGCGACCACCCGGCATCGCCGGAGACCGCCCCGCCACTTGCGCCAAAGAGAGCCTCGGCAACGACTTCGTCGTGGTCGTCGTACGTGCTCTTCTTCGTCGAGTAACCCTCGCTCGAGAGGGCCGGTTTGCCCGCCGTGTCGAGGCTCGTCTCCTCGGTCACGTTTCCGCGCGAGTCGTACACCTTCGTGACCGACGCGCGCCCCTGGCCGTCGAGCGCAGGACGTCTTCCTGCGTCGAGCTGGTCGACGCGGACCACCAGTCCGCGCTCGTCGTAGGTCGTCCGTTCGATCGCCCACCCCCCGGTGCCCTGTACGGGCTGTCCCGCCGTTTCGAAGAGCGCGACTTCGGTGGGACGTCGCGTCACGTCGTACGACGTCGTGCGCGACGCGAATCCCCCCTCGCGCAGAATGGGTTCACCCTTTTTCCCGAAGTACGACTCGGACGTGACATCTCCATTCCGGTCGCGAGTTCGCTTCACCGAAGCGTAGCCGTTCTTCGCAAGCACCGAATCGCCGTGGACGTCCAGGTACTCTTCCTCGATGACGAGGCCGCGCTCGTCGTTCTTCATGCGGCGCGTCGCGTATGACGACTGGAACAGAATCGGCGCACCGGTGGCGTCGAAGAACGATTCGGCGACGAGGTCGTCGTTCTCGTCATAGATCCAGCGCCGGATGGCGAAGCCTTCGTCACTCAGCGTCGCCTTGCCATCTGCGTCGAAGTAGGCGACCTCGACGACATTTCGGAGGTGGTCGTACTTGCGATGATCGGCGGAGAAGCCATGCACCGTCGCGACCGGGTGGTCGTTCGCATCGAAGTGCGACTGCGCGAGCATCCCGTCGCGATCGTCGAACGTGGCGCGTTCGATCGCGGCACCGTCCTTCGAAGGCGCGAGGTGTCTCCTCACGTCGTAGGCCCGCGCCTCGAGGACGTTGTCGTGGGCGTCGCACTGCCGCTCCCAGCGCGCCGCAGATTCGTTGTCCTGCATCGGAGATCCCGAAGGATCGAGGTTCTCGCACGCAATCTCATGACTGACGTCGTCGTACGTCCGGCGCATAGCCGACACGCCGTCATGGCTCAGCACGCGGTTGCCCTGGCCGTCGAGCGCCTCGAGCAGCACCTCGCGACCGCGTTGGTCGAACGTCACACGTTGCGCCCAGATCCAGACACCCCGCGCCGATCCCGGGCGGCCGTGCTCGTCGAAGACAGCAGCTTCTCCGATGTGCGTCGTCGGGTTCCACGTCATGCGTATCTCGTGAACCGTCTGGTCGAAGGACACGACCGGCTCGCCGTGGAGCCCGAACGCAGCCACGCTCGTGATTTCGTAGTCGTCATGAAGGCGCTTCCATGTATGGAAGCCTCGATGCGTCGTGGGAGCGTCCGTCGCGTCGAAGTAGCTGGAGTCGCGCCACTCTGACGGTACTTCGTTATCGGCGTGCCGCGTGACAACCACACCAAGCGCATCCGCCGCCGCGGCCCCGTCGGCCCCGAGGTTGACGACCTTCGTCGCCAGCCCCGGCGCCTTCCCGTATTCGAACTCGCTACCGTAGACCCCGTCCGCATCCGGCCGTGGGCGGCCTGTCGGACCGAAGTAACGGGCGACCTTCACGCGGCCCTCGTTGTCGTAGTCCAGCCGCTTCGTCGTGAAGCGCTCCTTCTTGCTCGCGTGGCGCGGCGTCTTGCCGTCGATGTCGACCAAGTCGATTCGAGTGCCCCCTTCGGACCACTTCTGCCATTGGAGGTTCACGCCGAAGCGGTCGTAGGTCTTGACCTCTTGCACGGCGCCCGACGCAGCACGAATCACATCCAGGCGAGCGAAGTCCGTGTCGCCGTCGTCCACCGTGCCCGCGAAGTTGACGTGCTCGACCGAGACAACGCGCCCGGCCAGCTCGGTGACGCGATTGATGACCTTGTGGCGCTTCGGGACGACGTCCGCGCCGACCTCGAATATGCACCGCGGCCCCTCCTTCGTGTCCTCGATATCGAGGCAGTATCGCGCACGCGGCGCCCGCGCTGCGCGGTATGTCCTTGCGCCGCCTGCAACGACGGCCGTCACTAGCAATCCCACGACGACCCACCGCCAGGGAGCCTTGCGCCTCGTGACCGTCGACGCATCCCCGTGACTCCTCGACACCGCCGCAGCCGTCGTTTGCGCACCGGCGGCGCCGCCGACCCCGCCACTCCCCGCCAACGCGTCCACCGTCGGGTCGAAGGCCTCGCCCCCCGACCCAGACGAGCCTCCCGCTGCCAGCGCGATTGTGTCCTCGAGCCCGGTCACCCGTTCGTTCTTCGGTAGCGCCGACACAGGCGCTCCAGTCGCCTCGACGCACGCTTTGCGGAGCGCGTCCCGCATCTCCTTCGCGCTCGCCCATCGCTCGCCTTTGTCGAAGGTGAGCGCCTTGTCGATCACGTCGGCGACCGGCCTGGGCACGTCCTCCGCGACGCTCGCGAGCGAGCGTGCCTTCTTCGTTGCCGCATTCACCATGAGCTGCTGACCGTTCGCGCCGTCGTGCACCAGCATCCCCGAGAGCAGCACGAACAGCGTCGCCCCCACCGCCCACAGGTCCGTCTGCGCGTCGATCTTGTTCGACTCGCCCAGCGCCTGCTCCGGCGCCATGTACGCCGGCGTCCCCATCATCGCGCCCGCCGCGGTCGCTTCGCCCCCGGTCTCGTCGTGGAGCCGCGCGATCCCGAAGTCGAGCACCTCGAGCCGGCCGTCATTCGTGAGGAACAGGTTCGCCGGCTTCAGGTCGCGGTGCACGATCCCCTTCGCGTGCGCTGCCGTGAGCACCTCGAGGAGCGCGTCGCCGACGGAGAGCACGAGACCGAGGGGCAGCCTCCGCCCGTCTCTCGACGCCGAGACCTCCTCGACCGAAGAGCCCTCCAGCAGCTCCATCACGAGGAACGCCGAGCCGTCCTCCGCGACGTCGTCATCGTGCACGGAGACCGCGCCCGGGTGGTCCACCGAGTTCGCGACGTAGCCCTCGCGCAGGAAGCGCGTGCGGATGTTCTCGCGCATCGACAGCTCCGGATGGAGCATCTTGATGGCCACCCGCTTCTTGTTCCGGTGCGTGGCGGCGTAGACGGTCGCCATCCCCCCGATGCCCAGCACGCGGTCGAGGCGGTACTTGCCGCGGAGCACGCGCCCGAGGCGGGCTTCGGCGATCGTCTTCAGCTCGTCGTCCGCCATAAGCGCTGGGTCGAGAGTACCGCAAGACTGCGTCCCGCGGGCTGACGTGCTCACCTCTGGGTGAACCGAGCGCGCGAGCACGGCACGGTGGCCACGAGGCGGCGCTTCGCCGCCCGGGCCGGCGTGTCGGGGTGCGTCCAGCGTGGACGCCGAGGAGAAGGTGAGGAGATGTTCAATACGAGCTGATTCAAGTCCTTCCGGGGCCCTGGCAGAGGGAACCCGTCACCGACGAGGCAGGGGCGCTCCCGCGAGGGAGCGTCCGATGGAAGCCTAAGGTGCAGCGCGGAACTGAGCACAAGCGAAGCGCCGACGAGGCGTGAATGGCAGGGTCGAGCCTCCCGGAGCGGTCCGCGACTAGCTATCCGAGCTGCACCGAGCGCGGGTCGAGGAAGACGCGTTCTTCGCCAAGTGGGTCCCTGACCTGAAGCCCATCAAGCTAGATGCGCGCGTGCTCCAGGGACCCGCGCTCAAGTCGGACCTGTTCGAGGTCCCCCTCGGTCCGCTCGGACCAGACGGTGGCGGCGTCGGGACGCACTACGGCGTTCGCTAGGTCCGCGCCCGGTACACTGTGTCGCAGGCGCGAGGAGACAGCGAGGCCAGCTATCAGTGCCGCGACGGCTGCTGGCAAGATCAGGCGGTACCGGTTTGGCCGCTGGCGCTGCGGCGCAACCAACATGCCGTCGAACGCCGCGAGCAGTCGCGTTCGCTCGCGTCGCACGAGAAGCTCGTCGGCCTTCCCCTTGCTCCGCGGCCCGCGCAGGGCCTCCGCCAAGGCATCGAGCGCCCCGACCTCTCTCAAGCACGTGGGGCAAGCGCTCAGATGACGCTGAAGCTCGTTCGCTCGGCGTCGCCGAGGCGACCGTCACGCATGGCTTCGGCCTCAAACAGCCTGGGGCACGGCGACGGCTTCATGATTGGCCGCCATCCAGCGCTTGCCGAAGCTCACGACGCGCGGCATGCAGCCTCGTCCACACGGTCCCGACCGGAAGCGAAGTGAAGCCGTCGAGGCTTGCGCAGAGCGGCTTGTCGTACTGCAGCGCCGTCGCGACGAGGGGCGAGAGCGGCGTGTTCTTGCGGCGCCACTCAGGACCGGCCGGAGGCGACCGACCCGATGCGGCCGACGGCGCTCTCCAGCACGTCGCCCACCTCGGCTCTCGCGATTGACCGAGCCGCGCGCGCGGTCTCATGGCTCATGGCGACCGCAGCGCCCTCGCGGGAACCAGAGGCGCTCGTCGTCGAGGTAACCGCGGAGGCCTCCGCATGAGGCTTGGGCTCCGATTCGCTTGCGTGCTGACACGCGCGTGGGCCATCGTGGGTGGCTCACAACCCACTCGGAGCATCCGATGCCCCGTCCGTTTCTCAAGGTCGTCTTTGCCGGTGTGCTCTTCCTCCTCGCAGGTGCGCGCAGATGGACGCGAACGCCCAGTCGCATGCGGCGAGCGATTTCCAGTGCAACCGCTCGGACGTCGTCGTCGTCCACACGGGCACGGACACGGGGCTGCCGGTGAAGAGCTCGTACCACGCGACGGGGTGCGGCCATCAGGCCGACTACACGTGCACGTCGCACCAGGGGGTCATCGTATGCACTCTGAGCGGCACGGTACAGTAGGCGCGCTCTCTGCGCTCGCGGTGGCCTTCGTCGTGACGCTGGGCTGCGCCGCGGACAAGGACACGTTGCAGCTCTCCGTGACCTCCGGAACGGCGCCGCTCACGGTTCGCATCACCGGCCCGAAGAACGTCACCGACCTCGGCAGAGGCACGTGGCAGAAGTGGACCGGGTGCGGCTTCAACGTGACGTGGAGCGACGACGGCCCCGAGCCTCCGAACCCTCGGAGGGAGTGCGCGCGCATGCTGGAGCACGTGTATTCCAAGCCGGGAGTGTACAGGGTGAAGGTCGAGACCCTCGCCGTGAACCCGGACGACTCGCAGCGGGTCGATTGGACGGGCACGGCGACGATCACCGCAAGGTAGAGGCTCGATCGCGGGGACGCGGCGGAGCGCTCTACCCGCGGCGCGTCGTTCGCCTCAGTCTCCCTGCGCCTCGAGCGCGACGGGCTGCCACTTCTCCCAGGTCTCCAGTCGCTTCGCATAATCGGCTTTCGCAATCCCGAGCGGCACGGCGCCGAAGAACACGCGAAGCGGTGGCTCCTTCGCGTCGACCACTTTGAACAGCGCGCGGGCCGAGGCCTTGGGATCACCCTGTTTGCCGATACGGGCCTTGCGCTGCTCTTTGATCTTCTCTCGAAGCTCGGCGTATTCCGGCATCTCCTTCGCGCGCTTCGCGGACGAGCCGCCCCAGTCCGTGTCGAAGCCCCCCGGTTCGATCAGCGTGACGTGGACGCCGAACTCGGCGACCTCCTGGGCGAGCGCCTGGCTGAACCCCTCGAGCGCCCACTTGGAGGCGTGGTACGCGCCGATGCCCGCAAACGCGGAGATCCCGCCGATGGACGATACCTGGACGATATGCCCGCTCCTTTGCTTTCGCAGATGCGGGAGGGCGGCCTGCGTGACCCAGAAGGCGCCGAACACGTTCGTCTCGAGCTGGTCACGAAGCTCTTTCTCCGAGAGCTCATCGATGAGCCCGAATTGACCATAGCCTCGATCGTCTCGGCCTCCGGCCATGACGGATCCGCGCCCGCGCGGCGAAGCGCTGCCCGGTACGTCGGCCAAGGACCGACACCAACCCCGCCGTCTCACGCGGTCGTCGACACAGCCCTCAGGCTTGGCCTCGGCCGGTAAGCTCACGCCGAGGTAATTGGCGACGGTCCTTGAGCACGCAGGGGCGGTGGAGCACCCGAACGGTGGACCCATTTGGCGCGGGACGTGCTTTCGCTCGTGCCATGAAGCGCGCGGCGCCCTTGCTCCTGCTGATCCTCGCGGCCTGCTCTCGCGCGCCCGGAGAGAGGCCCGCTCTCCCGGGGATCAGGGGGACGGGGCCGGAGGTCCCGGGCGAGGTGTGGATCGCCCCGGGCCGGGTCGATGTAGCCGACCTCGCGACCGAGCCGGTCGTGGCGCGCGAGATCGGGGCCCTGCAGGTCCCCGGCCGGATGGCGCTCGACGAGGTCCGCATCGCCCGCGTCTTCTCCCCGGTCGACGGCCGGGTCGTCGCCGTCTCGGCGGACGTGGGGCAGCGCGTGAGGGCGGGCGACCCGCTCCTCTCCATCGACGTACTGGAGAACCGTCGCGCGGCCCGCGACGCCCTCAAGGCCGAGGCCGAGGTGGTCGCCGCCGAGCACAACTACAAGCGGGCGAAGGAACTTTACGCGCGGGGCGAGGCCAGGGGCGACATGGAGGCTGCCGAGGACCAGTACCGGGACGCGAAGGCGTGGCTGGACGTCATCCGGGCGAAGGCGCGGCTCCTTACGCCCGAGGGGACGCCCGGCAATCCCTTCGTGCTGCGGGCGCCGATCGATGGCGAGGTCTTGGGGCGGGCGGTCGAGCACGGCCCTGTGTACGCGTTCATGGGAGGCGCGGAGCCGGAGCCGCTGTTCGTCGTCGGCGAGCGGCCTGGGCTGTGGGCGAACGCAGACGTGCCCGTGAGCGAAGTCGCCAGGGTAGCGGCCGGGCAGAAGGTGAGGGCGACGCCCGCCACCCGCGCCGGCAAGGTCTTCGAGGGCAAGGTGGACTGGGTGTCGAGCGTGGTCGATGCGGCCGGCACCAGGGGGGTGCGCTGTGTCTTCCCCAACCCCACGGGAGAGCGGGACCCGGAGATGGAGGTCACCGTCGTCATCCTGACGGGGGAGAAGAGGCTCAGCGTCCCCCGCTCCGCGGTGGTCCGGCAGGGCGAGCGGACGGAGGTCTTCGTTCGCAGAGGAGGGGGTGCGGGGGGTACGCTCCGCTTCGAGCGCCGTGCCGTCGAGGTGGAGGAAGGCGCGCCCGGCGAGCAGGTCGCCGCGCGGGCGGGCGTGGCGGAGGGCGAAGAGGTCGTCAGGAACGGCGCTGCCCTCCTCTCGGCGCTGTGAAGGGCGGTCAGGACGCGCCCGAAGGCGGACCAGCCAATCGACCGTGGCGCGCCTGGAGAGCGGAGGAGGCGCTCCTTCGCGCGCGCGATGCTGGCTACTCGAGGGGGTTCGCGTCGCCAGGGCTCCTTTTCCTCGAAGACACGGCGGGCGCCGTGCGGGACATGGGTGACCACTTCGCGATTCTGTTCTCGGACGGCGCCCCTCGAGCCGCGAAGGTCTCGGGCAGGCTGGATATAGGCAAATCGTCGGGAGAGGGCGTGTGGCACGAGTCCGAGAGCCCGCGACTCGAGCATTTCGTGGCAGCGTCCCCGGCGATCAGTGTGAGGTGGACGCTCGACGGCCCACCCCTGGCGTGCGCACGGGATGCATCAAGCGTGGGGGCCGACGGGCTGCCGCCCAGCTTCGGCGCGGGATTCAAAGGTGTCTTCCGTCGATGCCACGCGGATGCCCTCGAGCACGAAAATCCGAACATGGCTGGGCGTGCGTCGTTGACGGTCCTCGTGTCGCCCACCGGCCTGGTGGAATCCGCCGAGGTGCAGGGACGCGACGGGCTATCCGAAGGAGTTGTGGCGTGCATGCTGCACAAGCTGCGGACGTCGAGCTCGAATGGCCCGCTGCGTGCGAAGCCCATCTGCGACTCGATGTCGCAGTCCGGCTTGCGATGGACTAGTTTGGAGTCGCCCGTCGGCTGCAGAGCGCACCCGATCGCGAGGGTGTCCGAGTCGCAGGCAGCCGGTCATGTCTTCTCTCGCGCGCTCGGTCGCTCGTGCGGCTATCCATCGCTCTGCGTGAACGTGACAGGCGAGGAGATCCTCGCACCGCCTGGTCCCGGTGGGCGGAAATCTGCGTTGCGTGCCTTCCTCAAGACGCACTGCACGACGGCGTCCGACAGCCCCGTGTTTCCCGAGACGTCGGCCGCCGCCACCTCGCCGTTGGGCGAGAGGGTCACGTTGACGACGAGGCGCCCGGACATCGTCGGGTCGGCGTTCAGTCCTGCATTGTAGCAAGAGCGAAACCCGGCCTTCAGGCCCGCGACCGCCGAAGCTGCATGCTCCAGGGCGGGAGGGTCGGACGTGAGGGCGCCGATGGTCACGACGCCGATCGGCCCAGCCATCCGCACCTCAGGCGCCACTGCGGGCGCCGCCTCGAGCGCACGCTGCATCGTCGCCACGTCGCGCGCTCGCTGCGTTGTCGCCACGGCGACCGCCCGTTCGACGGCTTCAGGAGATACGGCAACCGTGATCGGGCTGCCGAGCCGCTCCGCGATCGCTTCCACTCCATCCACGCGCGCGGTGCCGGGAACCACGAGCATTCGCTCAACCTTCACGGATGCCAACGGCGCCGGACAGCAGCCTCGTGGGTCGCACTTCCACTTCGAGTCGGGTGGGGGCCAGTCGATGACCTCGCCCTTGGCCAGCGCCTCGATGGTCACCGGCATTCCGCTCTCGGCGACGTGATAGCCGTCCGGATCCGCGCCGAAGACATAGAGCCGATCCTCTGTCCCTTCGAGAACAACACCTCTGAAGATCCCTTGGTTCGGGCGCGTCGGCGTCCCCAGAAACACCGGGTCCGGGTCGATCTCGATCGCGACGTCCGCGATGGCGGACGCGACGAGCTGCTCGAGTGGGCCAAAGGAGCCAAGCTCCGGCGCCGGCGCTCGGTCTGGTCGGACGCGGAGGAATCGGAACGGGCGCTTCCCCGCGACGCTGGACGGCGCCACGGTGCGGAGGGCTTCGAGGACTCTGGCCACCGACAGTTCGGCCGGGATGACGACCGATGGAGGCTCCTCGCGGCCGTCCGCGGGGCACGCAAGCGTGGGGGGCGTGGGCGTGTGCAAGGTGCCGGAACGGTCGATCACGAGAGGACTGCGAAGCGCCGACGGGACGCGCCACGAGCCCAGATCGAGGCTCGGCCCGAGGTCGCCGGGCGACGACAACTCCAGAAAGAAAGCATCGAGTGATTCAACGCGAGCGGCGACGCCCGACCACTGGAGCGGGGTCGCCGCGACGACGACCGCGCCGACCATCACCGCGATCGCGCCGAGCTGCTCCATCGCGCAACCAAGCTCGGGCGTCGACCGCTCGCGCCAGCGATGGATGAGGAGGACCAGGAGAGTCAGAGCCGCAGCGTCCACCAGGGCGAGGCTGCCACGTGCGGACTGCGTACGGATCGCCTCGAGCGCGACCTGGAGGTGTTGGTTCGGACTGAGACTCGGGCTCTCAAGCGAGCGCAGCAAAGCGCACGTGGCACCCGTACGCGCACCGAGGTCGAAGAGGCAAGCAGCGGCGACGGCGGCGATAACGGTGGGGAGCCAGGAGTGCGCTCGCTGCGGAGTCTCGATGACCACGACGACGGCCACGACGAGCGCAACCGCGCCGACCAGGTCAACCCGCCCGAGGTGTACGCCGCTCACGAGGACGGTGACACGCGCGGCCGTCGCCATGAGGACCGGCGCTCCGCCTCGGCGCACGAGCGAGACGAGCCTCCCCGCTCGCCAGGCGTCAGGACCGCCCGCGCGGAAGGACGACGCGACGAGCAGGAGCAGCCCCGATTGCAACGCGCCGGCCCGGACGCAATCCAGACTCTCGTCGCTGCGGTAAAAAACTTCACGTACGACGTCGATCAATCGGAAGCCTTCCCCCAACCGGAAGCCTTGCCCGCACAGCACGTCGGAACTCGTCGCCATGAACTGGAGGCACTCGATGAAGCCCGCGGCGGCCGGCACGAGTGCTCCGACGAGGAGCGCCGTGGATCGACGGTCGAGAGGAGCGTCCGCGGGTCGCCGACCAAGCGCGACGGCCAGCGAGCCGAGCAGCGCCGCAACGAGAAACACGACATCCGGGCCACCGTCGAGGTGCGGCTTTGAGTCGCCTCGCAGCGGCAGGAATGTGAGCGCGAGGGACACGCAGCAGAGGACCAGCGAGATCCCCGTTGTCGCCGCGAGCGAAGCCAGAATTGCGAGGGGCGTGCGCTTGGGCGTGGCGGCCAAGAAGGCGGACTCTACGGCACATCGTTCCATGTGGCGAGAGGCGCCTGCGCCGCACGATTGGCGAGTACGTCAAGCACTACCACTCCGAGCGCAACCACCACCTTGGTCGCGCGTACAGTGACGATGGACGGAAGGGGTGCGTTGCCCATACCGGGGAATATGTCGCCTAGACGCGGCTGGCGCTTCCGCAGCCCTGACCGGTAGGATCTCCTATGCTCACGTACGCCCTCCTGGGGCTCGTCTCCAGGGCGTCCCTTCCCGTGACCCTCTCGGGCCAGGAGGACGCGGAAGAAGACGGGCTCGATGAACGAGGGCGTCTCGGTTACGCCCTGCCTCTCACCCGCGCGTGTCCCCGCTGTCATCCGTTCAAGACGGTCCGGCGAGCGAGATGGCGGCACTGTCCTTGCCCAGCATCGTGAGCTAGCGTCATCGCCGCGATGCTGAACCCCGCTCAGTCTTCCCCCACCGAGCCTACGCGCCAGCCACGCCTCAAGAAGCTCGTCATCCACCGCTTTCGGAACGTCGTGCCTGGCACCACGCTGCTGTTCGACAACACCTTCAACGTTCTGGTCGGCAAGAACGGTGTCGGGAAGTCTACCTTGTTGCGTCTCCTGGAAGGGCTGTTGACGGGTAACGACGCGCTCCTCGGGGCTACCCCGCTCCATGCTGACTACGAGATTGAGTTGGGCGACGACCGACTCTCCGTATCCATCGAACTCAACTGTGGGGTGTGGCGTCCGCCAACGCGCGTTTCGACGGACGCGCAGGTGGCTCAGGAAGAGTATCCGATAGTTCCGGCTGACATACGGTTGAGCGGCAAGTTGGAAGGGCCTGGCGTGCCGTTGCTTGAGTGGAGTTACGCTGCTCCAAGCCCGACCTTCAACGTGAGCGTCGGAGGTGTCCCGACCGCGACAAGACCCCCAGCCGGACAGGCGTTCAATTTCTACACCTCACCGTTTCCACTAGCCGTACGGGTGGCGGTCACGCAGCAGACGCCACCCCCTCACCTGGCTTTCGCCCGATTACTTCCGTTCTTCGATCTGAACAGCATCCGTCGCTTTGACGAGGCCCTGGCGACCTTCCAATCACTGTTCGGTTGGTCGGCGGTGTTGCGGACAACGAGTGCCTCGTCAGGACGCTCCATCAGTGCAGCAAAGCCATTCGACTGGACAAACATGGAGGTGGTCAAAGGACTCCTTAGCTGTGACCTCGACGAGGCTCGCGAGAAAGGCTTCGTGAGATGGTCAAGCGCGAAAGACCCGGTCCTCATGGAGTTTCAGGGACATGCTCGCGTCGGAGACATGTCGCTAGATGTGCCACTGAACGCCGTCGATGTAACACCGGACGGCACTTCGTACGAGCTAGGCCCTTGTCGAGTTAGAGTCACTCGGCCCGATGGCACTCTCTTCTTTCACGATGACCTCAGCTTCGGCCAGAAGCGGTTCTTGGCGTTTCTTTACATCGTCAACCGAGGTTCATTTATCGTGCTGGCCGATGAATTGAGCAACGGCATGCACCGCGCGTGGATTGACCTCGCCGTCAAGAAGTTGCGTGACCGCCAGAGCTTCATCGCCGCGCAAAACCCTCTCATCTTGGACCGGATAGGCTTCGCTAACGCTCAGCAGATGCAGCAGTCGGTCATCTTCTGTCGAGAAGACCAGGGGCACTTCGTCTGGGAGAACGCGCCCGTCGAGGAAATGCGGGATGTTTTCCGTGCCTACGACGTGGGACTGCAACACATGAGTGATGTTCTTTGGCAAAAGGGACTTTGGTGACTCAGCAACGGCTCCGGCTGCTGGTGCTCCCAGAGGACAGCGGTGTGGACGGTTTTGCCACCATCAAGACCGTCGTGCGCCACCTCCTCGAATACATCGAACCCAACGGGGTGCTCTGGAAGGACGAGGGCCGTGACCATGAGTGGATTGACCCGAGGACGCGCGAGGAGCTTACGCTCGTTCACGCCGCCGCCTGGAAGGTGGAACGCCCGAGTGACCCCGCCTTAATCGAGCAGAAGCGAGACCTTAAGCGAGCCGTGGTCACGCACCTGTTGCTTCACGAGACCTTCGACGGCCAGCGAAAGCCAATCGGCTTCGTCTTCTTCCACCACGACGGCGATGACGCCTGGAGTTCGCACACCAATTGTACGCTCTGCCAACAGTTCCGAGACTTTCTGCTTGAGCTGGAGCAAACCGTTCGGGCGGTCATCAACCGCGACGAACGCCTCCAGTCCGACGACCCTGATACCGTAGTGGGGCGCGCACTGTCACGACTGTTTCCCGTTGAACCCCACTGGTCGGTCGAGGCGTGGCTGCTCGGAAAGTCTGAGCGAGCCCGCACCCTCTGCGTTGAGAAACATCATGGCCTCCATGATGGCCCCAACGCATGGTGGCAAATTAGTCGGGCCGAACTGGAGGAGCGGAGCCAGCCGAAGAAGAGCTGCCTGAAGGACTGTAACAACCTCGCGTTGGCCCGAGTCTTCGACGCCAAGGGTGCGTACGGAGAGAGCCCGTCCTTCACGGCGCTGGCAGACTCTGTCCTCGGCTGCCAAGACCTACTCGACGCGCTTCACGATGTGGCGACGGGTGTGTAGATGAACCGAGATGATGACCGTCTCGCTCGATGGAGCTGCACCTGACTTCCGACTGAACCGACCTCGAAAGACCCATCCCCCTCCCCGCCGACTTTGAGAAGCGCCTCTGGGCCGCAGCCGACCAGCTCTGGACGAACTCGTCCCTCAAGCCCAGCCAATACTCCTTGCCGGTCCTGGCCCTCATCTTCCTGAAGTACGCCGACCATAAGTTCGCGGCAGCAGAGAAGGAGGTGAGCGGGAGTCGTCGTCGGGGGGCCGCGAGCAAGGAGGACTACCACGCGGCAGGGGTCCTCTTCGTGCCACCGGCAGCAAGGTACTCGAAGCTGCTCCAGCTCCCCGAAGGGTCCGACATCGGCAAGGCGCTCAACGAGGCGATGAAAGCCATCGAGAGCGAGAACGACGAGGTGAAGGGCGTGCTCCCCCGCACCTACCCGAACGCGAGCTCGAGCTGCACCTCGCCACCGTCGCCCTCGACGTCGTCCGTCGGGTCACGCGCCCTCGCCACCGCTGGAGCCTCGGTCGGCACGCCGATGTGCGCGAGGATTCGCGCCACCGATGCGGCCTCGGTGATCGCCGCGATCACGCGGAGCCGTCCGTCGCACTTCGGGCACTTGAGTACGTCCACGTCGAGCGAGCGTCGGAGGAGGCGGGCCCAGTCCATGCGCGGGGTCGCGGCGTAGAGCACGCCGCCAAGCAGGCGGTCCCAGTGGCGTACGGAGAGCACGTTCGCGGTCAAGCGCTCCACGTCGCCAGGCTCGGCCCTGACGGTGATCGCAGCGTGGGGATCTTCGGTCCGTCCGATCGATCCCAGCGACAACCGCGGTGCCGGATCGAGCATCGGGCACCAGTGTCGAGGTCTTCCGAACGGGACCCAGGTTCAGGTACAAACGGTTCCATGACAACACAGCTCCAAAAGCTGGTGCAGCTCGGGGGCCCGGTTCGGCGCGCTCCGGCGGATGGCGGTCGGCTTCTAGAGGTCTTCGGGCCCGCTCAGCTCGACTCCCTGATGCCCCTGTTGCAACTCGCGAACGGGTTCTATGCCTTCGAGTCTGCCTTGCACGTGTTTGCAGACGCAGGAGCCGCGCCGGAGCTAGGGCTCATCGAGTGGAACGACCGGAGCCTCTGGATCTCCGGGTATTCCGGGATGGCGGACGGGGCCCTGTTCTTCGCCGAGGACATCTTTGGTATCCAGTTCTGTCTCCGGGGAGGCGTGGTATCGACGTTCGATCCGGAGACCGGAGCATTCGACACGATGGCTTCTTCGATCGAGGACTGGGCTCACAACATCTTGGGCGATCCGGGCCTGCTCACCGGGCATTCACTGGCTCATCAGTGGCAGGCTGCCCACGGGGCGCTCAAACCCGGTCGTCGCTTGATACCGAAGCGTCCGTTCGTGATGGGCGGCGAATATGCGATTGACAACTTGTACGAAGCAGACGCCGTAAAGGGTATGCTCTACAGAGGCTCGGTCGCCGTTCAGATACGCGATCTGCCCGACGGTACACCCATCACACTGAAACTCGTCGACTAGCCCGCTTCTACTGACGCATCGCCAGAAAAAATCATGGCCAAGAAAAGTCCCTACCTTGCCGCGTTGGAGCGCGCTGCCAAAGGTCTCGCCGCCGGGAAGCCGGCGAAGAGATACCCGCTGCTCGTCGGAGCCTTCGATCTCTTCGCGGCAGCCGGGGATGTGCCCCGCGCGGAAGCGGTCGGCCGCCTGATCTACGACGGCTTTCACCCGTTGCCTCCACAGCCGGTGAACGCCATGGGGACAGGCCCCATCGACGGGTTCCTCCGTGCCGCCGGGCGCCCGGACGTCACCGGTGGACGTCCTCTCGAGGAAAGGTTCGGGCAGCAGGTCGGCCTGTCCGAGCGCACGCCGGCGGACGAGCGCGCACGCGTGTGGGAGGCACGTGCGCGCGGAGACCTGACGCGGGACGCATTCCGCGGGCTTCCACCTCCTCCGTCCGACTGGAGAGCGCTCGACGGCAGGGACTTGTGGCGTAGCGCTCAAGCCCTTGCACGGCCTCAGACAGACGGAAGTCTCGCGAAGACGGAGAGCGAGGCGCTCGCGGCGTTGACCAAGTACATCGACGCGTTGGCCGCCGATCCCGCGGCGTTTGCCCACGGCCTCGGCAGCGAGGTCGTCCTCGGCCTGGACCTCGCGCTCCGCCACGGGGCTCCCGTGGCCCGATGGGTGACCAGGTTCGCGCCGACCTTGTTGAACGAGCTCAAGATCGAGCAGATGCTGTGTCTGCCCGCCGTGGCAAAGGCCATCGTCGGCGGCCTATTTCGCGAGGTCGTCGGGCTCACCGACGCGCAGTCGGCAGAAGTGCTGGCGGGCATCGAGGCGGCTGCCGGTGGCGCACCGGCTGCTGCGCCGAAGGTCGTCCCCAGTGGCAGCGTGAAGCGCACAGTCTCTTGCGACTCCAGCCAGTTCTCTCTGGAGCACGTGGACTCCAAACCGAGCGAGGCCTATTTCCAGGATGATCGCGAACATGCGCAAGGCATGTCGATCTTCCCGGGTCACGTCGGCATCGCAACGCCTGCCGAGACCGCCGAATGTGCGGTCGAGGTCCGCGTCGAGAAGCAGCCTCCCAAGGCGCTCGGCGTCGACGCCGCCGCTCAGGCCGTGAGCTTCCCATTCGCGGTGCGCGGGCCGCTCGTCCTGCGGAGCCTGATGTCGTCCGCGGCGGATGAAGATCCCTTCGAGGTGGCGCACGGCGCGTACGACGTGCTCGCTATCTTCCGGGCCGCAAAGGGGCGGCGAGATGACTCGCTCCGCAAGTTCACGGTAACCATCACCTTCGTCCCGTCAGGCGCCCTGAACGCACCCGGGTGTCTCAAGCTGGAGGACGGGGGGACCCCTCCGACGAGCATTTTCGTCCACGAACGCGGCTAGGCTGGCAGGCCACGAGCGGGTCGAGCGGGCGGAGGTCCGCGATCTCCTTGGCGTGTTCGTGACGCGGGTGCCCTTCGACTGGAAAGGCTGGCAACGGGCGCCCCCCGTCGAACGCAAGAAGATGGCGCTGGAGAGCCTTCATCGGGGAGTACGCTGGTCCAGTCATCGGTACGCGACGCTGATGGTGCCCTGGCAGGCGCTTGCGTTGTACGACGATGCAATCGTTCCCCACTTGTACGACCACGGGGGCGCTCCGAGCTGTGCCTGGAGCCATGCGTCGTGCCGCGCCTTCCGGGCGCGCTCGTTCGTGCGTACCAGGCGGGCCAGCGCGGCATCGTCCGTCAGCTCGCGCCGGTAGTCTGCTGCCGGGGGCTCGTGCGAGCCAATGATCGACAGGACGATCTGCCGGAGCGTTTCACCGTCGAAATAGAGCGCGAGGCTGAATGCTTGCCCTCCTGGCTGCCCAACGTGAACGGCGAATGCTGACCACTGGCCAGCGCCGGGATGGGCGCGCAGCGTGGCTCCTCCGGCGAGCGGCGATGCCAGGAACCCGGTCCGCGTCAGCCGTGGCCCTATGCGTTCGCCGGTGTCGAGCGAGAGGTCTCCGGTGGACGCGTCCATCGTTACGGCCCGAGCGGCCAGGGCCGCGACGGGTGCTCGCGCGAAGTAGATGATCTGGATGGTGCTCGCGCCACCGCGCGGATCGTAGCTCGAGGTGACCTCTCCCCAGGGGCGCCACCAGGGAAGGGACCCGAGTTGTGCCTCGAGCCACACGTCGTGTCGGGCTTTGGCGGCCAGCTCTTTCTCTTCGGACCAGTCGTCCCACGACGAGCTGGCAGTTGCCGGCGCCATCGAAAGCTCGACCATGCGGAGGGCGTCGTCCTCGAACCGGAGAGTCGCGACGAACATCTGTCCGCCGATGTCGCGGCTGCCGAGGTTGAAGATCGACCACGGGCTCCCCCCAGGCACGGGGGAAGCACTACCTCCTGCGAGAGGTGACGCGAGGAAGACCTTCAGCGTGAGGGCCGGGCCGACGCTCTCGCCGCTGTCGAAAGCGATCTCCCCCGTTCCGTTGTCCATCATGGGCCGAGGGGGACCCCACCCACGCGCTTGGTCTTCGATTGCCAGTCGGGGATGTAGTACTGAGGCAGGCCGCCCGCCGAGGGCGGGTTCGTGACGTGCGGGTTGGCGAGCGCCGTGGCCGAGGCGACGGGCGTGTCTTCGGTGAGCTCGTAGAGGCCCTCGGTGCCTCGATAGCCGTGCACGGGGTGAGGTGCGACCTGAAGACCCTGGAAGATCTTGCTGCGGCTCTCGCCGCACGCCTTGACGGCTTCCGGCGTCGTCGCGAAGCCGGTGACACCGGGCTCACCCATGGCGACGATGGTCCCTTTTGGCAGAACTGTGTCGTGCCACGTGTCGACTCCCGTATAGGGCGCGTTCGACGGGCCCTGCTGGCCACGCGCCAGGTCCGACGGCGAGACCAGGCCGAGCGGATCCTGGTGCCGGGTCGGGTTGCGCGGATAGCGATACT
>Ga0302279_10002557_pt1 | contig 23814 bp, 18 predicted proteins | sample III_Bog_N3_3_FD_194541 | JGI IMG/M metagenome (GOLD analysis project Ga0302279, IMG submission 194541) | Peat permafrost microbial communities from Stordalen Mire near Abisko, Sweden - III_Bog_N3_3 | ecosystem: Environmental > Terrestrial > Soil > Wetlands > Peat | place: Sweden: Abisko... | reverse complement strand
CTTCTTGCCGCGGGCGAGCGCGATCTCGACCTTGGCGAGGCCACCCTTGAAGTAGAGCCGGGTCGCCACGGCGGTCATCCCCTCGCGGCCGATCGCCAGGGTGATGAGCAGGATCTCGCGATGGTGCAGCAGCAGCTTGCGCATGCCCTTGGGCAGGTGCCCGAAGGCGGCGCCGGCCATCGCGAGGATGCTCACCCCCTGGAGGAACACCTCGCCGCGGTAGATGACGCAGAACGAGTCGGTGATGTCCGCCTTGCCGGCGCGGAGCATCTTCACCTCGCTGCCCTTGAGCACGAGCCCCGCCTCGAAGCGGTCGCCGAGGTCGTAGTCGAAGCTCGCGCGCTTGTTGCGGACGATGAGGGTCTCGCCCGGTCGGGCCTTCTCTTTCACCATCGGGCGAGCTCCCCCAAGGTCACGCCGCCTTCGTCGCCGGCCCGAGCGCCGCGAGCCGGTGCGCCAGCGTCTCCAGCGCGTCCGTCGGCAACCCGCGCGCCTCGCCGTCGCGGCGGTACTCGGCGAGGAGCTGGCGCGTCTGCTCGCCCACCTTGGTGAAGTGGTAGCGGAGGTAGGTCTGCAGGTCGACGGGGAGCACCCAGGGCGCCAGCTTCCAGAGGATGCGCAAGGTGAAGCCGCGCAACAGGAAGGCAAGGAACGGCCGGCGTACGCCGAGGCGGGCGGCGACCACGTCGATCGCCTGGCGCGAGGTCGCGGCGACCCCGCCGAGCAGCGGGCCGCGACGGAGGGCCGCGAGCGACCAGCCGGCGATCTCGAGCGCGGCCACGTTGGGCATGAGCACGCAGGAGCCGAAGGCGCTCGTGGCTCCCACGTTGGCGTTCTCGGCCGCGGGGCACCCGCCGCGCGCGAGCAGCTCGGCCACGGCGCGCCCGTGCGAGCCGCCAAACGCGCTCGGGCTCCCCGGCGGGAACAGGTAGGCGACGCCGGGACGAGGCACGGTCTCGCCTCGCAGCGGCGCCTGGTAGCTGATCATGCCGATCAGCGCGGGCACCACCGCGCTGCGAGGGAACGCTCGGGCGATGCGCTCCCCGGAGTCGATCCCCGGCGGCAGCGCCACGACCGTTGCATCGCCCACGGCGTCGGCGATGGAGCGCAGCCAGCCCTCGTCGAGGAGCGCGTTCGCGGGGACGCACAGCCAGACCTGGTCCCACGTCTCCGCGGCGACGGCCGTGAGCGAGGTGTGGACGGGGGCGCGGAGCTCGACGGGGATGCGCTCTCCCCGCTTCTTGAGCGGGTAGAGCCACATGCCGGCGGCGAGCGCCGCGGCCGCCGTGGGGCGGACGAAGAAGGCGACGTTCGCCCCGGCGATCTGGAGGTGACGGGCATAGACCTGGCCCACGGCCCCGGCCCCGACGAGGAGGATGTTCACGAGGCCGGGCTCACGTCTTCAGCCGCCGACGACGGCAGTGCTCACGTTGACGCTGGCCTGCACCGAGACCGTGATGGTGGTCGACGCCGCCACCGAGGTCTGGATCTGGGTCGCGAACTGGACGCCGAACACCACCGCGCAGGCCGCGGAGTTGCTGAGCTCGGTGCTGACGTTCTGCGCCGCCCCGGCGACCGAGGCGGCGGCGGTAGCCACCAGCTTGCCTTGGGCGAGGACGTTGAGGATGGCGGGGAGGTTCGTCTCCAGGGTCGTCTTGAGCTTGGGGTTCGACGCCGAGGTCGACGCCAGCACCACCGTGGGGGCCGTGCAGGTGGCCTGGAGCGAGCCCTCGCCGCTGCACGCGGCCTCGCAGTTGGCGTCGATGGTGCAGCTCGGGGCGGTCAGCGAGGCCTCGCAGACGGGCGCCGTGTAGGCGACCGAGCAGCCGCCCCGGCAGGTGGCCTCGGCGCCGCAGTTGATCGACGCGGAGGAGTCGAGCGTGCAGTCGCCCGAGCAGGTGCCCGTGCAGGTCCCGGCGCACTGGCCGACGCACATGCCCGAGCAGGTGCCGGTGCTGGGGGCGCCGTCGCAGGTGCCGGTGCAGGCGCCGCCGCAGGTGCCGGTGCAGCTCGCCGCGCAGGTCCCCTGGCACTGGGCCGCGACTGTCGCGGAGCCCTCGCAGACCGCCATCGCCTCGCAGCTCCCGCTGCAGACGCCGCTCAGCTCGGCCTTCGAGCAGCGCGCGATGACGGTGGGCGCCTGGCACATGTGGGTGACGTCGCAGCTGGTCTCGCAGTCGAACTGCGCCTGCGCGTCGACCTGGCACTGGCCGCCCTCGATCACCGGGACGCTCGTCCCCGCCGCCTTGATGGCGGTGACGGCCATGGTGCACGCCTGCTGCATGACGGCGTCGGTCACCATGGTGCCGTCGCCGACGGCGGGCGGGGTCATCCCCAGGTCGGTGGCGATCGCGGCGCAGGCGACCGCGAGCGAGGCGCGCATGCCGCCGGAGACCGTGGCCAGATCCGTCATCGCGGCCTCGAACGCCTGCCCGGTCGCCTCGAGGGTCGGGTCGCACACGAGCCCGTCGAGGCTCGCCTGCGTACACCCGCTCGTCATCGCCACCACCAGCGCGGCGCCGGCCAGCCGGCGAGCTCGTCGAACGTTACCCATGAAAGCTCTCCTCGTTGATTGCTGAAGAAGGCGCGAGAACGCGCGGCGACCATCCTAACGCGGGCCGCGTCGCGGGCGCGTCACGAAACGGGCGTCGTGAGGCGCAACATGTCGGCGGCGAGCGTCTCCTGCACGTACCGCACGGTGCGCTCCCGGAGCGCGGTCTTGGTCTTCGCGTAGGCCTCGCGCGGCAGCTCGCCGAGGCGGCGCGCGTGAACGAGGGCCGCATCGAGGAGCCCCTCCTCGGTGGCGAGCTCGTCGACCCAGCCGGCAGCGAGGGCGCCCTCCGGATCGACGACGCTGGCGAACAGGGTCGCTGCGGTGAGGTGGGCGGCGTGGAGCCGGTCGCGGCACAGCTCCATGGCGAGGATCGGGACGGGCATGCCGATCTGCACCTCGTTGAGGCCGATGCGGAAGGGCCCGCGGGTCGCCACGCGGACGTCGCCGGTGAGCACCGTGAGCGCGCCCCCCGCCAGCGCATGCCCGGTGCAGGCCACCACCAGCGGCAGCGGCAGCGTGTAGAGGCGGAGCAGGGCGCGCGCGCCGCGGGTCACCAGGGCGCGCGCCTTGTCGATGCCGCCCATCATCTCGGCGAGATCGAACCCCGCGCTGAAGCGCCCCTTGCGCCCGGTCAGGACCACCGCCACGCCCTCGCGCTCGGCGCGGTCCAGCGCGGCGTCGAGGTCGTCCATCATGGCGTAGCCGAGGGCATTGGCCTTCCCGTCGTCCATGCCGACGATGGCGACCCGGTCTCGAAGCTCGAAGGTGACGTTGGACATCGGTGCGCTCCTCGCGGTGGGCGGCGACCATAGCCGATGCCGTGGCCCACGGCACGGGCGCCGGAGGTCCCCACCCCATCGCCCCGTGGACCCGGTAGGATGGCCGGAACGACCCGGTCGATGAGCCTCTCCAAGCTGACCCCCGAGCACGCCGCGCTTCTCCCGGAGCCCGGAGCCCCCGACGCCTGCTACCTGCTCGACCTGTCCTCGTGGGCCCGCGGGCTCTACGAGCTCTACCGGAGCCGCGGCGTCGAGGTCGATCACCGGGACAGCACGCTGGTCGCCGCCGGGGTGCTCAAGCGGCTGGTCGACGACGTGCTGGTCGCGCGGCGGCCGGCGTACCTCGCGGTGGCGATGGACGTCCTCGGCCGCCCGCCGCGCGGCCCCGCCGGGCCCGGGCTATGGACGGCAGCTCGAGGTCCTGCTCGAGGTGTTCCTCCAGCACCGGATCCCCGTCCTCCGGGGCGGCGGGCACGAGGCCGACGACTACCTCGGAGCCCTCACCCAGCGCGCCCGCGCCGCCGGGCTCCGCGTCGTCCTGCTCTCGCTCGACCAGGACCTGTGGCAGCTCTTCGAGGCTGCGAGCCCGGGCGCCGTCGTGTCGTGGGACGTATCCGGCGGGAAGGTGTTCGCGGCCGCCGACGTGGAGCGGGCCTACGGCGTCCCGCCCGAGCTGCTCACCCAGGCCATGGCCCTCGCGGGCGACGGCGACGAGGCGCCCGGGATCGCGGGGATCGGACCGCAGAAGGCGGCCAGGCTGCTCCTGCGCCACAAGACCCTGGAGACGGTCCTGACACGCTGGCAGTGGGAGACCGGCAAGCTCGGCCCCAAGCTGCGCGACGGTGCCGCCGCGGCGCGGATGTCGCTCGCGCTGGTGACGCTGGATCGGCAGGCGCCCGTGCCGTGGACGCTGGATCAGCTCGCGACCGGCTGGAGCGAGGTCGACGCGACGGCCATCGGCCGGCTCGGCGTCAAGCACGGGCTCGGCATCCTCCGTGACGCGGAGGCGATGCCCAAGGCCGCCGTCGACCCGGAGCGGGCGGCGCGGTGGCTCGCGGGGGGCTCCCCGGATCGCGCCTAGCGGCGGGCCTGGAGGGCGGACATCAGCGGCCCGGCCGCGCCAACTGGGAGGCGTCCGCCCAGTTCGCAGCCACCTCGCGCACCCGCACGTTCCCGGTAAGGTCGCCCCCGACGCGGGGCGCCACGGCGGTCTCTGCCAGCACCACGCCGGCGGCCTCGAGCGCGGCGCGGACCCGGCCGCGGAGGAGGCGCGCGGCGCTCGCCGATCGCCGCTCCGCCGGCAGATCGACGCCGACGTTGCGGCAGCCGAACACCTCCGCGCCCACCCGCACGGTGACGGGCCCGCCCGCCACGGCGGTGGCCACCGCCTGGAGGTGAGCGACGATCTGGGCAGGCGTGGCATCGACGAAGGCGCGGTTCATCCGGAGAGCCTGCGGGTACCGGACGGGCGCGACAACGGGGGCGGCCGGACGAGGAAGGTCCGGGGCGACGAGCAAGCCGCCGTTGACCAGATCCAGCCGTATCGGCCGGGTCCGGGAGCGCGGTCGGGCGCTCTCGGGCGTGCCGCGGGTAAGGACGCTCCCAGGCGTTCCGGGGGAGGGGCGGTGGGCCCGCCTCCCTCGCATTCTGCTTGCGGAGGCCGCGGGATGGGACTACAAGATGCGCCGTCTCACGAACGTCACTGGCCCTCGACACGATGCTTTCCCATCTCCTTCTTCGCGCTTCCGCGGAGCAGGAGACCCTGGCTCGCTCGGATGACTGGACGACGCACCGTGTGCCGAGCGCAGACTTTTCTGCGTGGCACGTCACCGTCCGACCCGCTGCGGTTTCATCGGATGGCAGGCTGAGCGCGCAACACTGCGCAACCAGGAAGCCGTGAAAGCACAATCCCATGGGCAATCGTCTTTACGTCGGAAACCTCTCCTTCAACACCAGCAAGGAGACCATCGAGGCCACCTTCGCCGCCGCCGGCGAGGTTCGTGAGGTCGCGATGCCGACCGACCGTGAGACCGGGCAACCCCGCGGCTTCGCCTTCGTCACCATGGGCACCGCCCAGGCGGCGAACAACGCCATCTCGCAGCTCAACGGCGCGATGGTCGATGGCCGCTCGCTCAAGGTCAACGAGGCCCAGGAGCGCACCCAGGGCGGCGGCGGCGGCGGCGGTGGTGGTGGTCGCGGCGGTGGTGGCGGCGGCGGCGGTCGCGGTCGCTACTAGTAGATTCGGGGACTCTGTCCCCGACTCGGTGTAGATAGGGGGCTCTGCCCCCAACGATGGGGGCTCCCCGATGGGGTTCTGCCCCCAACGTCGTCTCAATGGGGGCTCCCCGATAGGGTTCTGCCCCCAACGTCGTCTCGGAGGGGGCTCTGCACCGCCCCCAACGTCGTGTCGATGGGGGCTTTGCCCCCAAACCCCCATGGGCTGAGGGCTCCGCCCCCACCCCCCGCGCGCGGCGGGCCTTCCGGGTGCCGCTGTGCGACCGTTCGAACGCGCCGTGACGGCGCGGAAAGGCCGGTATCCCCATGCAGAGGCAGGGAGCGTTGAAGCGACAGAAAGAGCGCGCTCGCCAGGAAAAGCAGCGCGAGAAGGACGCCGACAAGGCGTCCCGTCGCAAGGACAAAGGACCCGCCGGCGTCACCACGCCCGGTGAGGATCCCGATATCGCGGGCATCATCCCCGGCCCCCAACCCCCCAGCGAAGACTGATGCCCGTCGGGGAACGTCGAGAGGCGTTCCCTCAAAGGGCCAGATTGCGCCCCGAGGCGTTCCCCCAGCACGGCGAAAGAGCACCCCCGAGGTGCTCCCCAGCGCGCTGAAGGAACGCCTTCGGCCGTTTGCATGCTGTCCGTGAGGCGTGTGCCCCTCCGGTCGGGGAACGGCCTCGAGCGTTCCCCGTGACGACCGGAAGCGGAGGCGGACGTCTAGCGCCGGCGGCCTCGATCATGCCGGCCGTCCCCGGTTTGGCCCTGCTGCTGCGGCGTCTCGTCCGAGCCAGGCGCCGGTTCACGGGGCGCGGATCGCTTCACGTAGACGACCACCGGGGTCCGCCCCGCCTGACGCGGCCCCTCCCGCGGTGCGGAGCGCGCCGGCGATGGCGCGAAGTCGGGAGCGCCCCGGTGCACCGTCTGCACGGTCGGAGCACTCTCCGGTGCCCGTTGCGGACCCTGCGCGCCGCGGTGCGGGCGCTGGCTGAGCTGCTGCGACGACGGCTGCGGCTCCCGCTGCGCGTGCTGTTGCGGACGCGCCTGGGAGCCGTGCTCCGGGTGTTGCTGCGGTCGTGCCTGCGAACCGTGCTCGCCCGGCTGTTGCCGCCGTGCCTGCGAGCCGTCCTCCCTGCGTTGCTGCGGTCGTGCCTGCGAGCCGTGCTGCCCGTGCTGTTGCGGCCGTGCCTGGTCCGCGTGCTGCCCGCGTTGTTGCGGCCGGGCTTGGTCGCCGTGTTGTTGCGGCCGGGCTTGGTCGCCGTGTTGTTGCGGCCGGGCCTCGGCGCCGTGCTCCCCGCGCTGTTGCGGCCGGGCCTGGTCCGCATGCGGCTGCGGCCGTGTCTCGGAGCCCTGCTCCCCGTGCTGCGGTGCTTGCAATCCTCGCGCTTGCGGGTGGGCCTGCGGCGCGTGCTGCCCGCGAGCGCCCTGGGACCGTGACGCCTCCGGGCCCCGATCCCAGCGGGCTTGCTGGGGACGAGGGGTCTGCTGGGCGAAGGGGGGAGTGGCGGCGGGACGGGCGGGCGGGGGCGGGGGCGGGCGATACTCGCGCGCTGCGGGCACGAAGTCGGGGGTGAGCTCCCGCGAGGCATAGGCGCGCCAGATGTCGCGGCCGTCGCTGCGGTGGGCGTTGAGCCGCCGATCGAGGCCGGCGAGGAAGCGGAGGATGTTGTCGAGATCGCGCTGAAAGAAGCGCTCCGACTGGGAGTTGTGGGCGGCGGAGATGGTCTGGGGGAAGTCGATCAGGGTCGGGCCGGCCGCGGCGAGCAGGACGTTGTACGGCGAGAGATCGCCGTGGATGAGGTCGCAGCAGAGCATGCCGACGATCTGCTGGCGCAGATCGCGGTACAGGGCGCCAGCGTGCTCGGGGGAGAGGGGCGCGTCGATGAGGCGCGGGGCGATGTCGCCGTCGGCGTCGGTGCAGAGCTCCATGAGGAGCACGCCGCCGTAGAACATCACCGGGGTGGGGACGCGCACGCCGTGGGTGTGGAGGAGCTGGAGGGCGTGAGCCTCGGACGACTTCCACGCGTCCTCCGCCTCGTCGCGGCCGAAGCGGCTGCCCTTGTCCATGGCGCGCTGGGTGCGGCTGTTGCGGACCTTGCGCCCCTCTTTGTAGGAGGCGTTGTGCTTGAAGCTGCGCTGCTCGCGGTCCTTGTAGACCTTGGCGGCGATCACCTGACCACGGTAGACGACGCGGAACACGTCGGCCTCCTTGCCGCTCTTCAGACGACCGAGGATTTCGTCGATGATCCCTTCTTCGAGGAGGAGGTCCAGGTTGTTTTGCATGGCTCTGGCGGGACCGACCTTACTAGGTCCGGCGGGCGGGTGCGCATTTTGTCTGGCCTGCTCCGCGGGCATCGTCCGGGATGAACCGGTCGTCCGGGGAGCGCCCGAGCGGGCATGGTGCGGAGCGCCTGAGAGCGCTTCCCGAGCGGGCAGGCGCTAGCGCCGGGCCCTCGAGAGCGTCCGGGCGTGGTCCGGCACCGCCGTGAGAAAGCGCTCGCGCCAGGCGGGCGCGCTGATCTTGTCGGCGCGGGAGAGCAGCCGGGCGCGCGCGGCCTGGGCGGCGCGGGCGGCCGCCTCGCGCGCCCCGGTGGCGGCGAGCGCCTCCGCGTGGACGAGGCGGACCAGGGCCTCGCCGGTGCCGCTCTCGCCGTGCTCCTCGAGGATGGCGTGGGCCTCGACGGCGACCGGGAGCGCCTCGGCCGGGCGCTCCAGGTGGAGCAGCGTGCGCGCCAGGACGGCGAGCGCGGCGGCGCGGAGCGGGGGCGCCACGACGAGCTGCTCGGCGGCGGCGCGGGCCTCGCGCTCGGCGACGGGGAGCTCCCCGGCGAAGAGCGCGATCTTGGCCAGGTAGGTCCGGGCGAGGCCCTCCATGCGGACGTCGCCGAGGAGGTGGAAGGCGTCGATCGCGCGCTGCTCGTGGAGGCGCGCTTCGGCGAGCAGGCCGCGGTAGGCGAGGGCGTGCCCGAGGTTCTGCAAGGCCGCGGCGGCCAGGTCCCGGAGGCCCATGCGCACGGCGCCGGCGAGGGCGGCGCGGAGGGTCTCCTCGGCGCTCTCGAAGTCGCCGAGCTCGGCGAAGGTGAAGCCCAGGTTGGAGCGGACCACGCAGGCGTTGCGGCCGTCACCCGCGGCCTCGAGCGACGCGAGCGCCCCCTCGAAGCCCTCGAGGCTGGCGCCGGGGTCGCCCGCCTCGAGGGCGCGGAGGGCGTAGAGTTGCTGGAGCTGGGCGGCGACGGGCGCGTCCAGGGCCGCGGGGTCGGGGACGGCGCGGCGGATGCGCGCCAGGAGGCGGTCGGACGCCGCCTGACGACAGCCGACCAGCAGGCAGGCGGCGCTCTCGGCGAGGCAGAGGAGCTGCGCGCTGCGGGCCCCGGGCGCGGTGGGGGTCCGCAAGGCGAGCTCGGCGCGCTCCTCGACCCGGTCGAGGCCGCGGAGCTTGCCGGCGGCCACCACGGCGTGGGTGAGGGCGCGGAACCAGGGGGTCGTTCCGGGCACCAGCAGCGCCCCGGCCGCGACGCTGCTGGCCTCGGCGGCGGGCAGCTCTCCCCGCCACACCTCGGCCTCGGCCTGGATGAGGAGCAGGTGGCCGAGATCCTCGCCGCCGGCGCCCTGGGCGCGGCCCAGGGCCGCCCGCTCGAGCGCGACGGTGAGGTCGCTGCTGTCGAGGGCCTGCTCGGCGGCGCGCCGGTACCAGCGGACGCTGCGGGCGGCGTCGTGGCCCCGGCGGAAGTGCTCGGCGAGGGTCATCGCGTCGGCCGATCCGGACTGCTCCAGCCACTCGCCCGCGAGGCGGTGGCCGAGGGCGCGATCCGCCTCGGTGAGGGTGGCATAGGCCGCCTCGCGCACCAGCGTGTGACAGAAGACGTAGTGGGGATCGGTGCCCGGCGAGGGCACGCTGGCGGGGGCGATGATCTCGCGGCCGGCGAGGCTGTCGAGCCAGGCGGCCACCTCCTCGGCGCTGCGCTCGCCCCCGAGGAGGGCCAGCACGCCGCCGCGCGAGAAGCCGTCGCCGAAGACGCTGGCCGCGCGGAGCACGCGCTTGGCCTCGCCGCTCTCGGCGTCGAGACGCGCCTCGACGGTGCCGAGGACCGAGTCCGGCAGGGCGTCGGCGCGCCCGGCGGCGACAGCGCGAACCAGCTCCTCCAGGTAGAAGGGGTTGCCCTCGGCCCGGTCGACGATGCGCGCCACCACCTCGTCGGCGGCCGCCGGCCCGAGCGCGCCGCGGGCGATCTGCTCGCTCGCCTTGCGCGAGAGCGGCCCGAGCCGGATGAGCTGCACGTCGCGCTCGGCCCACAGGTTGGGGAAGTGCTCGTGGACCTCGGGCCGCGCCAGACAGAGCACCATCAGGGGCAGGTCGCGGAGGTTCCGCAGGGTCGAGTCGATGAGCCGGATGGTGGCGGCGTCACCCCAGTGGAGGTCCTCGAGCACGAGGAGGACGGGCTGCGCGGCGCACTCGGCGGTGAGCCAGTCTTCCCACGCCGCGCGCATGGAGTCGCCCATGATGCGCCCGCTCTCGCGCGCAGCGCGGCGCGCCTCGTCGCCGCCGTCGGGGAAGGGTGTGCCGGCGAGCTCGCCGAGGAAGAAGACGACCCGCGCGGCGTCCGTCCCCTGGCCCAGGTGGCGGGCGACGCGGGTGCGGAGCTTGTCGCGGCGCTGCTCGAGCAGCTCTCCGTCGGCGATGCCCGCGGCGCGACGGAGGACGTCGGCGACCATCCGGTAGGGCGATCCGCCGCCGAGCGAGTCCCCCCCGCCGGTGAGGATCTCCACGCGCTCGCCACGCCGCCGGCGCCCCTCGAGGAACTCGCGCCGCAAGCGGGACTTGCCCGACCCGGGCTCCCCCACCGCGAGGACGACGCTGGCGACCGGCTCAGCGACACAGCCGGAGAGAACGCCCTCGAGCATGGAAAGCTCGCGCGCCCGGCCCACCCAGGGCGCCGCCTGGCCGAGCAAGAGGGGGACGCCCTCGGGGGCGGCGCGCTCGCCGCGAAGCAGGCGGGCCCCGGCTCGCTCGGGGGGACCTTCGAGGTCGACCCGGAAGCGGGCAGAGAGCAGGCCGGCCGTCACTTCGTCGACGTGGATCGCCCCGGCGCGCGCCACGGCGAGGGCGCGCACGCCGCGCTCGATCATCTCGCCCTCGACCTCCCGCGCTGAGACCAGCCCCCGGCCGGTCACCACGCACACCGGCAGCGCGGGGAAGCGGCTCTGCAGCGCGAGCGCGCAGCGCCCCGCCCGGGCGGCCCGGTCCACCGCGCTCCCCCCACCCCACAGGGTCACCACCAGCGAGCCGCCCGCGAGCGCGTGGAGCACGCCGCCGTGCGGCTCGACGGCGGCCACCAGCCGGGCGACGTCCGGGAGCGGCGCCGCGGTGGCCTCCCCCGCGCCGTAGGGATCGGCCTCGCCGGCGAGCACCACGGTCACCAGGCGCGCTTCGCTCAGGGTGAGGGTACGCGGCGTGCGGGGGGCGTCGGTCAGGGGCGGCGTCAGCAGCGCCTCGACGGCGGGCGCGGCCCCACCGGGGAACGCGGCCGGGTCGCCCAGGCGAGCGATCGCCTCGACGACGGCCGCGGCGTCGCGGGGGCGCCCCGCGGGATCGCGCGCCATCATCCGCGCCACCAGATCGTCGAGCGCGGGGGGCACGGCCGGGCGCACGGAGCGCGCGCGCGGCACCTCCTGGAGGAGGATCTTGGCGAGGACGCTCATCGCGTTCATCCCCTCGAAGGCGACGCGGCCGGTCAGGCATTCGAAGAGCACGCAGCCGAGCGAGAACACGTCGGCGCGGGGATCGTAGGCGGGCGGCCCCTGGATCTGCTCGGGCGCCATGTAGCCGGGCGTGCCCAGGAGCGCGCCGGTGCGGGTGACCCGATCGCTGTCGTGGCCGAGCCGGGCGATGCCGAAGTCGACGAGCTTGACCCGCTCCACGTCGCCGTGGAGCAGAAAGAGGTTGGACGGCTTGAGATCCCGATGAACCAAACCTCGCGCGTGGGCGAAGGCCAGCGCCTCGGCCGCGCGACGGACGATCGAGAGGCTCTCCGCCATGGACAGTCCACGGCGGGCGAGGCGGGTCGCGAGATCCTCGCCGTCGAGCCACTCCATGGCGAGGTAGTGCTCGCCCGCCGAGGTGATCCCGTGGGCCACGTGGCGCACGATGCCGGGGTGGCTGAGGCCCGCGAGGATGGTCGCCTCCCGGGTGAACCGCTCGACGTCGAGCGTGTCCTGTCCGCGCAGGATCTTGAGGGCGACCTCGACCCCTTCGTGGCAGTCGCGCGCCCGGAAGACAGTGCCCATCCCCCCGGAGCCTGCCTTGCGCAGCGCCTCGAAGCGGTCAGCAAAAAGCGCACCGAGGGCCACGACACTTCATTCTTAGCGGAGATCGACGGGCGCCGGGAACGGAAAACGTGCACTCAGGGCCGAGGTCCCTCCTTGCCCAGGCGCCGCTCGATGTAGAGGTAGCCGACCGCGACCTTGACGCACGCCAGCAGCGGCGTCGCTACGACGACGCCCGGCAGGCCGAAGATCGCCGCCGAGAAGAGCTGCCAGAAGAGCAGCGTGGCCGGGCGCAGGCGCACCGTGTGCCGCATGATCAGCGGGCTGACCAGGTAGCCCTCGGCCACGTGAACGCAGCCGTACACCACCGCGGCATAGAGCATGTGGAGCGGCGACCGCGCCAGGCCGATGAGGAGCCCCGGCACGGCGCTGGCGATCGCGCCCACGTAGGGCACGAAGGTGCCGAGGAAGGTGAGGATCCCGAGGAGGAACCAGCCGTCGATGCCGGCGATGAACAGCCCCACCGCGGCGAGCACGCCCATGACCAGCATCGATCCCAGGATGCCCGCGGTCCAGTGGCGGAGGGTCAGGCTCAGCCGGCGCCACAGCTCGTCGAGGAGCGGCTCGCCCTCGCGGGGGACCAGGGCGCGGAGCCCCTCCAGGTAGCTCGCGGGCGAGTACGCGAGGAAGAGCGCCAGGACGAACAGCACCAGGACCGTGAGGACGACCGAGCCCACGCTGAGCGCAAAGGGGACGGCGTGGGTCACCAGCGCCTCGGCCTCGGCGACGAGGCGCGCGACCAGGCTGTCCGCCGCCGGGAGCTGCGGCATCGGCCCGGCGCGGTGGATCTGCCCCCACCACGCCTCGACGCGGGTCATCGCCACGGGGATGGCCTCGAGGAGGCGGGCAAACTCCGCCGTCACCACCGGGACGATGAGGAACACCAGCCCGACCAGCGCCCCCCCGAGCATCAGCAGGGTGAGGAGGAGCGCGGCGACGCGCGGGACGAACCGCGTCAGGAAATCGATGGGGTAAGACAGCAGGGTGGCGACGAGGACGGAGAGGAAGCCCAGGAGCAGCACCCCCGACCCCGCCCAGACCAGCCGGAGCAGCCCGAAGAGCACCATCACCGCGAAGGCGACGAGGACGGGATGCTGGAGGAGGGGAGACTGCGAAGGCGGGGCGGGAACCTCGGCCATGCCCCCCTATGGGGTCGCGCGCCTCGGGTCCTCAGCCCCTCGCCGCACCATCGGCCCGCCAGGTTGACCCCCAGCGTTGGCGCGTATAGCTCAGCTCCAGAGCGCGCCCTGCCGCGCTCGCCGCGAAACCAGGAAAGACATGAGCACCCTCCATACGACCGCCCCGGTGGACGCCGCCGGCAAGCCCCTCACCCGCAACGCCCACCTGCTCGCCTGGGTGGACGAGATCGCCAGCCTGACCAAGCCGGCCCAGATCGTCTGGTGCGACGGCTCCGAGGAGGAGAAGCAACGCCTCACCGAGGAGGCCATCGCGGCCGGGGTCCTGGAGCGGCTCGACCAGGACAAGTTCCCCGGCTGCGTCATCCACCGCTCCAACCCCAACGACGTGGCGCGCGTCGAGCAGTGTACGTTCATCTGCACGCCGACCAAGGCGGAGGCGGGCACCACCAACAACTGGATGGCGCCGGACGCGGCCTACGCCAAGCTGGGCGTGCTCTTCGACGGCTCGATGCGCGGCCGCACCCTGTACGTGGTGCCCTACGTGATGGGACCGGTCGGCTCACCGATGTCCAAGATCGGCATCGAGATCACCGACAGCGTCTACGTGGTGCTCAACATGCGCATCATGACCCGCATGGGCCGCGCCGCGCTCGACATGCTCGGCGACGGGAACGGCTTCAACCGGGGCCTGCACTCCACGCTCGACTGCAACCCCGAGCGCCGCTTCATCTGCCACTTCCCCCAGGACAACACCATCTGGAGCATCGGCTCCGGTTACGGCGGCAACGTGCTGCTGGGCAAGAAGTGCCTGGCGCTGCGCATCGGCAGCTACCTCGGCCGCCAGGAGGGCTGGCTCGCCGAGCACATGCTCATCCTCGGGCTCGAGTCGCCCGAGGGCGAGATGACCTACGTCGCGGCCGCCTTCCCGAGCGCCTGCGGCAAGACCAACTTCGCCATGATGATCCCGCCCAAGCGCTTCAAAGGGTGGAAGATCTGGACCGTGGGCGACGACATCGCCTGGATGCGCGTGGGCGCGGACGGGCGCCTCTACGCCATCAACCCCGAGGCCGGGTACTTCGGCGTGGCGCCGGGGACGAGCATGGAGTCGAACCCCAACGCGGTGAAGACCATCTCGCACGACACCATCTACACCAACGTCGCGGTGACCCCGGAGGGGACCCCGTGGTGGGAGGGCCTCGACGGCCCCGTCCCGCCCGCGCTCACCGACTGGAAGGGCCGCCCCTGGACCCCCGCCTCCACCGAGAAGGCCGCCCACCCCAACTCGCGCTTCACCGCGCCCGCCGGCAACAACCCGGCGATCTCCAAGTTCTGGGACGACCCCGCCGGCGTCCCCATCAGCGCGGTCATCTTCGGCGGCCGCCGCGCCACCACCATCCCCCTGGTCATGCAGGCCTTCAACTGGATGGGCGGCGTCTTCTACGGCGCGACGCTCGGCTCGGAGACGACGGCCGCCGCCACCGGCAAGGTCGGCGTGGTGCGGCGCGACCCGTTCGCGATGCTCCCCTTCTGTGGCTACGACATGGGCCGGTACTTTCAGCACTGGCTCGACATGCAGGCCCACGTGCTCTACCCGCCCAAGGTCTTCCTGGTGAACTGGTTCCGCAAGGGCACCGACGGCAAGTTCCTCTGGCCCGGCTTCGGCGAGAACATGCGCGTGCTCAAGTGGATCGTCGACCGCGCCCGCCTCCGCGTCGGCGGGCAGGAGACCCCCTTCGGCTGGGTCCCGAAGGCCGGCGACCTCGATCTCTCGGGGCTGCACATCCCCTCCGAGCAGGTCGACGAGGCCACCCACATCGACCTCGAGGAGTGGAAGGTGGAGCTCGAGTCCGCGGGCGAGTTCTTCAAGCAGATCGGCCCGACGCTGCCCCGCCCGCTCGAGCTCCAGCGCGAGCTGCTGCTCGCCCGCATCGACTCGATGCAGGCCTACAAGAACAAGAGCTGAAGGCTGGTCGAATGGGGGGCGCTCACGGGCGTCCCCGGCTCTGCAGCATCACCGGTCGGGGAGCGCTCTCGGGCGCTCCGCAGGATGACCCGTCGCGGAACGCTCTCGGGCGTTCCGCAGGATGCCCGCGCGTTCCGCAGGATGACTACCGGCGGTGGCCGCCGCTGCGGAAGCCGCCGCGGTAGCCGCTGCGGACCGTGGTGCGGTAGCCGCCGCGCGAGTACCAGTGGCGGTAGGCCGGCGCGTACGTGCGGTAGTGGTTCACGTAGCCGGCGTAGTACGGAGAGCGGCTGGAGACGTAGTAGGACGCGCCCCCGTTGTAGTAGTAGGGCCGGCCGCCGCCGTCGTAGTAGACGACATAGCTGCCGTAGTACTGCGGCTGATAGCCGTCGACGTAGACGGCCTGAGGTGCCGGCGCGTACTGCGGGGCCGGCGCGTACTGGGGCTGCTGGCCCTCCGCGTACTGGGGCTGCGCCTCCGCATACGGCGGCGGCTCGGCGTACTGGCCCTCGGGCGCGTACTGGGGCTGCGAGCCCCCGACGTACATCGGGCCCTCCGCATCCGCGTAGCAACCCGCGCCAACCGTGGCAAACGCGGTCATCACTGCGAGGAGCACGGCGCTTCGGATCGTGGATGCGGTCATTGTTCTCTAGCCTCGCGGGAACCGTACCATCGCGCCCGTCCCCGCGCGAGCTTTCGCCGCCACGAGACCCTGCGCGGCGGGCGAGCTTTTCGTGCCCGGTCGAGACGGCGGCGGCGAGCGTGGTATGTTCCCTTTCATCCATGGCGAGCCTCTTCCAGCCCGGGGACGGGCTAGGTGGCTACCGCATCGCTCGTCTCCTCGGGGCGGGCGGCTTCGCCGAGGTGTACGAAGCGATTGACCCGGCGGGGGTCCGGCGCGCCTTCAAGGTGCTCGCCCCGGGGACGACGCACGGCGCCAAGGTGCGTGCCGGGCTGGCGCGCGAGGCCGAGGCGCTCGCGCGGATCGAGCACGTCAACGTCGTCCAGTTCTACGAGGCCGGCATCGAGGAGGACTGCGTCTACCTCGTCCTCGAGATGGTCGAGGGCGCCACCCTCGGCGAGAAGCTGGGCGACCCCGTCACCGTGGCCTCCCTCGAGGACGTGGTCGAGTGGGTCCACCAGGCGTGCGAGGGCATCGCCGAGGCGCACGCGGTGGGCGTGATCCACCGAGATCTCAAGCCCGCGAACATCCTGGTGACCCCGTCGGGGGTGGTGAAGGTCATCGACTTCGGCATCGCCGCCCTGCGCAGCTGGAGCACCTCGTCGGCCTCGCACCTCGCCGGCACCGCGCTCTACATGGCGCCGGAGCTGCTGCACGGCCAACCCTGCCACGCCGGGGTCGACGTCTACGCCATGGGCGTGATCCTCTACGAGGCGCTGGCGGGCACCCACCCGCTCGATCTGGCGCCCGATGCTGCCACGGTGTTCGCGGTCTACCAGCAGCACCTGCTCGGCGAGCCCCGCCCCCTCGGTGAGCTGGCCCCCGATGTTCCTGCCTCGCTCGCAGCGCTCATCCACCAGGCGCTCGCCAAGGACCCCGAGCGCCGCTTGCCCAGCATGCGGGCGCTCGCCGACGGGCTCCGCGACGCGCTCGCGGAGATGCTGGCGAACCCCGTCGTCGCCGCCCGTCGCGCCAGCAATCCCTTCCCGTCGCTGAGGCCGGGGGCGCAGCCGCGGGCGCGTTCGGTCTATCCGCCGCCTGCCCGGGACGGGGCCTCCTCTCGACCGCCGCCGGCCCGCCCCGTCACGCCCCCTCCCCCCACGCGGGCCGCCGCCACCGAGCCGGTCACGGGGCCGGGTACCCCCACACTCCCGGCGGGCTCCGCGCCGCGACCGATCTCCCATCCCCTGGCCTCCTTGCGACGGGTGCTCCCGGCGGCCGCGCTGGTGGTGGCCCTCGCTGCGGGCGCGCTCATCGCGAGCCGCGCCAATCATGGTCGCGCTCCCGGTGGTCACCCGGAGCCCACCGCCCCGCTGCTGGACGGCGGAGACGGGAGCGCCGCGCGGTGAGCCGGTAGCGGTGGCCCGGATCGTGCCAACGCCGTGCGAGGATGGCGCCGATGACGCGGACACCAGCGAGCTGGATGGCGTGGGGCACGATCGTCGTGGCCGCGGTCGCCGCGGTCGCGCTGGGGATCACGGTGGCGACGGCCTATGGCGGATTCCGCGCCGCGGCGGGCACGCTGGCGCGCGGCGAGGGCGAGATCCTCCTCGCCGCGGTCCAGGACGCCGTCCGCGACCAGCCAGGGCCGCCCTCCGCCGAGGCGCTGGCCCGCGTGGTCGCGGCGCGCGCGGGCGCGGGGCTGCTCTGCGCGGCGCTGGTGGGAGGGCGCGAGCGCTTCGCGCTGGTCACCGGCGATCGCGAGGCCTGCGCGACCGGCGCCCTGCGGCCCGGGGAGCTCGAGTTCGACGGCGAGGTGGCCCGCCTGGCGACGCTGCTCCAGCCCCCGCCGGTCCGCCCGCGGCCGGCGCCGTTCGACGAGCCCGACGACCCACCGCCGCCCGGTCCACCCCCGCCCGGCGCGCGCCCCCCGGGGCCGCCGATGATCATCATCGCCTTCAGTCCGCCGGTGACCGCGAGCCTGCACGCCGCGATCGATCGCACCGCCTGGGTGGGGGGCGCGGCGGTGGCGCTGCTTCTCGCGCTCGCGGGCCTGACGACGCGCGGAGCGTCCCAGCGCGACGCGGAGGGGCGGGAGGCCGAGCGGCAGCGCCGGCTGGCCTCGCTGGGGGAGATGTCGTCGGTGATGGCCCACGAGCTGCGCAACCCGCTCGCCTCGCTCAAGGGCCACGCCCAGCTCCTCCTCGAGTCCGTGGAGGCCGCGCGCGATCGGGCGATGGCCGAGCGGGTCGTCCACGAGGCGGAGCGGCTGGAGCGGCTCACCGGCGATCTCCTCGACTTCGTGCGCGACGGCCCCATCGATCGGGCCGCCGCCGACCCGGCGGCCCTGGTCGCGCGGGCGGCCGCCCTGGTCCCCGGTGCGGTGGTGAGGATCGACGCCCGGACCGCGCCGCGGGCGGCCTCGGTCGACGAGACGCGCCTCGTCGGAGCGCTGGCCAACCTGATCCGCAACGCCCACCAGGCGGCCGGCGATCAGCCCATCGAGGCGCGGGTGGCGACCGAGGGCGAGGATCTGGTGATCGAGATCCGCGACCGGGGCCCGGGGCTCGCGCCGGGCGAGGAGGCGCGCATCTTCGAGCCCTTCGTGACCTCGCGGGTGCGGGGGACCGGGCTCGGCCTGGCGGTGGCGCGGCGCGCGGCGGAGCAGCACGGTGGTACCCTCGTCGGAGAGACCCACCCCGCGGGCGGCGCCGTCTTCCGCCTCGTCCTCCCCGGAAGCGCGCGACCCATGAAATCCGGCCGTCCCAGCACCTCACCGCCCGGTCCCCTCGCCTCATGAGCCGCGTCCTCGTCGTCGAGGACGAGGAGGGCGTGCGCGCCTTCCTGGTGGAGGCCCTGGCGCGGGACGGCCACGACGTCGTCGAAGCGATCGACGGCGTCGAGGGGCTCCGCGCGGCGCGCGAGGGCGGGTTCGACGTGATCCTCACCGATCTGCGCATGCCGGGCGCGGACGGGATGGACATCGTGCGCGCCGTCCGCACCGCCACGCCGGACGTGGAGGTCATCGTCCTCACCGCCTTCGGCGCGGTGAAGACCGCGGTCGAGGCGATGCGGCTGGGCGCCTTCGACTACCTGGAGAAGCCGGTGTCGAGCCCCGCCAACCTGCGCGCCCTGGTCAAGGCCGCGGCCGCCCGCCGCGCCGAGCTCACCCGCGGCGCGCCGGCCCCGCCGCCCCTGCGGACCGTCGCGCTGACCTGGGGCGCGCCGGCGATGAAGCCGGTGGTGGACGCGCTCGGCAAGGTCGCCCGCTCCAGCGCCACCGTCCTCCTGCTCGGGGAGAGCGGCTCCGGCAAGGAGGTGGCCGCGCGCGCTCTCCACGCCCAGAGCCCGCGGGCCGCGCGCCCGTTCCTGGCGGTGAGCTGTGCGGTGCTCTCGGATCAGCTCTTCGAGAGCGAGCTCTTCGGCCACGAGAAGGGCGCGTTCACCGGCGCCCACGCCCTCCGCCGCGGTCGGCTCGAGCTCGCGGACGGCGGCACGTTCCTCCTCGACGAGGTCGGCGAGCTGAAGCCGCCCCTCCAGGCCAAGCTGCTCCGCGTGCTCGAGGAGCGCGTCTTCGAGCGCGTCGGCGCCTCCAGGCCTCTCGCCGTCGACGTGCGCTGGGTGGCCGCCACCCACCGGGACCTGCGCGCCATGGTCAGGGCCGGGACCTTCCGCGAGGACCTCTACCACCGCCTCGCCGTCTTCCCCATCCAGCTCCCCCCGCTGCGCGAGCGCCGCGAGGACATCGTCCCCATGGCGGAGGGCATCCTCGCCCACCTCGCCGCCGCCTCGGGGCGGGCGCCGCTCCAGCTCGACGCCGCCGCGCGCGGCCGGCTCGAGGGGGCCCGCTGGCCGGGCAACGCCCGCGAGCTCCGCAACGCCCTGGAGCGGGCCGTCATCCTCGCCGAGGGGACGGCCCTCCGGCCCGAGCACCTCTGGCTGGAGAGCGACGCCGCCTCGGAGGCCGCGGGCGCGGCGGGCGGCACCCTCGAGGACCTGGAGCGCGCCGCCATCGAGAGCGCGCTCGCCGCGGTCGGGGGCAACCGGCGCGCCGCCGCCAAGAACCTCGGCATCGGGCTGCGCACACTCTACGAGAAGCTCAAGCGCTACGAGCTGGAGTAGGGCAAGCCGTGCGGAATCCGCAGTCCCTGCTGCGGAAAGCGCACGCCTTCAGTACGTCGGCTCCTTGTACCCCTTGCGCTTCTTCTTCCGTTCCTTGTCGCCGACCGTGATCCTCCCCCACGCGTAGCTGACCCGCCGCCGGAAGGCCCCGTTGCGGTCGCCGCCCATCAGGAACAGCTCGCGCGGGGTCTCGGCCTCGCCGATGCTGGGCTGCCACCACTCGGAGGCCACCCAGCCGAGCTGGAAGGCGCCGTCGAACTGCATCCGGGCGATCACCACGCCGCAGCGGGCGCGCTCCTTCTCGCCGGCGCGGGAGCAGCCGCCGCCGAGGCGCAGCTCCTCGTTGCCGCGCGGGCGCCAGGTCCACACCCGCTCGAGGTGGAAGCGCTCCTCGGGGCGGCCGTCGCTGCCGGCGGCGAGGACGTCCTCGGGGACGAGCTTCTCCAGCTTGGGGGCGACGATGTCGTCGGGCGCCTGCCAGCGCAGGGGCTCGCCGCGGGTGACGTCGAGCATCACCTCGAAGGTGTTGGGCTCGCCGGCGCAGCAACGGACCCCGGTGTCCTCGCGGTGGGCGTCGGCCTTGACCCCGCGCCCGTTGGCGCAGCGGGCGAGGAGCTCCCCCGGGACGCCGTTGCCGCCGCGCGTGGTGACCAGCCCGGGCTTGGCTTCCCGCTTCCACTCGCTGGCGCTCCACGACCAGACGCCCCCGTGGATGTCGTGCACTCCGAAGGCGCTCTGACAGCCGGAGTTGAAGCCGTTAGGGATGAGGGCGCGCGCCACGCCGGTGCCGCAGACCGCCGGCTTGTAGGTGTCGCCGTACTCGTAGGTGAGGTTCTGCGGGCCCTTGCAGGCGCGCTCCAGCTCCAGCTCGGTGCAGAGGCGCTTGCCCTGGGCGCTGCAGAGCTCGCGGGCCTCGGGCTGGTTGATGTTGCTGCTGGGGATCGCGCCCACCTCGTTCGGGTAGGGGAAGACGTCGATGTAGTACCCGTGCATGACCACCTGCTCGCCGGGCATCTCCTCGTCGGGGACGCGGGGGAGGCGGTCTCTGGGGGTGCCCGCGATCAGGACGCCGGCGGGGATCCACACCATCCCCGGGCGCGGCTCGGCTTCGGTGGACTCGACGGCCCAGGGGGAGGCGTCGTCGCCCGCGTCGCCCGGCGCGCGGCTGCTGCTGGGCCCGTGGCAGGCGGCGCAGAGGAGCGCCGGGAGCAGGTGGCGTACCAGACCTACCGGGCGCATCTACTCCGGATCGCGCTCGCGCAGGTTGAGCTCCTTCATCTTGAGCTGGAGCCCCTTGCGCGAGATCTTGAGCAGGCGCGCCGCGTGGGTGACGTTGTTCACGGTCTGCTTGAGCGCGCGCACGATGAGGTCGCGCTCCAGCCGGCTCATCGCCGCCTTGACCTGCTCCTTGAGCTCGTCGAAGTCGCTCGACGCCTGCGCCTCCGCCAGCTCGTCCCACACCGGCGAGCTCGAGGTGCGCGTGGGGTCGCCGACGCTCCCGGGGTGCCCCGGCGGCAGCGGGCCGCGCAGCTCCTCGGCGAGATCCTCGAGCCGGATGCGCGCGCCGTCGGCGAAGAGCACCGCGCGCTCGATGACGTTCTCCAGCTCGCGGATGTTGCCGGGCCAGTGGTAGGCGGCGAGCCGCTCGGCCGCCTCCTGGTCGATGCCCTCCACGGTCTTGCGGAGGCGCGCGTTGAACTTGGCGATGAAGTAGCGGCACAGGCTGGGGATGTCCGAGCGGCGCTCGCGCAGCGCGGGGAGCGCGATCGACACCACGTTGAGCCGGTAATAGAGGTCGTCGCGGAAGGCGCCGGTGTCCTTCTCCTTCTTCAGGTCGCGGTTGGTGGCGGCCACCAGGCGCACGTCGACGCGGATGGTCTTGATCCCGCCGACCCGCTCGATCTCGCTCTCGAGGAGGACGCGCAGCAGCTTCACCTGCATCTCGTTGGGCAGCTCCCCGATCTCGTCGAGGAAGAGCGTGCCCCCCGAGGCCAGCTCGAACCGGCCCGGCTTGGAGCCGACCGCGCCGGTGAAGGCGCCGCGCTCGTAGCCGAAGAGCTCGGACTCCATCAGGTCCTTGGGGATGGCCGCGCAGTTGACCTTGATGAAGGGCTTGTCGCGCCGGCTGGAGTTCTCGTGCAGCGCGCGCGCGACCAGCTCCTTGCCGGTGCCGCTCTCGCCGGTGATGAGCACCGTGGTCGGGGTGTCGGCGACCCGCTGGAGGGTGCGGTAGATGTCGAGGATGGGCGGGCTCTCGCCGATGATGCCGAAGCGCTCGGTCCCGTCGCGCGAGAGGGGCACCGCGGGCGCCGGATCGCGGGTGGCGTCGGCGCTGGCGAGATCCCGGGTGCGCAGCGCCTTCTTGACGACGACCCGCACCTCCTGCTGATCGAAGGGCTTGGTGATGTAGTCGAAGGCGCCGGTCTTGAGCGCCTCCACCGCGTTGTCGACGGTGCCGTGCGCGGTGAGCATGACCACCGGCCGCGAGGGATCGTCGCGCAGGGCGGCGCGCAGCAGATCCATGCCGTCCATGTTCGGCATGCGGAGATCGGTGACGAGCAGATCGATGTGGTGCTCCTTGAGGAAGGCGAGGGCCGCCTCCCCGTCCTCCGCGGTGTGGACCTCGTAACCATCGCGGGCGAGCTGCGCGCTGAGGACCCGGCGCAGGTTCGCCTCGTCGTCGACGACGAGGATTTGCTTCTTCTCGGGGAGCATCACGGGGCGCAGGCTAGCAGAGGCCCACCGCCGGCGCTGGCTTCCGGCGGCCCGGGTCGCTTCCCCTTCCGATTCAGGCAGAGTTCCCAGTATGCTGCCCGCGAACTTGTCGCCCGGAGGAGTCGGACAGATGCGTGTGCTTCGGTATTGGCGAATCGGAATCGGTGCAGCCGTCGCCCTCAGCGTCGGCGCCGCGCTGGCCGCCGATCCTGCCCCTGTCTACCCGGAGTGCACCCACAAGGCGTCGCCCCAGGACAACGAAGCCGCGAAGAACGCCCACAAGGTCGCCACCCAGCTCTACGCCCAGGGGAACTACGACAAGGCCATCCGGTACTGGAACGACGCCTACGGCTTCGACTGCACCGTCAACGACCTGCTCATCAACATCTCCAACGCCTACGAGAAGAAGGGCGATCGCCCCGGCGCCATCGCCACCCTCGAGGCCTACCTGAAGCGCACCGGCCCCAACAGCGACATCGAGGCCAAGGTCGCCAACCTCAAGGCCGCGCTGGCCCCGGCGCCGACCGCCACCGCCGCGCCCACCGTGGCGCCGACGGTCACCGCTCCGCCGACGGCGACCGCGCCGCCCCCTCCGCCGCCTCCCCCTCCCGCCGATGGCGTTCGCCCCCACGGCAGCACCCCCTGGATCGTGGTCGGCGGCGGCGGCGCCGTCGCCCTGGTGGGCGTCATCGTGCTCGCCGTCGGACTCGGCACCTACAGCACCGCCGAGGCCGCCTGTCCGACGCACGTGGGCTGCACCGGGACCGTCACCGACCAGGGCAACACCGGCAACGCGGAGGTCCACGCCGGCGGAGCGCTCCTCGGCATCGGCCTCGCGGCGGCAGCGGGTGGCCTGGTGTGGCAGCTCGGATTCAACAAGCCGGGCGCCAGGGCGGGCTCGGGATTGTGGGTGAAGCCGATGGGCGGGCTCGGATCCTCCGGGGCTCCCTCCGGGATGATGGTTGGCGGCTCGTTCTGACGCGGAGCGGGTAACGGCTCGGGCTCCACCGCGGTTTGGGGACGGAAACGATCGACGCGACTTTCCCGCCGGGGAAGATCCTCCGTCGGCGGCCGACGCGCCGTTTCCCTCCGCCGTCCTGGTCCGGGAGCCGTCGACACGAGGTTTTCCGCCGCGGGATCGCTCCGTCGGCGGCTGACGCGCCTTTCCCGACCGGCGGATCGCGCCGTCGGCGGCCGACACCCCTTTCCCGACCGCCGGATCGCGCCGTCGGCGGCCGACGCCCCCTTTCCCGCGCCGGGGATCGCTCCGTCGGCGACCGACGCCCCTTTTCAGCCCGCCGGATCGCGCCGTCGGCGGCCGACGCCCCCTTCCCCTCGCAGGGGATCGCCCCGTCGGCGGCCGCCCCCCGGTTGCCC
>Ga0302279_10002555_pt1 | contig 23829 bp, 23 predicted proteins | sample III_Bog_N3_3_FD_194541 | JGI IMG/M metagenome (GOLD analysis project Ga0302279, IMG submission 194541) | Peat permafrost microbial communities from Stordalen Mire near Abisko, Sweden - III_Bog_N3_3 | ecosystem: Environmental > Terrestrial > Soil > Wetlands > Peat | place: Sweden: Abisko... | reverse complement strand
GGAACAGGGCGCGCCTTGGTGGTGTCTGAAGGGTTTCTCGAACGATTTAACGATTTAATGCGTGGCCAGCGGGCAGGCCGAGTCGGAAAGCTTTCCGAACGCCTCTTCGCCGGACATGGTCTGGATCAGCTTGTAGTAGTCCCAGGGATATTTGGACTCCTCGGGCTTCTTGACCTGCATGACGTACATTTCGTGTTCCATCAGGCCGTCGGCGCGAATCTTGCCGTTACTGGTGAACATGTCGTCGATCTTGGCCTTGTGCAGTTCCGCCATGACCTTGTCGGGATCGGTGGAGCCCGCGGCCTTCACCGCGTTGAGATAGGTGATGGTGGCGGAGTAATAGGCCGCCTGGTTTTCGGTCGGTTCGCGCTTGGTCTTTTCGTAAAAGCGCTTGGCGAAAGCCCGGGTCTTGTCGTTGGAATCCCAATACCAGCTGGTGGTGAGATAGAGCCCCTGGGAGGTCTTCAGCCCCAGGCTGTGGATGTCGCTGAGGAAGGCGAGCAGGGCGGCGGGCTTCATGGTGCTGGCGATGCCGAATTCGTCGGCGGCCTTGATCGAGTTGGTGAAGTCGTTGCCGGCATTGGCGAGCCCCAGCACCTGGGCGCCGGAATTCTGCGCCTGCAACAGGTAGCTCGAGAAGTCCGAGGTCGACAGCGGAACGCGCACCGCCCCGATCACCTTGCCGCCATTGGCTTCCACGACCTTGGCCGCGGCTTCCTGCAGCTGGGTGCCGAAGGCGTAGTCGGCGGTGAGGAAGAACCAGGTCTTGCCGCCTTGTTTCACCATGGTGGTCGCCGTGCCGTTACCGAGCGCGGTGGTGTCGTAGGCGTAGTGCACCGTGTAGGGCGTGCAGTCCTTGCCGGTCAGCGACGCGCCGGCGGCGCCGATCGCGAAGAAGGGCGTCTTCTTTTCCTTGGCCATCGTCGACATCGCGATCGAGACCCCGGTGTTCGATCCGCCGAGCACCATAGTCAGCCCGTCGCGGTCCGCCCATTCGCGGAACTTCTGGGCGCCGAGGTCTGGCTTGTTCTGGTGATCGGAGGTCAACAGCTCGATCTTGTTGCCGAGCACGCTGCCGCCGAAATCCTCGATCGCCATCTTGGCGGCCTCGATGCCGCCGGGTCCGATGACGTCGGCATAGAGGCCGGACATGTCGTCGATATCGCCGATCACCACCTTGTTGCCGGCGGCATGCGCCGCCGTCGCGGTCAGCGATGCGAACAGCAGCCACGGGATAGTCCGGATTCCCAGAGATTTTGTCATATGAAGCGCTTCCTTGGCTTTCTTGGTTGGTTGGCTGGCGTGGCAAAATAGAGAGCCGCCCCGCCGCCTCCTATTGGCCTTTCGTCGGAGCCCCGGCGTGGAACAGGTCGATGGCCCGCCCGGGCAATATTGATTTTTGTTAACGTTGTGGGATGAGTGTGCGAACCCGGCGTTCGCCAGCGGGCACCAAAGAACATGGTGGGGGCACCCGCCGCAGCGCCGGGAGACGGCAATCAGGGCCTTTTTGCGATCCGCACCAAGTGACGTCGTTGACGTTGCCGCCAGCCGGCTGTTCTGGCTGAAGACCACCGTGGTTCTCGCCTTCTGCATCGGCCTGTCGATGTCGAGCGCGCTCTGGATCGGGCCGCGGTCCTATCCGCTGGCACCGGTTTCGTCGATGTTGCCCGTCATCGACGGCATCGCGGCACGCGCCATGTACGTCGCGCTGTTCGTGCTGGCGGCGATCTGCCTGGTGGCACCGAAGCCCCAGTGGCTGATCGCGGCTTTCCTCGCGGTCATGGCCGCCTTCTGCCTGATGGATCAGACCAGGTGGCAGCCATGGGTGTTCCAGTACAGCTTTCTGCTGGCGGTGATGGCGTTGTATTCATGGAACGGCGGTGACGCCGCGGGTGCGAAGCGGACGCTGAACATCGCCCGGCTGATCGTCGCCGCCACTTACATCTATTCGGGCCTGCAGAAGCTGAATCCGAATTTCATGGAGAACGATTTTCCATGGCTGGTTCAGCCCATCACACGCGTATTGCCGGCCTCGGCCTGGCTTCTGCATGGATTGGGCATGGCGGCTCCGTTCGTGCAAGTCGCGTTCGGCGTCGGCCTGCTGACGCGGCGCTTCCGCCGCGCCTCGCTGATTGCAGCCGTCGCGATGCACCTGTTCATCCTCGCGATGTTCGGTCCATTCGGGCTGGACTGGAACAACATCGTGTGGCCGTGGACCGCGGCGATGGCGATATTCGACATCCTGCTGTTTTCGGACACGCCGGATTATTCATGGCGCGAGATTCTCTGGGGCCGGCATGACCCCTGTCATGTCGCCGCGGTCGTCTTGTTCGCGATGCTGCCGGGTTTGAGTTTCTTCAACCTGTGGGATTCCTATCTGTCGGCGGCGCTTTATTCCGGCAATCTCACCGAGGCGCAGGTCTACCTGTCCGACACCGGAAAAGCCTCGCTGCCCGCGGCGATCGCCTCGCGGCTGGTGCACACCTCACCCGACACCAACGTCCTGAACCTGCAACAATGGGCGATCGAGGACCTCAACGTGACGCCCTATCCGGAAATCCGCGTCTATCGCGCGATCGCGCGAGACCTCTGCGGCAGGCTGCGCGATCCCGCCCAACTGGTGCTGATCGTCCGGGAACAGCGAATGTTCTTCGCAAGGCCGGAAGTGGGCTATCGCTGTTCGCAATTGTAGCTGCGGCGCCGGCCTCCCCCTGCCGGGGCGGGGAGAGGCCTTGTCGACAGGGATCGCGCCGGCGTCAGGCCGCCGCGGTCGGGAACGAGTAGCTCTTGAACTGGTCGCGCAGCGCGGTCTTCAGGATCTTGCCGGTCGCGGTGTGCGGAATGGCGTCGACGAACACGATGTCGTCGGGCATCCACCACTTTGCAATTTTGCCATCCATGAATTTCAGGATGTCCTCGCGGCTGGCGCTCTGGCCCGGCTTGAGCTGCACGATCAGGAGCGGACGCTCGTCCCATTTCGGGTGATAGTGTCCGATCACGGCGGCTTCCGCCACCGCGGGATGTCCGACCGCGAGATTTTCCAGATCGATCGACGAGATCCATTCGCCGCCCGACTTGATCACGTCCTTGGAGCGGTCGGTGATCCGCATGTAGCCGTACTGGTCGATGGTCGCGACGTCGCCGGTGTCGAAATAGCCGTCGTCGTCGAGAATGTCGGTGTCGACGCGGAAATAGGCCTTCGACACCGCGGGGCCGGCCACCTTGAGCCGGCCGAAGGTCTTGCCGTCCCACGGCAGGTCCTTGCCGGCATCGTCGGTGATCTTCATCTGCACGCCGAACGGCGGGTAGCCCTGGGTCTGCAGGATGTCGAGCCGGGCGTCGCCGGAAAGCCCGGTGAACGGCGGCTTCTCCGCGGCCAGCGTTCCGATCGGGCTCATCTCGGTCATGCCCCAGGCGTGGCGCGCATGCACGCCCATGTCGATGAAGTTCTTTATCATCGAGCGCGGCATCGCCGATCCGCCGCACACCACCATGCGCAGATGCGGCAGTTTCAGGTTGTTGGCGGCCATGTGGTTGAGCAGCATCAGCCATACGGTCGGCACGCCGGCGGTGTGTGTCACCTTCTCGGTGTCCAGCAGCTCATAGACCGAGGCGCCGTCGAGCTTGGCGCCCGGCAACACCAGCTTGGTGCCCATCGAGGGCGCCGAGAAGGCGATGCCCCAGCTATTGGCATGGAACAACGGAACCACCGGCAGCATTGTATCGGCGGCATTGGCTCCCAGCGAGTCGCCGGTGTTGGCCATCAACGCGTGCAGCACGTTGGAGCGATGCGAATACAACACGCCCTTGGGATCGCCCGTGGTGCCGGAGGTGTAGCACATCGCGGCCGCTGTATTCTCGTCGAAGGTCTTCCACTTGAACTTGCCGTCGACCTCGGCGATCCAGTCCTCATAGGCGACCGCGTTCTTCAGCGTGGTCTGCGGCATGTGCGCCTTGTCGGTGAGCACGACGTAGCGCTCGACGCTGGGCATCTTGTCGGCGATCTTCTCCAGGACCGGCACGAAGGTGAGGTCCACCATCACCACGCGGTCCTGGGCGTGGTTGACGATCCAGGCGATCTGGTCGGGAAACAGCCGCGGATTGATGGTATGGCAGATGGCGCCGATGCCCATGATGCCGTACCAGACCTCGAGATGGCGCCAGGTGTTCCACGCGATGGTGGCGACGCGGTCGCCGAGCTTGATGCCCTCGCGGTCGAGACATTGCGAAACCTTCAGCGCGCGCTTGTGGATTTCGGCATAGGTGGTGCGGTGGATGGGGCCTTCGACCGATCGCGTCACGACCTCCTGGGTGCCATGGATCGTGGCCGCGTGCTCGATTATCCGGTGGCACAGCAAAGGCCAGTCTTGCATCAAACCAAGCATACGGTCGTTCCTCCAGAATGTGTTGTCGCTTGTCGCGGGTCTTTTCTCGGGTCGTGGAATTGTTATGAACTTTAGCGCGGGGAAAGCACGCCGCAAATGGCCTTGTGGCGGTTTGGCCCGCGGCCAAAGGGCAATGGTTACCGCCGGCGCCGCGCTGCTGATGCTTGGTGCGCTGGCCGACCTTCCGGCCGCCGCGCGAAGGCCCGACGCTCCGCTGCGGGCACCCTGGAGCGGCCTGTTCGGCGAACCGAGGGCGAAACCGCGCCGGGCGGCGGCCTCGGTGCCGCTGCCGAAGCCGCGGCCGGCGGATGCTCCTGCGAGCGGGTCCGAACAGCCCGCGGCGGCGCCTCTGGTGCCGGCCGTGGACGACAAGGCGGTCGCGCAACCCGCGCCGCCGCAGGCCTCGGCCTGTCGGCTGGCGCTGACCGACCAGATCGCGATCGCGCCGAGCACTCCCGACATCCATGGCCCCGGCGGCTGCGGTGGCGAGGACCTGGTCCGGCTGGAAGCCGTGGTGCTGCCGGACCGGCACCGGGTCGCGGTGAAGCCCGCGGCGGTGCTGCGCTGCGCCATGGCCGCCGCTATCGCCGACTGGGTCCGCACCGACCTGACGGAGCTGGCGCTGAGCCTCGGCAGCGAGATCAGCGATCTCGACAATTTCGACTCGTTCGAATGCCGCGGCCGCAACCGGGTGGTCGGCGCCATGCTGTCCGAGCACGGCCGCGCCAACGCGCTCGACGTTCGCGCCGTCGGGCTGGCCAACGGCCAGTCGATTTCGCTCACCGACCGCAATGTGCCGCGGGGCTTGCGCGAGAGCGTGCTGCAGTCGGTTTGCGCGCGGTTTTCCACCGTGCTGGGGCCGGGCTCGGACTGGTATCACGAGGACCACATCCATCTCGACCTGATGGAGCGGCGCAACCACTACAAGATCTGCCAGTGGAATGTGTGGGACCCGCTGCCGCAGGTCGCGCCGCTGTTGCCGGCCGACCGGCCGGCGGAAGCGCCGCCGCGCGAGGTTGCCGCCAAATCCGATGGAGACCGGCCGGAGCCGGATGCGGCCAAATCCGCAGCCTCCCCGCCCGCCAGCGCCGACACCGCGCGGCCAACAAAAAAGCGCCGGTGAAACCGGCGCTTTTGAAACTTCAGAACCAATCGTTCTTTTACTGCACCGCGCTGGCGGCAGGGTTGCCGTTGCCTTGCAGCGCCATCTGCGAATTGTAGGGGGAGTCGCCATGGTGCGCCTCCAGCACCACCACGATGGTGCCGACCTTCGCCCGGTTATACAGGTCGATCACGTCCTCGTTGGTCATGCGGATGCAGCCGGAGGAGATCGAGGAGCCGATATATTCGGGCTGGTTGGTGCCGTGAATCCGGAACAGCGTGTCCTTGCCGCCCGAGTAGAGGTACATCGCGCGCGAACCCATCGGATTGTCCGGTCCCGGCGCCACGAAGGTCGGCACGCCGAGCCGTTCGATCTCGCCCTTGGTCGGATGCCAGGCCGGCCACTCGGTCATGCTGCCGATCTTGGCGATGCCGGACCAGGCCATGGCTTCCTCGCCCACGGTGATGCCGTAGCGGATCGCCTTGCCGTCGTTGAGCACGTAATAGAGATAATGATTGTCGGAATCGACCAGGATCGAGCCGGGGGCTTCCTTGCGGTGGTACTCGACGATGGCGCGCCGGAAGGGCTCGGCGACCGGAACGTTGGTGTACCGGATCTTGGCCAACAGCTCCTTGTCGTGCGGCTTGAAATTGGTCTGGTTGGTCGCCTCATAGGTGGTGCCCTGCATGCAGCCCGATAACATCAGGCTGGCAGCCAGGATTCCGAAGACGGTCTTGAGCGACGACATGGTGCAATTCCAATCGAAAGCCATACGCCCGCGCGCCAACCCTGCGCCCCAAACGCCACGATTCCATTAACGCCATTATCGCCAAAACCGGTCATAATTCCAGACCTTAGATGCTTGTCCCGCGCTGCGGGATGATAGCTGTGTCCTTTTTGCCGCAAATCGCGGGCATGGCGGCTGATTTTTGGGCAGGAGGACCGCCGTGGCCGGATCGGCGCCACGGTGCCGCCATCCAGCCGCCACAAAGCCGCGCCCGCCGTTAACCCGCCGTCATGCGGCGCAGGTCAGAATCGAGCTAAGTCTCACCCGGTAAGTCCCGCGTGCCACGTCCTGGTGCCATGTCCTGGAGTTGACCATGTTGTCGGTGTTCGTCCCCTGCGAAGCCTCACTGAAGAAAACCGCGACCGCCGACCTTGCCGCCCTGCCGGAGCACGCGGTCTGGATCGACCTCGTCAATCCGAGCGCGGCCGAGGACAAGGCGGTGGAGCGGCTGGCCGGGATCGCGGTGCCGACCCGGGAGGACATGCAGGAGATCGAGATTTCCTCGCGGCTCTACATCGAGAACGGCGCGCGCTACATGACGGCGACGTTGATGTGCGCGGCGGACACCGAGAATCCGCGCACCACCGCGGTGACCTTCATCCTCGCCAGCCACCGCCTGGTGACCGTGCGCTATGACGAGCCGAAGCCGTTCGTGCTGGTGGAGAACAAGCTGGCGCGCTCCTGCGCCGCCGCCATCACCGGCGAGATGGTGCTGATGGAACTGCTGGATGCGGTGATCGACCGCAACGCCGATATCCTGGAGCGCGCCGGCAGCGACATGGATACCATCAGCCACGATATTTTCGAGCCCGCGGGTGCGGCGCGCACCGGCCATGCCAAGCGCTATTCCGACATCCTGATCGCAATCGGCCGCAAGGGCGACCTGACCTCGAAGGTGCGCGAGAGCCTGGTCTCGATCGGGCGTGTGGTGACGTTCGTCACCGCCGCGGTCGAGGGCGCCAAATGGTCCAAGGACATGCGCGAGCAGCTCAAGACCATGCAGCGCGACGTCACTTCCCTGACCGATCACGCCAGCTACCTCTCTAACAAGATCACCTTCGCGCTGGACGCGATGCTCGGCGTCGTCAATCTCGAGCAGAACAACATCATCAAGCTGTTCTCGGTGATGGCGGTGGTGTTGATGCCGCCGACGCTGATCGCCTCGATCTACGGCATGAATTTCAAGATCATGCCGGAACTGGAATGGCAGCATGGCTACCTGTTCGCGGTGATCGCGATGGTGCTGGCCGCGGTGCTGCCCTACGTGTTCTTCAAGTGGAAGAAGTGGCTGTAGTGATGTCAGGCGGCGCCGCGCCGGCGTCGCTCCGCGTTACTGACACGTTAAGGCGCGCCTCACCGTAGCGGAGCTTTCGTTCACTCCCGAAAAACCAGGGAATCCGCCTCAATTCCTCGCGTAAAATTTGAGCGGTAGGCTGAACGTTTATGCGACGGCTTTCTGCGATAACGCGGTCACAAGCCGCGAGGAAAGCAATGGTTGAGAAAGTCATAACGTCACCCCGTAACGTCGTCGACTTCGCGCGGTACCAGGCGGGGCGCAACGCCGCCGGCAAGGCGTTCGCGCTCTCGGCGCGGACCTGCCGGCATTGCGGCGCGGCGCTGGCTGAAGGCGAACGCGAAGACGAATGCTCCAGCGCCGCCAACGACGTCCCCGAAAGCCTGCGCTGGCAGGCCGTGCAGATCCTGCGCGGGTTGATTTGAGATGTCGTCATTCCGGGGCGATGCCAACGGCTCCGCGCAAAGCGCGGCCCGGTGGCAGGCTCCGCATCGAACCACGATGTGCAATTGCACATCGGGGAATCCTTGGATTCCGGGCTCTCGCTACGCGAACCCCGGAATGACGAGCCGATCCTACACGTGCTGGCCGCCGTTGATGTGGATCTCGGCGCCGTTGACGTAGGAACTGGTCTCCGTGCACAGCACATAGATGATCTTGGCGACCTCGTCGGGGGTGCCGAGCCGGTGCAGCGGGATCTGCTCGGCAACGATCTTATCGGTGCCCGGCGACAGGATCGAGGTGTCGATTTCGCCCGGCGCGATCGCGTTGACGCGGACGCCGAGGCGGCCGAAATCCGAGGCCATCTCGCGGGTCAGCGAGGCCAGCGCCGCCTTCGAGGTGGCATAGGCCGCACCCGCAAACGGATGCACACGGCCGCCCGCGATCGAGGTGACGTTGACCACCGAGCCCTTCGCCGCCGTCAATTCCTCGATCAGCCCGCGCGCCATCATGATCGGCGCGAAGAAATTGACCCGGAACACGTGGCTCCAGGTCTCGACGTCGGTGTCGATCGAGCCGAGCCGGGCGCCGCCCGCGGCCTTCGGCGAGATCGCGGCGTTGTTGACCAGCGCGTGCAGCGCGCCGCCTTCCAGCCGCGAGCGGATTTCCGAGATCGCGCGGGTGGTGTCGTCATGGTCGGCAAGGTCGACCTGGATGTGATCCTCGGGCCCGGCGTCCCACGGGCAGTCCTCGGGAAAAGGGTGACGCGAACAGGTGAGAACGCGCCAGCCGGCGCTGGAAAAGCGGATCACGGTGGCGTGCCCGATGCCGCGGCTGGCGCCGGTCAGCAGCAGCGTTCTCCGCGGTCCGTGGTTGGATGAAGTGGTCATGAAACGGTTTCTCTCATTCTCCGTCGTGCCCGGCCTTGTGCCGGGCATCCATGTCTTGCGTTGGTCGTCGCGGATTTTCCTCAGGGATAGAGCCGCGTCCTGGACCAGGGTTGATCGGGCGCGTCGCGACGGAATTCGATGCGGTCGTGCAGGCGGAACGGGCGGTCGTGCCAGAACTCGATTCGTGCGGGCGTAAGGCGCCAGCCGCTCCAGCCCGGCGGGCGCGGCACCTCGCCGACGAGATGTCGGGCAGCCACCTTGGCGATCGCCTGCTCGAAGGCAAAGCGGCTTTCCAGCGGCTGCGACTGCTTCGAGGCCCAGGCGCCGATCTGGGCCTGCTTCGGCCGGGTGGCGAAATAGGCGTCGGCTTCCGCCTCCGTCACCGGCGACACGTTGCCGCGGATGCGGACCTGCCGGCGCAGCGACTTCCAGTGGAAAAGTAAAGCCGCCTTGGGATTTGCGGCGAGTTCGCGGCCCTTTTGGCTGGCGATGTGGCTGTAGAAGACAAAACCGTCGGAATCATAGCCCTTCATCAGCACCATCCGCACATCGGGCAGGCCGGCTTCGTCGACGGTGGCCAGCGCCATGGCGTTGGGATCGTTGGGTTCGCCCTTCGCCGCTTCCGCGAACCAGTCGCCGAACAGCGCCAACGGCTCCTCGGCGGCGGTGAAATCACCGGATGTTAACGCTGCCGGGTGTTTGATGGAGGTGGTATCGGTCATTTTCGGGAGTTCCGAGGTTGCGTCCGCTCGCGGTCAGTTGCGCGTTGCTGCCCCTGTATAGGCTCGCCCTATATAAGACATGGGGACGCGTTGGCCTATCGGCGATCGGCCCGATGGGCGCCGTCATGACATTGATTCTAATCGCGGCGACGACCGGCGGCTGCAGCGTCTCCCGGCCCGACAGCGCCTTCGCCCGGATGGAGGACACCGACGTGACCGGCTCGATCGGGGCGGCCCAGCCGACCGGTCCGGCGCCGACCGAGAGCGACCTGGCCTTTGCCCGCAATGCCGCCTCCGACGTCCTGACCCGGGGCGACAAGGATTCCAGCCAACCCTGGGAAAACCCCGAAACCGGCGCGCGGGGCTCGGTGACGCCGATCGCGAAGGCCTATGCGGCCGATGACGGCCGCCTTTGCCGGGATTTCCTGGCGAGCTATGTCAATGGCGGCAATGAGAGCTGGCTGCAGGGCGCGGCCTGCCAGACCAGCCAGGGCCGCTGGGAAATTCACACGATGAAACCGTGGAGACAGGGTTAAGTCGAAACATCCCCGTTGCAAAAATGCCACGAGGCCCCCAAATGAAACCGTGGTGGGCGGCCAGCCCTCGGTTTATCATCGAATTTCCCTTGAAGGAGACATGACGGATGCGCGACCCCTATGAGGTCTTGGGGGTGCCGCGGGGCGCCAGCGCTGCGGCGATCAAGAGCGCCTATCGCAAGCTTGCCAAGAAGCACCACCCCGACGCCAACAAGAACGATCCGAAAGCCGCGGCACGCTTTTCCGAGCTGAACTCGGCCAATGAAATCATTGGCGACGAGGACAAGCGCAAGGCTTTCGATCGCGGCGAGATCGACGCCGAGGGCAAGCCGCGCTTCCAGGGCTTTCCTGGCGGCGACCCGCGCGCGCGGGGCGCGCCCGGCGGCTTCGAGAGCCATACCTTCCGCGGCGGCGGCGGTCCGGGCGGCGGCGGCTTCGAGGACATCCTCAACAGCATGTTCGGCGGAGCGGCGGGGCGGGGCGCGCCCGGCGGCGGCCGGACGTTCGAATTCGACACCGGCGGCATCGCGGTCGATCTCGACCTGTCCGTCGCCATGACGGTGTCGCTGGAAGAGTCGGTCAAGGGCGTGGAGAAGCGGGTCCGGCTGCCGACCGGCAAGGAGCTCAATGTCAGGATTCCCGCCGGCGTCGTCGCCGGCCAGCAGATCCGCCTGAAGGGGCAGGGTGAGACCGCGCCCGGCCACCGGCCCGGTGATCTCCTGATCACCGTCAACATTGCGCCGCACCCGTTCTTCAAGGTCGAGGGCAGCGACCTGCGTGTCGAACTGCCGATCACGCTTTATGAGGCGGTGCTCGGCGGCAAGGTCCGCGTGCCGACGCTCGGCAGCGCGGTCGAATTGTCGATCCCGAAGAACACCTCGAGCGGCCGGACCTTTCGCCTCAAGGGCAAGGGGCTGCCGAAGCCGACCGCGACCGCCGGCGACCTGCTGGTCACCGCCCGCATCGTGCTGCCGGACGGCAACGACGCCGAGCTCGAGTCGTTGATGCAGAAGTGGCGCGACGGACATCCCTATAATCCGCGCAGCGATCTGTCCTGACTCTCCGGGTTGCCCGTAAAACAACGGGTGTGAAACAAGGTGCGGCCCCGACAGGGGACCAGCGCGGTACAAAACCCCGCCGAGGCCGCTTGCGTCGATCGGCGGATCGAACGCACCTCAACTTCGCGTGATCACCCGGTGCGATTTTGAGACGCTGCGATGACTTGATTCCAGATTTTCAATGTCTTGATTCCATGTTTTCAATGTCGGAATTGGGACATGGGCCAAGAGCGCGCCGCACAATCCGTAGCCCGGATGGAGCCAACGGGTCGCGCGAATGCGCGCCCGATGACAGGCTCCGCGCAATCCGGGAAAGACGTGGATGGATAGCGTGGGCTGATCCGGGTAAACTGCAGACATGGTCCGGTATCGGCGCAATTTCGTCCCGGGCGGGACATTTTTCTTTACCGTAGCGCTGGATGATCGACGGTCATCTGCGCTGGTGGACTACGTCGTTTTGCTACGTGCTGCATTTCGAAAGACGCGGGGCGACCGGCCCTTTTCAATCGATGCCGTCGTGATTCTGCCCGATCACCTGCATGTAGTCATGAAATTGCCGCCCGGTGATTCAGATTTTTCCGGCCGATGGCGGCGGATCAAGAGTGTGTTTACGCGAAGCGTCGTGGCAGCAGGGGTGCCGGTCTCGCGGGTCCATCGGGGCGAATATGCCCTTTGGCAAAGCCGCTTTTGGGAACATACCATTCGCGATGACGCCGATTTCGAACGTTGCACCGACTACATTCATTTCAACCCGGTCAAGCACCGCTTGGTGCCGTCGCCGGCCGCGTGGCCGTTTTCCTCGCTGCATCGATACGTTCGAGCCGGCGTGCTGACCCTGGATTGGGGCGGTAGCGGTCGCATAGATGGCAATGCCGATTTCGGGGAGCGGGCGAATTGACCCGGATTGCGCGGAGCCTGTCATCGGGCGGCGCTTCGCGCCGACCCGTTGGCTCCATCCGGGCTACGAGATCATGCCTATGCTAGCCGCCGTTCTTCTCGGTCTGGTCGTAGACCAGCCGCGCCACCTGCGTCAGCCGCTCGCGGTCGCTGCCGCCGCTGACGACGTAGCCGACGCCGTGGTCGGCCCAGAACAGCGCGCCGTCCTTGTCCTGCGTCGCGTAGCGCATCTGTTCGGTCTCGGTCGACGCGCGCGCGGTGTAGACCGTGAAGCGCTCGCCCGAGGCGCTCTCATACATCAGGAATGACGCAGGCCCCGTCGGGCCGGGCAGCAGCCGACCACCTACCAGCTTCAATCCTGTCGCACCCAGCTCCGGCGCCATCACGTCCCAGCCGCAGCGCTTGGTCAGCCATTGCTGCAGGTGCGTGCGTTCGCTGCCGGGCACCTCGACCGGATGCCGCACCTCGACCACGTAGAGCCGGTGCGCGTCCAGCGCATCGTCGGTGAAATTCTGGAACGTCGACGGCGAGGCCGCGGCGCCGCGCGCCAGCCAGCCGACGCCGCCGCCGGCGACGAACGCCAAAAGCGTGGCGGCGATCGTGCCGTAGATCCAGCGCCGCGGCTGCCGCGCCAGCCGCTCGATCTCCAGCCGCCGCGGCACCGGCTCGTCGGCGACGGCGTCGTAACGGGCGTGCAATGCCTCGGCCATCGCGCGCCACGACCGCACCCGCTCGGCATCCTCGGGATGACCCGCGAGCCAGGCCTCGACATCGCCGCGGCGCTCCGCCGGCAGTTCGTTGTCGACATAGGCGTGGAGCTCGTCTTCGGTGACGGAAATTTTTTGGTCGCTCATGGTTACAGTCTCTGTTCAAGTTCGATCGATGCGAACGCGCTCATTACATCCGTGGCTTCACCGGCATGCACAAGGCTTGCATGCACAAGGCTTGCATGCACAAGGCTTGCATGCACAAGGCTTGCATGCATAAGGCTTGCATGCATAAGCCTTGCAGGCACAAGGCTTGCCATCACTTCACCCGCCGCAGCGCCACGCGCTCGCCCTCCAGCGCTGCCTTGACGTGGGCGCGGGCGCGGGCGAGGCGCGACATCACGGTGCCGATCGGCACGCTTTGGATGTCGGCGACCTCGCGGTAGCTCAGGCCTTCCAGCATCACCAGCAGCAGCACCGCGCGCTGCTCCTCGGCCAGCGTCGCCAGCGCGCGGGCGATGTCGCGTCCCTCCGCCTCGGTCCCGCTGGCGTCGGGATTGTTGTCGAGCAGCGGCATGAATTGCGGCCGCCGCGCCAGCGACCGCCGCCGGTTCTTGTTGAGGTTGGTCAGGATGGTATAGAGCCAGCTCCTGACGTCGCCGCCGAGAAACAGCCGTTCCGACCGCAGCGCCCGCACCAGGGTGTCCTGTACCAGATCGTCGGCGACGTCGGCATCCCGCGCCAGCGCCCGGGCATAGCGGCGCAAGGCCGGAATCATGGCTTCGACGCTCTGGCGAAACGCTGTCATTGACGCCCGATCTTCGTTGGTCCGGCCGGCGTCCGGTCTGTCGCCGCGCGAACGCCTCAGCTGATCATAACACCGAAATGCGGCCGCTATTCCGGGCGTCAGGGTTGCAGCGGCAAACCGCCCGAAGCGGGGGCGGATTTGGACTGTACCGCGTCGGAGGGCTGGTGTACCCACCGGATCTGATCAAGATCGATTGGAAAAGCGGATGTCGCAGATGTCGGGTCTGATGCAGGGCAAACGCGGGGTCATCCTCGGCGTCGCCAATAACCGTTCGATCGCCCTGGGGCATCGCCAAGGCCTGCCATGCCGCGGGCGCCGAAATCGCGCTGACCTGGCAGGGCGACGCGCTGAAGAAGCGGGTCGAGCCGCTGGCGAAGGAGATCGGCGGCCTGCTGCTCGGCCATTGCGACGTCACGGATCCCTCGACCATCGACGCGGTGTTCGAGGTGCTGGCCGAGAAATGGGGCAAGATCGATTTCGTGGTGCACGCGATCGCGTTCTCCGACAAGGATCAGCTCGACGGCCGCTATCTGGAAACGACCGCCGACAATTTTTCGAAGACCATGCTGATCTCCTGCTACTCGCTGACCGCGATCGCGCAGCGCGCCGAGAAGCTGCTGGTCGACGGCGGCTCGATCCTGACCCTGACCTATTACGGCGCCGAGAAATGGATGCCGCATTACAACGTGATGGGCGTCGCCAAGGCAGCCCTGGAAGCGAGCGTGCGCTATCTCGCCGCCGACCTCGGCGAGAAGAACATCCGCGTCAACGCGATCTCTGCCGGGCCGATCAAGACGCTGGCGTTTGCCGGTATCGCCGACTCCCGCTATCTGCTGACGTGGAACGAGCTCAATTCGCCGCTGCGCCGCAACGTCACGATAGAGGAAGTCGGCGACAGCGCGCTGTACCTGCTGTCGGACATGTCGCGCGGCGTCACCGGTGAGGTGCATCACGTCGATTCCGGCTATCACGTCCTCGGCATGAAGCGCCTCGACGCGCCGGCCATTTCGTTCGGAAATTCGGCGGCGGCGAAGGAATAGTTTTCGGGGTTCGATGCCGGTGCCGACGATCTACTACATCCGCCACGGCGAAACCGAGTGGAATGCGCTGGGCCGGTTGCAGGGCACGCAGGACATTCCGCTCAACGATCTCGGCCGCAAGCAGGCGGCGAGCGCCGGCGCCATCCTCTCCGGCCTGTTCGCGCGCGACGGCCGCAGCGAGGCTTCGCTCGAATTCGTCGCCAGCCCGCTGGTGCGGGCGCGCTCGACCATGGAACTGGTGCGGGGTAGCCTAAGCCTGCCGCCGGACCAATATGCGATCGATCCGAGACTGCGCGAGATCGGGTACGGGCAATGGGAAGGCGCGACCCTGGCGCAGATGCAGGTCGAGGACCCCGATCTGTTCGCCCGGCGTCAGACCGATAAGTGGACGGTGTCGCCGCCCGGCGGCGAGAGCTATGTCGAGGTGCAGGCAAGGGTGAACGACTGGTACCGGCAGCTCACCGCCGACACCGTCGCGGTCGCCCATGGCGGCACCGCCCGCGCCCTGATGGTGGCGCTCGGCCTCGAGACCCCGGACAGCGCGGCGGACCTGACCATCGAGCAGGGCGCCGTCTATGTGTTCGGCGACGGCGGGCTGGAGAAGTATAGTTGAGCTCGCATTTCCCTCTCCCGCATTAACGGCGCTCTTTTCCCTCCCCCGCTTGCGGGGGAGGGCCAGGGTGGGGGCAGCCGCAAACGCCGGCGCCAGCCGTTCCCTCACCCCGACCCTCCCCCGGCCGCAAGTCGGGCCTGCCCGACTTGCGCAAAATTAGATGCGCAACCGGGGTAGACCCCGGTTGCGTGGCGGGAGAGGGGGCTCACCGAGCGTGCCGCGCCAATGTGGTTAACTCTCGTCATTTGACCCCTTCAATCCTGCGCGTTACGACAAGTCAGGATTGACTTACATTCGACGATTGGGCGCTGCGCGATGTCCTTCAACACCTTCGGCCACATGTTCCGGGTCACGACCTTCGGCGAGAGCCACGGGATCGCGATCGGCTGCGTGGTCGACGGCTGCCCGCCGCTGATTGCGCTGACCAACGAGGACATCCAGCAGGATCTCGACCGCCGCCGCCCCGGACAATCTCGCTTCACCACCCAGCGCCAGGAGGCGGATGCGGTGAAGATTCTGTCCGGCGTGATGGCGCATCCGGAGATCGGGGTGCAGGTGACGACCGGCACGCCGATTGCGCTGATGATCGAGAACACCGACCAGCGCTCCAAGGATTATTCCGAGATCAAGGACAAGTTTCGCCCCGGCCACGCCGACTTCACCTACGAGGCAAAGTACGGCCTGCGCGACTATCGCGGCGGCGGCCGCTCTTCGGCGCGCGAGACCGCGTCACGCGTCGCGGCCGGCGCCATCGCGCGAAAAATCCTGCCCGGCGTCACCGTGCGCGGCGCCCTGGTGCAGATGGGCCCGCACAGGATCGACCGCGACAAATGGGACTGGGACGAGATTTCGAAAAATCCGTTCTTCTGTCCGGACAAGGACAAGGCGGTGTTCTTCGAGGATTATCTCGACGGCATCCGCAAGAGCGGCTCCTCGATCGGCGCCGTCATTGAAGTGGTCGCCGAAGGCGTGCCCGCCGGCCTCGGCGCGCCGATTTATGCAAAACTCGACGCGGAACTGGCCGCGGCGCTGATGAGCATCAACGCGGTGAAGGGCGTCGAGATCGGCGCCGGTTTCGAAGCCGCCACTTTGTCCGGCGAGGAAAACGCCGACGAGATGCGCATGGGCAACCAGGGCGTCAGCTTCCTGTCCAACCACGCCGGCGGCATTCTAGGGGGCATCTCCACCGGCCAGCCGGTGGTCGCCCGCTTCGCGGTGAAGCCGACCTCGTCCATCCTTTCGCCGCGCCGCACCGTCGACCGCAAGGGCGCCGACACCGACATCCTGACAAAAGGCCGCCACGATCCCTGCGTCGGCATCCGCGCGGTGCCGGTCGGCGAAGCCATGATGGCCTGTGTGCTGGCGGACCATTTTCTCAGGCATCGCGGACAGGTCGGCGGGTAGGGGCGCGAGGGCGGATTGGATTGCGCCTACCGCATCTCATACTCGCCCGCATCGAACCGCGACGTCATCTTCCAGTATTCCACCAGCCGCCATGGCGTGATCGCGAACACGCGGCCTTGCGGGTTGCGGTACCAGTTGGTCATGCCCTTGTGAGTCCACACCATGCGGGCGTGCAGCGCGTCGACCTCGCGGTTGTAGTTCTCGTAGACTTCGGGCTTGCACTCGATCGAGCGGTAGTTTCCTTCCACGAGTTCGCGCAAGGCCAGCATCATGTGGCGGACGCCGCATTCGGTCATGAAGATCTGGTTGCCGCCATGGGCGAGGCCGGTGTTTGGGCCGGTCAGCATGAAGAAATTGGGAAAGCCGGGCACCGTGAGGCCGAGATAGGCTTTGGCGTCGTCGGCGCCCCAGACTTCATGCAGCTCGCGCCCGTCGCGGCCGACGATCTGCATCGGGTGCAGCATCTTGGAAACCTTGAAGCCGGTGGCGGACACCAGCGCGTCGGCCGGCCACACCTTGCCGTCCCCGGTGCGCACGCCCTCGGGCACGATGGCGTCGATGGCATCGGTGACGAGATCGACGTTGGGCCGTCTCAACATTTGGAACCAGTTGTTGTCGATCAGGATGCGCTTGCCATAGGCCGGATAGTCCGGAATGACCTTCGCGAGCAGGTCCGGGCGATCGGAAAGCTCGCTGCGCATGTGCTTTTCCATGAACAGGCGGTGCTTTTCATTGAGCGCGTTGAGCGAGCGTTTCGGCTGCGGCCAGTCGGGATCGACCTTGAGCGCCTCGTGCAGCCCGTCGGCAAAACCCCAGAACAGCTGGAAGCGGTACCAGCGCAGATAGAAGGGGATGTTGGCCAGCGCCCATTTCTTTCCTGGAGCGACGCCCTCGTGGTAATTCGGGTTCGGCACCACCCAGTGCGGCGAGCGCTGGAAGATGGTCAGGCGCGCCACCTCGGGCGCGATGGTCGGCCCGACCTGATGGCCGGAGGCGCCGGTGCCGATCATGGCGACGCGCTTTCCGCGCCAGTCGAATTTCGGGTCCCATTGCGCGGTGTGGAACGCCGGTCCGGCAAACGATTCCAGGCCCGCGATATCCGGCAGTTTTGGGCGATTCAGCACGCCGACGGCCGAGACCAGCACGCGGGCGGACAGTTCTTGCTCGGTGCCGTCGGCGCCCCGCGCCGTGACGCGCCAGAGCGCGCGACCCTCGTCATAGCGGGCTTGCACCACCTCGGTGCCGAGTCGGATGTGTTTTCTCAGATCGTATTTGTCGGCGACTCCCTCAAAATAATTCCACAGCTCGTCGCGCTTGGCGAAGAAATGCGACCAGTCGTGATTGGGCTCGAACGCATAGGAGTAGAAATGATTGGGGGTATCGACGCCGCAGCCGGGATAGACGTTTTCATACCAGGTGCCGCCGACGGCGTCGTTCTTCTCCAGGATCACGAAGGGAATGCCGGCCTGTTGCAGCTGGATGCCGGCATAGAGCCCGGACATGCCGGCGCCGATGATGACGACGTCGGCGCTTTCCAGCGTGGCGGGGGTGGGCGGCCGGCGCCATTTCAGGCTGCGCGAGGCCAGATTGTCGTCGGTGAGGTCCTCGCGCATCATCGCGATGTAGTCGTCGGGCACGGCTTCGCCGGCGGCCAGCGCCATCATCTCGCGCAGCAGCGCGTCGTCGGCCCGCCTGGGCGGAGTGCCGCCGCGCGAAAACTCCGCCAGCACTTCGGCGAGCCGGTCGCGAACCTGGGCGCGCAGCTCTTCGGGTATGAACTCCTGATAGTTCATCGGGCCGCGGATGAACGGTTTTGCGACCTGGAGCCAGTGCCGCTCGCCGGTCAGTTGCACCAGCGTCAGCAGCAGCGTGGCGGGATCGGCCGCCTCGAGCGCGCCGCGCATTTCCGGGTCTTCGCCCGCTGTTTTCGGGGTGGAATCCTGCATTTTCACGTCCGCGGTTGCGTCCCGCCGACTTTGCCCTGCCGCCGCCGAAACGCAAAGCCTTGAGTTCGCTTGACGGTACCGGAAACTCGGCTGCAAATGAGTCATGAACGCACAGGATCTAAAGCAGATCGCCGACTGGCTGATCGACGGCGCGAGGTCCTCCATCGGGTCGCCCCAGATGGTGGCCGACATGTGCGAGCGCCTGGTGCGGGCCGGCCTGCCGCTCTGGCGCGTCGGCATCTTCGTGCGGACGCTGCATCCCGATGTCCTCGGCGTCAATTTCATCTGGAAGCCGGGGGCCGAGGTCGCCTTCGGCACCGCGGATTTCGATTTCCTGGAATCGCCGGAATTTCTCAACAGCCCGCTGGCGATCGTGTTCGGCGAGGGGCGGGAGGTCAGGCGTCGCATCGGCGATCCCGAAGGCAGGCGTTTTCCCGTATTCGACGACATGCGGGCGGAAGGCGTCACCGACTATATCGCGCTGCCGCTGCACGCCACCGACGGCACGATCCACGCGACCAGCTGGACCACCCGGCACGTGGGCGGATTCGGCGACGAGCAATTGGACGGCCTGCGTTCGCTGATGCCGGCGCTGGCCCGGGTCGTCGAGATCGCCAACCACCGCCGCAAGGCCTCGATCCTGCTGGACACCTATGTCGGCAGCCGCGCCGGCGAGCGCATTCTCGGCGGCCAGATCCGGCGCGGCCACGCCGAGACCATGCATGCCGCGATCTGGCTGTCGGACCTGCGCGGCTTTACCGCGTTGTCGGACCGGCTGCCGGCCGAAACCGTGGTCGACATTCTCAACCACTATTTCGACTGCCTGGTGTCGGCGATCCGCAGCCACGGCGGGGAAGTCCTGAAATTCATGGGCGACGGATTGCTGGCGGTGTTCCCGATCGCGGAACAGCCCGGCGACACCGAGGAAGTCTGCGCCCAGGTGCTGGAAGCCGCGCGGGAATCCCGCGCCAGCGTGCTGGCGATGGAATATCCGATCGGCGAGACGGTCGAGCGCTTTCGCTTCGGGCTCGCGCTGCATGTCGGAAAGATTCTCTACGGCAATATCGGCGGCGGCAACCGGCTTGACTTCACTTGCATCGGGCCCGCCGTCAATCTCGCCGCGCGGCTGGAAAAGATCGCCGGCCGCCTGCATCGCACCATCGTGGCGTCGGCGCCTTTCGCGCGCGCCAGCGCCGGCGAGTGGGACGACCTCGGCGATTTTCCGATCGCGGGTTTTGCCAGGGCCGAGCGGGTCTACGGCCTGGCGGATGAGACGCCACGGGATTGAAGCCGGCAACGGCCGTTCACTTCTTCTGGCATCCCTTGGAATCCGGTTTCTCGACACACTTCTTTGGGTTCTGCGGAACGTTGGAGACCACAACGGGCAGTGGCTCGTGGTGCGAATGCGCCCGCGTGACGGATGGTGCTGGCTTGATCACGGCATGCGTGTGGACGACCGGATTGATGTGAACGACGGGGGCAACGTGAATAACGGGAGCGACGTGAACCGGAGTGTAGACGTATGTGCCGGCCATCGCCGACGTCGGTAACAGAAACAGCAGGACAGCAATGGCATTTCTCATAGCCTGGTCATCTCTCGAATCTGGTGGGGATCGATGGCGCGTGCCGATTGGACGCCGGCAACGTCTCTACAGTCTTTGATTGATAAATGCAAATGCTGCAACTCGTTCCGGCGATTCATGCCGAAGCCGGAAGATGTGGCATGCAGCGCCGCTGTCCGAGCCCGATTGCTCCGGGCTATCGGGCGTTTTCCCGAGACCCCCTACTCCTCCGGCTCGGTGGTGAACAGCAGGGGGTAACCCTTGGCGCGGCCGGCGTCGGTGGCGCGCGTCGCCTTGGTCTCGGCGACGTCCCTGGTGAAGACGGCGACCACGCAGACCCCGCGCCGGTGCGCGGTGATCATGACCTTGTGGGCCTGGTCCTCGGTCATGGCGAATTCCGCCTTCAGCACGGTGACCACGAATTCGCGCGGCGTGTAGTCGTCATTGACGAGGATCACCTTGTGCAGGCGCGGCCGTTCGGTCGTGATCTTGACCCGGGTTTTCGGCTTGGTGACGACGTCGATCATCCGGCGGCACCTCCTGACGCTGTTTGGATCTTCGCGGGCAGAATACCGCCTCCCGGCCCGGCGTGGAACCGGCAGTTTGCGATGGCTTCATTGCAGCGGCGGCACCGTGCGCAGATAGGCGATGATGTCGGCCAGATCGGCTGGCTTCAGCCCCGCGTAGAACGCGTAGGCCATCGGCGGTTTCAGAGTCCGCCCGTCGCGCGCGATGCCGTGGGTGATGGCGCGGCCTATTTCCTGGTCGCTCCAGCCGCCGATGCCGGCGGCCGGATCGGAGGTGATGTTGGCGGCGACGCTGGCCGGCGTTCCATCCGGCGCCCCCGCCGGAACCGGAAACGCCCGGCCGCCGCGGCCCAGCCCGTTTCTGAAATCGGAGACGCCGCGCGACCACGCCGAATGGCATTCCATGCAATGACCGATGGTGACGAGATAGGCACCGCGCCGGACCGGATCGGTGAACGTGGCGCGGTCGAAGCCGGCCACGGCGTCGGGATAGGCATCGCGTCGCACCGGCGCCTTGTATTGGGGGTCGGGGACCTCGCTGCGGAGCGGCTTGACGCTGCGAAGATAGGCGACGATGGCGTCGAGATCGTCGGGCAGCAGGGCGGAATAGAAATTCGCGGGCATGATCGCCGCCAGCGCCACGCCGGCGAGGCGGCCGTGGTCCGGGCGTATTCCCGCAACCAGCGCCCGCTTGATCTCGGCATCGCTCCAGCTTCCGATGCCGGTTTCGACGTCGGGCGTGATGTTCGGCGCGGTGGCGACGAAGGTCGGCGTCGCAAAGGTCAGGCCGCCGGAAAAGGCCTTGTCGGCGATGGTCCGGCCCCCGGCGTCGTGCGGCGAATGGCAATTGCCGCAGGCCATGATGGTGTTGACGAGATAGAAGCCGCGCTCGACCGGCGTTTCGGCGCTGGCGCCGCTACAGGCAGCCAACAACAATGTGCCGCAAATGATGCCGGTCCGAAACATGAAGCCCCCAATTGCGCGGGGCTGTATCACATCAAGAACAGATGCTGCAAAGCCTTTCGCCTGGGCGGACGGAGCGACCGGCGCTATTTCGCGATCACCGCGGCAAAATCCTTGACGACGTCAGGATCGAGGGCTTTGGCCGCCGCGATATCGGCGTCGCCGCCCTTGCGGTCACTGCTGTTTTGCCTGGCAAGGCCGCGTCCGTAAAGCGCCAGCGGGATGTCCGGATCGAGCTTGAGGCTGGCATCGAAGCTGGCGATGGAACGGGCGTAGTCCTGCTTGTCGAAATAGGCCAGTGCCCGGTTATTCCAGGCCTGAACGTATTTGGGGTTGAGCCGGATCGCCTCGTCGAAATCGGCGATCGCGGCATCGAACTCCCGCTTGCGATAATAAGCGGTGCCGCGGTTGTTGAACGAGCTCACAGAGGCCGGGTTCAGCTTGATCGCCTGGTCGTAATTGACGATGGCGGCGGCATAGTCCCCCTTGTTGCGATAGGCGATGCCACGATTGTTGTAGGCGCTCGCCAGCGAGGGATCGAACTTGATCGCCTGGTCGAAATCCGCGATGGCGTGGTCGAAATCCTGCTTGTGCAGGTAAGCGAGGCCGCGGTTGTAGACCAGGATGGCAACGGTCGGGACGAGCTGGACCGCGGTCGTGTAGTCCGACAGGGCGTTGTCCCATTCCTCCCTGTCGGCATGCGCCGCACCACGCAGATTGAACGCTTCGGCGATATCCGCATCATCGTGACCGCCGCTGGTGATGAAGGCGGTGCAGCCGGCGATCCGCATCTCCGGCGTGGCGCTCCCCTTGCCGTGGCACGCGTCGCGCTGCTGCGGGGTTTCGGCAGAAGCGGGCGGAGCCGCCGACAGCAACGAGGCGACAAGGCCCAGTCCGGAGACGAGGCGGCCGAGCGCAATCAACAATCGTTTCAAGGAGAACTCGCCGGGGTTGGAAGGAGCAGCTCCTGTCTGTCGCTGCAATCGTCGGTTCCGTTCATTTGGCGGCTGTCCAATTCAGGTGAGATTATGGCGGCGCTTCGCTGACCCGCAAGCCCTTCGTTGACTTGAATGTGAAGCGTGGCGCGTGTTCGCGCTTTTCCGGCTCCGGTTTGCGTGTCACCATTGCGCTGGTCGGCGGGAGGGCAGCGATGCGCTGGTATGTCTCGATCGGAGCGGTGCTGGTTGCGGGCTTGTTCGCCGGAGGCGATGTCACCGGGTTGGAAGCGCGGGACCCCGTCATCCAACTGGCGGCTGAGTTGACAGCTCAGCGGGCCGACCAGACAGCGGCGCCATCCGTCGATGTCGAGCTGATTCTCGCGGTCGACGTCTCCTATTCGATGGACCTCGACGAACTCGCAGTGCAGCGCGAGGGCTACGCGCAAGCCATCGTCTCCAGGGAGTTTCTGCAGGCGCTGAAGAGCCTGCCGAACGGCAAGATCTCGGTGACCTATTTCGAGTGGGCGGCGACCGGCGACCAGAAGATCATCATTCCCTGGCGGCTGATCGACGGCCCGGAAACCGCGGGCGCCGTCGCCGACGATATTCTGAAGACCCCGATCCGGCGGGCGTCGCGCACCTCGATCTCGGGCGCGATCAATTTCGCGGTGCCGCTGTTCGACGAGGACCCCTATCGGGGGACGCGGCGCGTCATCGATATCTCCGGCGACGGGCCCAACAATAACGGTTCGCCGGTCACAGGCGCCCGCGAGGCCGCGCTCGCCAAGGGCATCGTCATCAACGGCCTGCCGATCATGGTCAAGGAGCCATCCTATTCGACCATGGATATCGACAACCTCGATTGGTATTACGAGGACTGCGTGATCGGAGGACCGGGATCCTTCGTGGTGGCGATCAAGGACCGCGACAAGTTCAAGGAAGCGATCCGCGCCAAGCTGCTGCTCGAAGTCGCCGGACGAATGCCCGCGCGCCGCGTGATCCCGGCGGCCGAGACGGAACCGCGGGTCTCCTGCCTGATCGGCGAGAAGATCTGGGGGGAACGCTGGGGAAGGTGAAAGGAGTAGCCCGGGTGGAGCGCAGACCGTATGTCCTTCCCTGACCGAGGCGACTCGCCCTCAATGCTTTAGCGAGGGTTGCCCGGATAGGCCGGGTAGAGCCTCAGGCAAGGAGGACGAGTCATGGCGGATT
>Ga0302279_10002554_pt1 | contig 23830 bp, 25 predicted proteins | sample III_Bog_N3_3_FD_194541 | JGI IMG/M metagenome (GOLD analysis project Ga0302279, IMG submission 194541) | Peat permafrost microbial communities from Stordalen Mire near Abisko, Sweden - III_Bog_N3_3 | ecosystem: Environmental > Terrestrial > Soil > Wetlands > Peat | place: Sweden: Abisko... | reverse complement strand
GCGAACAGCGCCGGCTCCACGCCGAGAAAGCCCAACCCGAGCGCGACAGCGAGCGCGAGACTGGTCGTCCCCGCTTGCCCCAACTGGCGCGCCGACACGCCGGCGCTGGCGCTCGCCCCTGCGCCGTCGGCGCGGGCCGGCGGCAGCAGCGCCAGCGGCGCGAGCGCCCCGAGCCGCGCCAGCGCGCCGCACAACGCCAAGGCCGCCGTGGCGTAACCGGAACCCAGCGACGCCGTCGCCGTAATCGCGGCGGCGCGGAGCAGCAGCGACAGCGCCAGCGCGACGACGCCATAGGCGCCGAGCCGGCTGTCGCGAAGGATCTCGAGCTTGCGTTCCCGGGAAGACCCGCCGCCAAAACCATCGGCGACGTCGGCCAACCCGTCTTCGTGCAATGCGCCGGTCGCCGCGACGGTCGCAGCGAGCGCGATAGTCCCCGCCATCAGCCCGGGCAGGCGCACGCAATGGGCGACGAACAGGGCCGCCGCGCCGACCAGACCCACCAATGCGCCCGCCAGCGGCGCCGCCCAGGCGATGCGTCGAAAGTCCGGCGGCGCAAAATCTCCGCCCGGCCATGGCAGACGGGTGAAGAAGCGCATGTTGGCGCCGAGGTCGGGCCCAAGCCGGGCCAGACCCTCGCTGGCGCGTCTCAGAGCGCCCAAAGGAAGATGCCGGTCGCGACCAGCGCGATCGCCGATTGGCCCCATTCGTACACGCCCCATTGGCGAACCAGAATGCGCGCCGCGCCGACGTCGCGAGGCCGCAAGGTGAGAATCTGGTTGTTGAGCGGCGCCATGATGAAATAGGCATAGGGCCAGGTCAGGATGACGAACGCCGCCCCTATGGCGAAGCGCGTGTCGCCGCTGGAAAAATAGGCCGACAGTCCCGTCACGGCCGAGGCCAGGGCGAGCCCCGCCAGCAGCGCGAAGCCCTTCTGGTCGCTCGGCCCCCATTCGCTGAGCAGCGCCGAATCATCGAGCGTCAGGCGAGAGGGCTGCTCGACCCAGTTGCAGTAGAGCCCGGCGCCGGCGAGGGCTGCGGCGAAGGCGAGGGCGAGCGGTCCGGCGATCATGTGGCCTCTTGAAGGTGCGGTAAGTCGCGCGCATTCGCCCCCCGACGGCGTCGCAAGTCAAGCGAACGGGTCAATGCGTGGCGGCGAATGGCCGCAGGCCTCGCTGATCCGCGCGAGGCGGCCGCCATGGGTTCGCCGGCGACGCCGACGCCGAATCATCAATTGTTTCTCCTTACCCACCCCGGGTCTGACAAATAAGGGCGCATTTCGCCAAATTAGCCTTGATTGTGACGAGAACAAAAAAAGAACTTGCGAACGAGAACAAATCATGTACTTTGGTTTTCAGAGGGGGTTGGCCTCGCCTCGGTTGCCTCGGTGACGCCAGCCATGACAGAAGGAGTAAGGCTATGTCCGCCAATCTTCGCGTTATCGAGGGAACCTCAGTGGATAAGACAAAGGCGTTGGACGCCGCGCTTTCTCAGATCGAGCGCGCGTTCGGCAAAGGCTCGATCATGCGTCTGGGCAAGAACCAGAAAGCAGTCGAAATCGAGACGATTTCCACGGGGTCGTTGGGGCTGGACATCGCGCTGGGCGTCGGCGGGTTGCCGCGCGGCCGCGTGATCGAGATTTTCGGACCCGAATCATCGGGCAAGACGACGCTTACCCTGCATGTGATCGCCGAGGCGCAGAAGAAGGGCGGCATTTGCGCCTTCGTCGACGCCGAACATGCGCTCGATCCGGTTTACGCGCGCAAGCTCGGCGTCAATCTCGAGGATCTGCTGATCTCTCAGCCCGACACCGGTGAGCAGGCGCTGGAAATCACCGATACGCTGGTTCGTTCCGGCGCGGTCGACGTGCTGGTCATCGACTCGGTCGCCGCCTTGACGCCGCGCTCGGAGATCGAGGGCGAAATGGGCGAGTCGCAGCCAGGCCTGCAGGCGAGGCTGATGAGCCAGGCCTTGCGCAAGCTGACGGCCTCGATCTCGCGATCGAATACGATGGTGATCTTCATCAACCAGATCCGCATGAAGATCGGCGTGATGTACGGTTCGCCCGAGACGACGACCGGCGGTAACGCGCTAAAGTTCTACGCTTCGGTGCGTCTGGACATTCGCCGCATCGGCGCGATCAAGGACCGCGACGAAGTGGTCGGCAATCAGACCCGCGTCAAAGTGGTGAAGAACAAAGTCGCGCCGCCGTTCAAGAAGGTCGAATTCGACATCCGTTACGGCGAGGGCATTTCCAAGCTCGGCGAACTCATCGATCTCGGCGTAAAGTGCGGCGTCGTGGAGAAGTCGGGCGCCTGGTTCTCTTGCGAGAGCGTTCGTCTGGGGCAGGGGCGGGAAAACGCCAAGCTGTTCCTGAAGGGAAATCCGGAGATGGCGGCGCGCGTCGAAGCGGCCATCCGGGAAAACTCCGGAATCATCGTCGAAAGCGGCATGTCCGACGGCGAGAGCGGAGATTCGGACTCCACCGAAGAGTGAGGCTCGTTTCCAGGGCCGCCCGTCGCCCTCAACGGGCAGGCCCACCCGCCGGGAAACGAGTCCATTCGTCGCGTGGTGAGCGCGCGGCCGCGCCGGGCTCCAGGCTCCGACGCGGCCGCGGCGCCTAATCCGATCGAGACGGACCGGGAGGGCCGGCTTCGGCTGAAGTCGGGGCTCGAAAACGCGATCAGCCTCCCGGTCCGCGCTGCGCCGCGCCCCTTTGCGCCCTGGATTCGGCGAGGATGCACAGCAACTCGTAGAGCATCGTCGCGCCGCACAGCGCGGTGTTGGTTCCGGGGTCGAAGGGCGGGGCGACCTCGACGACGTCGGCGCCGATCAGGTTCAGGCCTCTGAGACCGCGAACGAGTCCTTGCGCCTCGCGCATCGTCAGCCCGCCGGCCTCGGGCGTGCCGGTGCCGGGCGCGATCGAGGGGTCGAGGGCGTCGATGTCGAACGAGACGTAAGTCGGCCGGTCGCCGACGATCTCCCTGGAAATCTCGACGGCGCGCTTGACGCCGATCTCGTCGAATTCCTCGATGAAGATTATCCGCACCCCGTGCGCTTTACAAAAATCCCAGGCCTCGAAGACGTTGTGGGCGCCGCGGATGCCGATCTGCACCATGCGCTTGGGGTCGATCAGGCCGTCCTCGATGGCGTTGCGGAACGGCGAGCCGTGGTGGAAACGCGTGCCCTGGATCGGACCGAGCGTGTCGGTGTGGGCGTCGATATGGACGAGGCCGACCGGTTTCTCCGCGATCAGCCCCTTCAGGATTGCATAGGTGATCGAATGGTCGCCGCCGATCGACAGCGGCGTCACGTCGGCCGCGCGAAACCGCTGGTAGAATTCGACAATGTTCTGTTCCGCGATCGAATTGTCGAACAGCGAGTCGAACCTGACGTCGCCGACATCGGCGATGTTTCCGAGCTCGAACGGGTTTATGCGGAACACGTGGTGGGTGGCGCGCATCAGCGAAGACAGATCGCGCACCGCCCGCGGCCCATGCCTCGTCCCGACCCGATTGGTCGCCCCGCCATCGAACGGCACCCCCGCAATGCCGATGTCCAGGCCCTCCAGGCTGAGCTGATGGGGAGCGCGTAAAAAGGTGGCGATTTCGGCGAAGCGGGGGGCAAAGCGCGGGTCGTAATCGGAATCGTAGGTGACGCGATCGTTGTAGAACTTGTTTTCCATGGGGTCTCTGTGGGGTAAGGTGGCTGGAGTTGAGCCCGGGCGGCGACGGGACGCAAGGGCGCCTTTTTCTTCTCCCGCCCCTTCGACAAGCTCAGGACGGGAGAAGGAAAAGCCGCCCTTGCCCTCACCCCCCAATCCTGCTATCCGCCGCGCCTTCACCCCGTGGAAGAACGCCCGGAACGCCAGCCGGGAGACCGTTCGCACCACGCACCTGCAATCTGGCGCGTTTCCCGTGGCGGAGCCACTTGGGAAAACGCGCGTTTTGGAGCAGCCGTATGGCCAAGAAAGTAACAGGCTACATCAAGCTGCAAGTGCCAGCTGGATCAGCCAACCCCTCGCCGCCGATTGGTCCCGCGCTCGGTCAGCGCGGCCTCAACATCATGGAATTCTGCAAGGCTTTCAATGCGCGAACTGCGCAGATTGAAAAGGGCTCGCCGATTCCGGTGGTGATCACCGCCTATCAGGACCGCTCGTTCACCTTCGAGATGCGTCAGCCGCCCGTGACCTTCTGGCTGAAGAAGGCCGCCGGTCTGAAGATCGGCAAGAAGCCCGCTTCCGGCCACAAGACGCCGGGCCGCGGCTTCATCGGCAAGGTCACGAAGGACCAGGTCAAGGAAATCGCGGAGAAGAAGATCGTCGACCTCAATTGCGATTCGATCGAATCGGCGATGAGGATGATCGAAGGCTCCGCCCGGTCGATGGGCCTCGAGGTGGTGGGGTAAGCCATGAGCAAGCACGGTAAGAGAATCCGCAAGGCCCGCGAGGCCGTCGTCCGCACCAAGCTCTACACGCTCGGCGAGGCGGTCAAGCTGGTGAAAGCCAACGCCAACGCCAAATTCGACGAGACCGTCGAACTGGCGATCAACCTCGGCGTCGATCCCAAGCACGCCGACCAGATGGTCCGCGGCGTCGTCAACCTGCCCAACGGCACCGGCCGCATTTTACGCGTAGCGGTGTTCGCCCGCGGCGCGAAGGCGGAAGAGGCCCGCAACGCCGGCGCCGACATCGTCGGCGCGGAAGATCTGGTCGCCATCGTCCAGGCCGGCACGATCGAATTCGATCGCTGCATCGCCACCCCGGACATGATGCCGCTCGTCGGCCGCCTCGGCAAGGTTTTGGGCCCGCGCGGCCTGATGCCGAACCCGAAAGTCGGCAGCGTGACCATGGCCGTCGCCGACGCGGTGAAGGCCTCGAAGGGCGGGTCTGTCGAATTCCGCGTCGAAAAGGCCGGCATCGTCCAGGGCACGGTCGGCAAGGCCTCGTTCGGCGACGAACAACTCGCGGGCAACATCAAGGCGTTCATCGACGCCGTGACCAAGGCCAAGCCTACGGGCGCCAAGGGCACCTATCTGGAGCGCGCCGCGATCTCCTCGACGATGGGCCCGGGCGTTCGCCTCGACATTTCGACTTTGGGCACCATTGCCCAGGTCGGCACGTAAACCAACAGCGCCCCCTCCATTCAAGGAGAGGCAAAAACCCTCGTCAAGAGGTTCTCCCCCGTTCTCGAAAGAGGGCGGGGGTTTTTCGTTGCGCGGCGCTGCGCCCAAAAAAAAGCCCGCGCCAGAGGCGCGGGCCAGGTTCGAGCGTTCGCGGCGTTTTACACCTTCATTGCGCCTTGAATGGCGTCTGGCGTGATCGGCAGACCGCGTACGCGGGCGCCGACGGCGTTGAAGATCGCATTGCCGATCGCGGGGGCGACGACGGTGACCGTCGGCTCGCCGGTGCCGCGCGCCGGCTCGCCGTTGGCGACGATCGCGACCTCGATTTCGGGGATCTGTTTCATGCGCATCGGCGTGTAGGTGTCGAAGTTGGTTTGCTCGATCGCGCCATCTTTCAAGGTGGCCTTCTCGAACATCGCCAGCGACATGCCCCACAGCGCGCCGCCCATGATCTGCGCGCGGACGCCGTCGGGGTTGACGACCGTGCCGATGTCGGTGGCGACAGTCAGCTTCTTGACCCTGACGTTACCATCCGGGGCGACGGCGACATGGGCCACGCAGGACGTCCAACTGGACGTCGCGCGTTCCTGCGAGCTGACGCAGGCGACGCCGAGCGCTTCGCCCTTGGCGAGCGTCTTCGTGCCATAGCCGGCCAGTCCCATCGCCACCCGCAAGGTGTTGGCGAGGCGCTGCGCGCCGGCGTTGCCGTCGGAGCCGTCGAGCATCGCCAGACGGAATTCCGCCGGATCGCGGCCCGCCGCATGGGCGAGTTCGTCGATCATGCTTTCCACCGCCCAGAACGTCCAACCCGGGGCCACCGAGCGCAATTGTCCCGACGGCGTCGCGTTCTGCGCGAGTTCGTTGAGGACGGTGCGGACGGTGTGGTTGTGCATCGAGTAATAGAAGTCCGCGCCGTGGGCGGCGAAGCCGTCGAGCACGTTCTTCTTGCCGTCGACGGAGTTTTCCAGGAATCCCGGAATGCCCCAGCGCTTGGTCGGCCAGGCGCTGACGAGGTCGTGATCGAAGCCGGTGATGGCGCCCTTGTCGTCGAGGCCGGCGCGGATCTTCTGGTAGGTCAGCGGACGGGTGAAATCCATCTGCATGTCGTGTTCGCGGGAATAGACGACCTTGACCGGCTTGCCCATGGCCTGCGCCGCCGCCGCCGCCGGAACCATCATGTCGGAGTCGAGCCTGCGGCCGAAGCCGCCGCCGATCCAGGCCTGATGAATGACGACATTCTTCGGATCCATGCCGATCGAAAGCGCGGCGATGGCGCTAGAGCGGGTCATGAACTGATTGCCGCTGTAGAGATGCAGGATGCCGTCCTTGATCTCGGCGGTGGCGTTCATCGGCTCCAGCGGAGCGTGGATGTTGATGCTGGTGGTGTATTCGGCTTCCAGGATCTTGGCCGACTTGGCGACTGCGCCGGCCGCGTCGCCGGTCTTCCAGTACAATTCGCCGCCGGGCAGGCCTTGCAGACGCTTGGCCTCGGCGAGGATCGATTCGCTGGAGACCGCCGCATTCGGGCCCTTGTCGTAGCTGACCTTGAGCAATTCGGCGGCCAGCATGGCTTCCGGATAGCTCTTGGCGACCGCCACCACCCAGCCCGTCACCGTGCCGGTCTTGTCGTCGACGACGACCGCCTGCAGATAGCCGGGGATCGTCTTCTTGGCCGCGGAATCGTCGACGTCTGTGACCTTGGCGCCGTAGCGCACCGGCGGCGTGACGATGCGGCCGTAGAGCATGCCCGGCAGCTCGGCGTCGATGCCGTATCTCGCCGTGCCGTTGACTTTGGCGGGGATGTCGATCTGCGGCACGTCAGTGCCGATGATCGTGTACTGGTCGGCGGTCTTCAGCGTGATCGCCTTCAGATCGTCGGCGGAATAGGCCTTGTCGACCTTGCGGGCCTTGACGATGTCGCCATAACTCACCGCCTTGCCGCTCGCGAGATGTTGCACGCGGGATTCCTGGCCGATGCACTCTCCGGCGGGAACGCCGAGCATCGCGGCGCCGGCGTCGACGAGGGCGAGACGGCCGGCCGCTCCGGCGCGGCTCATCGCGTCGAAGTTCATCATCGTCGACCAACTGCCGCCGGTGATGATCGCGCCCAGGACCGGGTCGTTGTACTTGGGATCGTTGCCGATCAGATTGACCCGCATGTGGCTCCAGGAGGCGCCGAGTTCTTCGGCGACGATCTGCGCCATGGTGCTGGCGACGTGCTGGCCCATGTCGGCCTTGGCGACATTGACGGTGACGAGGCCGTCGGCGCCGACGCCATACCAGACGGTCGGGTCAAAGGAGCCCGTCGCGGCGGCCGCGCGGGGAACGCCCGGCAGGGCGAAGCCGCAGACGAGGCCGGCCGCGCCGATTCCGACCAGGAACGAGCGGCGGGAAAGGTCGATGTTTCCCGCGGAAATGGTTTCGTGTTTGGTCATGCCTTCCTCCCGGCGCCTTGAGTCTCGATCGAGGCGCGCACATCGGTGGCGGCGCGTTCGATGGCTTTGACGATTCGCGGATAGGTCATGCAACGGCAGAGATTGCCGTTCATGTGCTCGACGATTTCGTCGCGCGTCGGCGCCGGATTGGTCGCCAGCAGCGAGGCCGCCTGCATGATCTGGCCGGACTGGCAGTAGCCGCATTGCGGCACCTGCTCGGCCACCCACGCCTTTTGCAAGGGATGATCGCCGTGCTCGGAAAGCCCCTCGATCGTGGTGACGGACTTGCCGTCGACCTCGGCGAGATGGGTCTTGCACGAGCGCACGGCGACGCCGTCGACATGTACCGTGCAGGCGCCGCAAAAGCCGTGCCCGCAGCCGAATTTCGTTCCTTTGAGATCGAGCGTGTCGCGGATGATCCAGAGCAGCGGCGTGCTCTTGGGGGCGTCGACAGTCACCTGCCGACCATTGATGGTCAGGACGGCCATGTTTCCTCCTCGTTGCTTCCTCAGCCGTTTTGGCGGAGGCCAGCGTTCACTTGCCGTTAGGGTACGGCAAGGTTCGGACTTGGTGCACGCACGCTTCTCCCCCGACTTCGCTCCGTCGCGGCTCGTGAGGCGTCGCAGGCGTTGCGTGTGAGGCTAAATTGCGGCCAAGCGTCCGACAATAGGACTTAGGCGCCTCTCTGCACTTTATTTTCGTTATATATCAACGGGATGAACGCTGGCGCCGCCCAGGGAGGCCATTGTCGCGATGGCGTCAATGATTTGCGGCCACAGCCGCCTGGGCAAGTCGTGCCCCATGCCTTCGAGGACCAGCAGCCTGGCGCCGGGAATCGCCCGCGCGGCATCCTCGCCGCAGACGGGCGGCAGGAGGCGGTCGCCCGCGCCATGGATGATCAGCGTCGGCGCCGTGATCTTGGCGAGCCGGGCGCGGCGACCGCCGGAAATCAGGGTCGCCAGCATTTGCCGAGCGCCGCCCTCGGGACACAAGGGCGCGCGCGCAGCCGCCCGCTCCGCGCGGTCACGATCCCGCCGAACCTCGTCGGGATCGTCATTGCCCGGCGCGCGCATAAAAGCCCAGGCGCGCAAATTGGCGTCGACATATTCGGCCGCGTTGCGAGGCGGCGGGGCCAAAAAAATCGCCGCGAATTCCGGGCCGGGCAGCGGCAGGTCGCGCTCGCCCGTGCTCGACATGATCGAAGTGAGGCTGAGGACCCGCTCCGGCGCCAGCAGCGCCAGTTCTTGCGCGATGGCGCCGCCCATCGATGCGCCGACGATGTGGGCGCGGGCAATGCCGAGCGAGTCGAGCAGGCCCAGCGCGTCGCGGGCCATGTCGGCCAGGCCATAGGGCGGATCGACCGGCCGGCCGGAGAAAGCGGCGCTCAGCATCGCGGCGGGGTCGAAGTCGAACTTCGAGGATCTGCCGACGTCGCGATTGTCGAAGCGGATGACGAACAAGCCGCGGCCGGCGAGCGCGCAGCAGAATTCGTCGTCCCATTGAATCATGTGCGCGCCAAGGCCCATGATCAGCAGGGTCGCCAGGTTTTCGCGCTCGCCAAAAGTTTGGTGGCAGAGTTCGACGCCGTTGACGGCGACGAAGGCCTCGGCGGATCGTTGGGTCATCGCTTGCTCCTGACTGCGCGCGCAGCGTAGGATTTCGCCCCAAGACGATCAATGGGAGTTGGCATGTCCGAGGCGCGCGTCCCCTATCCGCCTGCCGTCCGGCGCTGGCATGAGATCGCCGCCGCGCGCGATCCGGCAGGCCTCGACGATCTGCTCGCCGAAGAAGTCGTGTTCGTCTCGCCGGTCGTGCATAGGCCGCAACGCGGCAAGCCGATTGCCAAGGCCTATCTCGGCGCGGCGCTCGAAGTGCTCGGCAACGAAGCTTTCCGTTACGTCGGCTTCTGGCGCGCGGAGTCTTCCGCCGTGCTGGAGTTCGTCGCGATCATCGATGGCGTCGAGGTCAACGGCGTCGACATCATCGCCTGGAACGCCGACGACCAAATCGTCAGCTTCAAGGTGATGGCGCGGCCGCTGAAGGGGATCGAGGTTTTGCGGGCCAAAATGGCCGAGCGGCTGGAGGCGATGCGACGATCGTGAGGGTCACCGGGGCAAATCCGTAATCCGGAAACCGCCGCTCCCCTGATCGCATCGGGCGGCTGCCCTCTCCCGCGATGGGACGGTTTGGCGCCAGGCGCCTCACCCCTTGCGCTCATAGAGCAACCGGGCCCGTATCGTCCCCTCCAGCGCGCGGATTTCGGCGAGCAGGCGCTCGCTGTCGTCGGGCGCGCCGTCGGCGTCGAGCACGACATAGCCGACGTCGTTGCGGGTCTCGTAATATTGCGCCGCGATGTTGATGGCGTGGCGGGCGAGCACTTCGTTGAGCTTGCCGAGCTGGCCCGGCAGATTGCGCTGCACCTGGATGATGCGCGTGCCCGTGGGCCTCGCCGGCAATTGTACCTGTGGGAAGTTGACGGCGCCCATGGTGGCGCCGGAGTCGCTGTATTCGATGAGTTTGCGCGCCACCTCTTCGCCGATCCGCTCCTGCGCCTCCTCGGTCGAGCCGCCGACATGCGGGGTCAAAATCACATTATCGAGGCCTTGCAGCGGCGAGACGAAGCGCTCTGCGTTCGAGGCCGGCTCGTCCGGAAACACGTCGATCGCCGCCCCACGCAGTTTTTTCCCGCGTAATGCTGCGGCGAGCGCTTCGAGGTCGACGACCGTGCCGCGGCTGTTGTTGATCAGATAGGCGCCCGGCTTCATCGCGGCGAGCTCGGCGGCGCCGATCATGCGGTAGGTGGCAGGGGTCTCGGGCACATGCAGGCTGATGATGTCGCTCTCGGCGAGCAATTCGTTCAGGGACGAGCGGGGTTCGGTATTTCCGTGGCGCAGCTTGTCGGTGTGATCGTAGAAGATCACCCGCATGCCCATGCCTTCAGCGAGATAGGAAAGCTGCGAGCCGATATTGCCGTAGCCGATGATTCCCAGCGTCTTGCCGCGCACCTCGAAACTACCGATCGCCGACTTGTCCCAGCCGCCGGCGTGAACGCCGACCGAGCGCGGAAACACTTTCCGCAGAAGCATGACGATCTCGCCGATCACGAGTTCGGCGACGCTGCGCGTGTTCGAATAGGGCGCGTTGAAAACAGGCACGCCGATCTTCCGCGCCGCGTCGAGATCGACCTGATTGGTGCCGACATTGAAGCAGCCGATAGCGAACAGCCGGTCCGCGTCTTCGAGCACGTCCGCCGTGATCTGAGTGCGCGAGCGGATGCCGACGATGTGCACGCCCTTGATGGCCGCGCGCAAAACCTCACCGTCGAGCGCCTTGGGCAGGCGTTCCAGATTGGTGTAGCCGGCCTGGAGCAGCAGATTGACGGCGGTGTCGCTGACGCCTTCGAGCAGCAGGACGCGGATCTTGTCCTTCGACAGGGAAAGCGGAGAAGGGGCGGCTGTGCTCAAGCGAAATGTCCTCAAATAGCCCGCCGCGCCCGACGGGGCGGCGGCACTCGCCGCGAGCCATAGTTTTCCAGGTGACGATTTACAAGCTTCGTTCACGGCGCGGGTTTGAGCGCCAGCAACGCCTGCTTGCCGTCCTCGAGGACAATATCGAACTGAGCGCCGTAATCGGCCGCGTCGAAACCTGCGAAGTTCAGATTGACCGCCAGCAGCCTGGCGTCGAAGCGCGCCATCGTTTCGCGCATCTGCGCCGCCGGGATAAGCTTGTTCTGAGCGCCGAAAACGACCGTCTGGCGGTAGCGCCCGGGTCCGAACCAGTCGCCGATGACCGTGCCGTCGAAGAAATACGTCGACCCTTCGAAACCAACCTGCGCGAGGCGCGAGCCATAGCGCGGCGCCAGCGCGTTGGCTTGCTGAAGGGCGGCGTAACCGGCCCGATTGGCGAGGATGGAATCCCATTTGCGCAGTTGGCCGTTGGCGCGGTTGAAAGCCCCAATGCCGTAGCCGATCAGCAGCGCCGCGACGCCGGCGCCGACCCACGCCGGACTCCTGGGCGCTTCAAGCGCTCGCGGCGCGAATCGCCCGGTCATGAACTTCAGGGCGTCATGGACGATCAAGCCAGACAGAAGCACGCCGATCGCGAGAACGGGGGCGAGATAGCGATCGACCTGAGAGGCGTAAAACCAGGTCAGGACATAACAGAAAAACGCCGCCCAAAGCGCCAGGACGGCGCGGCGCTCGCGCCGCATGGCGAGCGGAGCCAGCAGCGCGGGGATGACAAGATTGGCGCCCGCCTTGAGCAGGGCGAACGGCAGATACGTGAGACGCGCGCTGCGAATGTAGCTCGCCTGCTCGGCCTTTTGTCCCGCGAGGTCTCCCGCGTCCCAAAGGAAATAACCAAACCACGCGCCGCCGGCCGGGCTGATCGGATCGCCGGAAATCCAATAGCTGCGCAAATACCAGCCGCAGCCGAACAACGCCGTGGCGCCGGCGAAGGCGATGAGCGCGGCCGGGCGGGCGCGAAAAGCAGCGAGGACGAGGAACGCCAGCGCCGCCGCGACCAGCCCATGCAGCTTGCAGCCCGCCGCCGCCCCGCCGAGAATGCCGAGCGCGAAACAGACGCCGACCGGCGCCCGGCGTCCGAACGCGACGGCGCCGAGAATGGCGGCGAAGCTGAACAAGGCGAGGCCGAGATCAATATAGGCGTAGCCCAGCGTCTTCTCGACGACATGCAGCGCCAGAAAGGCGATTCCGGCGGCGACGCCGAGAATCCACGAACCGCGCAACCACCGCGCCGCGCCGAAGAGGCCGAGGACGATGACGAACGCCGGCAGCGTCGCCAGACCCTGCGCCAGCACCACGTCGGCGGGCCGCAGCACGAAGGCCAGCGTGAACATGAGCTCCATGTTCTGCGGGAACAACGGGAAGCGCACCCAGGCGTCGAGCCCGAGCCCGTGCGTCTCGGCATAGAAGCGCGCCAGCGGCAAATGATAGAGCGTGTCATCGAAAAAGCCGGGGACTCGCACCGCGTTCACGGCGACGGCGATATAGACCGCCGCGGCAACCAGCAGGTCGGCCTTATCGGGCCTTTCGATGGACCTCACGCGCCAGAGGTAGCCGAGCGCGAGGATCCCCGTTGCAGCGCCTACCCAGATCAACAGGCTGAAATGAAGCCCACTCGCGACACCGATGACGAAAAGCAACGTCATCTGCAAGGCGAGGCCGAGCGCGAAGGCGAAGAAGGCGCGTAGCGGAAAATTGGCCGCCGCGTCTGGTAGCGCCCGCCATAGCCCCGTCGCCGCCGCCGAGCCGACGAGCCCGGCATGCAGGGTGATGGCGAGGAGTAATAATTGCGAGACGAGTATCGAAACGAACAAAGGTGAACTTTCCCCGAACGGCGCGCTTTCTTAGCTCGACTTTGCGCATTTTTGGAAAAACATTCATAAATATCAACGACTTGCCACTTTTAGCGCGTACGGCGTAAGCCCTTGTTTTTCAACGAAAATTCGAAAAGTAACTCAGAGCGATGGCATTCGAGCCTGTTCAGGAATCAATCGCGATTCGTGCGGCTTTTGGCGTACTCGGGCTCACGAGTGGACGCGCCGCCCATCCATTTGCGTCCATGCTCAGTAATCCAAAACGCGATCTTCGAGCCTCACCGGCTGAGCGCCTCGATGCGCAATATCCGGCACGGCGCGCCCGCCTCGGCCGCCTCGGCGCCGATGGACCGGATGATCAGCGCGTCCGCCAGCGCCAAAACCTTGACCAACGACGAATCCTGATCCGGCAGCGCGGTGGCGATCCAGGCGCCATCGTCGGCGCGAGCCAGCGTGGCGCGGACATAGTCTTGCCGGGGGCCGTTCTTGCGCAGGGCGGAGCCAAGTCGCGCCGGCTCGGTGCGGTCGGCGCCGGCTTCCGGGTCGCCGAGCAGGGCGCGGATCAGCGGGGCCAGGAACAACAGGCCACAGATGGCGGAGGAAGTGGGATTGCCGGGCAGGCCGAGCACCCGCAAGGCGCCGATCCGGCCGTGCATCAATGGCTTGCCGGGGCGCATGGCGATCTTCCAGAAGCCGAGATCCATGCCAGCCTCGACCAGCGCCGCCTGCACCAGATCGTAATCGCCGACCGAGGCGCCGCCCAACGTGACCAGCACGTCGGCGCTCTCGCCGGCGGCCCTGGCGATCGCCTGGGCAAGCGCCTTGGGGTCGTCCCTGGCGATGCCGAGATCGAGCCCGATGCCGCCCAAGGCCTGGACGAGGCCGAGGATGAAGAAATTGTTGGAGGCGACGATCTGCGACGGGCCGATCTTTTGGCCGGGCGCCACGAGTTCGTCGCCAGTGGCGAGAATCGCAACGCGGGGCTTGCGGGCGCAGGGGAGGCGGGCATGGTTCGCCGCCGCCGCCAGCGCGATGTCGCGCGGAGTGAGACGTCGGCCGGCGCGCAACAGCAACTCGGCCTCGGAAAAGTCGATGCCCGCGTGTCGCACATTGTCGCCGGCGGCGACGGGCGCCGCGAACGTCACTTCATCGCCCTCGCGCGTCGCGTCTTCCTGCACCGCGATCGCGTCGGCGCCTTCCGGCAACGGCGCGCCGGTGAAAATGCGCACCGTCTCGCCCGGATTCACGCGGCCGGAAAAGGCGCGGCCCGCGGCGGATTCTCCGATCAACTTCAGCATTGTATCCGGCTTTTCGGCGTCGGCGGCGATCAGCGCGTAGCCGTCCATCGCCGAATTGGCGAACGGCGGTTGCGTGCGCAGCGCGTAGATGTCGCGGACCAGCGTTCGGCCGCAAGCCTCGGAAAGCGCTATCGTTTCCTCGCCCGACGCCACGCGCGCCGACGCGAGCACCCGTCGCAGCGCTTCTTCGACGGAAATCAGCGGCTCTTTCATGCGCTTTGCTCGGCGCGCCACAGGCCGGACTTGCCGCCGCGTTTCTCGATCAGCCGTATCCCCTCTATGCGCATGCCGCGGTCGGCGGCCTTGGCCATGTCGTAGATCGTCAGGCAGGCGACGGAGACGGCGGTCAGCGCCTCCATTTCGACGCCGGTTTGGCCATGCGTCTTGGCCGTCGCGCGTATGACGAGACCCGGCGACGCGTCATCGACGACGATGTCGACGCTGACCGAGGTCAGAGGCAAGGGATGGCAAAGCGGGATGAGTTCCGAGGTGCGCTTGGCGGCCATGATGCCGGCGATGCGCGCCGCGCCCCGGGCGTCGCCCTTCTTGGCGTCGGCGGAAAGGATGAGCGCCAAAGTCGCCGCCTGCATGACGATCCTGCCTTCGGCGATGGCGACGCGATCGGTTTCGATCTTGTCGCCGACGTCGACCATATGCGCTTCGCCGGTCGCGCTCAGATGGGTGAGGCCGGCCATTTCAGACCGAAAGGCCGGTCAGCAAGGCGCGAGTGGCTTTCTCGACATTGGGCTGGCGCATCAGCGATTCGCCGACGAGGAACGCCTGGATGCCCGCCCTGGCGAGGCGCCGGCAATCCTCATGGACGAAAATGCCGCTCTCGGCGACCACGAGCCGGTCCTTGGGAACCAGCGGCGCCAGTCGCTCGCTGACCGCGAGATCGGTTTCGAAACTGCGCAGGTCCCGGTTATTGATGCCGATCAGCCGGCCTTCAAGCGTCAGCGCCCGGTCGATTTCGCGCTCGTCGTGGGTCTCGATCAACACGTCGAGACCGAGGTCGTGCGCGGTCTTGTTGAGCGACCGGGCGGTCTCGTCATCGACGGCGGCCATGATGACGAGGATGCAATCCGCGCCCCAGGCGCGCGCTTCCAGCACCTGATAAGGATCGTAGAGGAAGTCTTTGCGCAATATCGGTAAATGGGTTTCCGCCCGGGCGATCTTCAGCGCCTCCGGCGAGCCCTGGAACGAGGGGCCGTCGGTCAGGACCGAGAGGCAGGACGCGCCGCCCGCCTGATAGGCCGTCGCCAACGCCTTGGGGTCGAAATGCGGACGGATCAGACCCTTGGAGGGGCTGGCCTTCTTGATCTCGGCGATCAGCGCGAAGCGGCCTTCCTCCTCCGCGCGTTCGAGCGCCTTGAGGAAGCCGCGCGGCGGCGATTGCTCGCGGATCTCCCGCTCCAGGGTGGCGCGGGGCACCCGGATCTTCGCCTCGGCGATTTCGCGCCGCTTGTAGGTTTCGATCTTGCGAAGGATGTCGGTCATCATGATCCCAGCCAATCACGCATTTGACGACGCGACAAGCCGCTCGAGTGTTTTGAGCGCCTCGCCGCTGTCGAGCGCCCGCCTCGCCGCCGCGGCGGCGGCCGGCAGGTCGGGCGCGGCCTCGGCGACGACCAACGCAGCGGCGGCGTTGAACACGGCGATATCGCGGTAGGCGCTGCGCTCGCCCTGCAGCACCCGTTTCAACGCGGCGGCGTTGTGCGCGGGATCGCCGCCCCGGAGATCCTCGACCCTGGCGCGGGGGACGCCGATGTCCTCCGGGCTGAGCGAAAAGCGCCGGATCTCGCCATTATGCAGTTCGACAACTTCGGTCGTCGTCGTCGTCGTGATCTCGTCGAGCCCGTCGAGCCCGTGGGTGATCCAGACGCGCTCCGAGCCGAGATTGCGCAGCACTTCCGCCATAGGCTGCAGCCAGGTCGAGGAAAACACGCCGATCACCTGACGTTTTACGCCGGCGGGGTTCGAGAGCGGGCCGAGCAGGTTGAAGATCGTGCGCGTGCCGAGTTCGACGCGGACCGGGCCGACATGGCGCATCGCCGCATGGTGGGTCGGCGCCATCATGAAGCCGATGCCGGCTTCCGCGACGCAGCGCTGGACGCTCTCGGGAGGCAGGCCAATCTTGACGCCGAGCACGGTGAGGGCGTCCGCGGCGCCGGATTTCGACGAAGCCGCGCGGTTGCCGTGCTTGGCGACCTTGACGCCGCAGGCGGCGGTGATGATCGCGGCCAGTGTCGAGACGTTATAGGAGCCCGAGCCGTCGCCGCCGGTGCCGACGATGTCGACCGCGCCTTCAGGCGCGCTCACCCGCAGCATTTTGGCGCGCATCGCCGAGACCGCGCCGGTGATTTCCTCGACCGTCTCGCCTCGGACGCGCAGCGCCATCAGAAAGCCGCCCATCTGGGCGGGCGTCACGTCGCCCGACAGCATGGCGTCGAACGCCGCCGCCGCCTCGGCGCGCGAAAGGGAGGCGCCGACGGCGACCTTGGCGATCAGCGGCTTGAAGGACTCCATGGTCGCGGCGCTTCCGTTCAGGGTTTGGGGTGAGCGGCGTTGAAGGCGCGCGCGATTTCGAGGAAATTGGCGATCAGGACATGGCCGTGCTCGCTGGCGATGCTCTCGGGATGAAATTGCACCCCATGCACCGGCAGATCGCGATGCTGCACCGCCATGATCAGCCCGTCGTCGGTCTCGGCGGTGATTTCGAGCTCGGGCGGCGCCGTTTCGCGGCGGATGATCAGCGAATGGTAGCGGGTGGCCTGAAACGGTCCGTTGACGCCCCGAAACAGCCCGCGCGACCGGTGCGAAACCCGACTCACCTTGCCGTGCATCGGCGCGGGCGCGCGGATGACGTCGCCGCCGAACGCCTGGCCGATCGCCTGATGGCCGAGGCAGACGCCGAGGATCGGCGTCGTCGCGCTCGCCTGTTCGACCAGCGACAGACAAATCCCGGCTTCGTTGGGCGTGCACGGCCCCGGGGACAGCACGATCGCGTCGGGCCGTTCCGCGAGCACCTCGTCGACCGTCTTGTCGTCGTTTCGCCAGACCTGCACGTCGGCGCCCCGCTCGCCCAGGTAATGGACGAGGTTGAATGTGAAACTGTCGTAATTGTCGATCAGCGTGACCCGCATCTCGGCTCGGCTCCGGTTCGCAGGTCTTTTCTACGCCGCGCGCACGCACGTCAAGGTGAAGCGGAAGCAGGGCGCGCGCGCCTGTTGTACGCGAGGCCGCGCGACGGCGTCGGGAGCGCCTGTCACCCGATCCAACCGCCGCCTACGCTTTTCGTGGCCGCTTCAGGGGGCTGTCGGTGACGGAGCCCGAGGCGCTTGCGAGTGGCTCAGGCTTTGGCTGATCGTGAATCAAGCATGGTTCCGCACAACGGCCCACTGACGTCGGCCGAGCGCCGCCCGCATCGCATTCCACCCCGGGGTCAACGCCGCGATTGCGTGAATTCGAGGCGCCCGCGTCCTTCTGAGGCGCCCAGTCGTTCGACATCCTGAGTTCCGCACCGGCCTTCGGCCGACCCTAAGCGATGAAACGGCCCCTTCCCGTCATCGCGATTGAAGCGCGGCGATCCACCGGCGCGGACGAATGGACGGCCCTCACGGCGCGTAGACCGGCTGCGAGGCGTCTTCCGCCATGCCCCAGCGACGTCGCGCCTCGACGAGCCACACCAGCGCTCCGGCGCGGCGTGGCGCGGCGCGGCAGGGTTTCGGGGCCTGGGCCAGGGGCGCGAGCCGGGCGGCTTCGGCGATATACAGCGCCTCGGCGATCGCCGCTTCGCAATCCTCGAAGCCCTCGAGCGCGCCGGCCTCATAGAGGCGGACTATGGGGGCGGCGAGCGCGCAGGCGTCCGCGAGATCCTGACGCGACCAGCCCAGCCGGGCGCGGGCTTCAAGGCTTTGAATGGGTGTCATGCGAAGATCCTCCCGCCGATCCGATTGCGGCGGCGCCGGAAATCGGCGGCCGCTTCATCACTACGAAACCCGATCGCGCCAGATGCTCCACGAGGCGCTTGGCGACGATGGCGGCCATCATCTCCGAGGCGTCGTTCACACGCTTGCGTCCACTGTAACGCAGCGCAAAGGCAATCGTTTCAGCGATTTCCTGCGGCGCGGCGGGGGAGAGGGCATCGATCTGCGCGTTCATGTTTTCTTCTACCATGGCGTCACGAACACAACAAGAACAAAAAGGACACAGGAAGAGACTCGCAGCCGAAGGCGCCCCATGGGATCAATGTGAACATAATCGTTGGCGGGGCGCGTCAACGCCGACTCCGTCGCAATCCCCCGCGCTCGCGCTCGGCGGTCGCCGCGCAGGGGCGGACGGCGGCGCGGCAAGATCTGCAAGCGGCGGAGGTCGACGGCGACTTGTTCGATTTTGCGCGCCTCGTCACCGCCCGCCCAAACTTTGGCCGGGGCGAATCATGCGCGCCGTCGTGTTCGGGACGGGAGAGTTTCTCGTTAACCGCCTGACGCGCGCAGAATTGCTTTGATGCGGCAGGGACCATTGCCGTTTCGGCCTGACTGTGGCATGGACCCGCCCGGCGCAAGACGCCGATACAAATCCCCGAAGGCAATGTCGTTTCTTAACACGAACAAGTTCCAAGACCGTCAAGCCGCCGCCGCCGCCGCCCGCAAAGCGATGGCGGAGAGGTTCGCTTCCCGTCCCAAATATGACCCCGCCGATCCCAAGGTGGTCGAACGAGAGGCGGCGCGCAAAGCTGTCCTCGAAGCTCGCGCGCTGCGGGAAATCGAGCGCGCGCGGCAGAAAGCCGAGGATGAAGCGGCCGAGGCCGCTCGCAAGGCCGCCGAGGCGATCGAGCGCGCCGAGCAGGAGCGCCTGGACGCGCTTCGTCGCACCGAGGAAGAAGTGACCGTCAAGGCCGAACAAGAGCGCCTCGAATTCGAGAAGAAACTCGAACGCGACGCGCGCTACGCAGCGCGCAAGGCCCGCAAGGTGAAGAAGAAGACGGCGGCCGAACGCTGGGGCTGATTGCCGTTTGGGGTTCCGCTCGCCCGCGACGCGGCGGCCGGGCTGTCTCAGAGGCGGCGGCCGCCGATCACGAGGGCGAAACAATGGCGAAACCTCTGCGCGTGGGCGTCGCGGGATTGGGCGTGGTTGGCGCATCGCTGATTCGTCTCCTGCAACGCGTTCGGGCCGATCTGCTGATCCGCACGGGCCGCGACGTGGTCGTTCGCGGCGTGAGCGCCCGGTCGAATCGCGACCGCGGCGTGGATCTCAGCGGCGCCTCGTTCTTCTCCGATCCCCTTGATCTCGCCGCCAACGGCGAGATCGACCTTTTCGTCGAACTGATCGGCGGCGCCGACGGCGCGGCCTACGAGAGTGTGCGCGTCGCGTTGTACCGGGGCCTGTCGGTCGTCACCGCCAACAAGGCGATGCTCGCCGCGCATGGCGTCGAACTCGCGGCTCTCGCCGAGCAAAGCGGCGTCGCGCTCGGCTTCGAGGCGGCGGTCGGCGGCGGCGTTCCGGTCATCAAGACCCTGCGCGAGGGCCTGGCGGGCAATTCCATCAGGCGCGTCGCCGGCATTCTCAACGGCACGTGCAACTACATCCTGTCGCGAATGGAGACGGAACGGCTGCCGTTCGCGGTCTGTCTCGCCGAGGCGCAGAGGCTGGGCTATGCCGAGGCCGATCCCACCTTCGACATCGGCGGCTTCGATACCGCGCACAAGCTCGCCATCCTGGCCTCGCTGGCGTTCGGGACGCGCGTCGACGCCAGCGCCGTCTGGATCGAAGGCATCGAGCAGATTACGCTCGCCGACCTCGTCGCGGCCGATGAGTTGGGGTTCCGGATAAAACTGCTCGGGGTCGCCGAGCGCACCGATCACGGCGTCGAGCAGCGGGTCCATCCGACGATGATCGCCAAGTCGCACCCGATCGCGCAGACCATGGGCGTGCTCAACGCGGTGACGATCGACGGCGACGCCGTGGGTTCGCTGACGTTGGTCGGCGCCGGCGCCGGCGGCGACGCGACGGCTTCGGCGGTGGCCGCCGATATCGCCGACATCGCCCGCGGCATCGTCGATCCCGTGTTCGGGCGCCCCGTCGACACGCTGGTCGACGCCGAGCGCGCCTCGCCGCAGCGGCACGAGGGCGGCTATTATATCCGTCTCGAAGTCGTCGACCGACCCGGGGCGATCGGAATTATCGCCACGCGCATGGGCGAGCGACATATCTCGCTCGAAGCCGTACAGCAGAAGCGGCCGCAGTCCGATGTTCCCGGCGCCGTCGTGCCGGTCGTGCTGATCACCCACGCGACCACGGAAGCTTTGATCCGCGAAGCGCTGGAAAAGACGGTCGCCGACGGCGTGGTGCGGGGAGCGCCGCAAGTCATCCGCATCGAGCGGAGCTGAGGTCAGGCCGGGTCGAGCAGGCCGAAGACGCTCACCAGCGCGACGACCAGCAGCGCCAGTCCCAGTTCGACGAGCGCGAACGCTCGCAAGATTCGTCCGCTGCGCGGGTCCGTCTCGACCCTCGGAAGCAGCACGTAGCGATTGACGATCGCCAGCGCGATCATGACGAGGACGCAGCCGATCTTGGCGGCGAGCAGCGCCCGATAGGGGCTCGACGGCGGCCAGGGCAGGGCTTGGGTCGTCAGCCCAATGTTGATGGCGCCAGTGAGGAGGATCGCGACGACGGCGAAATGGCCTACGGCGGAAAAGCGCAGCATCGCGACGTTCGCCGCGTCGCGGCAGGGCCCCGCGCCCGAGGCTCCCAGGCACATCAGGAAGGGCGGAAGCCCGCCGAGCCAGCCGCCGGTGGTCAGCAAGTGGACGGAATCGTTGGCCCGATGAGCCACGCCCAAGGCGCCGCCCTGCATCGCGCCGTGGTCGACGAGGCCGAGGCTGGCGAGCCAGAGCGCCGCCAAAAGCGTCGGAACGCGCCAGTTCTCGGCGCGGGTGACGATCAAGGCGACGATCGTGGCGACGCCGAGGACGATGCGCGCCTGCCAGACCTCGCCGAAGGCGGTCGAAGTCAGCACCGCCCTCACCGCTTCGCTGTCGTAGGACGCGCGCCAGTCGTCGCTCATCGACGCGCTTTCCATCGCCAGCCAGGCGAGCGCGGTCAGGAAGGCGACGAGGCCGGCGACGATCGCCCAACGGCGGACGCGAGGCGACAGCGCCGCGCGGAGCGGGCGCGGCGCGAAAACGAGGAGAAACAACCCCGCTCCGAACAAGAACATGGCGGCGACGAAATGCGCGAAACGAATCGCCGCGAGAGCGGTTTCCATGAGCGAGTGACTTTGGCGACGCGGGTTACATCTTCATGCCGCCCATATTGTCCGACTTGCCCGGCGCCGCGGCGCCGACGCCGCGGACGTCGAAAGGAACCTCCGCCGACCCCGCGTGCTCGAAGCTGAGCGTCGCCTTGACCGGCTGGCCCTTCACGAGCGGCTGTTTGAGGTGGACGAACATCAGATGGAAGCCGCCAGGCGCGAGCGTGACGGTTCCGTGCGCCGGAATCGTCAAGCCGCCCTCGACTTCGCGCATTTTCATCACGCCGCCGGCCACGCTCATCTCATGCACTTCGACGCCGGCGAAATCCGACGCGCCGCCCGTCAGCTTGTCCGCGCTGGCGCCGTTGTTGTGGATGGTGAGATAGCCGGCGCCGACGTCTGCCCCCTTGGGGGTCGCGCGCGCCCAGGCGTTCTGGATCGTGAGATCGCCGATCTTGACCTCGTCGGCCAGGGCGGGCGTGGCGGCCAGAACGAGCAAGGCGGCGAGGGCGGCTCTGCGGAACATGGGAAAACTCCTCTTGTCTATTTTCGGCGCGTTCAGGGCTTTACGGTGAACTGGAACGTCCCTTGGGTGTGATGGGTGTCCACCGAAACGGCCTTCCAGCTGACGGTATAGGCGCCCGGGGCGAGCGGCGCGTTCGTCTTCACGATCAGCACCGCATTGTCGCTCGGGTCGACCGCCGCCTTGCCGTGCGCCACGTCGGCGCCGCCTGAGTCTTTCAACGAAATGCTGGAGAAGCTCGGCTCCACCCCTTCGCTGAAATGCAGCCGGACTTGCGAAGCCGAGGCGACCGTGCCACCGACGGGCGGAACCGAGTCCTGGAGTTGCGCGTGGGCGAAAGCTGCGGTCGACGCGGCGACCAACGCGGCGGCGAAGATCAGTTTGACGAATTTGCTCATGACGCGCCTCCAAAGATCGGCTTACCAAGCGTCTTGGGGAAGATGTCGTCGAAGAAAAAGTGCAATTCGCCGACGATTCCGATGTTGTGACCGCTCGCTGCATTGATCGGCACGATCGCCTCGAGCGCGAATTGCCAAGTGTCGCTCATGTAGACGACCCCGGGCTGGACCGTGCCAGTGATCCCGTAGCCGCCCTGCGGCACGTTGGAGATCGGCGTGCCGAAGGTAAATTCCGTTAACGGAATCAAATGCTTGACGAAATCGTTGCTGATCGCGGCGACGTTGGCGTTGTAGTAGGGCAGGCTGTATTGCAGGGTGAAGCCCCAGTTCAGCATGACCGGATTCTGCGCGCCGCCCGTGACATACTGACCCGGAATATCTTCGCTGATCTCGGCCGTGATGGCGAGCGGCCTGAAGACATTCAGGCTGGTCGGCAGATCGCCGAAGCCTTTGCCGATGTCGAGAACGGGCGTGTAGGTATTGTAGCTATTGCCCATCCCATTGATGTTCGTATTGGCCCAATCGACGCTGACGCCGGCGGAGGCCATGAACTCGTGCTCCGCGAGGCACAGGAAATTGTATTTGGCTTCCGTAGAGATATTTCCCCAGCCGTAGCCGCCCTCGGCCTGCGAATTCGAAGTCACCCAGCTCGGCCCATCGCCGATCGAGAGCCCGAAGCCGGGGAAGATCGTCTTGGTATAACTGAAAGAAGCGTCGAATTCCTGCTGATTGCTGGAATTGAGCGGCTGTGCCGTGATCGTCGGCAGCGCCAGTTCGTCGCCGACGCCGGGATCGTCGATGCCGAGGGTGGCGGGGAAGATGCGGTCGCCGCAGACGGCGTGCGCGAAAGCGGGAGACATCCAAAGTATGGCGATGAGCGAAGCGGCGCCGCCAAGGCGGCCGCGATACGAACGAACAGACATGGGAAGAGCCCTAAACCCAACGAAAGCAACGACCCGCGCGCGGCGGGCGACGAATGCGATCAGGATTGTTTGGGCGGGGCGCGAGCTTGCGCGGGGGAGGCGCGGGCCGGCGGCGGCGGCGCGAAATCCTTCGCCACGAACGTGAGGGCCGCCACGGCTTCGCGGCGCGCCGGTAGCGCGACGGCTTCGGGGGGCGTCAACACGGCGCCCGCGTGCACGCAGCAGAGCGGGCAATCGCCGTCGCCGTGATGGACAGGCGCACTCGGCGCCGAGCCGTCGTCGCCGACGTTCACGCAGAGTTGAAAGGCGTCGCCGAACGTCGCTTTCATATCGGCGGCGAGTTGCTCGACGGAGGCGCGCTGAGGGCCAGCCGCGTGGGCGAGCGGCGCGACGGCGAGGTTGAGAACGGCAAGCAGGGACAGGACGGCGAAGGCGCGCGCGAGGACGTTCCGCGCTAAAAGCGCAGCCCCGTCGCCTCGCCTGTAGCCACCAACGCGCAAGACTCCGCCCTCTTGACGACCTGACTAGTCTATCGCCTCTAC